>Ga0302325_10001480_pt1 | contig 59912 bp, 47 predicted proteins | sample Palsa_T0_2_FD_201948 | JGI IMG/M metagenome (GOLD analysis project Ga0302325, IMG submission 201948) | Peat permafrost microbial communities from Stordalen Mire near Abisko, Sweden - Palsa_T0_2 | ecosystem: Environmental > Terrestrial > Soil > Palsa > Peat permafrost | place: Sweden: Abisko...
GCATCCCCGACATCCGCCAACGCAGGACAAAGCATCACCCTGACGGCAACGGTTACCTCCCAGTCAGGCACCAACACGCCGACTGGAACGGTCACCTTCTACAACGGAGGCGCGTCCTTGGGTACGGCGACTCTCAATGCCAGTGGCGTGGCGACCTTTAGTACCACTACCCTGGCGGCAGGCACGCAGTCGATCACGGCCTCTTACGGCGGAGACAGCAAGGACAACAGCTCAGTGTCTAATGCGGTAAGTGTCGTGGTCACGCAAACCGCTGTAGCCACGACAACAATGCTGACGACTTCCGCGACCCAGATAGCGATTGGCCAGAGTGTGGCGTTCACCGCCAAAGTGGTGCCGCAATCGGGCAAGGGTGTGCCGACCGGCTCAATCAAGTTTTTTGACGGCACGACGAGCCTGGGAAAGGCCTCGTTGAATGCGGGTGGGACGGCGACCTTGAGTGCCACCGCCCTGGGAGCGGGAACGCATTCCATCACGGCTTCTTATTTCGGAGTCAACGAAGATAGCAGCTCTGTCTCTAATGCGGTAAGTGTTGTGGTCACGCAAAGCACTGTGGCGACGACGACAACGCTTACCGCTTCCGCGGCGCAGATAACGAGCGTGCAGAGCGTGACGTTCACGGCCACGGTTGCGCCGCAGTCGGGCACCAACGTGCCGACCGGTACGGTTACGTTCCTGGATGGAACGACGACGCTGGGAGCGGGAACTTTGAACGCGAGCGGGGTAGCAAAGTTTAGTACGAGCTCGTTGGCGGTAGGGACGCAGTCGATCACGGCCTCTTACGGCGGAGACAGCAAGGACAACAGCTCAGTGTCTAATGCGGTAAGTGTCGTGGTCACGCAAACCGCTGTGGCCACGACAACAATGCTGACGACTTCCGCGACCCAGATAACGATTGGCCAGAGTGTGGCGTTCACCGCCAAAGTGGTGCCGCAATCGGGCAAGGGTGTGCCGACCGGCTCAATCAAGTTTTTTGACGGCACGACGAGCCTGGGAAAGGCCTCGTTGAATGCGGGTGGGACGGCGACCTTGAGTACCACCGCCTTGGCAGCGGGAACGCATTCCATCACGGCTTCTTATTTCGGAGTCAACGAAGATCGCAGCTCTGTCTCTAATGCCGTAAGTGTTGTGGTTACGCAAGGCACTGTGGCGACGACGACAATGCTTACCGCTTCCGCGGTGCAGATAACGAGCGCGCAGAGCGTGACGTTCACGGCCACGGTTGCGCCGTAGTCGAGCAGCAACGTTCCGTCTGACGGTTACTTTCCTGGATGAGACGACCACCCTGGGAACGTGATCCTTGAACGGTAGCGCGGTGCTGCCTTACTACCACCACCCTCGCAGCCGGGAACACCTTCGATCCCGGCCTCTTGCGAGGAGACAGCAAGGACGGTAGTTCCTCTCACCAGCGGTTCGCGTAACCGTAACTGATGGTTCCGGCCCAATTGGCGCCCGCGCCGAGGCAGGCTCCGCATCGTGGACCGGCGGAACACTCGCCTTCGGTTGGGTCATGCCTTAGGGATTCATCTCGTTGCAGCGTTTGGCCAAAAACATCAAAGCGGTTACAGACACCCAGCGGTCGTTTCGGCTGGTGGTGGCCGCGGCATTCATCGCGGGGGTCATTGTGGGTTTCAGGTTTGCGGGTATTCATCGAATGGTCGATCGCTTACCGTGACTCTCACGGCTTCGGCCTCTCATGCGCAGACTCACACTTCACAGATCAAGGTACTCCCTCAGCAGTAATCTGATTTTGGGTAGAAGTTGTGGTCCAGGGTGGTATCAAGTCCGCTGTAACTGGCAAGACCCACTCGGTACCTGAAAGAGAACTGCGCCGGACCTGCAGTGCCGCGGCGCATTCAATTTGGATTACCGGCCAGAATCCGATCGATCTTGCCAGCGACTCGGAGCGCATTGGCTGCAATGGTAAGGGATGGGTTGGTTGCAGCGCTCGTGGGCATAAATGATGCATCTGTTATGAAGAGATTGGCGATTCCATGCGCCCGGCAGTCTCGATCGACTACCCCAGTGGAAGGGTCATTGCTCATCACACAAGTGCCACACGGGTGGCCAAAGTTAAGCTCGACATCTCGGGAAAGAAAAACGAGGCGTCTGTCCTTGAGACGTTCTGTTAAAAGCTCGCGAAAGCGAGAAGTCCGGTCCCGCAATTCCTTCTTGATTGTGTACGTGATACGGACGCCGTCGGCTTCGCGGTCGTCGATCACCACCCGATTCTCCGGGTAGGGCATGTCCTCAATGATGCAGACGAAGATCGTTCCCGGGCCAGAAATCCTGTTAGATACAGCGGCCGGTATTCGCAGCAAGGGTCGCACGATGCGGAGCCGTCTCAACCTACCATGATCAAAACGGTCATAAAAATGCACCAACAACCCGCCATACCCGAATTCGAAGCCGGTTGATTGAACGGATCCGCAACGTTCGCCGCCAAGCTGATAGAAGTCCCGAAAGGAGAGCGACTTTCGCGGGCCTGTGCTCGGCAATCTCTTGTTGGGCCAAAGCGCAAATGTTTGTATGACATGGAACATAAGGTTCCGGCCAACGAGGCCAGAACGATTTGCGAGACCTTCCGGCCAATGGCTACTTTTTGATCGCAACAACAACTTTGGAGAGTGGATCGCACCCGCAGCCAATACAAAAACCCTGGCTTGAATCTCGATCTGCTGATTATCCCGGACCACGATAGCGCGTGTAACCTGGTCCTGCAGCGCCTCAAGTTTCACAACTTCACTGCGTGCCATTACGGTCGGTTTCCTAGCAGACTCGGCGAGTACAGAACGCACGTCTGCCCGGCAGTTTTTGTAACACAACCGGCCAAGGCATTCATCGCACCCCGGTCGATAGCGGATGCCGACGTGGAGTCTGTAAGGATGGAGGCCGTTTCTCTCGAAGAACTCCACAAAGTGAGCATCGCAGGGGCCGAGCGGCGGCGGTTGCTGAATATGGCTCCCTCGATCGGCGGCGAATGGGTCATGCGTGCCGGCAACATGAAGCATCTGCTCGGCCTCTTCGTAGTAAGGAAGCAGTTCGCTATAGCTGATAGGCCAACCGCCGGTCGGATGCGGCGAATCTGGTTGGGAGTCAATGTCGAGCCTCGCAAACCGTTCCAGTGCGGCGGCGTATAAGTTGGTGCTACCGCCAACGCCCGCGCCGAACGGGGGGTAGGAGCGATTCATAACTCCATCCACCTCGAAGGTGCTCATGGTAGGCCACTTGCATTCAGATAGCCGGCTCTCTTGATCGCCTGGGAGTTGTGTGCCGCCGGGGGACGAGATGTCTTCATTGCCGTAATCGATTAGCAACACGTCGTGTCCGGCTTCGGCGAGGGCCTGTGCAGTAAACCCGCCCCCCATCCCTGCGCCAATGATCGCGACGTCCCACAGCCGGTGCTCATGCTGCGAATTTGTTCGTGGCAATCCAGACCTCCCAGGCCAGAAGCATAACACTGCCGAAACTCCAAGCGAATTGGCCCCAAGATGACTGCTGCCGTCAGCGTACGATCTTAGAAAAAGATTATCCCACCCGGCCCCCGCTGCCCACCGGTTTGTCCGGCTGCCCCAAAGTGTCCCAAGTGGGAGAGTAGGTTGCGACTGAATTTGCGACAGCTCTCTTCAGTAGCAGAACCACCAAGACTGAAATTCACGTTGGCAGCTTAGTGCGACTCTGTGGGACTATTTCCGACTCTGTAGAACAGTCGTGCCTGCATCTCAAATACGCGACAAGTTTTCGATTCTGTCGCGCTTCTTGGCCAACCCGTGAGTGTCCGAAACAAATCGCTAACTCCTTCGGGCAAACTCCTGTTTTCGGCCTAGCCCGTGCGGCCTCCATTCTTGGCGAAATGGTTTGCTTAGTGCCGGCGTTGGCGTGGCTGAGCTCTCTTATTTGCAGCTCCGCGATCGTCGCCGCTCCTGGCCGATTCAGCGGGCGAAGCTGGTGCTCCGCGTTTAAAGGCACAGGCGGCAATGTGATTGCTGAGGGGCATGGTCACCAACGTAACCGCCGGCGCGCCGCTTTTACCCCGAAGTAATATCGGACACTCGGGAAGATCAGAATTTTTCAATCGACGCGTTGGTACCGGAGCCGAACTGCATGTGGGTGGTTGCCTTGTGCTTTCACAGAGCCGATGAAATTCTCAGATATTTTTCTGCAGCTACAGCTACTATAGACGTAACTTTGATCAGTGATCGTCCTGCTCTAGGTCTATCAACGCGCATGCAAAATACAGATTTGGGAAGACCCATAAAATGGTAGTCTGCCTTGCGCAAACTCTGAACCACTGGACGCTGAAGGAAAAGTCTCGCTTGAAGCTTCCATTTTAACTCCTTGCTTTCTTCAGCCTGCAACGATTGCTTCCTGACCATTTCAAAACAGCCCCTGCGGGCCATTGCATATCAGCAACCGCAATGGCTTGCTATTCGCAGCAGTAGTCGCCCCTCTGGTCACCTGCTCTTTCATTGCCTGGGTTTGTACCTCGTCGGTTCGGAGCAACTCAGTTTGTGAACGAACTATGAGGGCACACTATAATGCTTTCAGAACCAGAATTGTCCGTGCCTTTACCTCGATCCAGGAAAGCCAGCCAAGATCTCGGTTACCCAAGCTTTATATTGGAAAAACGTGAACTGCCAAAGAATTGTAGGTATCCGGAGAAGCAGATGTCCGGCTCCGGGTTTGGAGTGGTTTAAACGTGATGGCAATCAGCGCGGATCGTGAGGGGCTCCTGACCCAGGAAGCGAGTGACACTCGCTATCAGAAACTCGAGAAGCAGGCACTTAAAGGTACGGTTTACCTTATTGGCTATTATGGCGTGGCAATGGCGCTGCGCATGGTGAGCAGCGTGGTGTTGTCCCGGCTCTTCTCACCGGAATTCTTCGGCATAATGACCCTGCTGACGACCGTGCTCGTCGGACTCAATTTGTTCTCGCACATCGGACTACAGGACAGCGTCATTCAGAGTACCCGAGGCGATGAACCAGTCTTTCTGAATACGGCATGGACGCTGCAGGTGCTCCGCGGCGGCGGCCTGTGGGTTCTGACCCTCCTGGTCGCGTGGCCGGTCGCACGTTTCTACCATGAGCCGCGAATGACTGCGTTGTTCCCTGTTCTGGGGTTCTCATGCGTGATCGGCGGTTTTGCTTCCACGAGTCTGCTTAACCTGGCGCGGCATCTGGGAGTCGGCAAGACTTCATTGCTGGAGCTCCTTGGGCAGGTTGTGAACTTCGTTGTTACATTGATCTGGGCTCTCATCGACCCGTCTTTGTGGGCACTCGTGGGTGGTAGAATGGTCGCAGAATTGACTCGAACAGTGATCAGTCATTTCATCATGCCCGAACTGCGTCCACGCTTTGTCTTGGACAAGGAATGCGTTCGTTCACTCCTTCATTTTGGTAAATGGATCCTAATCGGGACGGCTCTCACCTTTCTGGCTACCCAGTCGGACCGGCTGATTCTCGGGAAACTCATTTCGATCGAAGCACTGGGCGTGTACGGGATAGCATTCTCCCTCTCTGACCTGCCACGACAGATCATTTCGATGTTTTGCACGCGCGTCGGATATCCGTTCATCGCGCGGTTTGCTCAGCAACCGCGACAGGAATACCGCGGCATAATGCTGAAGTACCGGCTGCAGGTGCTCGCGGTTGGCGGGTTGGGGCTAGTATTAGTTATCTGCGTCGGGGATCAACTGGTTTTGCATCTTTACGACCATCGCTACCACGAGGCATCCTGGATGGTTGGTGTGCTCGCCGTAGGACTGTGGCATACGATGCTCTACAGCACGGTCGGGCCGGCCATTCTTGCCCTATCCAAAGCACACTACAACGCGGCCGCAAATCTGGTTTTTTGTATTTCTTTATTCGCCCTGATCCCCTTGGGATTCCACTTTTTTGGCATGCTGGGCGCGGTGGCAGCCGTTGCTGTTGGAGACCTGCCCGTCTACTTTGTTGTTCAGTACGCAGCATATCGGGAAAGACTCGGAACCTTATTGCAAGATGCGTTGATGACAGTCGCATTTGTACTGATGCTCGCCGGTGCGCTGGCCCTACGGGCTGCGCTGGGGTTTGGCCAACCGTTTCAGGGAATTCATTAGGCTGATTTGAAGTGTTTGGCGATTAGAGGGGATAAAGACTTCTTGGATAAACGGAGCTCCAGCTCGCGTTTGTTAGGTGGACTTGATTGAGGTCGCTAGTTTTCGTCCTTCCGTTCTTCTTTTCGCTTTACTACGTGCTATGGGATCGACAGGACCTCGCCTTTTTGAACGTCTACTTGCCGTGTCTCATTTTTTTCCCGGACTATTACTCTTTTAGAGTCCCTCATCTACCACCGGAATCCGCCCAATCATGGGCACTTCTCCCGCTCGGGGTGTCGCTTCTGTTTTACCCTATCCCGCACCTGCAACTCCGGCGCTTGGATCTGTGGGTAACCCTCTACGCATTAAGTTTCGCGGCAAGCGAGTTATTCAAAGAACCCTCGCCCAAGGACGGCGCGGTCGTATTCACCGCCACTGCGTCCGCAGTGTTCGTTGCATATATCCTAGGCAGGCGCGTAATTGAGCCTGGTCTTCGAGTCGCAACCGTGCAAAGGATTGTCCTGCTTTTTGTTTGTCTAACCCCCTTGATCATCTATGAATACCTGAAGAGAAATCCCTGGATCATGATGGCATCACACTTCCACCTGGATTTTAGTGTAAGTGTCCAGCTTCGTAACGGAAGGCCTAGAGTGCAAGCCAGCTTCTCACATGCAATTCTCGCAGCCATAATGTTTTTCATCGCGTTCATGTTGAATTGCTTCCTAGCTGATCTGTACAAGCGGGACAGAAGCAGATTGGGACCAATTACCAGCCGGCTCGAGCGCTACCATGTACCAGCGCTTCTCCTGATCGGTTTTCTCTGGCTCACGCAATCACGAGGGCCCATGTCGAGTGCCGTTGTTGGTTATTCGGTCCTGCAGATACCCAGATTCCGCCACCTAAAGGTCGCCGCTTTCGTCATTGTTCTACTTCTAGCGATAACTGGATCTGCAGGGTATTACTATTTAGACAAATATACGAGTGCAACCGACAACGGAAGCCAAAGCGAGCAACAGCAAAGCGCCACCTACCGCCGTGACCTTCTGAAGAATTACGAGCCAGTGGTAGAGAAGGGAGGGTGGCTAGGATGGGGGGCATTGGGCGTCCCCGAGGCCGGTGGCCAGAAATCAATCGATAATGGCTATCTTTTAATCGAGTTGGCGCAGGGGAAGCTTGGATTCTATCTCTTCCTATTGATCATAGCGGAAGGCCTTGGGAGCACCGCGTTCCGTGCGTTTACTTTTCAATCTCGAGAATCTCGTTTCCTCGCGTTTGCACTCTTGGGAGCAATGATAGGGTTATTTCTGTCCATAACTGCAGTTTATTTGGGCCCGGCGGTGGCTCCGACATGCTTTTTATTGCTGGGATGGAGCCAATCAATAGAGGATAATGGGACTAGAGTGCCAAAGTTTCATTTTAAGCGCTTGTTCGGTTAGGCTGCCCAGTTCAAACAAATCTGACGATATGGCTCGAGTGAAGTCTTTAGCGGCTCTAGTTGTTTAGCATAAGGGCGGTCGCAATGCAGGCTTAGGTGTGCGATCCGAATTTAGGACCGCGCTCAGATCAGTCAAATCCTTGCCGAGTTGATCCGAATGGATACCCAAATCTCTGTAATTCGTGATGGTCCTCATGCCGTGGATGGTCTTAACAAAGGTCGCATGACTAAGCCACGAGGTATCCCCAGCATGACCGGCATCCGGGGTGTGGCGGCGGTATGGGTGATGCTCTTTCATGCTGCGGGCGCTGGCAAAATTCTCGGTTTACCATTTCTCGAGAGGATTCCGGATATCTGGTACGGCTGCCTTGGCGTAGATCTGTTCTTCATGCTTTCCGGCTTCATCCTTATGTATGCCCATGGGCGCGATTTTTATGTGCTTCGCAAAGATAGCCTTATTCGCTTCGCTCGCCTGCGTTTCACACGAGTCTATCCGCTGAACGCAGTTGTCCTTCTGCTGATAGCAGCTTTGGTAGCATTCCAACCTGGTTACGTAGCTTGGGCGCGATCTCCAGAGGGCGGCTTTGCTTATGGCGGATCATCCGCATTCACCGCCGGGGCGTTCATACGGACGTTGTTTCTTGCTACCCGTTGGTTTCTTCCCGGGACCGGCGAATGGAATCAGCCGGTGTGGTCTCTAAGTCTTGAGGTCCTTGGCTATATACTGTTTCCATTCATGGCATTCTGCGCCTTGCGCATCAGTCGCCAGTGGGTACTGATTGTGTTGGCTTCCCTTAGCCTCATCGGATCGTTTGTAATTCTCACGCGCTTCGCCTTCCAATGTGAGATTGCGCAGATTGCCGTAGTGAGGATGTTAGCTTGCTTCGTAACTGGGGTCGCCATTTTCCGGCTCTGGAAGCTGACCCCGGTATTTGGAAGAAGATCCGCCGCGTGGATCACCACGCTCGCTGCGATAGGAATATTGGCGAGAGATTTGCCCCCTTTCAGGCACATGGTGACCCACGGAAACATTCAGTTCGGGTTTCTATTCGCCGTACTCCTATATGGATTGGCGTTCGAACAGGGCTTCATCTGTAAACTGCTGTCCAGCCGCTCCATGGTGTTCCTAGGGGAAATCTCCTTTCCCCTTTACCTCACGCATGTGACGCCTTTGCTGTGGCTCCGGTATTTCATGCAAGCGAATAGTCGAAGATTTTCTGCTGCTGAAAAATCGGTCTCCTTGCTCTGCTGGGCCATCGGATGCATAGTGGTGGCAACTTTACTTCACTATTTCGTAGAAATGCCATTCCACGCTTGGGGTAGGCGATGGGCGGGAGAACGTGTTCCTCAATAAAAGCCTTCCTTTTCACGCACCCTAGCCCCGTTTTGCAAAACTCAGTTCTGTCGATACGCTAGGCCCTTGTGACCTGATCCTGAATGCTTGATGGCCAGTTCCGGCCGTTCGAGGCAGCTCTGCAACAGGCCCTAAAACGCCTTGTAGACGATGTCGGGGGTGGACTGGTTCAACATGAGGACCATCACAAGCGTGGCCAAGCCTAGGGCAGACGTATAGACGACACGTGTGTACCGGTTGGTAAGCACCGGCCCCTCGGTGGTCTTGAACGAGAGCGATACGGCTCGAATCCATTCCCATGCCGCAAGCGATAAGGTGGCGCACAACCAGATAGCCAGCCACACCGTGAGCCATTGTGTCGCTCCTACAGCAGTGAACACCTGATCGATCTGCTTCCAATTAGCCCAGAACCAGAAAAGAGTAAAGGCAAACCAGCTGAAAGTGAGGCCACGACCAAAGCCGATGTAAATCGGGTTGCTTGCCAAAGCCTTGTAGGCCTTGCGGCCCAGTGTGCCCGTCAGCCCCAACTGCCAGAGCTTGTTAATTGCGACTCCGCCTCCTTGCAACAACCCGAAGACCACAAACTCCGAAGTGCGTCCGTGCCAGACCCCGACCAGAAAGAAGGTAACGAAGAAACAGAAGACGCCCAGGTACGGCTGTATCTTGGGCGATGAGATGCGCCGCATCAGCACCAGCAACAGCGGGTTGTAGACATACGTCTTCAGCCATACCGACAGTGTGATATGCCACCGGTTCCAGAAGTCAAGAAAAGAGGAAGCCGCAAACGGACGATCGAAGTTCTCCGGGAGGCGCACCCGCATCAACCGCGCCAGGGCAATCACGATATCTATGTAGCCGGAGAAGTTTGCGTAAAGAAAGAAGGGGTAGACGCCTGCCAGGCGGAAGGCCGAAAACATCTTCGTCGATAGCGGCAGGGGCTGGAACAGCTCGACGAGTGCGTCTTCTTGTACCGCATGCAGAAGCAGACCCAACACATTGACCTTGAAGAAGCCACGAACGATACGCTCGACCTGCAAACCGATCACGCGCGGTCCCAGCGCAATCGGTTCTTCTGCGAATTGGTCCCGGGAAAATTGATCGTAGCGTTGGATCGGTCCCGAAACGAGTGTAGTGAAATTGAGCGTGTAAAGCAGGTAAGCCCCGAGCCCGATGTGCATCTCCTCAGAACCATCGCCCGCTTCAATCAGCAGATGCAATACGCGAAAAAAGATGTAGGAGAGCCCCAGCGTGAAGTAGGGCGAATGCAAGAAGATGTGCTCTGGCAGGAAAGTGTACTTCTTGAGCCACACGTAAGTGAGGATAACGGCCAGGATGCCCAAGACCGGGGAACTGGGCCAACCGCGCCGGATCATCGCAAGCCCGCCATAGCCGACCAACAGGAAGCAGGCCAGCGGGAGAAACACCATCGGGTTGTGCGCAAGCAAACCGAGGAAGACGATGCTGGCGAAAAACAGCGTGCCCGAGCGCCAGACCCGCGAATTGCTGACGTTCGAGACGATTGCGACAACGAGCCCGAAGAGTACAAACTGGAGAGAAGCCGTATCCATTCTAGTTGCTTTGCTCCTATGGAATCTGCGCCCGATTTGTGATGCTGAGGGCTGGCACAGCACCGGAGGTTAGTTCCTTCGCCAGAAGCTCTGCAAATATGGCATGTCCGCGCTCGTCAGGGTGGCCTTCGAAGGCGAAGTAACCATTTTCCAGGCTCGGAGTATGACGGATATCCGGCAGTATGTCGATATACGTTCCCCCATGACTCGTGATAATGCGGCGCAACGCTTCATCGAGTTCATAGGGATTGAAACCAGCCGGCCACTGGCCCATTGAAACCATGTCTGTCTGAACATGATTTGGAAGAAGCACTACCACTAAAGGCACATCCGCATCCTTAGCCTGCATCGCGATTTTCGCGACACTAATGTCAAAATCGTGAATGCGCTTCGCCCAGTCCGCGTTGGGAGGATCTCTCAGGTACCACACCTTGTCGGGATCCATGATGGAAGACTTGATGTACTGACTTTGGCTCTTATATAGAAAGTGCCCTAGCAGAGTCGCGGTGCGGCTCCCGCGGAAAATCTCCGAGATTGAGTCCACAAGTGATTTCCCCGCGAACGCAACTTTGATACGGTTCCATCCCCTCTCGAGAAGGCTAAGACGCCGCGCCACATAAGGCGCCGGAACCCCGATCCCTGATTGCATGTCCTGGGCTGTAACAGTCCATAGAACCATGTCCGGCTTGGCCTTCAGGGCATCATTAAAATGTGCCGCTATGATCTCCGGGAACTGATGCGACATGGATTCGTTGTAGAGCTCGATGTTGCGGCCCGTGCGCCGGGAGAGTTCCGTAGGAAGCAATGCCGCATAGGTTTTCTCCCTCGGCACCCATAGCCCCAGCGCATACGAAGAGCCCATCATCACAATTCTGTAGGTGTCCGGCGGCTTCGGCCCGCACTCCATGCCGGTGCGGTGTCCACAGCTATTGAACTGCAATTCCGTCAGCTCACCCTCGGGGGTCTTGATCTTACAGCTTGAATTCGGAATCCCCCGCGCCCCGGTCGCAGGATCGTTGAACACCATGCATTGTTCCCCGAGGGTGTCTACAGAAGTGAAGATCCTGCGCGCCGTGAACTCCGTCAAACCGGCTAGCAGGCAAACGGTCAGCAAGCTGAGCATCGGTAAAAGAATCCAGTCCCTGCGCGGCAGTTTCGCTTCCACCAGATTTGCCTCTCCTCCGGAGGCACGGTCACAGGAGGCACGGTCCAGAGTATTGGATTGGATCATACGAGCGAGTTCTCCCTCGCAGCTTCAAATCCATGCGAAATCACCTTCATCGGCGCACTCTCGGGCTCCACGCCGTCCACAATCAGCTCCCATCGCGTCAAGCCGGACTCTTCCTCCGCCACCTTGAAGAATCCAAGCTTTGCATAGTGGTCGATGACAAGCTTGTTTCGGTCTGTGGGGCGGTAGACGCCCACCAGCTTCCAGATACCCGCGCTGCGGGCATGCTCCAGCACCTCGCGCAGCACAATGTGCTCCACTTTCCGCCCAAGGACACGACAGCTCATGAGCCAGGTATCGATCTCCCATACCCCAGCGTCGGCAGGCCGACAAATGACCACACTGATCATGCCGTTGTCGCCGAAGATGTCAGCCAGTCGAACCTGCAGCGTGAAGACTTCCTTGTCGTTCTCTGCCTCGGCTACTTCCGGATCGGTGTAGCGGCGCGTAGTCAGGTTGTATTGGTTCGACTTGTTGATCAGCTGAACTATGCGCGCTCTTCCCGTCGCGTCAAAGGGCTGGAAAGTTATGGTCATGTCCAGCGACGCCAGGTAGGCTTCTAGGCCGCCAACCTGTTTTTGCAGGCTCGCACGCTTGGCATTGTCCTGGTAAAAACCAGCTCGCTTTAGATCTTCGCCTGCGAAGGCCACCGCCTCGAAATAGCCGGCCGCTGAGAGCGTTCTCGAATACCAAGCAGGATCCTCCGACAACTCCGGCACCGCCACCTGCGGAAGCAGTCTGCGCACCAAACTCCGCTCCGCCGGGTTATCGTCGAGAAAAACCAAGGCGTCAAGACCGAGCGAAAGTTCCTCGGCGATGGCCTTGATATTCGTTGCCTTGTCATTCCAGTTGGCTTGGAACACGGCAATATGATCCAGCTTCAGCAGCATCTCCGGATGCTTTAGAAATGGTTCGCGTGCTATCTCATCGGTGTTCTTCGAGGATACGGCCAAAACGATGCCGCGCTGCCGCAGATCCAGGGCGAGTCGCTGCACGGCCAGATGTGCCTCGCCTGTGGCGTCACCCTGGGCAATTCGTATGCCCTCCAACCCGTCATCGCCGATCACCCCGCCCCACACTGTGTTATCAAGATCGAGAATCAGGGCCTTGCGGCTTTTGCCGCGAATCGCTGCCACCGTGCGGGCCACGTGGTCGGCATAGAGTGGAATTAGCTCATCGGAAAAGGAGAGCTTCGCCATATTCCACAACTGGCTGTTATGCCAGTCCGCGAGGCCTACAGTCTCAGCCAGCGATGCCACATCCAGAAGCACATCGCCGGAGCCTGAAACAAATTCGGCGAGATTCTCGTTGATGTGATGAATCAGATTTCTCAGCGTTCCGGGCAGCGTTCGGTCCAGGCTGCCGAACAGCGCTTCCACCGGTGGCGCGAAAGTTTGAAAGATACAAACCGCATTTGAATTTGCCTTGATGCCTTCGCGAAGCGCCTGTAGGTAGCCGATGACTCCTTGGACAGTTGCGCCAGAGGCTTTGGGGTCTCCCAAAGAGAGTTTCAGCGGCAAGGCGCGAAAATCTAGCGCCAGCAGGACTGCGTCCGGCTTAGATCGATTCACTTTGGAGTCGGGAGTAAGTGCTTCCTGCGCGACCTGGTCGTATGAGGGTTGGATTACTTCGAGCTCGATACCATGCCTGGCCGCAGTCGCCACCAGCGCCGGTACAATCAAATCGATGGTCGAGTTACTCAGCACCGCCAGACGGAATGGAACAAGCGGCGCCAGCGGTTTTCCCGCCTCGCGGGCATGCGTGATTGCCCTGGCCAGCTTCGTTAATTGGTTCAGATCCAGCGCATAAGTAGCCAGAGCCTGCAAGTCTCGTCCGACCGAACCGTCGAGACCCCCGAGCATCTTGAGCCTCTCGGAAAATCCTTCGGGAGCACTCGGCAGCCACTGCAACCCCCCAAAAAGTGCATTCATCTGCAAGTTACCGTCCTATTTGCTCAATTCACATAACAAAAGAATGATGGATGAGTTTTCTTAGGCCCGTGCCTTGATCAAAGTTACGAGATCGCCCACATTCGCCAGTTTGCCAATCTCCGAGGTTGAAAACCTAACCTTGAATGCTTTCTCGATCGTCAAGATGAGGCGAATATGGGTAAGGCTATCCCAGCCATCCACGTCTTTGGCTGAAAGCTCGGGGGTAACTTCGATAGAATCCTGGTCGAAAACGTCCGCGAACACTTGCGACAATCGCTTGTAGATCTGTGGCTCGTCCATCCCCCAAAAATCTCCTTTAGTCGGCTGCAGCATAAACAGCGAATATGTTTGGTTCGGCTTCTTGCGCATTAACCTTAATACCGGAGTAACATTGCTGGGGAAGAACTGTTTGAACAATTGGCAGTGTGAGTAAGCCAACACCATTTTATCACCTACATGTCTGAAACCTAGTAATTCCCGAAAGAGTCCCAGAGACCCAGCCGTCCAGTTTTAACCGAGCAGGTGAGCTTTCTCAGTAGCTCAACAGATCGGTACTCCTGCTCGTCGGAAGACCTCCATCGTGCTACGAAAAGCCGCATCATGCGAGCAGTATTGACGGCCGAACTCCTCGCCTGCAGCCTCGCATCGCTTGAGTCTTTCCGGATCTGTAGTCATTTCCTGGAGCGCCCGAACCCAGCCATCTACGTCTCCTACAGGCACCTTCGGGGCGTCATAATCCGGCGGAAAGTAGTCCTCTATACCCGATGATCGCGTGGCCACAATTGCCTTGCGGCAGAACATTGCAGAGACCAGCGTGATGTGTCCACAGGAGGTGTCGTCGCTTTCAAGCGGGAGAGCCATGAATTGCGAATGTTTCAGAATATTTAGCGCGTCGTCACGAGGAATATCGCAGTAGACTTTAACGTTCTCAGGCAAGTCAATTCCTGCGATATTGTAGGGTTGAACTACCAGAACCAGTACAAGATGCGGCAGGCGCTTCATAGCCTCTATCAGTGTGCGGTAATCGCGTCCGTCTTTTCCTAGCGCGCAGACATAAGGGCACTCGACGGGGGCTGGGCGATCTACGATATCCACCGACGAGGGCTCTACGCCCCAGCGAACGAAGTCAAATCGTTCTACCGGTATACCAAAGTGCCGCGCATACCGTTCTCTCTCTGCTTCGGAATGAACACTGAATCGATCCACACGCGAGAAGGCCCACTTCGAAAGCAAAAGTCGCATGCCAGTCGGCAGCTTAGAAAAGTGGAAAGTAATTGCTAGTAAGGGCTTGTTGAGGTGGAGGAGACGAAGAGCCAGCGCAGTCCAAAAGGTATTGAACTGGCTGAGCGAGGCAACCGCCGCTGCAGACGCTCGCCTTGCGCTTTGCACGCATCGAAAGGCGTTGAACACCCTGCTGAGCCGTGGACGTCGAATGCGACGCTCCAACAGCGTACGTGGTTCCTCCGTATAAAAAATCCAGCGTGCTCGCCCATCGCAGTCTTTAGCGTACCACCGCCAGGTGGCGGGTAGAGCACTAAACACAACAATGGTCGGTATCTCCTCGCCCAGAGTGGAAGCCATAAATCCCCCTAAAGCGCAGCCATCGCGAATATGGAAAGTTGCTTAGCGCTGCTGTGTGAGGTGAAGTCTAGCATCTACAAAGCAGAAAAAAACCACTCTTCTGCGTTTCAACGACGTGCCTCATGCAGTCGTATTCAGCATGTCGCGAATGTTGTCAAGTTCCATATCGAGTCGGCTGGAACCCATGTCCAATGCAGCCGCCAAGCGCTTAAACCGCCAGCGCCAATCGAGGTGTTCAAGGGACCGAAGGTAGTTCAGTCGGGCGCGATCGGGGGACCACTTGTCGACAGCGCGCGCAATCAATTGGAGTCCTTCGTTTAGGTTCACCGTCTCGAGATCGAGCAGGGCTTCCGGCCATAATAATGAGCGTACAGATTCAGTGTGAGGCGGGATGCCTGCGACAGTGGCGCCGGCAGCGAGCGCATCTGTCCATCGCCCGGTCAAGTACTCCCGGTAGGGGTGAGTCTGGGGATTAGGACTGACGCGGTTCGAAAATGATAATGTGAATTTGGATTTGCTCAAAATAACCATGAGCGAGCGCTCGTTGAGCGTTGCGTCTGCCAATACCGGCGGCCGACCATGGAAGTTCAAGTTCCGCCGCTCGCATCCAAGCGAGGTCACAGTATCATCGTCCCATTCCGGCGGTTGGCGCCCAAATCGAAGCAGATCAACCGGACGCGCTGCTGTGGCGGAGCCAAGACGTAGCACATCGGATCCCCACGGGAGCCACTCCACGGGAACAGGGAGCAACGTTCGCCAAGTGTTTATATCTTCCCGCTCTGTTATAAAGACGTGGTCGAAGACGCGTGACCAGCGTGCAAAGCGGGGGATGTGAGATGTCCAAAACGAATCGAAGACCCAGGCAACTAATCGGCCGTAGTGTTCTCGCCAGTTTTCAATTACCAACAGGGCATTGAGATCTGTCGGAGATGGACAGATCAAAAGGCATGATTGTCCTCTTCTCTTGCGCGGAAGCAATGCGCGGAACTTCTCGCTCATCGTGACACGCCCGGAATCGACAACGACCAACTCACCGCCAAGAAGCTCAGCTGCAAGACGCGCCATGTAGTATACGCAATGATAACCAGGCGCTCCGGGATCAGCGTAAACGATTTGAAGAGAGTGTTCCATTGTTTACTAGGACACAGGTTCAGTTCTTCGCCATTTCGCCGGTGCCCGGGTTCGGTGTCGCAAAAGCATGATGTTTGCGCCTAAGTGACCGGGCCATATCCGCTGCATTGCGAAGTCCCCATACTTTGTCATACCAATGCCCGTGGATATCGCTGCGTGAGGAACGCTGCCAACCCAGGCTTGGTTGGGCGATCAGTGTGTTTATGTCGGGATGGGCCTCGCGGAACATGGTCAGCGCCCCATCATAATGCATCGGGCCGCCGACTGGGTCTCCAGGTGCTCGCAACTGCACAGCCTGCAGATAATCGATCAAGCGGCCAAGAATAGTGGCATTGACGGCGTAAAAATGCGTGGTTGCAATCGGGCCAGTGAAGGGAGCCAGTCTGGGGACGTTAAGCGCGGGCGTGTCTTCCCGATGGCCAAAATAGAGAAAACCCCATGGCTGCTGTTCTGCTTCTTGAAAGAGGTGCCTACAATAGTCCTTAAAAGCTGGAGAGATCGCAAGATCGTCCTCCATGATGAGCACATTCTTTAGTCCATCTGATTGAGCTTGCAATAAGATCGTCAGGTGGCTTAGAAAGCAGCCCCGAACAGCGGCAGTTGGAAAGCCGCGCGATTCCTGGCAACGTGTGGCGGACAGTAGTCTTACCTTGGGATCGGTAAAGGTCATTCCGAGCTCTTGCAATTCGCAAGTGATTTCCTTCAAGCGGTCTTTTCTTTCGACAAGATTGATGACATAGGTGCGATCGAAGCACTCGGCGGGACTCTCAATAGCTGCTGGTCCCAAGGTTACAACGCCGGAACTGGGAGGTGCTTTGCGGGATGATTCAAGCATGATGGCAAAACCTTTCTCATGATTTCCTGCGATGCCGGCTTCGTTAGCGGAGCGACTGTTGTTGGCCAATCAACGGAGGAAAAAGCGATAGAAAAATAGGTGTTGCGCGGTCCATTCCTTGGGGGCTCGTCTTTTTTACGGATCGCAAAGCTTAACCAGCGATGCCGAGCCAATCTAGGCGACAGCGATCGCACTGTCTGTTGTGGTGCTGTGCACTCGGAGCGACGACAGCTGAGTAAGAGCCAAACCCCCAAGAAGTGCAATGAATGGGACGGCTGCAAAGTGGTATCGATCCTGAATGACAGTGACCGCATAGACCGCGGTGAAGTACAGCCAAAAGGTAACGGCGGGGTGGAAAAGCGCTCTGACAGGTCCGATCTGTCGAACCAAGCCAATTAGGCCACCGAGGCCTAGCATTAATGCACATGCCCAGTAGAAGCTACTGAATACCTTCAGAGGGGTGAATACACGGTATCCGAACCTCGATTCAAGTCCGGCCTTGTTCCAGTAGACCCCTATACTTTCATGAGAGTAGAGTCGCACAGCTTTGCTCAGAGTACGAACAATAAACTTGCCGGGATGTTCCCGGATATACGCCGCGGCCAGTCTACCCAGATATCGATCGCGTAGCGCTTCGTTCATGTTCATAGTTTCCGCAGGCAGGGCCTGGGTTGAGCCATCGGAGGTAGGGTTATTTCCTTCCCAAAAGTTTACTCCACCGTTGGTGGAAATCTGAACGAAAGAGCCCAACAACCGTGTGTTGCGAATGCTCCACGGTGCAATCAACAAACAAGCAATGAGTAAAGTCATAGCTGCCTTGAGAGTCGGTTCGACAAACCTCCGGTCTCGTGCCATGTCTATTACCAGTAGAACCACGGGGATCAAAAGAGCGGTGGGGCGAACGTAACAAGTGGCTGCAGCCACTACGCCAAGAGCGACGCCGGCAATCCAAGGCTTCGACCTCATTGAATCCCAAATAACCAACCACGTCATGAGCAGCGCGTTGAAGGGTAATTCGCTACCCAAAATAGAGACGAACTCGATTTGGGCAGGCCAAAATGCCAAGAGTAAGCCGGCATTAAAAGCGACCTGTTTGCCAAACCACCTGGTAGCGAGCGTCATGGCCAGCCAAATTGTGCCGAGCGATATACAGACGTTAAACACCACAATCGGAACGTACGTAACTCCAAAACCTCGATAAAACAATGAGTAAATAAACGAGGTGCCAACTGGCCAATGAGCGGCTAGGTTGCCCGGGCCCCAGCCATATCCGACACCGCTTGCCAGATTTCGTGCGAAGACGTCGTAGGCGTAGCTGTCTGAGAGGGGTACGACCGGTACAATGAATGCCCAAATGACGCGTAGAATCAGAGCGGTCAGTAACACGATAAAGAGAGACCGTTTTTCCGAAGCCTCACCGGTATTGGAGAAAATCTGCATATAGTCGCTCCTTAGCAAACTCGCCCATGCTTCCTCCGTCAGTTCTTCGACTGGAACGGATGTTCGGCAGTTGTCGCAGCTTGCGTGGACCGGCAGTCGATTACACTAGCCATGGCAAAGTCTCCACTGCCTTGTGGTGTTAGGATGGGGGGCCTTAAGGAGATAGTATCTGTCCCGCGAGTATACTACGGGGCCCGCAGTCTCAAGAGGAGAGAATAAACGGATTATATCCCAAGGGTCGTGGTGCCTTAAAGAGCTGGTGTAAACATTGCAAATGGTTACTATCGGTGTCGGTGATAGTGGCTGATGGTAATCGAGTCTGTAGATCATAAGTATCTAATTAAGTATTTGGGGCGGCGTCCCGAGTCCATGACGCCAGCCTCGGCATTGTAAGTTATAAAGTGCCTTGGATTAGAGCTTAACGGTGACGGTCTTAACCTCGGTATATTCCCGCAACCCATACTCGCCGAGCTCACGCCCGATTCCCGACTGCTTGAACCCGCCAAAGGGCGCCCGCGTATCCAGCACGTGATAGCAATTCACCCATACCGTGCCGGCGCGCACGCCATTCGCGATCGCGTGCGCCTTCTTGATATCGCGGGTCCAAACGCCCGCTGCCAATCCGTACTTCGTTCGGTTTGCCCGGGTGATGACTTCCTCCACATTCTTAAAGGCAATCACGCTCATAACGGGTCCGAAAATCTCCTCCCGCGCGATCTGCATCTCGTCCTGGACGTTGGCGAAAACCGTCGGCTGGATAAAGTAGCCGCGCTCTCCGACCCGGTCGCCGCCGCAGGCAAGCGCTGCCCCCTCACGATGCCCGGATTCGATATAACCCATCACTCTCTCGAACTGGGTGCGATCGACCTGGGGACCCTGATTCGTCCTGGGATCAAAGGGGTCGCCAACCACGCGCTTCCGCGCGCGCGCGACACTCTTCTCGACGAACGCATCGTAAATGTCCTCTTCGACGAATACCCTTGATCCTGCGCAACAGGATTGACCCTGATTGACAAAGACGCCCATGTGCGCGCCTTCCACCGCTTCATCCAGATCCGTGTCGGCAAAGATGATGTTGGGGCTCTTGCCACCCAACTCCAAGGTAATTCGCTTGAGATTGGACTTGGCCGCGGCCTCCATGACCAGACGCCCAACCTCTGTGGAACCGGTGAATGCCACCTTGTCCACGTCCATGTGATGGGCGATGGCAGCTCCGGCCGTGGGCCCAAATCCCGGAAGAAGGTTCACGACGCCATCAGGGAATCCGGCTTCCAGGATCAATTCACCGATGCGTAGTGCGGAAAGAGGAGTTTGCTCGGCCGGCTTCATCACGACCGTATTCCCGGTCGCCAGAGCCGGAGCAAGCTTCCACGCCTGCATGAGCATGGGGTAGTTCCAGGGGATGATTTGTCCGACGACACCGATAGGCTCATGACGCGTGTAGCAAAAGAAATCACCGTCGATAGGGATCGTCTTTCCCTGAACTTTGTCAGCCCATCCCGCGAAATAGCGATAGCAGGCAACCGTCTTTGCGACATCCACGGCCTTTGCAATGGATAGGGGCTTTCCGTTGTCGAGAGTTTCGAGCCGGGCCAGTTCGTCGCTGTGGGTTTCAATCAGGTCGGCGAGGCAGTGCAGCAGCCGGCCACGCTCCGACGCGTTTGTCTTCCGCCACGGTCCTTGGTCAAACGCAGCGCGAGCTGCTCTGACGGCCTTTTCGACATCGGCAGCGTCGGCCTCCCCAACCTGGCAGATCTCCTCGCCAGTCGAGGGGTTGACGGTTGCGAAGGTTTTGCCCGATTCACTCGCAACCCAGCGACCGTTGATCAGAAGCTTGGTCACCGAGGGGGTAATCTCGTTTGTCACCGGCGTTGGCAAGACAGAAACCATGAATTGTAAGTCCTTCTGTAAGACTTTATACCGTACTATGTAGCCCATCCTCAGGAAAGTTAAGAAGTAATGACAGCCCTGCTGCGCATGGTCACCAATCGGGGTGTTACCAAGGATGCGGGTGCGATTGGCCTACAAATCCCTGAATGCTGACTCTAACCTAGGTCCTAGGTCACTGCGCCTGAACTGTGCTGGCCCAGCGCACTCTGGGCGCATTCACGGCTGCTTTCACCGCCTTCGACCGCACTGCCTTATCCTTTTGTGCGCGTATATATCTCAGCCAATTGTTATAGATGCTGGTGGCGCTGGACTGCCATGTGTTCTCAATACTTGCATTGCTGAGGCCCGTCGATATCTCCGGTACTAATTCTTCCCCCTGTCCGGCGATGGCCCGCAGCTGAAGGGCATTCAATGCATCCACGGTGTTGCGGTCGAAATAACCTTGCGGCATCAACGGGTATTTAGGTATTTCCCCTTTGAAGTAGCGCCCAATGTCGCGGCGGTATTCGCGCAGCAGCGTATCGGATTCATATTCCGGATGGCCCTGAAAGAAGACGAATAGCTTTTTCTGCTGCTTAATGAACGTATCTACCTCCGCATCAGCGGTTCGCGTGAGCACGCTGTACCCGCACCCCGCTAATCGGTCTTCGGGTAAACCATTCCATCGTGAATGCGGAAGCTTAAAGCGGGAGGGTGTTCCTGCCGTCAATAGGTGGCCCGAGCCTCGGGCACACTCAAAGATGCCGAAGAGTTTGTCATTCCTCTTGGCGCGTTCTATGCCGTCCATGTGGAGAACCGCAGCGTGGGTTGCCAGGCAGGACCAAACCGTCGAATGAGCATTCTCCTGTGCCCATTCCAGTGTCCTTGTAAAGCTATCCCAGTAGGGTTCGTCCATCAGGTTGGCCGCGAGAGGCTCTCTGCCGGTGACGATAAGCCCGTCGAGTTGACCCTCCCACAGATCGTCAATGCTTGAATAAATGCCCGCGATATGACGGCTACTCGATTCGCTGCGAGGAACACGGGGCAGCGTGTAGAGAGACAGATGGATCTCCATACCGTCGGATGCGGAATTAAGGAGAGAAATGTACTGGCGTTCGGTAGCCTTGAGCGCCTCGTCCGGCATGTTGTTGATCAATCCGATAGTGATGCAATTGTCGGAGCGTAATTTGCGGTAATGTGAGTCGAGAAGAACGGGCATCAGCGTCTCCCTTCGGAGGCTACCAGTGTGGCTGCATGGAGCGCCTGTTTTAAATCGGCAACGATATCGTCGATGTGTTCTATCCCGATGCTCAGCCGGATCATCTCCGGCACAACGCCTGCGACGCGTTGCTCATCGGCCGACATCTGGCGGTGAGTAGTCGATGCCGGGTGGCAGGCCAGCGATTTGGCATCCCCCAGATTCACCAGCCGTTTCACCAGCTTGAGCGCGTCATAGAACTTGACGGCAGCTTCGAGGCCGCCCTTGATACCCAAGGTCAGTAGAGAGCAAGCCGAATTGCCCAAATACTTTTGTGCTAACGCATGGTAAGGACTATCGAGAAATCCCGTGTAGCTGACCCATTCGACCCGGGGATCATCGCGCAGAAACTCAGCCACTTTTCTGCCATTCTCCACGTGCCGTTCCACCCGGAGGGCTACGGTCTCGATGCCTTGAAGCAACAAAAAAGCGCTCAACGGCGATAAGACAGCCCCGGTCGTACGTTGATAGACGCTGCGGCAGCGTCCAAGGTACGCGCCCTTGCCGAAATGCTCGGTGTAGATCAAGCCATGGTAAGACGCATCCGGCTCGCTGAAGGCAGGGAAGCGCGAAGCGTGCTCTTTCCATGGGAAATTGCCGCTATCAACAATGGCTCCTCCCAGCGTAGTGCCGTGGCCTCCCATAAACTTGGTTAACGAATGGACAACAATATCGGCGCCGAATTCGATCGGGCGCAGCAGGATCGGTGTGGCGACTGTGTTGTCAACGATCAGCGGCACGCCGTGTTTGTGTGCCACCCGAGCCAGCTCCTCGATGTCGCAGACATTTCCCGCTGGGTTGCCAACGCTCTCACAGAAGACGGCCCGCGTTTTCTCATCGATAAGGTTCTCTACCGATGCCGTACAATCCGCTTCGGCGAATCGGACAGCGACCCCTTGGCTCGGCAGCAGGTGGGCGAACAGTGTATGAGTTGTCCCGTACAGTTGCGGCATCGTAACAATATTGCTTCCCAACTCGGTTACATTTTGCACCGCGTAAGTCACTGCTGCCTGACCGCTGCTAACGCAAAGCGCCTCAAGGCCCCCCTCCAGAGCGGCAACGCGGCGCTCCAGCACGGCAGTAGTCGGATTACTGATCCGGGTATACCGATAGCCCTCGGCCTCCAGGTTGAATAGTGCCGCCGCGTGCTCGGTACTATCAAATTCATACGCGACCGTCTGGTAAATCGGCACCGCGACCGCCTTGGTCGTCGGATCGGTTTCGTAACCGCTGTGGATGGCGATGGTTTCCCGTTTCATTGATTCATCACCCCCTGGACGGTTCCGGCGTACTGTTCTTCTGGCGCGACCAGGCGATTCATCTCCGCCACCACCCAGTGGATATCTGCTCCGCTAGTCCTATAGCTGGTAATGCATGCCCGCATCACGGGCGTGTCACCAAGCCGCGCCTCTGACATCCACGCAATCTGCCGTTGGTGCAGGGCCGCAAGGAGCCTGGAGGGAACGAGCCCCTCCCGAGTGAAACAAACCAGCGGCAGTGGGGTCGAATTGACAATGTTCCACCCAGAAGCTCGAAGTGCGTCTCGCAACACATCGCCCATGCGCGTCTGGTGCTCAAGCATCTCCGCATATCCTGATTCGCCCTGCTGTGCCAGCGCCATAAAAAGCTTCAGGCCGATGAACCGCCGCGACCACTGTGCAGAGGTCGTATAAGGATCAAAAACCGGCCCCGCCTTCTTGCCCGGCATGTAGGATACGTCTGCGCGAAAGGCCTCCGACACTGTTTCAGCATGGCGGCAGAAGAACATCCCACACCCCATCGAAACCGAGAGCCACTTATGTGCGTCGCAGGTGATTGAATCTGCGCTCTCGATTCCAGCGAGAAAATGCCTAAGTTGCTCGGAAATGATGGCGCTGCCGCCCCACGCGCCATCCACATGAAACCAGAGCCCCGCATCCCGGCAGAATTGCCCCAACTCCGGCAGCGGATCGATAACCCCAGCTGCCGTCGTTCCCGCAGTACCCACAACCATGAAGGGAATGAAGCCATTCTTCCGGTCTTCGGCCACGCTTCGTTGCAGTTCCTCGACATTCATCTTCAAATCGCGGTCCGTCGCTATGGTGCGGAGCGCCCCACGCCCAAGCCCGGTCATGTGCGCGATCTTGTTGAACCCGTTATGGGCCTCTCCTGTCAGATAGATCGAAGGCGTGCCCTGTAGGTGGCGAAGACCGTGTTCGCCGTAGTCAGGAAATGCACGCGTCAACGCGACCACGACAGCAGAGAGATTCGCTTCCATACCGCCGCTCGTGAAAGTCGCGACGGTTTCCCGGGGAAGGCCAAACTTTCCCACCAGCCAACCTAATGTGTGCCGTTCAATCTCGTTGGCGGCCGGCGAGGTGCGCCAGTTTGCCAATTGGGGGTTATACATCGCGACCAGAGAGTCCGCAACCACGGAGGCAAGCGTCACGCTGGGATTAAAAAGCCCAAAGTAGCGTGGATGAGTCACCTGAACCTGCCAGGTAAGCAACATCTTCTCTACATCAGCGATCACTTCCTCCAGAGGCAGGGTGCGAGCGAAATCATAACGCAACCCAAGGTAGGATCGAATTTCTTCTGCGGTCACCGTGGGGAGGATAGGACCGTTCGCAATGTCGGACTGTAGCTGTGTGAAGTCGGACCGGATTTCATCGATGACCATGCTTACGTTCTCCTTCGAACCGCAACTCTAGAAGCGCAAGGTGCCTGTTTGAATGCGCTCGTACAGCGCCTGATCGAGCCTTGTGAACGTCCCCAATTCCAGGTCATCGAAATAAATAGTGTCATTGCTTGTGAGGGGATTGAATCCCTGCCGAACCAAGTCGCTCTTGGAATATTTGAAAGTCCCTGTCAAGTCCATGGTCTTTCGTATGCGCAGAAACAATGGACGCGCGTAAGTCGGCAGTCGGCCGATTAGATAGTTGCGAAGTTGAGCCAAATCGATTTCGTCGTCGGTTACCAACGTCGCCATACCGGCCCGGCCCTCGGTCGCCGGAACGGTTACACCGTACACGTTGGCGTGCTTGACTCCCGGGAATGCACAAATGGCTTCTGAAACTTCGCAGGTAGCTACGTTCTCCCCCTTCCAACGGAAGGTATCCCCAATGCGATCCACGAAATAAAAATACCCCTGCTCATCCTTTCGCATCAGATCGCCGGTACGAACCCAAACATCTCCCGGCTCAAAAACGTGGCGCAGGATCATGCGCTCTGTTGCCGCCTGGTTGGTGTAGCCCTCAAATCGGCTACCGATGTTCGAGATCCCTTCAACCACCTTGCCGATCGCTTCCCCGGGCTCATTAGGAGAGCAACGAATACAGAAGCCGTTCGTGTTCCGCGCCGGTTCTCCCTTCTCAACATCGAGAACTACCAAAGCAGGTGAGAATCGATGAGCCAGGTAGGCGGGAACATGACCGACAGCTCCCCGCTTGCCTTCGATGTTGAAAAGCGAAACGCCACCCTCGGTAGCGGCATAGAACTCGAAGATCTGGGGGATGCCAAAGCGCTCTTTAAAGCGGTCCCACACCTCGGGGGCCAGGCCGTTGCCGCAAGCCATTCTGATCCGATGCTCGTTGTCTTCTGCCGGCGGCGCGGCATGGAGCAGGTAGCGGCAGAGTTCGCCGATGTATTGGAACAGCGTGCAGTCCCAACGGACTACGTCGTTCCAGAAGTTGCCGGCCGAGAATTTCTCCCGGATGACGAGCGCACCACCGGCGACCAGTATTGCCCCGGGCGCAAGTACTCCGCCCACGCTGTGATACATGGGCAAGCAGTTATATAGCCGGTCTGTTGGTTGGGCATCCATCATACCGGCAAACCAGTGGCCCCATTGCATGATTCGGGCGTGGCTTACCTTGGCCGCCTTCGGTAAGCCCGTCGTGCCAGAGGTATAAATGTAAAGGGCACGGTCTTCAATCGTGGGCGGCCGGCGTTCATTTCTGCTCAGACTTTCGCCCGATTTCTGCTCGATATCGACATCAATGCGCCGACCCAACTCGTGCCCGCTGCTTTGGTTCTCACCATGCATCCAAATAGCGGGCTCTGCGGAGAGGTGCGGTTGCGTTAACGCGAGCTGCTCAGCGAATTCCGCAGCGACGATAAGATGTTTCGGCGAAACGGCATCGATGCAATGGGCGAGCGATGGGCCAACCAAATTTGTGTTCAACAGCGAAACAACACCGCCAACACTGGTGATACCAAGCCATATGGCGATGTATTCGGGCTGATTGGCCATCAACAGGCCGACAACTTCGCCTTTGCAGAGCCCTTGATCGAGCGCCCAGCGCGCATATTGATTGATCCGCCGAGATAGCTGCCGATAGGTCAGGCACTCGCGGTCCGACAGGAGGGCTGGCGCGTCGCCCAATTGCGCAGCCAGCTCTTCGATTACGGTCGACAGCAGCCGTTCGCGATTGCGCGCGATGGGTGCAGTCAGCTCCAGTGCGCGCAGCCAGGCCTTGGCCGGAGAAGCGCTCGTGTGCGTGCGTGCCATGGTCTGAAGTGGAGTCAAGCCGTGCTCCCTGCATCGACCGTAACTACAGTTCCGGTGATGTTCTTGGCGCGATCGCTGATGAGAAATTCCACGGCGTTGGCCACATCCTCGATATCGACCAGGCGCCGGAGCGCGCTGCGGCGCACGATCTGCTCACGGTGCTCATCTTTGAGCGTCTTAGTCATCTCGGTATCAACAAAGCCGGGAGCGACGGCATTTACGTTCACTCCCATGCGCCCGACTTCTCTCGCCAGCGATCGGGTAAAAGCTATGAGCGAGCCTTTGGTGGCGCTGTAAACTGAAAGTCCGCTGTATCCCGTGAATCCGGCAATCGAAGCCACGTTGACGATGCGGCCGCCGCCATCTGCCATCATGGACCGCACTACGTACTTCGTCATCACCATGGGCGAAAGTGTGTTCAAACGTACCACCTGCTCTAGCTGAGCGTTGTGCATGAGGGCGAGAGCCCCTTCCGCACTTATGCCGGCGTTGTTCACCAGGCCATAGATCGGCCCATAATCTTTCCGTAGAGTCTTTACCAGGTCCGCAATCCCTTCGATCTCCGCCAGATCAAAGGGGACAAATTGTATCGATCGAGCTTCTTGCATCGCAGCCGCGAGTTCACTGCTTTCCTTACGCGCAATCGCTATGGCACGGAAGCCCGCCTCCGTCAGTCTGAGAGCTATCCCCAGGCCTATTCCCCGGCTGCCGCCGGTTACAACGACATTACGCATGGAAGCGGATGAGCTTCCCTGTATCGGCCACCGCCAGGGCGGGAACGAAATTGATCGTGGCGGGGACCTTATGCGATGGCAAAGCTTCGCGGCAGTGCCGCAGGATATCGATACGAACTTCGCTGCAGCTAGTTTCCGGTGCACTCTTCAGAACCACGTCGGCTACTACGAGAGCACCCGTGATGGGATTCTTTTTGGTGTGGACCAGCGACATCTCAACCTCCGGGTGACCGTTGATCACCGCCTCGACTTCCTCGGGATATACCTTCATGCCTCCAACGTTGATCATCCCGTCACCTCGGCCCACGAAGTGGTAGCGGTCCTCTCGAAATTTGAGCACGTCACCTGTATTCACAAATCCGTCCCCATCGCGCAGGGTCTGGCGTTGTTCACCACCAAGATAGCGGTGCGCAGTGCGATTAGAGCGGATCCGTAGCGTACTATCTTCAATCTTCATTTCCACATCTGGAGTGTCTTCGAGCACGCACGCCGGGAAGCCCGCGAGGCCGTCATCCACGTCAAACGCTACCCCAGCCTCGGTGGTGGCGAATGCATGGGCGATTCTCGCCTGGGGGTATACTGCCCGGAGCTGGTTCAGGATTGTCTGATCTGCGATTTCACCTGACAAACGGACGTATTCCGGTGTGATCAGATTCGCCGCCGCACTCATGAGCGCACGCCGCCAATGGGAGGGGGTGCCCGAGATATGCGTGACTCTGTGAGATGCCGCCCGCGCGAGAAAATCGGCTGTAGACTCCTGCGCGCTTGATAGCACCAGCGATGACCCGGTGAGCGCGGCGCGAAGGAATATCTGCAGGCCTCCGTAGCGGCGCATGTCGTAGAAAGTACTCCAAACCACCCCGCCTGAGTGTCCGGCTTCAATCGCACCGGTCAGACTTGCCAGGGTGTGGACCACCAACTTAGGTCGTCCCGTGGTTCCCGACGTGAGTAGAACCCACTCGGTTTCATGTTGTACACCGCGATCTGAATTGCGCGTCGACCTCGTCCAGCTGGAGGGACTCACACATGCAATCGTGTCCAGCGCGCTTGACAGACGATCAGACACAATTACCTCAACCCCCGCGCAATCCGCGACGAAGCCCAAATGGTCAAGCGACAAATCAGGAGGGTAGAGGATGACGCGCCGGGCAACGCCATCAAGTTCTACTAACGTTGCCGCTGCATTGAACTGGCTCGTGGTCGCAACCAGGATTGATCGTCCATCGAACTCATCGCCGTCGGGGCCGAGCACGGTTCCCGCCATCAAGTCATTCCAGGAAAGAGCTCCTTCCTCGCCAAACAAGCTCGTCTCTCCCGCAGCGCCGAGAGCTTTCCTGAGCGACGCCGGGCTATTTCGCGGCATGTTCATAGAAACTGATAAAGTCGCCAAGAGTTACAGGGAAGGTAGCGTCTTCTGAAGTACTGAACGGATCGATTCCCAACGAGCTCTCAAGCCGGGTCACGATGATTGCAAAGCAGAGCGAATCGAGCCCCGAATTTAGCAACTCCATACGATCAGTCAGTGGTGCCAGTCGCCGGTCTTGCTCTTGAGCGACTTGTCTGAACTGGGTCATTATCTCCGATCGAACGTTCATTTCTGGTTTTCCACTTTCCAAGGCAAAGGCTATTAGTGCAAGCAGTCCACGTGGCATTGATCGTAATTCTTGCTGTTATCGGCTTCCGATCGCAAAGCGGTCACTGCAACCTCTTCTACTAGCGGGAAATAAGAGGTCAACCAGCGCTCAGTATGTTGCCGAACCGCTGCTCTACCCAGACAGTTAGCAAACGAGTGATCTGTACCTTCGATCAGCTCCACAACCACCTTGCTATTGCGACCCGCCAAGCCCAGCACATACCTCAGGTAATCGAACTCTCCGGCCCTCGGTTTGGTACCTTGGGCCTTGCGCGCGGGAGCTTTGAGGAACAGAATCGGCAAGCCCGTGGAAGCCACCTCTTTCCAACGGCTAAGCAGGCCGAAGTTTGCGTTCCGTGGAAGCGCATTGCCGCGGAGAATGAGGAGGGCATCTCGCACCCGATCGTAGATGTTGCTGACTGCCCCGCCAATTCTGCTCTTCAGGGCCCAATCGCTCAGACCTTGCCTCACCTTCGGTCTTATCGCTTGCGGCACGTGGAAGTAGGGATCGAGTAAAACCAGTCCTTTACATTTTCCTGGACAGGCGGCTGCGGCATAGATCGCAGATACTGCGCCGGCGCAGTGGCCTGCTAGGACCACACCCGATAGGTCGAAACGCTCCACCAGCTCGTCTATTTTGACGGAGGTTATCGATGCGTATCCCCCCGCATTGATAAAGTTGAGCAACTCCAGCGGAATATCGCCGGCAGTATCTCCCAGTCCTGGCAGATCAAGGCGGAAGGACGGATAGCCGCAGTCGGCAAACGACTCGGCCCAATACACGGCTGAGTCGCCAGTCGCCGCTCTTGGGAGGGAGAGCGAATTCAAAAATACGATACCGATGCGGTTCTGTGTGCTAGCGCCTGGCTCCGAACCGGAACCACTTGTGCGTGGCCTGTGGAACGTACCCCGAACAATTACTCCCTGCCCAGCCAGTGTAATCAGCTCGCGCCCCTCAATCGCTTGGTCCATCACCTTCTCCTTGGACGCGACGAGGGACTGCGGCGATCCACTCGGCGTTCGGAGCAAATAACCAGCTAAAGTCCTTAGCTTCGTCATATCCGACAAAACCACCTTTTACCAGGGGCGCGGCTCGTTTGTCGAGTTTAACGATGCGGACTGGCCTGTCGTAAGCTGAAGCGGCTGTACAGTCATCGATCATCGAGGGCGGAAGCTTTACCCCAAAGGAGTCCCGCCAAAGACTACTCGACCACTGATATCCCTCCACTTCAACAAAAGCCCCTTGCTCCAGCTGACGAATATATTCCGCTGCAGGTTTCACGTCTTCGCTGGGCTTAAACAAGTGTTCCAGGCCGACCCAACGTAGAAGTGTGGAACGGAGTGCTTGGTTCGCGGTAGCAGGTGGGGACCACAGTAAAAGCGCCCTTCCGATTCCGTTGTGAAATGCGCTGCCCGCAAGCAGGCCTCCAACCTCCAGTCCATGCAGTACGAGTGGCACGTCCGGCGAGCGGCTCTTGAGCCAGTCGGCGAGCAGCTCGACATCCTCGTTCCAGTGCGTGAATGTCATGTCCTCAAATGTGCCCGTGCTTTCACCAATGCCACGATAGTCATATCGCAGCACTTCTATTCGTTTCGAGGTTAGATAACGAGCCCACCGCACCCAGGGAAGGTAGGAATTATGCCGTTCCGAAGCAAACGGGCCGATAAGCAGAACCCGAGCCAATGGATCTGGCACCTCATGCAGGACGGTGTAAAGATACGCGCCAGGTACCTTGCGGTATCCGGCGTGTTCCATGAGATCGTCGTTTGTATGAAGTTGTGTCTGCAATGACTATGTTCCCTCTCGACACCTAGGCTGCAACCTGCTCGCCACGACCATGAATGATTGTCTGGATCAGCGTGCGTAGCAGATCCACACCTTCAAACAGGTCGGTCGACGAGTCGATTGGGTTAACCGCCATCTCCACAGAGACTGCGCGAAAAAGTTCTTGTGAGTGGGTCACGTCGCAAACACCATGCACGTCTGTGTATACGCGTTCCGCTGAGCCCTGTGCTCCGGCAAGATCCGCCAGGTAGGCCATGAATTGCTGTATGAATCCCTCAAAAAAGGCCATAGTGAGAAGATTCTGCACTCCTGAAAGCCGGCCGAGAAACAGGCGCACATTGGTCAAATCCTGATGAACTTCAAGCGCGTCCGAGTCCGTGGGGAAAGCATGAGCCGCAATGGTGAAGTTCCGGAGCATCGCAGGATGGCAATCGCGGATTTCTTCCATGAGATTATCGACCAGGATTGGACGCGCCTCCTCTGATTTGACGGAGAGATAGGTGGCGGTCATCCAGTAGATGAAATTTCCTTCGAGCACAGCGGTGTATCTCGCAATGATACCGCGGCGTTCGCCGGCACTCAGTTTGTCAGGGTCGGGCAGGGAGGTGATGAGTTCTTCGATGATGCCGTCGATCTGTGGTTTAAGTGAGGCGCCAACCAGATCTTCCTGCACCGGAGGAGTAACGAGGGTGGTGGTCATTGACTGTCTCCTTTGTACAAGGTTAAGTGTCAGTCTCCGGACTCGGAGCTCAATAAGTGCAACTGGAATAGGCGCCTAGTGCGACTGCAAAAATCGAGGCGACTCTGAGGCAAAGAAGTGGCAGCTCCATTAAACCTACTTCGATACGACACTGGTTAGCGTGATGGATGTGTTTCTGTGATCAGCTTGAAGAAAAGAAATATAGCTCCGCAACGCCGCTGAGGCAAGTCAGTAGAGGGCTATTAGGCTTGCCTAAGAAATGGGTCGAAACTACCAAGGTACAAAGCAAACACCTAAATGCAGCTCAGAAATTTGCGCTGTCTTGATTTACACGAGAGTACATTAACTAGCGCTTCATATACAGACCGTTGTGGTACTACCTTACCAGAGTTTTTAGGTCGGTTACCTGGGTCCCATGGGGGAGGGTTGAGCAATACAGGAGGACTGAGCCAACTAGCGCGAAGCGTTTCCGATGGAAAAACCTTTGCAATTGTGGCCGGAAATTGTCTTCATGCTGTAACCCGATCGATGGCTAGCCGGTATATTTCGACCATACGATCGACCTTTTCCTCCCAACAAAATGTTGCTTCGACTCTGCGTCGGGCTGCGGCGCCAAGGGAGAAGCGGAGCTGGGGGTCGTCGATCAAGTTCTTCATTGCCGCGGTGAAGCCGTTCACCACGGCTGCGGCGTCCAGCGGAGAGATAAGCATCCCGCAGGTCTCATCGAGATAATCTTCCGGGCCTCCCCAGGCGACCGCGATGACCGGGGTGCCGGTAGCCATCGCCTCCAGAACGACGGCACCGCCGCACTCGTAAATACTAGGCAAAAGCAGGGCAGTAGCTGACTGTAGACGCTGGGCACATTCGTGCTGCGGCAGCCAGCCCCGGAAACAGATCCTGTCATCTATGTTCAGGCTTGCCGCGAGCCGCACCCACTCGGCGCGCATCGGTCCGTCCCCGATAACCTCAAGGTATGCACCAGGTACATTTGCGAGCGCCTGAATCGCCCAATCGAGACGCTTCCAATCCACCAGACGGCCCATAAAAAGAAACCGGTGGGGATGCTCATCGATAGCTGTGTGAGGCTGCACCGACCAAAGTTTCAGGTCCACGCCATTTTCGGGGATCTCCACCACCTGGCCCTCGACGCAGGAGGGCAATGCTAGCCGGGTGCGTTCGTTTGCCACCAACACGAAACCTGCCAGTCTCTTCCCCGGGATCACCCGGTTAATTAAGTTAGAGCAGCTGCGTCCCAACGCAACCGAGGCTCGGGTAATCCAGGATTCGACGTGGCGGAATGATTTTGGATAGTTCATCCCCCCGTTCATCGGTCCCATAACCACCGGAACTCCAAGCTTACAGATGAATGAGGGAGCGCGAGGAGAGACTGGGATGGGTTGATGCACGACATTAACGTGATGGCTGGCAATCAAAGCGAGCACCATCTTGCGTTGGATGCATTGGTTCACCAGCACCATAAGTGTGCCCAATGTCGCCTCGGCGATCCGTCGCGGTAGAAACCGGTTAAGACGCCAAATCAGCTTGTGGAACCACTTGTCGGGGATGAAGCGGATTCTTTCGCTGTCGTTCGGGAAAAGTCCTTCCAGTTCCTCCCGAGTCCTTCCATGGACGATAAGCCATGCTTCCAGGCCGCGCGCCCGAAGACGGGAATAATAGTGCAAAGGGAGTGAAGCTTCACCTCCGAATCGAAACGAGGCGTTCTCTGCCACGATACAAACCCGAAGTGCACCTCCGTCTTGTGTTCCCATGCCTCTAATGCAACGCCCCGCTGGGGAAGAGACTGTAGTATCCGAATCGCCTCAGCCAGGATTTGACCGCCTGGTCCCTGCGATATGTGCCGGGGGTTAACTCTACAAAGGGTGATACAGTACCCGGGCCGTCCATTACTTTCTCAGAGTCCAACCACCCCCGGTTTGTCGCTTCTTCGAGCCAGTATTTCGCTTCCCCCCCGGCATGGAAGCACTTGATGGTTGAGAAGGGTTCACGACGGAATAGCTGAGGTCCGGGAACACGCAGCTTGCGGAGCAAACGGACGCCCTGGCTGCGCCGCCAGCAGTGCCAATGCTCAGGCGGGAGATATCCACCTCCTATACGCATCGCGATTGCTGCCCAAACTATGGCTTCTATGTGCATGCTGAACCTGGCATTCGGGTGATCTTTCACACCGAGTTGGTCCAGTAGCCACTCTAACCAATCGAAATCGATTTGAGAACGCCAATGGGCCACTCCAATGTCCACATGATGTGCGAGGGCAATTCTCCTCCTGATGGCTGTATTTACGATTTCGGCGGGGAGGAGGCAGTTGGGTCTCTGCCACATGAGCAACAGGCCCTGATCCAGGGTGGTCTCGAAGCTGAACTTATTTGGAAAGTAGAGATCCGGATCGAGTACGACCATCTCATCATCTTCACAACTGAGTAAAGGCGGATCGGTAATTTTCCGCCAGCAGGGGTGCCCGCCGCGGAAAAGACGCAGGTTTGGGTAGCGGCCCAATGTCGTGGATTCATGATCGTCCAAGTCGGCCTTGGCGAAAATGTCGCAACGATGGCGGCTAGCGAATGGGTAGCTGGCCGTTTCCTCGATAAGCAGCTGTTTATCCGAATTCGTGTCCGTGATCAGGTGTAGATGGACCTGTTCCAAAGCATTGGTCAGCAGGCTTTTCAAGCCATGTCTCGCGTAGGGGAGGGATCGAGGCGAGAGGATCATGAAAAGACGACGTGTAATTGCTGTTTTGGAGAGAACCATAGTCGCTTTTCACATCCTAGAGTTGGTGCATACGGGGTGTAACGCCGCACCACACATCGTCTTCGGCGGTATTTGTCACCAAGTCATCTGAGCCGGTAAATCGAATCACGCGTAAGTGGAATCCTCTGCTGCTACGCGTTCAGGATCGTCCTGCCCGGCCGCAGTGCCCTCGCCAGTCCAGGACGGGTTCCATTTGGGGTCTGCCCCCTCCATCCGAGCTTCGAAAGCACTCAAGTCCTCACGAGTCGCTCGATTCGCCCAGCGATAAGAAATCTTGTTGATGATGACCGCCATACCCGGGATCTGGAGCCGCTCCAACAAGCGCGCAGCACGAGTCAGCTGCGCCCTCGTCGTTTTTCCGGCTTCAGCGATGAGTATGGTCACATCGGCAAAGCGCGCTAGGTATTCGGTTTCGGCCGAAATCAAAATGGGTGTTGCGTCGACCAAAACGATATCGAAATCTATAGTTAGGTCTTTGAAAGACTGATCCATTATGTTTTTAAGCGGCGGTAGCTTGGGTGAGAACGGTTGAGCTATGACAGCGGTAGATCGAACGTCGGCCTCCTGCCTCCTCACATGCACACCGCCCACAGCACGATGCGCAGAATGTTCGAGATTGAGTGTGACGTACGCTACCGGCGAGGTTACGCCAGAGGAGTCGATCGTCAGCGTTTTGCGGCCTAGCTTAGCCAGCGTGCCGCCCAGGTTCTCGACGATCGACGTGGTGCCGGCCCCTGCATTCACTGCGGTAAGCACGATCGTACGTACGCCCGCGGTGCGGGCAGCTTGATCGATACCCCCCGCCAGGCGGAGGGTACCTTCATCGAATATCTGCATGGAGACATCCTGGTCATGGAAGAGCGATCCGATAGGAGTAAATCCCAGGATCTGCTCAATATCGATGCCGGTATGAACGCGCGGGTCAAGAAAATCGACGAGAACTACACCACCAGTTGCTAACAGCAGAGAGAATGGAAGTATCAAAGGGAGAATGTAGCTGCTGAAGCTCGGTAGCGGGCCTGTTGGAGGGAGTGCCGCTGAAAACAAATGAACCGCGCCCGGTGATTTACTTTCAAGTTCCAGGTTTCTTGTCCGCTCGTCCAAAGCGGCGTACCTCGCTTGGAGAGCGGTGATGTCGGCCTTTAAAACCTGCGACCGTTGGAAGCTCGGGGCCGCACTAGCCGCCTGCTTAGCATCAACGTCTAGTTCAGAAAGTAGCTTAGCCTCAACAGTACTAGCGCGAACCAGATTTGTGCGGAGCCTCTGTTCCAGGGTGGCTGCGGCTTGGCTACGCAGCTTTACTTGCATCTGCTGCAATGCAAGCTCAATCTCGGAGAGCTGCTCCTCGGTGGTCTTACGCAGCGGGTGATTGGCTGTCAGGCCGGCTAGCTGGTCGATTAATAAAGCCCTCTTCTGACTCAGCGAAGTTTTAAGTGCCAGCAGGCTTTGATCTGAGGCTACGATTTCGTCAGCAGCAGCATCGAGGGCAGCATTTGGTGCGCCACTATTCCCTTGTTCCAAAGCTGAGAGCTGCGCCTCTGCCTGAATTCGTTGTTCGTGCGCCACTGCGAGGTCTCCTCGCAGTTTCGCGACCTGCAAGTCAATCTGATTTGCCCCCTCCCCGGATATCTGGGCTAACCCAAGGGTTTGGCTTATCTGGGTTTCCTCACGGAGCTTATCGGTTAGATCATTTTGCACCTGGGCGCGTTCTTGGCGGAGGGCGTCCAACCGCTTGTCCCGGCCGTAAAATTCTTCGTCCTGAGTGCCCTCGAGATAGCTATCGGTCACCGCGTTGACGATTTCAGCAAGATGACTGGGATCACTGCCCTGCAGACTGATCTGCACTTGGTAACTCATCCCATCGCGTTTCACTGTTAAGATGTGCTGCAGCCGGTTGACCGCCGACTGCAGGCTTTCGCCGGGAAACTGCCAGACTCCTGGTTTAAGCCGGCGCAACGCTTCGGTAAGCACGTTATAGCCGGCTACCGAGTGGACCTGCTCCTCGATGAAAGAATCGTAAGGGTATTCCTGCTCTTCACTTGCCTTAAAAGTGGCGGGAAAATTTGGCGATACATAAACAATGCTGGTTGCTTCAAACGTAGGATGATGTCGAGCCCGCAACGTGACTCCGACGCCTATGACAAAAAGAGCGATCAGCGTTGCGAGCATTTTGTGCAGCCGCAAGCTTCGCATTACATCGATTCTCAATACCCAGTCCGGCCTGGAGTCGAGCGGCTTAGACTGTTCGGATTGGCCTAGCTGCTTAATATGCATGGAAAGGACCTTGGCTCTCAATGAAACGGCTAAAGTTAGGTTTATGCACTTAGGCCTCGATATTTCATCGACCATCGAAACGGTTGGAAAGCTATATCATCGGGCAACTGCCGTCAAAGCGGTGATGGCTGCGACTCCGCTCAGTCGCTGGATAACGTAGGTCGACTTGTAGAAGCCGCTTTGCGGTACAAACACCACGTCTCCGGCGTGCAATTTAACTTCGTCCGTGCCGGTGAGAGTGAGTAGGCTTTTGAAAGGAATAGTTGATGTCCTGCCAGTTGAGGGCTGAATGACCTGGATAGTTTGGCCCGCGCCTTCGGCTAGACCACCGGCTTGCGCCAGTACAGACGCCAAAGTTGAATCAGGGGTGAGAGCAATGGCTCCAGCGTTCCTCACACTTCCCAGCACGGATACGAACACCTCCTGCTGAGCCGGGACAAAAACAATGTCATTGCGTCGCAGCCGCAGATCAGCCATAGAATTGCCACTCTGTAACAGCTCTCTCAGGTTGACCCAGACTACCTGATCGTTACCTCGATAGATAGCACAACGTTCCGGAATTCCATCGCGTACCGCGGCCACATTGCTCGTTCCGGTGCCGGCACTGGCGAGCAGTCCCGCCCTGGCGATTACATCAAGCAGGGTCGGGGTATCGTCGAAGTACAGCACTCCGGGATGCTGCACGCTGCCAAGAATGATGACCCGGTTAGATCCATACTTGTCTACGTTGACCGTAACCGTAAGGTCCTTATAGTAAGGCGACAGGGAGTCTACAATCAGCTTGGCGACTTCGTTACGGCTCTTGTCTGCAACGCCGATGGGGCCAACCAGCGACAACGTAATACGACCGTCGGGTCCCACCACCTTCTTGCCGCTCAGTTCCGGGTGTCCCGTAAATTCGAGGCTGATCTCGTCCCCAGGCCCCAATAAGTACTCTTCATTGGCTGCCGGTTCAAAATTCTCCAAAGCTTTCATCGGACCTAGCTTGAGCTGCGGATCGCTGCTCTTAGAGCCATCAGCCGTGCTTTCTTGCCCGAGGACGCTATGGGTGTTCATGGCTAGAAGCAATCCCGTAAAGAGTAGCCGCGCCGGAAGAATGACCCGTTTCATGAGATCTCCAATGAATTGCTGATCCGCAGCACGCGTTCCATAGCGACGCCAGGTACGCCTTCGGCCGCCGTTTCTAACGAGACCTTTTGCAAAACCGGTTGACGCTCGGTTCGAACCCATGCGGCTTCTGGGCGCGAACTACGGAGGAGACTGGGAAACATACAAAGCTTCCACAGGATGTAACCAGGCACGCGAGCCAGAATGCGCATATCCCCTGCAAAATCGGAACCAGACCGAGCGGCGGTCAGGACGTGACATCCGACTGCAGTAATCGCAAGCAGGGCATACACTCGCACCCATAGTAACGGAAAACACGCGCCAATCAACAGCAGAAAGACGGCGTACCCGATCGGCAGAGACGTCAGGTCCAATAGCGGTTCGAGTATCCGCAGTCGACCTTGCGTCAGTTGCTTGAGAAGAGGAACGAACCAGGTGCGGGCGGCGTTCGCTCGTCCACCTTCCCAGCGGGAACGCTGCGTGACCTCGCCTTGCTTCGAGGACGGCATCGCTGAGGACACTTTCGCATCGTGTAGGAACTGGACCCTCTTGCCGGATAGTACCAGCCGGATATGAAATTCAAGGTCCTCGACGACAGAGAGAGAGTTGTATGAATTTTGTGCAAGCAGCGCCTGTCGGATGGCAAAGCCGTTGCCAACAATGCCCGCTGAAAGTCCGAGCCGATCACGACCAGCCGGCCGTACCACGTTAAAGCCGCGAAACGCGAGCGCGGTGAGTCGGGTCGCCGGTCGCTCCGCGCAGCTATCCATCTCATATCTGCATTGCACCGCTTCTGCGCCATCCGCTATGGCTTCGCGCACTACGCCAATCAGATTGCTGGAGACAGTTGAATCCGCGTCTACTACGAGAGTCGCATCCACGCCTTGAGAGGAAGCATAGGCAAACCCAACCGACAAAGCGGAACCCTTGCCTTTGGCAAGAGGATTGTCGTAGATAACAACTTCCGCTCCGGCCTCCGCGGCACGCGCCGCCGTCCGATCCGAGCAGTTGTGTGCGACAGCAATGATACGGGTATCGACGCCATCGGCCGAAGCTCGCAGGCTCTTCACGCAAGATGCAATCAAAAGCTCTTCATTGTGCGCCGGAATGATGACGGCTAAATGCAACGGAGCCGAATCCACGGAGCGTGTGGAGGTGCGTTTAGGCAAGAGTGAAGCAAGCGTCAGAACCACAAGTTCCGCAACCAAAGGTAGCGTGAGCAGAACCAGGGTTCCGGCGATGGGCTCGGATACGTAGGATGTCATGAGCATAGATTGAGAACCAAAGTCTGCAACGCTATCGGCACTAGCGGGTCGCCGAAGAGCTCGTACTTGGGCGGCCAGCGCCGAGCCTGGTAGCTTGACTGAAGAACACAATTTTCCTGCACAAATCTTTCAGCATTTCCACCTGCACATGCTTGTCGCGTGCAGGATTGGTGAAACTGTGCACCACAATCGCTTCTGAAGCTGAGGGAGACTCCGACTTCCTGACCCGGTAGAGTGCATCGCTGACGGTAGGGGTAACCCCGAAATAACCGTGCATTCGTGCTGCGCGAAAGACCCTGATGACATGCGGAGGCGCGGCAGTCAACCAAAGCTGGCGTTCGCGGTCGTTCATTTTCTTTGCCAAATGGACAAGAAGGCCAAGTGAATCCAGACCAAAATAGGTCGTCTTAGCCAGATCTAGTACGATGTGCCGATCCTCCCGATAAGCTTCCCCGAGCTGTTGTTCGAACTCCGTAACTAACGAGCCGGTCAAGTTGCCGCTGATCGAAATCACCGAGGCATTACCTTGACGATCCGTTAAGATGGTTGGCTTCCTCCCTGTTCTCGGTTGGATTGCATTCGCTGCAAGCTGTGCCGGCAAGTGGCGTGCCAAGCCATACGCGTCAACCAGGTATCGTTGTGCCAGGCGCCGCGGTTCTTGGGCAGCGCGGTAGAGCCATTCCAACCCCGCCGTTTGCATCCAGGTGGGGGCCCGTGAAAATTCACCGGCGAGAAAGTCAAGCGAGGCTCCCACGCCCATGCAAAGAGGAACTTTCAGGCGGTGGCGATGCATGGCCAGCCATCGCTCTTGCTTTGGGTGCCCCATCGCGACCAGGAGCACGTCTGGTTGCGCTTGCTCGATGCGGCGCAAGATCGCCTCGTGGTCCATCTCCGATAGCGATGTAATGGGAGGAGAGTCGCGACCCGCAATATGGAGCTTTGGAAAGCGCTTCTTGAGCACTTCGGCGGCTCGGCGGGAGCTCCTTTCACTCGCGCCCAGCAGATAGATGCCGTAATGCCGCCTGGACGCGAGTTCCGCTAAGCGAGGAATTAAGTCTATGCCCGAGACACGCTCCTTCAGCTTGGCGCCCATCAGACGTGATGCCCACACGATCGGCATCCCATCGGGGACGATCAAATCGCAGGAGCAAAGCATTTCTTGGAGAGATTGGTCGTGGATTGCGTTGATAACGAAATCCACGTTTGCGGTGGCCACTTGGTGGAATCCCCGCTCCTCGATCTTTTCTTCAATTACATCGATGGCTTCGCGCATCGTGACATTGTCAAATGGCACTCCAAGAACTGCCACTGACCTGCGGTTCCAATCGGACATCACCTGACTCCGTCCTTAGCTCTTGAACTAAGTGGTCTGTCGAATTCACATGGCTTCGCCACTGTCAGCCCCATCGAAGACGCAAGTCCGTCCGCTAAGTCTGAACGATTGGCTGGCTTTGTGATTTTCCGCTGCACGATTGCACAGCTTCCACTTTGGTTAATCCCACGGCTTAAGAAAACATGTTTGCGGTTACTTTTCTTGTGTTGGACAGCAGGGACAAATTGGGGGATGCTCGGGTTACATGCAATTTTGGGGCCAAAATATGGAGCAGCGAAATCAGGCTGTTTTCTCTACTCTGTCACGCTGAGCCGCTCGACTTCTGCCAATGTTCCGAAACTTGAGTAAGTCTTCCAACTCAACTGGACTGAATTTGCCTATTTTCGGGTAACTGGTGGAGTGGCTCTCTAAGGTAACCATAGTAAAACTCTGGTAAGTCGATTAAAGAAAATTTTAGGAACGCAGCCACAATGGGTATACGATGAACGCAATTTCCTGGGTGGGTCAAAGGTCATATTCGTCGGATCGAGTGGCGATCTTGCCGATCCAGCTTATGCATTGCTTATCTGCCAAGCCTTGCACGTGAGCTACAAATTCATTGAATAAGTCACTGAGGAGGGCTCCCATGGGGTGCTTCCTGCAGGAGGGAAGATGATTCACAAAATCCTGCTGGTCGGCCAGGATTCAGAAGCCCGCGACCGTCTTGTGCGGCGTCTGGCGGCTCATAGGGTCCAGGTCGTGCAACAGCCGTCGTTGCGCACAGTCGCGTCACTGCTACGCGATCCGGAGAGCGCAGCGCCGCTCCTCGTCGTGGATGTGGCGCTCTCTCAGAGCGATGCTGACTTGCTGGCTGATCTGATTGAACAGCATCCTCGGGTGCGAATATTGGTTTTTGTTTCGAGGGCAGCTCGACAAGAAGCGCTCGGTCGGCTGCAGGCCAGTAACCAGATCAAGTTGGCCAGCGTCTCACTTGAAGATCCGGCTGCTTGGGCAGCGATTATTAATGTCATCACCGAGGGTTCGCTCGAGACGGATATGCGTCAGGAGCCAGGCCAGAGGATATGCAAAGATCGCGAGGATGCAGCAGACACGCTTTATGATGAAGAGTTTTTGCGGCGAGTGGGGTGCTCCGACGTTCCTGTCTTGCTGCATGGCGAAACTGGGGCCGGCAAAGAAGTCATGGCGAGAAAGCTATGGACCTACTCCAACAGGGTTGGCAAGCCGTTCCTGAAATTGAACTGTGCCGCGCTCCCTTCCGAGCTTATCGAAAGTGAGCTCTTTGGCTACGAAAAGGGCGCTTTCACCGGCGCCATGATGGATAAACCCGGCAAGTTTGAGCTGGCCCAGGATGGAACGATCCTGCTGGACGAGATCGGAGACATGGATACCCGACTCCAGGCCAAGCTATTGCAGGTATTGCAGGACGGTGAGGTTCAGCCGCTCGGCAGCAGCCGCATTATCAGGGTAAATGTCCGCATCATGGCCGCAACCCACCGTGATTTGCATGCAGCCATCGCTCAGGGCACTTTTAGGGAAGATCTTTACTACCGGTTGAGTGTGATCAACATTACCATCCCGCCGCTGCGCGAACGCCGCCGTGAGATTATTCCCCTCGCTCAGCAATTGCTCCTACGTCACGTCGGCCCAGGCTCAACGGCCCCCTCCATTCCAGAAACGCTGCGGCGCGCGCTCCTGGAGCATCGGTGGCCGGGGAATGTCCGCGAACTTGAAAACGTGATGAGACGCTACCTGGTATATCAGGATGCCGCCTTGCTCGCGGCGGAACTGACTGATCAGTTTGACTCGCCCAAGCCCCGGCTAGCGGTTGCGAGACCTTTAGGCGCTGCTCATGCTCAACAGAGTAATAACCGGGTAAGCTTTGATCATTTCGCGGAAGCGTCCCGCACCGCAGAATCCAAATTGTTGCTCGAAACGCTAGAGTCCGTTCGCTGGAACAGACGCCAGGCCGCTGTACAGCTGAATATCGATTACAAGGCGCTCCTGTATAAGTTGCAAAAGCATGGGATTGTGGAAAGCAAGGCCAAGCGAAGAGAAGTCAGTGCCTGACACAGCCTTGAGGCCCGGTGCAGCATGCAGAAGCTAGCTTCCGATGGATGGCCTCTGAGCTAGGCTATGTTCGATAATCTGCGGGAAGATTGGCGGACACACGACAGGCAGCTCCTTCGTCAGGGTTTGTGGGTGATGGCAGTCTATCGATTCGGGAGATGGCGCTACAAGATTCGCGCTCGTTGGATAAGAGCGCCTTTTTCGGGCATTTATAAACTTCTCTGGCTGCTCTGCGAAATACTCACCGGCATTGAGCTCCCGTGCGAAGCAGTCGTGGGCCGCCGTTTCCGGATCGATCATTTTGGAGGAATCATCATCAGCGGCGACGCGGTGTTTGGTGATGATTGTGTCGTGCGCAACGGTGTAACGGTAGGCTTAAGGCATACCGGCAAAAGCGGTTCCCCGGTCATCGGAAGCCGTGTCGATATCGGCGCCGGAGCCAAGATTCTCGGCCCGATTCGGATAGGCGACGATGTCGCGATTGGCGCGAATGCTGTGGTGCTGATCGATGTGCCGCCTAATTCGATTGCCGTCGGAGTTCCTGCTCGGGTCCTTCCTCGTAATCCAAAGATGACTGAAGCTGTGCCGTAAGCGCGATAAACCTTGAAGCGGAAGATCGATGAAAGAACCTAGGCTCTCGATCGTGATCATCGGACGGAATGAAGGTGACCGCTTGGTTTCCTGCCTGCAGTCGGTGGGCTCGATATGCGCGGAGGCTGAATTAATCTACGTTGATTCCGCCTCGACCGACGGAAGCTCACAGGTCGCCGGCGATTTCGGCGCTCAGGTCATCGTTCTTCACGGTGGAATCCAGACCGCAGCGCGCGCCCGCAACGCTGGGTGGCAAAGGGCTCTCGCTCCTTATGTTCTCTTCCTCGATGGCGATACTATCCTCAACCAGGACTTCCCAGCGGCAGCTCTCAAAGTACTTGAATCCGAGCCGAGTGCCGCGGCGGTGTGGGGCCATCGCCGGGAACTCCACCCTGAGCATTCGCTATATAACCGGGTCCTCGACCTTGACTGGATCTATCCTGCAGGGATCACGGAGTATTGTGGCGGAGACGTGGTGATGAGGCTGAGCGCCCTTGCAGAAATCGAAGGATACGATCCAAGCCTTATTGCCGGCGAAGAACCTGAGCTCTGTCGCCGTCTGCGGGCCCGGGGCTACCGCATTGTGCATATCGATTTCCCAATGACCCGGCACGATTTGAATATGATGCGCTTCAGCCAATACTGGCGGCGTGCCGAGCGGGCCGGTCATGCCTACGCTGAAATCTCCGACCGCTTCCGCCGAAGTGGGGATCCAATGTGGTTGCGGGAGAGCAACCGGAATCTGCTCAGCGGGGGCTTCTGGATTGGCTGGCTCCCGGTTTCCCTAATGGTGGGCGCACTCAGGAGCTTGTGGATCATCCCATGGCTCGCCCTGCTGCCTCTCCTGTCGGCTCGGTCGGCGTGGAAGGCTCGCTACAAAGCGCCCGGCCAAACGATGCTGCTTCTGCTTTACGGTCTCCATTCCCACGTTCAACAAATACCTATACTGGTTGGCCAGCTGAAATACCGTCTCGGTCGCCGCTCAGGCGAGCAGCGTAAGCAGATCGAGTATAAGCAGGGAGCCAACGCCTAACCGCGTGTCGTCGATTAGGCATTAGACGGGGCCGTGGGTCCAAACCAAATCCGAAACAGTCTATGCCTTAACAGCCGGTGCCTCGCAGAACCACCTCCGCTGTTTTGACCAGGATCTTTAAGTCCAACCAAAAACTCCAATTTTCGACGTAGGCCAGATCAAGGGCTACGTAGCGATTGAACGACGGATCCTGGCGTGCATGAACCTGCCAAAGCCCAGTGATCCCTGGTAGGACCTCGAGCCGGCGAAAGTGTTCCAGCTCATACTGGCCGACCTCTGTCGCGAGCGGTGGCCGCGGGCCTACGAGGCTCATGTCGCCACAAAAAACGTTAAACAGCTGCGGTAGTTCATCCAGGCTAAATTTCCGCAGAGTGCGGCCTATCCGCGTCAATCGAGGGTCGTTCCTGATCTTGAAGAGAATTCCATCGCGCTCGTTTAGAGCAGCCAAGGTCGGTTTGAGCTGATCTGCATTAACAACCATTGTCCGGAATTTACAGCAAGGAAAGACTCGTCCCCTCTTCCCAATGCGACGAGAGATGTAGAACACTGGTCCCGGCGAATCGAGTTTTATCAACAGCGGAATGATCAGGAAGGTCGGTGATAGTGCAATCAGTAAAAATGAGGACAGGACTAAATCCCATAGTCTCTTTAACAAATTACCGAGAAGCTTGCCGTTACGGCGATGAAGTGACACGACCGGTAACGTGCCCAGATACTCAATGGGGGCATCCGGTGTGAGCTCATCGTAAAAACCGGGGATTACCAGCACCTCTACATCCAGTTCGCGGCCTATCTCCGTTATATCGATCACCACAGCTGTGGGGCAGCGTTCCGCAATAATGACCTCATCTACGAAGAACTGTCGTGCAATAGCTTTGAGCTGTTTCAGATCTCCGAGTACGAATTGCTCGGCTTCCAGGACTGAACTCTCGCCATGGGTCTCGACGAATCCTTTGAAGACGCGACCGAGATGGCCGCATCTGATGATCTGTTTGCGCACCACCTGGCCCATATGGGAGGTGCCCACGATCAACACGTTCTTGGTGTTAATACCCCGTTCATAGTTGCGGTAAAGGGAACGGCGCCAGAATCCGCGTAGCACGCAGAGAAAAGCGGTTGTAAGGGCGATGAAGTAGGCGACAAAACCGCGCGAGACGCTAGTGTCATGCACAACATATAGGCCGCCGCAGAGCAAGAGACCAGCGCCAAAACAAGCTTGGATCGTCTTCCGCTGCTCGTGCAAGGAACCCTGCGCCTGCAGAGGGCCGTAGAGGCCATCTCGCCTGTTGATGATCAGCAGCGCCAGTGCAAAGAAAAGAAGATACCCGGCGTGAATAGGAAAATCGCGCCCGTTGAGAAGCCAAGGCCGCCCGTGAAGCCACATGGTTGGAGACAGGTCGAAACGAAATATCGAAGCCAGGCAAAGCGCGAGGAGAACGGCAAATCCATCTGCCGCCATCATGATCGATGTGTTCAAGGCCGCTTCGCTGGGCGACTTGCGGCGCCCTACAGCGGGGCAAAGTGCCGGGGCACTGTATGCAGCTCCTATCGGTTTCGAAACAGATTCTGATGCAGCCATCGTGATCTTTCTTAGGCGAACACTTGCAGCAAGCTTTAAGCTCGAGCCGTGCCACGAGCGCCATTCGCTGGTTGCAGCGTGACCCATGGGGACGAGGATCGATCTGAGTTCTGATTGCGTTCGACTTCAATCTGACGAAAGAAGTGAACGCATTGGTTGATCGCTACACAGGGTGAATTCGTCTCGCGAGACTCCGCCAGCGAATGCCCTGAAGGGTTAGAGTCGAAAATGTTCTTGCTCGGGCCCCAACTGGGAAAAGCGGAAATAAAGAGCGGTAAAAGTTAGTGATTATGTTCGGAAGCGGGAGCTTAGATAGACGCCAAAATCAAGTAACACATGATCTATTGACATTGCACTAGAGCTAGTCGCAAAGCATTCATACTTTTGCGATCCTGTTGTGAGTGTTACGAATGCTTGTGCAGGGCCAAATTTGTTTCAACGAATGCCAAGAGTCTATCGTCAATTGACTGGAATACCAGCTCATTTTAGTAATCCATATATTCATTGCGAGCGAGTTACTTTTGAGAGTTTCGGCCCGTGTTAGTTTGATGGAGTGGCGGGCGTTTGTCGGTCAGTTAATTTTGGATAAGTGGAAATGTTATTGGAAAAAAGGATAATTTATTGACGGGGTGCAAAAGTGGTCAGGCGCGTCTTTCCAGGGGCTTTATAACGTCCTATACGGCAGCAAGCGTGAAGCGTGGTTGAAAAAGTTGTAACATAGTGTTCGATCACTGAGTTGTTCTTCCGAGCACGGGGTTCGAGGCGTCCAAGACTGCCTTTCGTTTGATGAATCCGAATAGCTTCTTCAGATCGTGTTTCGTTCGAAAGATGTAGCGCGGGTCCCTTTGCAGTCCGTGCACTTCTGCGGTTTGCGTTCCCGATGCGTCTCTTTCTGTTTGGACCCGGTCCTTGAATTCTGGATTTGGAAAGTCTCTTCATTCCAACTGACTAAACGCAAGTCTTTATTAACGGTAGAGTCTTCAATGATGAGTTTGTCTCATACCCGCCTGCGGCCTATCGGTTCTGAGCGTTCAACAAGCTCTCGCACAGGATTCTCTGTCGCAGCGGGGAACACAAGTGCACGACCGGGAGATGACCTGCTCCGCCATCTGCCCGTGGATCGCGAGTCTATGGGAGCGCCAACCTTGCCGGTCGTGGCCACCCATAGAATCAGCAGTGCCCGCATGGATCGGCTTTCCCAGGCTTCCGCCTCCCTCGGAACCGGCTGCGACACATTCTTCATGGTCACCTTCGCTACCTTGCTTGCGCGCCTCGCTGACCAGGAGGTCGTATGGCTCCGAAATATTCTGCTCGATCGTAACATTTTGACCTTCAATTTTGGCGCCGAGGTATCGTTCCGTTCGCTGCTCACGGCCGCCGTCAGCCAGAGTCTTTCGCCAGACGAACCCTGTGCCGTCGAGTACGTATTCGGCGCTGGGGAATTCTTTGAGGCCGACATCCCGTGCGACTGCGTGCGCATGGCAGTACTCGTCTCAGACAGCGGCCAGAGGGAGTGTCAGATTCGACTTTCCAGTTCGACTGGCCTGTGGGGTCGGCCTATTCTGCAGCTCTGGCTGCGTTATTTCGACCGGCTGCTTGCAGCGGTTGCCGCTGCACCCGACTTCCCCTGGAAGACGTTACCCCTGATGGACCCAACCGAAGCTGCGGAATTCTACTTGGCTGTCAACCGTAAAGCAGCGGCCTACCCTGATAACACTTGCGTCCACGAGCTCGTGATCCGCCAGGCCGAACGGACGCCCCATGCGATGGCCGTTGTTTCGGAGTTGCAATGCTTAACCTATCAACAGCTCCATGAACGTAGCAATGCGATCGCGCGTCGATTGCTGGCGTTGGGAGGCGGGCCCGACCGGCCTGTCGCAATAAGCTTGGAGCGAACCGTACACCTTCCGGTAGCGCTTCTCGGTATCCTGAAGTCTGGTTCCTGCTACGTACCGCTCAATCAGCGAGACTCGCCCCAGCGCCTGACATCTATTCTTGACGAATGCCGGCCGGCAGCGATCATTGTTGACCGCTCATTTCCACCATTGCGCGGGACCCATGCGATTCCGTTTATCTATCTGGATGATATTCCGGATTCCTCTCCTGTCTTTGAATTCACCGCGTCAGGCGTCACTCCTGACCACCAGGCCTACGTCATCTATACCTCTGGCACTACCGGTAAGCCAAAGGGAGTGATGATTACCCATCGTGCGCTTGCCAATTTGCTCGAATCCATGATGCGGTCGCCCGGCTTCACCTCTGCCGATCGCTTGCTCGCCGTCTCGCCCATCTCCTTCGACATCGCCACCATGGACATGTTTCTGCCCCTCGTAGCGGGCGGAATGTTGGTTATAGCCGATCGGTTCGCTGGGGCCGACCCATCGCGGCTGGCTGCCCTGCTCAAGAAATTCGATATTACGGTTCTGCAGGCCACGCCTGCCACCTGGCGTTTGCTGGCGTCTTCCGATTGGGAAGGAAATCGCGACCTCAAGATGATATCCGGAGGGGAAGCCCTGCCACGTGACCTGGCGAACCAGTTGCTTAGCCGGGGTGGAGAGCTTTGGAATTGTTATGGCCCCACAGAAACCACGATCTACTCAAGCGTCTTGCGTATTCAATCCGAAGCAGGTGTGGTTCCCATCGGGCCGCCCATCGCCAATACTACGTTTTACGTCCTGGACGATACCGGTCGGCTCCTCCCACCTGGAGTGGCAGGTGAGCTTTACATCGGAGGAACAGGGGTAGGCTCGGGCTATGTGGATCCACCCTCGGATGCCGGGCAGCGCTTCTTAACTGACCCGTATGCCCAAGTGTCAGGCGCCCGGATGTTCAGATCGGGCGATCTCGTCCGGCTTATTAATGGCAACGAATTTGAATTCTTCGGACGCCTCGACCACCAGGTAAAGCTGCGCGGCTATCGCATCGAACTGGGTGAGATTGAGTCCGCCCTGCGCACTTTTCCCAACATTCAGCATGCAGTGACTGCACTGCGCGAAAACGAACCCGGCGAGCCCTATCTCGTTGCCTACTTCACCGCCTTTGATAAACAGCTCGACCTACGGCGGCTTCGCGATCATGTCTGTCGCTTGTTGCCTGACTACATGGTGCCCAGTCGATTCGTGTTGATGGACGCAATGCCGCTTACCGCTAGCGGCAAGATTGACCGCAAGACTCTGCTCGCATCCGCGTCATCCGGTCTCAGCGCCTATCGCCAGCCCGCGGGAGTGGAGCCGCGGACAGCACTGGAAGGGAAACTTCTCATAATCTTCCGCGACGTCCTCAGTACCGCCGAATTCGGTGTAACAGACAGCTTTTTCGACTACGGCGGTTATTCCCTGTTGACGGTCAAGCTATTCAACCGGATCAATCGCGCGCTGAAATTGAGCCTTCCCATCAGCCTGCTGTTTGACGCCCCGACCGTTGAAGCGCTTGCCGAAATTATCGACTTTGCGCGGCCGCTCTCTCTGATTGTCCCCATCCGTCCTCGGGGCAGAACGGCGCCTTTGTTCGTTATCCACTCGTATCTCCTCTATGGCGTCTTGCCTCATATTTGCGAGCCGGATCGACCTGTATATGGGGTGCGCGAATTGGCGGATGTTTCTCAGTCACAGACCATCGAGGATCGCGCGGCAATCTATGTGAACGAGATTCTGAAAGTTTATCCCGAGGGGCCATTATTGCTGACCGGCTGGTGCGCTGCAGGATCTCTGACTGTTGAAATCGCCCGCCAACTCCGGCAGCTCGAGCGCCAGGTCGGGCTGGTAGCTCTCTTCGACGCAGAGCGCCCCGGCTATCGTCCTGTTCTTCGTGGCAACTGGAGCGCCAGGTTCCTTTCAAAAGTGAGGTTTCACGTCCGGCGGCTCCGCGGCATCTCTATACGGCAGAAGCTTGACTATGTTCTCAATGCTCTTCGTCATAGTTGGGAAACCATGTTTGAGTCGCTCTACATCCGCCATCAACGATTGGTGTTGGGCCTGCAACGGGTCTTTGGCTTTTCTCTTCCTGAGGTCGTATTCAACAATACGTGGTCTCGGGTAGCCGCCCTACAGAACTACGCGCCCTCTCGATACCCCGGCAGAGTTGTCTTGTTCCGCGCCGCAGATGTACCGCAGCTGCCCACTAACGACGAAACTCTGGGCTGGAAAGAGATTGTCGATGATGGCGTTGAAGTCGTATTCGTTCCCGGAGACCATGAATCGATGTTTCATAAACCCAACGTCGAATTCTTTAGCAGCCGGTTTCGTCAAGCGCTTCAGCAGGCCCAGTGAGATTCATTGCCACCGGCCAGTGAGCGGTCACGTAGCGTTTCTCGCGGCGGTTATACAAACGCAACAATCCCTGAATCAATACCCTACCGGCCGACGGGTTTGATCGGGCGATGAAGAGAAGATGAAGTCGAGAGTTTCCGATACAGCGCGGTCAGCCGGCGCGATGAATACCACGTCCTTTGTGCGGTATAGAAATCGATACACGACTTCACCAACCTGGGTTCTTGCCATGGAACATCATGATATGCCGTAGTAATATACGCGCTCGTTGGATCACTCTGCCATTCCTGCGGAAACAACGCAATCACATCCCGATCAGTAATCGGGTTCGTCGCCGGGATCGGCTCGCCGCCGGCAATTGCAGAAAGTGCCACCGGCAGATCACGTTGCGTTCCCATTGCGAGATGACAAATTTGGGTAGCCCGGGCATTCATCTCGATAAGAGTCGCGCCTCCGTTCTGCTCCCTAAGAATGAAATCAAATCCGAGCAACCCTGAAAGTGCAAGGCTGTTGACGATCTTCTCAGCGCTTTGTGACATTTCTGGGCTATCGATCAATCGCAATACCGATGACGGGCCCCCTGGACTTTGTGTCTTGATCACTTCAACCGCAAGGGCGGCAACGATTTCACCTTCCCAGCATGCAACGGAGATCGTTGCGTCTCTTCCAGGTACAAGGACCTGCGCATTTACCACGGGCGCACGCCTCTGTATCCACGGCCTGAGCAATGTTCGATCCTGATCAAACATTGCGCGCTTAATGGCCCGGGCTGCGATTGGAGGCGCGCTGAGTTCCGCGAACGCCTCCTGGGCCCTGGACACAGTGCGAACCACTTGCACGCCCCGGCCGCCAGCAGAACCATCCGCCTTAAGGACCGCCGGCAGACCATTGCGCGACAACCATTCTGTCAGGTTGTCCTTGGTCACCACCGAAGATTCAGGCACGCGCACTCCCAGAGAACGAGCCAGAACCATCAAATCGCTTCTGGACTCAAGAATCGGGAAAGAGGTGTGCGGTCCGAGGGACCGTCGCAGTACGGCTACCGTACCAGTCTCGGCCTTACCCGGTTGGACTAGATCCAGGTACAGCCGATGGAGATGAATTGCAGATAGGTCGTCACAGGGAACAATTAAATCTGGTTGGCCCTCTTTGATTGCCGCTTGAAATGAAGCGCTGGGGGCCAGGCCGCGAAAACGATACCTATGCCGAAGGGCCCTCGTCTTGACGGCAGGGTGGCCCCGCGGACCTACCATCTCCACGTAACACCCAATTTCTGAAAAGGCGATAGCCAACCGAGCAGCAGAAAACCAGCGGCAGGTCGTTGCCAACAAAATCTTCGGCTTCATCTAATCCTTTACGAACAAACTAAGGGCACGAGAATATTAGCCTGATCGCGCATTGAAAACAAAGGACTAAGGTAATCAAATGCAAAATCACGCAAACATTTCTCAGCCGTAGGTTGGGATTGTTCGAGTGGCTGAACCTGACCCTCTTGGAGCTGCTGACATAACGTATGTATAATCCCGTCTACGTTGTGGATTTCCCCCTAAATTCCAGCCATTTTGTTGGTAGTGTCTATTTTCATCTTCGTATGCAAGGACTTGGAACAAATGAAAGAAATGGTGGATGTAGCAATCGTTGGGGCGGGGCCGTATGGTCTGTCTATTGCGGCACATCTGCGCAAGACCAATGTGAACTTCCGCATCTTCGGTAATCCTATGCAGACGTGGCGTGACCAGATGCCGGAAGGCATGCTGCTAAAGTCCGACGGATTTGCCTCGAACCTCTGTGATCCGGCATCCGCCTTCACCCTCCGCGACTACTGCGCAGAGAAAGGCCTTCCATATGCCGACGTGGGGATCCCGGTGCCGCGCGAGACATTCGTCGCCTACGGACTTGAATTTCAGAGGCGCTTTGTGCCGAACCTGGAGCAGACAAATATCACGGAGGTCCGGTCCGCTGACAATGGGTTTCAGCTCAAGACCAGTCAGGGTGAGGCCTTGTGGGCTCGCAAGGTGGTACTCGCTGTCGGCATTACTCATTTTAGTTACCTGCCGGCATTCCTCGCCGACCTCTCCCAACAATATGTAAGTCATAGCTTCCAACATAACGATCTCAGCCCCTTTAAGGGGAAGAAGGTCGCCGTCATCGGTGCTGGGGCTTCGGCTGTCGATCTTGCGGCGCTTCTCAATGAAGGGGGGGCCGAAGTTCAGTTGGTCGCTCGCCGTAAAGCGATCGCGTTTCACACACCCACAAAGGAACCGCGTCCTCTCCTCAAAAAGATTACGCACCCACGCTCTGGCCTCGGCCCCGGGTGGCGATCCAGGCTCTGTACGGACGCGCCGTTAGGCTTCCGTCTTATGCCTCAGAAATTTCGCTTCTGGATAGTCCAGAAACATCTCGGACCCGCCCCGGGATGGTTCATTCGCGACAAGGTAGTCGGTCGATTTCCCTTGCATCTTGGCGTCACACTCAAGGGGGTCACGGTCGAGAATGATCAGGTGAAGATCGGCTTCGTTGACGGCAGCGGCCAGGACCAGGAGTTGGTGGTTGACCACGTCGTCGGTGCGACCGGCTTCAAAGTCGCGATTTCAAAATTGAAGTTCCTCGACGAGGGTCTTCGCCAACAGATCTCCACCATCCAGGACACGCCTGTCCTGTCCAGCAACTTCGAATCCTCGGTCCCTGGCCTGTACATGGTCGGTATCGCATCAGCCAACTCCTTTGGCCCGCTGACGCGATTCGCGTTCGGGGCAAAGTTCACCGCCAAACGCATCTCCTCGCATCTCGCGAGAGCGATCGAGCGACAACCTGCTTCAGTCTATTTCACGCAAGAACGCCATTCCTGAACGGTCGCCTCGGGAAAATCCTTTGCGTCCGGGGAGAACAGCGATGTAGGTTTGTCGAGCAAAGACTGCTCGAAGAAGGCCAAAACGTAAGTATTAAGGATGTGCGCTACACGTTTGGGCGCTACCGAGCCCGAGCCCGATAACCGGCGCAGCGGAGACATGAAGATTTGATCGGTAAAGTCGTGATGGACCAGTCCGTCGATGATAATGCGAACGCCGCCACATCGTTCGAGCAACCTCATTTTGGACTCGGCAAGAATGTTCCACATGCGTGATGTTTCGGCCAGGCGAGGATTGTCAGTATGCTCCCCGGGGGTAATCATCCAGGGCGAGTCGATCAAGAGTACCGGCTTGTCCAGACCATGCAAAAATGCCGCCCCGTGCAGCACCCCATCCAATTCTAGGGCTGCTCGCACGCGGGAGTCTTCCCTCGCTAGTTCTACGGAAACAGCTCCGCCAAAAGAGTGGCCGTAGGCTCCCACGCGATCCATGTTCATCCGGGACTCCAGCGGATGACCGGGAGTGCGATCAAGTTTCTCCAGTTCATCCAGCACAAAACGGCAGTCCGCGGTTTGGATGACGAGTTCCTGGTCAGCCATTTCAAAGCGCTCCTGCATGGGAATATAGCGAGCGAGAGAAAAGCCCAGATCGAGAGAATAGTCCGGGTTTGCTACGCTGCCGTCCGCCAATTCGACCATGCTGGAGTTATACGGGTGAGAGATGGCGACGACAATAAAGCCGTGGCTGGCCAAGTCCTGGGTCATGAAAGTGCTGCGATTGCGAAAACCCCACCAGGCAGCATTGTGCACAATCACTGGAAAGCGTCCCGCGGCCACCGGTGCGTCCTGCAAAGAGTGCGTCTTTAGTACCGCTTGGTACGAGGAACGGCGGCTGGTTTCCTTCCTCCTTCGATACATGGCTCTTTGCCATTTAGCCGTGGCTGCCGGATACCACAACTGGGCGACGACTTCGCGGTTGCCCGGTCTCGCCCCCTCATGCATCTCCACGCGGCTTTTGTCGGTGAGATAAAGCGTGCGGGTGCCCACCGGGTATCTCCCCGTTGGAGCGGGCAGCTTGAACATGGGCATGACCCAGGAAAGAACAAGGCTTGCCACCACCATCGCCCCAGCCATGATTCCGCATGACAATTTGAGCGTTGGAGATGTCAGTCCTGTGGCTATGACGAGTAGCACCAGGGCCACGGCCAGATAGGCGGGAGCCATCTGCCAATGCATTCCCTCAAGCCAAGCATGGAGCATCACCAGGAGGGCAGCCGCAACCCCAATCCACAATGTCGATGATGGCGGTCGCGGTTGCAGCAAACAGCCAATTGCCAGCAGCGAAGTAGCGACGATCAGCCACTCTAAGGGGCGCATGTTAGGCATCCAGATTCGGGATACCAGCAGCTTAACAGGGTTGGTCCGCGCTCCTGGGGTCGCCCACACTTTCTTTTGTGGAACCAATCGCAAGCTAGCCGCATGAACCATGTAAACTCGCAGTTACCCTTGTGGATACATTGACGCCTCGCTGGAGGTAGCACCATGCTTGGATTCCCGGTACGTGAGTTTCTAAAAGATCCAATTCAATTCTGGATGACTGCCCAGGATCACTCTGCGGCCAAGCACGAGGAAAGTAGACCCCCGTGCCAATACGTGCCCGATAAAGACTGGGAACAGCGAATGCATGCGTCCCTCGGAGTGGAGTGGCCGTGCACGGCGGCTGCTGAGTTCTGGGCTTTGTGGCCCGACGTGATAAAAGAACTGGAAGCGAAAGGGATTCGACCCGGCCCGGAAAGCTTTCAATGGTGGAATGATGGTGATGCCGGGTTGGTACGGGCGGCATGGTGTCTGATCCGGCATTCGAGGCCGAAAAAAGTAGTCGAGACCGGCGTGGCTCACGGCGTCACCTCGCGCTTTGTTCTGGAGGCGCTTAAAGTGAACGGAGAAGGTCATCTCTGGAGTATTGACCTCCAACCGAATGACCCCCATTGGCGCGCTCAAGTCGGCGCCGCAGTTGGCGATGGCCACGCAGATCGATGGTCATACATCCAAGGTTCAAGCCGGCGACGGCTTCCCGGGCTTCTTTCCCGACTGGGCCAGATTGATCTTTTCATTCACGACAGCCTGCACAGCGAACGCAACGTACGATTCGAGCTGGATCGAGCATGGGCAGCCATGGGCGCAAATGGCGCCCTGGTGGTTGATGATGTCGATGTCAATTGGGGTTTCCAGTCCTTTACTCAGGTATTTCCACACCAGCGCTCCATGATTGGCGAGGCCGAGCCGCTTCATCCTGATTCACGGCGTTTCAACAAAAAGGGGCTGTTCGGAGTCATTCTGAAGCAGCCCACGGCACATGCCTAGGTAGCACTGCCGAATGTATTTTACTAACTGGAAATGAGTCATGTCTTCAATAGCCCACGGGAAAGGAGGGTTGCCAAATGAGGAATAGAACCATCATTACTTTGCTCCTGCTGGTGGGGTGCGGTGCTGGAGTGCTTTTCTGGGCCGCGATACGAGTACGGGTCAATTCCAAACGTTCTCCCGATAGCTATCTGCCGAAGTGGGACGCTACCAGGGCGGCTGCATATCTTGATAGTCGTGAGTTATGGTGGCAAGGTTGGGCTCCCGCGCAGAGGGACCACGGAACGATCTGCATTTCCTGCCACACTGTGGTGCCATACGCGATGGCACGGCCCGCTTTACGACAGGCGGTCGATGAGATTGCGATGAGTCCCCCCGAGAAGGTTCTGATGGACAGCGTCGAAAAACGGGTAGGAAGTTGGAGCCAGATGGCTCCTTTTTACTCCGACCGAGACGGCTGGGATAAAGCAGCGCAGTCTCGTGCAACGGAGGCGGTAATGAATGCGGTGATCCTGGCGAGCTATGACGAGCGCCAGGGCTCCCTTCGCCCGATTACAAGGAGAGCCTTTGACGAAGCATGGGCTTTGCAGGAACGGGCCGGTGAGAACGCTGGCGGGTGGAAGTGGCAAGACTTTAACCTCGCTCCGTGGGAGTCGGGGGAGTCCGGATACCAGGGCGCGGCACTGCTGGCGGTGAAGGCGGAGAATGCGCCAGATGAATATGCAGCTGAACCGGGCGCTGCGCCCTATTTGGAACGGTTGAGGGAGTACTTAACGCGCGAGTACTCGTCGCAGCCAGTTATGAACCAGCTTTATGTACTGTGGGCTTCTGCCAGGTCACCTGGAATGATTACTGAGGGGCAGCGGAACTCGTTACTCGCGGCCCTTCAGGGTCTCCAGCAAACCGACGGTGGCTGGGCGTTATCTTCGCTGGACCAGGGGAGTCGATCCCGGGACAGCAGGTGGCGATGGATTCGTAAGCAGCTAAAGATTGCGCTGAAGCCACCACAGAGCGACGGTTGTGCGACCGGTCTTGTTGTGTTGGTTCTGGAAGAATTAGGGACGAGCCAACAGGACCCAATGCTTGTGCACGGGTTGCAGTGGCTTGAGAGCCATCAGGGTTCGGACGGCAGCTGGCGTGCCGAGTCTCTTAATGGGAAGCACGACCCTCAGAGCGATGTGGGGCGCTTTATGACCGATGCTGCCACCGGTTATGCGGTCATGGCACTTGAAGAATCTCGGCAGCAGCAACGGGACGCTGCCCACCTTTAACGAGCGCTCTGGGTGCGACTAGGTCCCGACTGGAGGTCTCCCCGAACCAAGCACAATATCAGCGCATTTTTGTCCACTAACAGTGACTGCACGTTCCACCCGCACAATCCTCTGCCAAAGATAGAGGTTTCCCTGACCGAATTCGTGGGCACAAGAAAGGCCACAATCACAATTACTAACAGTGTCTAAATGTGCTGCAGGGAGCCGTCGGTTGCTCCTGATTTCTATAGGTTACACATTGTAGTGCACCCCAGAAGTGAAACACGGATGGTGTGCGGAAAATGTGTCCACATTCGAGTTGAGCTGTAACAGCAGAAGTCGGAACGGAGTCTCTTAAGGGGCTTTCGAGTGGCTGAATTTCGCTTCCAGTTGGCTCTCTTGTTGGCCAGCCGAGGCTGATCCCAGTGTGGAAAACCAGTCAGCGAAGATATCGTGGTCGAGTAAATAACAGGACACGCACCATCTCGCCGGAACGGATCTTAGTTTCGACGTGATTTCAATCGGCGCATCGCTCCAAGATACCTTCCCATGCAGATTCGTCGTAAGCCAAGGTGTGCAGCTTCCTGCTCGAAAAATTGCACTGTGGGCGGTGCCTTTTCGGTGCCACTTTTGGTGCCACTTTGTACCGCAATTCTGTGCATTTTGTGGCAACGGTGTGCGACTGGTGTGATAGGCGTAAATGCTGCAAATAAAAGAGTTATGCGCCGCTATTCGTCTTTGTGCGACTCAGTGCAAATCACCCAAAATCGCACTTAAAATCCGCAGGCCGCAATGCAGTTGGTAATTCAAGTCCCGTCTGGGTACCGACAGGAAGAGCCGTCACGCGGAATTAGGCGCGCACTCCAACTCTCCGGGATCGGCTAGGGCGCCACGCTGATCCTTCTTGCGGAGCAATTTCTATGGCCAGAGGTGCGTAGAGACGATATCGGATACTCTACACAGCTCTGGCCACGTGTTTCAGCGCAATCTCAACCGCCGCTAGGACAGCCTGATCGGGTCCAGAGAGAGCCTGCCACTCCGACAGCCCCCGATACGAATCTCGTAACCGCTCCAACACTTCAATAGCACTCGGAACCGCTGTGAACGGCGGAAGATTGCGTGACAGCTTACTTGGGTCGCCCATGGTCGACTCTCCAACACCAGATCGATTTGGAAGACGGACAGAACACCGAGCGGGTTTCATCAGATTCCCAACGCTATGAAACCAAAATGAAGAGTTCGTGGGGAGAACGCCGTCGGACTAAAACCATACCGAGTCCGGCTCTCCCAGTCATTCTTTCATCCGCCGGCACAGGACACTCCAGTACCCGGTCGTTGATTACCCCACGTACGGGAATGTTCCTTGCTATTCTTGACTGGATCGGCGAAAGGGGCGGGCAGGATCCGGCCATCAGTAAAACTTTCCGAAAGGTGCTATCCGCGGTCCTGACAAACCTGAGAAAAATGTCAAACGAATTCCTGCTGCTGCGCGTTTCGGAAGCTCCACTGCTTAATTGCTGTTTGCAAATTCCCCAGGTCGATGTCCTTAGCCGGCGTTTGCGTCAGGCGCTTCAACTAGCAGTTTAAGGTCGGTTTCTCGTGTGTCCGAGGGCGGGGCTACGATACGGCTGTCAATGGGTAGTTCGGTCAAATGCTCCGTGGCCCACTTTGCGGCCAGACCATTCAGAGGGCTTCGCGTGTTGTATTCCTGATACGCGATCATCCTCCCTATCCGGATGACAAGGTCATCCAGTCCTTCGGATGCCGCCCAAAAATCGCCGATACACACGGTCGAATCATCGAAGTTGGGATGAAAGACCGGGGTCAGCATACGGCATTGCGGCGCGCGGCGCGGATAATCCAACGACAGGTTCACTTCCAACACGTGCGAGTCGCGCTCCAGGATTTCCCCGACGGCGTCCACATACAATCCCTTTAAGGAATAAACAAAGCGGTAGTGTTCCGGCGGCAAACCAGCCGAAGCACTTATCTGGATGACCGGCCAATTGGCAAAACGGCTGCTCAATAACTCGTAGTCGATTTTCAATCTGCGCGTGCGCGGTGACGCCATGCCGGAGTCCTTTCTCTATTGTGTGACCACGTTTCTAACCACGGTGAAGATTCCGATGAGCACCAGGGCTAGCTTAAGTATGGAGTCGGGGATTGTGGGCCAGAGGAACTCGGTCGCCCTCATGGCGCGCCAGTATGTCAACGCAAGGAAGACAACGGCAAAAGGAAAGAAGATGACCACCATTGCATTCCAGTGCAGGGCTTCGTTCGGTCTGCCGTGCAGCAGAGCTGCTACCGCGCGCGTTCCGCCACAACCCGGACAGTAGATGTGCAACCAGAGAAAGATAGGGCAACGCGGATAAAAGCGCGAGCCGGAGGGCGGAAAACGCAGAACTACGCACGCAGCGGCCGCCACCGTAAAGGCAGCGAGATTGGCGAGCCACCGGCGTGCGTTCACACTCATGCGGAGAGCGGACCCAGGCGGGCGGCGTACTTGCGCCGCATGATGTCGTTGAGATGGTATTGAAAGTAGATATCGCCGAAGAAAAACGTCATGATCCCGCTCAGAGAAAGTCCCATGGGCTCGGCCGAGTTGTAGTGCTGCTCCAGAGAACTCCTCAGGCTGAATCTGCCGATCAAGGTGAGAATGCCATAAACGAGATTCAGCAAGCCCGTGGTTGAATTCGGGGAGTGGGCATAGGCTGCTTCGAAGCTCGTAAAGGCTATAGCCACCAGAACGCATATGCCGGCGACGTAATAGTAAAGAGCCTTACTCTGGGGCGCTACCTTCATCATCCAGGCCGCCTGCACCAGGTTCCACACCGCGCTAAAAAGTCCACAGCTGAATATGCTGAACAGGAGCACCAGTCCCCAATGCAGGTTGGGAGGGTCAGGATATACGGCAGCGTTGATTACGGGGCCGGCCGAAATTTGCGCCTGCGGCACCGCGATGGTGCCAATAATCTGAGAGACAGGCAGAGGTTCGTTCATGCCCTCGCTACGCGCCAGGTCGGTGACCAGGATCTCTCCAGAGGCCACATACCGTTGCAGGTCTGCGAGCGTATAGGGGCCGTACTGCTGGCCATCACGGGTAATGAAATAGTTCATGCGCGCTCTCCAAGGCTAAGTTGAATCAGGTTATACGAAAGCAATGCCGTCGTCATCGCGGTTGACCATACAAGCTTCGACGATTGCCCAAATCCAGCTGATGAACGAGCCGGTGAAACAAGAGAAGAGGGTGATGCAAAGCTGAATCACCGCCTTCTTCACATAACCCGCGTAGAAGTTGTGGCCGCCGAAGGCTCCCAAAAACACTGCGAGCAGGACGAAGACCACGCGGCTTTTGCGCGGCTCATAGCTGCTGATAGGGCCCGGAGGGGGTGGAGCATATCCGGCGAAGGTGGGGTAGCTCACCACCGGGACGTGGCTGGTCTGAAATCCGCCCATCGTTGGCGGCGGTGGTGGAGCTCCCAGCGGCCGCGGCGGTGGCGGAGTCGGAGCAGGCGCTAAAGGAGCAGGCGGTGCAGGCTGCTCCGACAGGTTCAGGAAAGAATGGGTTTGCGCGGATGGCGGGGCTTGGGGATGAGCGCCGGATACCAGGTCATGGCCGGATATGCTGATCTTCGGCTCTTCCGCTGGGGCATGGGAGCAGCCGAAGACGGTGCAGCCTCCGTTTTCCTGGAGACAGTCGGCGTGGTGCTTCGTCTCACACCCCGAACAGGCAACGATGGCGTCGTCCGGTTCAAATGCAGTGCGGCAATAGGGGCAGCTGGCGCCGCTCATCAGCGCTGCCTCTCTTGATAGCGGAAAGCGTACCGCCCCAACTGAATGAGCGTGCCGCTCTCCAGAACACGGGTGCCGCGAACCGGTTGCCCGGCGATATAGGCCGCGCCATGCGCGATGAGATAGATCTTCGATCCTTTGAGCTCCAGCAGCGCGTGCTGTGGCAAAATCTCCGCATCTTTAAAAAGATAGATGTCACAATTCTGCGAACTGCCGACCGCCGTCTGGGGCTTATAAAGGATGAATTGCTTACCCGCCAACGGTCCCGCTGTTACATACAGCCAGCGGTCTTTGAGTGCGCTCTCG
>Ga0302325_10001481_pt1 | contig 59875 bp, 55 predicted proteins | sample Palsa_T0_2_FD_201948 | JGI IMG/M metagenome (GOLD analysis project Ga0302325, IMG submission 201948) | Peat permafrost microbial communities from Stordalen Mire near Abisko, Sweden - Palsa_T0_2 | ecosystem: Environmental > Terrestrial > Soil > Palsa > Peat permafrost | place: Sweden: Abisko...
AGGGCTTGGTGGTCGCTGTCGAGCCATTCCTTGAGACCGCAAGCCGGCTCTTCGAAAACGTCCGCGCGAATGGATACCGCAACGTGCGGGTCCGAAATTTATGTGTTGGCCGCCATACTCAACAGGCACAACTTTATCTGAACAATGATAAACCGAATTCGTTCGGCCTCCTGAGAGTCGGGAATGCGGAATCTGTATCTGTCTTGTGCGTATCGCTCGACGACCTGTGTCGCTGGGAGAATATCGAGCGTCTGGATTATTTGAAGATTGACGCTGAAGGAGCCGAAGGCGCCATACTCGAAGGCGGCGCGCAAACGATCGCGCGGTTTCGACCGATCGTTCAGGTGGAGATAACGAAGAGCGATAGCAGACTTTCCTCGAGTTATCGCAAATTCTTTGCGCCCAAGAGTCCCAACAACATTTTCATACCGGCTGAGAATGTGAAGGCGGTTGAGATCGCCATGGCACTGGGATGGGCCGAAACGAACTAATCTCCTGACAAATCAGTTCTTCGGACACACGCGCGAGATTAATCGTCTGATTTCGGATCGGGAACGTCGCCCGCATACGCTGTCGTCATTTCTAAATTTGAGGGTCACGACGGGGAGTGTAAGTCCCGAATGAAATGGTGTGTATTGGTTTATGGCGGAGAGGGGGGGATTCGAACCCCCGATCCCGGTTTTGCCAGGATAACTGCTTAGCAGGCAGCCCTGTTCGGCCACTCCAGCACCTCTCCGTGGCGATTCGAGTGGTTATTCGGCAGACGGCCTGCGGCGTTAAGTATAGCATCAAGATTTCTACGGGTCTCTCGCTCCGGATCGCTTTTCTACGGTCAGCTATGGAAGGGCGGCGGACTTGAAACAATTATTTCTGGGAAGGTATCGCGCGAAAACGTAGGAAGGTTAGGACCCCCATCGGGTGCGAGCCGTAAATCGGATCAAGCGACGCGGGCGCTGTGTAGAGAGTGTACTGGCCGCCAAAGGCAGTCGAGACGTGGCGAATAAAATTCCATTCGTGATCGTAGCCGAATGTGTAGGCTTGTATCCGCGCCAGAAAACGCTCCTGGAATCCGGGCGGAATGGGATTTTCCCCGAGTAGCAATTCGTTCGTGCGGTCCACGTTTTCAATCCTGGTCCAAGCGTAATTGTGATTAGCAAATCGAGCCGTGCTTTCCGCCAGATAGCTATTAAAGATTTCCGCGTCCGGTGAAGTGCGGTTGCGGCCCCAAACGAGCGTAGTGGCCCAGTTGCCCCATGCGCCGTCTCGAAGCGGTTTGTTGTACGTCGCTGACGCGGTCATGCGCAATGTATTTTCATTCGGGAACAATTGTTCCGGACTCGTGAGATGAGTGATGGAGAACTGCCCACTCCAGTTCTTCGCTGGATTCAGCGTGAATCGCGCAGACCAGGAATCGATTGCGCCAGCCTGGATTTCCCAGCGATGCTCGTTCGGTTCCCGGCCGTGAAATCCGGAAACTTCGATGCGCGCGATTTTGTAGGCCAGGCCTAATGTCACCACATCGTCAGCAATGTGCGTGGAATCCTGCAGGTGATGACCGAGGGGCGCCAAAGTGTCTTCGCTGGCGGAAACGCGGTGGGGAAACGCTTCGGGGCCGATAGCCGGGTCGCCAACCGGCGCCGCGTAAAAAGATAGCAGCGTATCCTTAGCCAGCTTCCAGTCATAGAGCAGCGCGAGCTCCATAAAGAAGTTGTGCGGATGCTGGCCGTCCACGATGGGTTTCCCGAAAGCAGTTTCTCCAAGCTGAAAAAGCTCCGGGTACTGCCGGCCAGTGATCGTCGCCGGATCCAAACTAAACATACCGCGAACGGTAAGAGTTCCGTTGCCCAGCTCGCGCTGAGCCATGGGCATAAACCAGCTTGTTCCGAAAACTTTATCCGCGCCTCGTGGGCCGGTTTGCTGCTGCGAATTGAGAAATCCGACGCCATGAAACATGAATGTCCACTCGCCCTTCTGGGCCATGAGCATGTCATGCGGAGTCGAATTGGGCTCGGCGGTGGTTCCGGCCGTCGAGTGAGCAAGAATCTCTTCGATGAAAGTCGTGGGAGAGGCCATGTTCATATTCGGCATGGACATGGTCATTTGTGCGGTGGTTTGACTCATGCCCTGCATGCTTCTCTGCTGCACGGAAACAGGAGTGGTTGCAACATCCAAGCACGGACACAAACTCAACGATGTGCAGGATACGGCGCCGAGTTCGCCGGCAAACGCGGGAGCCGCGAGCAGCGCGGCCGCTAGAAGAATCGAGCATTTGCCCCTAGCGATACATTTCTCCATCACAATTGATATTACTTCAAGCTTGCCACGCGGCGAAGTACAACAGAAAGCTCTTACATTTCCGGCTTGATCTGAGGATCTTGTACCGTCGCAGCGCGATTCTCGCTCGTGCCCCGAAGTACGCCGCTTTCGTCCGTATAAAAATTCATATAGCCGAAATTTCCCGCACGCGCGGTCAGAGTGTAACTCTTTAGGTGGCCGTCTGCGTCGGGCTTGCCGGGAGTGTATTGCACGCTGTAGTGCGCGGATTGCGCTCTTTCCGCTTCGAACCGTACGCGATCGCCCAGACCCTCCAGAGATGAAGGGAAGCCATCTTCGCTGTTCTGATAACCCGCTAGCGTCTGCTGAATAATTCCGAGCGCCTGGCGCGCGCGTCCTTCTGCCTCGGGCTGCGTTCCTGAAATTCTCCAGGGCAGAGCAAACCACGCCGTAGCGGCCAGGATCGCGAGAAATATCCCGAGAAGAATCACTACTCGGGCGGGTGTTATTTTTTTATTTTGTACCCCGACGTTAGCGAATTCGCTGCCGTCAGGCGCGTTGGTCACGTCTGCACCGCAATAGGGGCAGACCGGGCTGGCCTGGTTTATAGCTTGCTCGCATTCCGGACAGGTAAACACTCAACCAAATCTTATCAGGTTCGCATGCAAGTTTAGTTGCCGAGCGCGTTCATTAAATGAAGTACAGCGCGCTTGGCTGCTTGGTTGACGTCACGAACGCGATCCACGGCTGTCAGAGCGCGCAAATTCGGCTTTCGGGTATCATCTTTTAAGTTTCACAGCGAGGAGACAGCCCATGTCCAGAACAGGACGCAGATTTATCAGTATCGTCATTTTCGCAGCCTTTCCCCTGTTGTTACTCGCGACAGGCAGCTTTTCGAGGGTCCATGCCGCACCTCAAGAACGCGCCGATGCTCCTGCGGCGGCTGAGCACGCGCCGCCGGTCGAAGTTTCGACCACCACTCAAAAGGACCAAGTCGATCTCAACGTGACGGTGTACAACTCGAACATCGCATTGATCCGCGACGTCCGGCAATTACACCTGGCCTCCGGCACTTTTCCGCTGCGTTTCGAGGACGTCGCGGCTTCGATCATGCCCGCTACAGTCCACTTTCGGTCGCTCACCGACCCGGCAAAGCTGAATGTAGTCGAACAAAACTACGAATATGACCTTCTCGATGCGCAGAAACTCCTGCAAAAGTACGTCGGACGCGAGATCACGCTCGTGCGCAGTGAGCAGGACGCCAACTCAACCAAGTGGGTCGAGACGAAAGCTCTCCTGCTAGCCGACAATAACAATGAACCTGTTTGGAAGATTGGAAATGAAATCGTCACTGGGATGCCCACAAGCTGGTACCGGTTTTCGGAATTGCCCGGGAATCTTTACAGCCGCCCGACGCTCGTATGGACCCTTGATAACGCCGGCGCTGGATCTCAAAAAGTTGAGGCGTCCTATCTCACAAACAACATGAATTGGAACGCAGACTACGTGCTCACGGTGGCGCGCGACGAAAAAACCAGCGATCTCGATGGTTGGGTGACGCTAACGAACAACAGCGGCGTAGCGTTCGAGAATGCCAAGCTTCAACTTGTGGCCGGAGAGATTCACCAAGTGCCACCGGCCATTAGGGCTAGACAGGAAATTACAAACCAGTTGGCCACCGCGATGGCGGCACCGCCTCAATTCCAGCAGGAAGGAATGTCTGAATATCACCTCTACACCCTCGGACGGCGCACCACCATTCAGAATAACGAATCGAAGCAAATCAGCCTGCTTTCCGGAACGGGCGTGCCAGTGGAAAAGTTTCTCGCGGTCGAGGGGCAATCGTATTACTACCGCAACCAGGAAAGGATTGGGAGCCCGACCCCTGAGCCGGTAAAGCTGTACTACCGGTTCAAGAACGAAGAAAAAGGCGGCTTGGGCATGCCTCTGCCCGCCGGAACGGTGCGTGTTTATCAGGCGGATTCAAAAGGAGGAATCCAATTCGTCGGCGAAGACCAAATCGATCACACGCCCAAAGATGAAACGCTTAAGATTTACGTAGGCAACGCCTTTGACGTAGTGTGCGAGCGCAAGCAGCTCGATTATAAGAAGCTGGCGAACAACTTGTATGAAATGGAATATCAGATCACATTGCGCAATCACAAGGATGTGCCCGTAACCGTCGAGGTTCTCGAGCCTATCGGCGGCGATTGGGAAGTGGTGAATTCGAATCTCAAGTGGACCAAGCTGGATGCTTCGACCATCAGCTTTGAGATTCCTGTCGAAAAAAACGGCACTTCGACACTGGACTATCGCGTTCGCGTGAAGTGGTAGAGCGGCGAAAGAGCGGATAGGTTATTTCTTCACGGTGAGCGCCAGCTCGCGGGCAAAAACGGGATTGGCTGGGAATTGAATGGCGAGTTGAGAAAGAAGATCGTGAGCGCGGTCCATCTGGTGTTCGCGTTCGTACGCCAAGGCCAGCATCACTTTGGCGAATGGCTGCAGGTAGTGCCCGTGCTCGGCAGCGGAGGCCATCTCTTGCATTCCGCGCACACGGTCGCCATGAATCCCGCCGAACCAAACCAGCGCGCGTTTGAACCCGGGCAAGCAGCCGATGACGTAGTTGCTCATACCCAGGGCCACATTCGCGTCTTGCTGCGACGGATCGATCGCCAGCAGAATATTTGCCTCGGCTTCGGCTTGCTTCATTACCTTTAGGCCATCGAGCTGCTTCTTGATGATTAATGCATCGTAATCAGATTCCATTCCGTCCGCGATGGTTAGAGCCAGCAGGCCGTGAATGTCGTGGGGATTGGATTTCAGGCGCCGTTTAGCGAGCTCTCGAGCTCTGTTGTTAGCTTCCAGGAATGCCGGGTTCTGATTCTGCGACGCGTCTCCGTCTACTCCGCCGAGAAACTTCGCATCACTGAGGAAAAATTCCGAGGTCAAAACTCCCTTGGCGTTGAACTGCTCGAAGAGGTAACTTGCCGCTTCCGCAGCCTTGCCCATCGGATCGTCGGGCAAGTTCTTCTGATAGGCCAAAAATTCGACCCGCGCGCCATTGAAGTTTAATTCGTAAAGGCGTTGGAAGCCTTTTTCCATCAAAGCGACGGAAGGATCGGGCTCCATGACCGGCCCTTGTGACGCCGGAGCTTTCTGCTCCGGGTTTTGCTCTGTTTGCCCGGATTTGTGCGATCCCGCGCTGAGCGCAGGGCATAGCACAATTGCTGTCGCTGTGAATACCAGGGTTGAAATTTTGGCGGTTCGGCTCGTCATATAGATCGCGCTTCTATTCCCTCGTGGAGCGGGCGTTTCGTGGTGCAGCTAAGGAGTGCCGAAGGCTCATTATATTCGAATATGACGGGCGTTCATCAGTTGCTTTTCAATGGATGTTTCTTCGAAGTATCTGGCTAAGGATTTCCTAATACGAATGCGACGCCAGCGGCAGTAAAAACTCAAAATGGCTGGACGGCAGTTTCGGCTCGTCGAGGCAAATCGTAACCGGAAGATTCACGAATTAATTTGCACTCTGAGGCGAGGAAATAGCAGGTGACGCCGGTGCGGAGATTACTTCATCCCTGTGTTTTCGCTTGGACAAGAAGGCGCAAACCGTAACGGCCAGTGAAAATCCCAAGAGCGAGCCGTCGCGTATCAATGATTTCACTCCGAGTTTCTCGCCCGGGCCAAAACAGCCGCAGTTGATCTCGAGCCCCGACGCATAAGTCCGCACCATCAGGGCGAAGAAGCCTCCCAGCAGCAACGTGGTGAAAAGCGATGAATAACGCAGCCACAATCCACTTAGAAGCCATAAGCCCAAACCCAGTTCAATGAATGGCAACCAGTGAGCTGCCGCACTTACCGCTTGTGGCGGAAGCAGTTGGTAAGAATCTACCTGCATCGCAAACATCGAAAGGGAAGTCTTTACGGAAGCGACCGACCACGGCATTGCTGCTTGCGGTTTCAGCTTTGCGTACGCAGCAAACAAAAAAGTCGCCGCGAACGCGAGCCGTCCTACCAGGAGGAATATTCGCCGGGAATTTTCACGCGCTTCTTTCGTCATCGATTGCGTACCCGCTACTGGCTGAGAAGCGAATCTAGGAATGATTTCAGGATCGGCCAAGTTACAAAACCTGGCATAGCCGGATATCTCTGACCCTTGTAGGTGATCACAGATGTTGGCGTCTGCGTCACCGGAAGCAACTTAGCGAGTGCCTGGTCTTGCTCGATATAAATGTCGAGCGCGCAGCCGCGGTCAGCCTGCCCCTTACCGGAGAGCGAGGCCGGCTTTACCGCTGCGCTCGTGTTCGATTCGCATCCAACCATCAATCTTTGGACCCGCTTGAAATCCGCGGGCTTCAGCGCAGCCGCCACGAACTTCTCAATATTTCCATCGGCCGACCAGGCAGCCTGATTGTCAAAAAGCGCCGCGTCCACCTCCTGGAACTTTCCAATCTTTGCGGCCGCATTCGACCAGCGCGCGGCTTGATGAGAGTAAGGATGCATCGGCAGCGGAAAGTCCCGGTGAATGAAGTAGACTTTTCCCGCAGCGACGTAGTCAGTGATCATGTACTTTAGGGTGCTCTCGTAGAAATTCCCGCACGACGGGCATTGGTAATCACTGAATACTTCCATCGTGATCGGCGCGGCGCGGTTTCCGATAGACTTCCCGGGCGTTGCGATTTCATCGGAATTAGCCGTAGAGGAGGATTGTGCCCGCGGCTTGGTTTGAGCCGGAGTCCCTACAGCGCATGTGAGAGCTACTGCGGCCAGCACTACAATAATTTGACTCAAAACCCGCCAGCGGGACGAAGGATAATTTCCACGATTCAAAGCCACCTCCCGGAATTTTGCACCAGCCGCAAACATTGTATCGCGAATTTGGTCCAGCGCAGCAGTCCTTACTATGTGCTTCGACTTCACTTAGCCACTGGTTATGCCATTGGTCTGCAAGCCAACAGGGAAGCCGACCCGGGCTCGTCCAATGTCGAGTAGAGATTGCGAGCATTTGATGCCAAGCGCAGCATTCCATGATTTAACCCTTTTGTATGCAGCGGAATACAGACACATAGATAACTTGACAATGAGACGCTCAACGTGTATTATTACCTCGTTTCACCATCGCGTCGCGGGCTGAGTCCCGCTATGCACTACAGGAGCGCATTCTATGAGCAAGATTATCGGCATCGATCTCGGTACGACCAATTCAGTCGTGGCCGTGATGCAGGGTGGCGAACCAACCGTAATTCCTAACCAGGAAGGCGCGCGGACGACTCCCTCCGTAGTAGCAATCACCAAGGGCGGTGAGCGGCTGGTCGGGCAAGTGGCAAAGCGGCAATCAATCACGAATCCGGAGAACACTGTTTACTCCATCAAGCGGTTCGTAGGACGCCGTTTCGACGAGGTACAGGAAGAAGCCAAGCGCGTGCCCTACAAGGTAGTGAAGGGGCCGCACGACGACGTTCGCGTTGAGCTTTCGGGTAAGGCTTACACCCCCCAAGAGCTCTCCGCCATGATTCTTCAAAAGCTAAAGTCCGCGGCGGAAGATTTCCTCGGAGAGAAAGTAACCAAAGCGGTGATCACCGTTCCCGCATATTTTAACGACAGCCAACGCCAGGCCACCAAGCAGGCTGGCGAGATTGCGGGTCTTGAAGTACCGCGCATCATCAATGAGCCTACCGCAGCGGCGCTCGCTTACGGTCTCGATAAGAAAAAAGACGAGACGATTGCGGTCTATGACCTGGGTGGCGGAACTTTTGATATCTCCATTCTCGAAGTGGGCGAAGGCGTTGTCGAAGTCAAATCCACCAATGGCGACACGCACTTGGGCGGTGATGACATCGACCAGCGCGTCATTGAGTGGATCGTAGCGGAATTCAAAAAAGAACAGGGAATCGATCTGAGCAAAGACCGCATGGCCATCCAGCGTCTGAAGGAGGCCGCGGAAAAAGCAAAGATCGAGCTGTCCCAGTTGATGGAGACGGAAATAAATCTTCCCTTCGTCACCGCGGACGCCTCTGGTCCAAAGCACCTGCAGTTGAAGCTCACTCGCTCGAAGCTCGAGCAACTGATGGAAGACTTGCTCCAGCGCACGGTTGGTCCTGTGAAGCAGGCACTGAGCGATGCGGGTTTGACTCCGGATAAAATCGACGAAGTGGTTCTGGTAGGCGGTTCCACAAGAATCCCACGTGTGGTTGACATTGTGAAGGGACTATTCAACGGCAAAGAGCCGCACAAGGGTGTTAATCCTGACGAGGTAGTCGCCGTGGGTGCTGCCGTTCAGGGCGGAGTGCTGGGCGGCGAAGTGAAGGACATTCTATTGCTCGACGTAACGCCTCTTTCGCTGGGAGTCGAGACACTGGGCGGCGTGTCCACCGTGCTGATCCCGCGTAACACGACGATTCCAACGCGCAAGTCGGAAACGTTCTCAACAGCGGCTGATAATCAGACGTCCGTTGAGATTCACGTGCTGCAAGGCGAAAGACCCGTGGCTAGCGGAAACCGATCGCTGGGAAAATTCCATCTGATCGGAATTCCGCCGGCTCCGCGCGGCGTGCCGCAAGTCGATGTCACGTTCGATATCGACGCCAACGGCATTTTGAACGTGTCGGCGAAGGACAACGCCACAAACAAGGAACAGAAGATCACGATCACAGCTTCGAGCGGCTTGAGCAAGGAAGAAGCCGAGCGCATGAAGAAAGAAGCGGATGCGCACGCCGATGAAGACAAGTCGCGTCTCTCGGAGGTCGAAGCACGCAACCGACTCGACAGCTTGGTCTACCAAACGGATAAGGTGATCAAGGAGAACCGCGAGAAGCTGGCCGAAGCAGACGTCAAAGCCGGCGAGGAAGCAATTGAAGACGCGCGGCGCGCCTTGACAGAAGGCGGTTTGGACCGGTTAAACGCTGCGGCGGAAAATCTGACTAAGGCTTCCCACCGCATCGCGGAAACCATGTACAAAGCGCAGCAGAGTGCAAATGCTGCTGGCGCAGGTGCAGCCGGCGCTCCAGGCTCGCAAGGGGCACCTTCAGGCGAGAGTAAGTCGACGTCCTCGGGGCAAGGCGATGTTGTGGATGCCGAGTTCGTGGACGTGGATGATTCAAAGAAACCGAATTAACAACCTACAACGCGCAGGGGCCGGTCCCAGATCGGCCCCTGCACGTGTTTTAGGACTTCTTGAGGAGACGCGTTGACGACAATCGGTATCCGGCGTTCTAGTCCGCCGCAGGCCGTGCAGAAGATTCGCGACAATTTCTTCCTGGTGCAGGTTTCCATCTCGGAATCGCCCACTGCCGATTGGCGCCGTCTTTTCTACGACGCGCAGCAGGACGTGCAGCCTGAATTTCCCCCACGCTCGGTCGAGATCTCAGGGACCTTCCTCCGCTTCAAGTCCGATCCGAACACGGTCGAGCAGAAAGTCGGCTGGATTGACCGCTGGATCGAGCGTGCCAACGCCAAGGAAACGAGCATGGCCGGAAGATCGTCGGAAATGCAGCGGCAAAAGAAAGAAGAGTCGGCGCGCGAAACGCAGGAACTCGCCGAATGGAATGGGCGCTGGATAAATTTGTAAAAGCCGCTCGTGTTTTGACGGCGGCCCGATAGCATGCGGAAGTTGTTCACAAAATCATCATGGCGACAGCGACTAAACAGGATTACTACGAGCTCTTAGGTGTACCGCGCAAAGCGTCAGCAAAGGAGCTGCGCGCAGCCTACCGCAAGCTAGCCCGCAAATATCATCCGGACCTGAATCCGGGTGACAAGTCCGCAGAAGAAAAATTCAAGCAGATTCAGGAAGCGTACGACACCCTTTCCGATACCAAGAAGCGGCAGACGTATGACCAATTCGGATTCAATGTTCCCGGCCAAGGCGGGGGTCCCGGACCGGGCTACGGCGGCGGAGGCTCCCCCGAGGACATACATTTTGACTTCGGCGGGTTCGATTTTGGCGGCGGAGCAGGCCAAGGATCCGGTGGGGCCGGCGGCGGCGCCAGTTTTCGAGATCTTTTCAGCCAATTTTTCCGAGGGGCCAACGCCGCGCAAGCAACGCAGGAACGCGAGCCGGGCGATGATCTCGAATATCAAATCGACATTACATTCGCCGAGGCCATGCGCGGAACGGTAAAGAAGCTTAGTTTTACGCGCCTGGATGTTTGCAACGCGTGTCACGGCACAGGCGCGGCTCCCGGAGATGAGAAAGTTTGCCCATCGTGCGGCGGCTCAGGCCAAGTGACACAGGTGAGCGGCAAGATGCGTTTCCAAATAACGTGTTCGCGCTGCGGCGGTACGGGAAAGCTCCGCACCGCATGCCGCAATTGCGGCGGCGAAGGGCGAGTCGCGCGCATGGAGACACTCGACGTGCGCATACCGCCTGGCGCGCAGACCGGTTCACGGGTGCGCGTGGCTGGCCGGGGCAACGTCGGATTGCATGGCGGCCCGCCAGGCGATCTCTACATCGTAATGAAAGTCGAGCCGCATGCTTTTTTTGATCGCCGCGGCGACGATCTCTTTACGGTGGTCCCTATCACCGTTACGGAGGCTTCGCTCGGTGCCAAAGTGGAAGTCCCTACAATCGACGGGCGAGCCCAAGTTCGTATTCCCCCCGGAACCAACAGTGGAAAGAAACTGCGGCTGCGCGAAAAGGGTGCGCCATCTGCCCGGCATCCCGGGAAGCGTGGCGACCAGATCGTTGAGGTGCAAGTCGTGGTGCCCAAGCCTGAAGACGAGCGTGTGCGCAATCTGCTGAAAGAACTCAGCAAGATTGATCCCGAGGATCCGCGCCGCGAAATTTTTTCTCGCGCCGCAGTGTAGCGAATGCAAGGAGACGATGATGGTTGGCCGCCCTAAAAAGAAAGCCAAAGCGGGCTATATGATCAGCGCCGTCGCCGATCTATACAAGCTGCACCCGCAGACTTTGCGTTTGTACGAACGCGTGGGTTTGCTCAAGCCGTCTCGCTCCCAGGGGAACACCCGTCTGTATACGGATTCCGACCTCGAGCGGCTTGAGGTGATTCTCAATTTGACCCGCGAACTGGGAGTCAATCTCGCGGGTATCGAAATAATCCTGAATATGCGCGATAAAATGGCGGACATGCAGTCGCAGATGGAAGACTTCATCAAATTTGTGCGTAACGAAATGGCGCGCAGCTTTACGGCCGCCGATAATCCCAAGGCGCGCCATGCTATCGTCCGTGCCGTTCCTCGCCCCGTTCTTCGCGTCGAGAAATAACCCTCCGCCGTTCAGCAATTCGCCGTTGAAGAGTTCGGCTGCGTGCGAGGCCGTTGTTTGGGCTTTCCCTTCAAACTACTAAGCGACCTCGAAAGGCATAGGTTTCCACAGGACCGCGCGCTTTGCACAGACGGTGTGCGCTTGCGCTCTAACCAAGCGGCGCATATCCTTCCGTTATGGCGCAAGCAGATTGTCCGCATTGCCAGGGTAGCGGCTGGAAAGTCGTTGAACGGACTACGGAAGGTGCACGGGCGCTTTCCGCAGATAAGCCCGGCACATCCTCACAAGGCGAACCGAAACTGGTTTGGGCCGTCCCATGCGATTGCACTGCGGGTGACCGTACGGAGCGCGCTCTGGCACGGGCGCGGGTTCCGGAGCGTTATCGGCACTGCGACTTCGATAATTACGAAACAGACAACGACATTGAGAACGTATCGCCTCAACAGATTGCTGTTTTCAATCGCAGTTTGATACAAGCAAAGTTGATGGCCCAGAAGTTCGCTAAGGAATTCACTCCTATTCGCGAGCAAGCTGAACCGGGCCTGCTTTTGATGGGGCCGTGCGGCGTGGGCAAGACGCATTTGGCGGTTTCGGCTTTAAAAGAGATTGTCCTGCGCGGCTACAGTGGCCTTTTTTATGACTACCGCGAGTTGCTTAAGGAAATTCAGGATAGTTACAACGCGGAGAGTCAGTCCACGGAGATGGGTGTGCTCGAACCCGTATTGAAAGCTGAGATTTTCATTCTGGATGACGTTGGATCTAGCAAGCCATCTCCTTGGGCGCTCGAGACAGTCGGACATGTTCTAAATACGCGCTACAACGAAAAACGGGTCACACTGCTCACCACAAATTACTTGGACGAAGAATCTGCTCAATCTCGAAATGCGGAATCTGGAAGCACTGCGGTTAGCCCGCGCGGCAATGCTGCTTTTCCTGACTCATATCGATCCGGCAGGCTTCCTTCCGGCGAGCCGATGCGGGCGACCGGCGAGGACACTCTCACCGAACGAGTGGGAAGGCGCATTCGCTCGCGCCTTTACGAGATGTGCCGCACGGTCAAAATCTCCGCTCCCGATTATAGGAAAGAGATTCGCAAAGCCACCGGTTCTGGCGCATGAGGCGCTATTTCTGCGTTTATTGTGCGCAGAACCAAATTTGACGAAGAAGTTTCCATGCCACGTTTGGTTGACAACGCGCAAACTGGGCGGGTATCATCCTCACGATACAAGCGTCGAGCGCGGGCGCTGGATCCCCTTCATTGCTCTGACCCCGTAGGGTGGAGTAACCCGAGATTTCATTCTCGGCAGATGGGCACGAATTCGTACGGAGGCCGCTCTCCATGTCACCCGATCACGACCCCAATCTCCAACCTTCCGTCCCGGAAGCCGCTTCTGGGGAGCCCGTGGCTGAGGATTCCAACCACGGAACATCCGCGGAGGCCGATTCGCGCAAGCCGTCCGCTTTAACCACGTCGGGAACCTCCACAGGTGCTGCCACTGCTGTAGCTCGCGCGCAGGAAAATTCCGCGGTTTCGCCGGCAAAAGACGCCGCCGTCGAAGAAACAGCTTCTGCCGATGCTACCGCTCCGGCCAAGCAAGATGCAGCGCGTTCCGCGACCGCCTCCGCATCAACCGCTGAAATTTCCGAGAAGAACGAGGTCTCCACGGAAGCCGCACCGAGCGCTGAGATTGCGCAGCCAAGCGTGACGGGTACGGAGATGAAAGGCCCCGACGCCGCTGAAGCCGCTGAATCTTCCGAAACGATGGACCAGCTTCTCGATCAGTTCGCAGTTCCGGAGCCTGTAGCCGCTGAAGGTGAAATTTTCGATGGCCGCGTGCTAGCTGTAACAGACGCAGGCGTAATCGTGGACGTGGGCGGAAAATTCGAGGGCTTGGTACCGGCGCAGGAATTCGTTGACTCAGGGAGTCCTATCCATTTTGGCAAGGGTCAAACGATCGAAGTCGAAAGACTGCACGAGCAGAAGAACGGCTACGTGTTGCTCTCGCACGTGCGCGCGCACCGACGGCGTGTCTGGGAGCGCACCGAGAAATCCTATCGCGAGCATGCCACGATTACGGGCAAAGTCACCGAGCGCATTAAGGGCGGCCTGGTAGTTGATATTGGCGTTCGCGCGTTCTTACCGGCTTCACAAATCGAATTGCGCCCGGTGCACGATCTGGATACCTGGAAGGATCGCGATATCGACGTGCGCGTCCTGAAATTGAATCGTAAGCGCGGCAATGTGGTCGTCAGCCGCCGCGCGATTCTTGAAGAGGAACAGAAATCCAAGCGCGATGAGTTGATGGCCTCGCTGTCGGAAGGTTCGATTATCACCGGCCGCGTGAAAAACGTAACCGACTACGGCGTGTTCGTCGATCTCGGCGGGATGGATGGGCTGCTCCACGTCAGCGATCTTGTTTGGGGACGCGTGCCGCATCCCTCTTCCATCGTCAAGCCTGGCGATGAAATCGAAGTACAAATTCTGAAGTTTGACAAAGACAAACAGCGCATCTCGCTGGGACGCAAGCAATTGCTGCCCGACCCGTGGGCCACGGTCCCTGAACGATTCGCCGTGGGCACGCGAGTGCAAGGGAAAATCGTCGGCGTCACGGATTATGGCGCGTTCGTGCAGATCGAACCCGGTGTCGAAGGACTGGTACACGTTAGCGAGATGAGCTGGTCGAAGCGCACCAAGCACCCGTCGAAGATGGTGAAGGCCGGCGACGACGTGGAAGTAACCGTTCTCGAAGTGAAGACTGACCAGCGCCGCATCTCCCTTGGCCTGAAGCAGACCATGCCTGACCCGTGGAACGCCGCCGCGGAAAAATATCCGGTAGGCACAATCGTCAACGGCCGCGTCCGCAATCTTGCGGATTTTGGCGCCTTTGTCGAAATAGAAGAGGGCATGGAAGGTTTGATACACATCAGCGACATTAGCTGGACGGAACGCCTCAAGCATCCCAGCGAAAAATTCAAGAAGGGCGATGCGATCGAGGCCAAGGTTCTAAAGGTAGACTCGCAAAATCGCCGGCTTTCGCTCGGCATCAAGCAAGTAAAAGATATCTGGGCGAACTGGTTCGCGGAACACAAGATCGGCGAAGTGACGAAAGGAAAGGTCACGCGCACAACGGATTTCGGAGCGTTCGTGGAATTGGCCGAGGGAATCGAAGGGCTCTGCCATGTTTCAGAGATCGAAGAACGCAAATCGAAGGGCGAGCGCGACAAGGAAAAACCGGCGCGCGGCGCGCGGGTCACTTCCGTGCTCGTGGCAGGCAGCGAGCACGATTTCAAGATTCTCCGGATTGAGCCCGAGCAGCATAAAATCAGCTTGAGCTATCGCGCGGCGCAGAAGCAAGTCGAGCGGCAGGAGATTGAAACATTCCGGTCGGCGAAGCCAGCAAAGTCGTCGCCAAACGCTACGATTGGCGATGCCATCATGGCCAAGCGGCAGTCGTCTTAGTTTCAGATTCCCGGCCGGGTCATGGGGCGGCCACCCGGGAAAGCCTTCCCTCGCCGTAAAAATCATTTACGTTGCGATAGATTGATGATATGCAAAGACCTGCGGTGTGGCCCCGGCCCGCAGACGGCGCACAATTGCTTAAAGTTGTGAGAGGAGGCTCTCATTCGATGGCAGAGGCTGCGGGAGAGCACGAGAAAAAAGATCATACAATGACGAAGGCTGATCTCGTGGAAGAGGTCACCCGTATCACCGAGCTGCCTCGCAAAGAAGCCGAGGCGGTCGTCGAGACCATTTTCGAGAGCATCATTGGCGCCCTCCAGTCTGACGATAAAATCGAGATTCGTGGTTTCGGCAGTTTCCGCACGCGCGAGCGTCGCGGTCGCACCGGACGCAATCCGAAAACCGGTGCGAAAGTGGAAGTTCCCCCGAAGAAAATTCCGTTCTTCAAACCCAGCAAAGAGCTCAAGGACTTCGTGAACCATCCGCGTCCCGGTGGCGCTCCCGCAGGGTCGTCCGGACCGGGCACCCAGGGCTGAGCGGAATGGATTATCTGTGGACGCCGTGGCGCTATCGTTACATCGCCGACGCGTCGAAAGACGAAGGCTGTATTTTTTGCGCTGCCGTCGCCGCTGATGATGATGTGAAGACCCAAATTATTCTGCGCGGCGTGAAGAATTTTGTAATCCTCAATCGGTATCCGTACACCACCGGCCATGTGATGGTTGTTCCTTACGCTCACGTGGCCGATCTTTCGGCGGCCGACCCTGAAACACTTGCGGAAATGATGCGCCTTTCGCAACGCGTCCACACCACCCTCGAGAAAATTTATCACCCGCAAGGCTACAACCTCGGCATGAATCTCGGCCGCGCAGCGGGTGCTGGTGTTACCGGGCACTTGCATCTCCACGTTCTGCCTCGGTGGGCCGGCGACGCGAATTTCATGACCGTCGTAGGCGAGACTCGCGTCGAACCCGAGGATCTTGCCACCACCTACGAAAAGCTCCGAAAAGCCCTCGCGTAGCAGCCGCCAGGATTTGAAGTGACGCTACTTGACTCCGCCGATACTATCGGGCAGAATCCCGGAAATTCCGATGCCTGGTCCGCCTTCGATTTTCGACACTCCTCACGCGGCATCCGCAGCCCCGTCATCATTATCAAACTACATCCAGCCAAATCTTGGGCACGGCTTACGCATCTGGTGGGCTTTCTTCTGGCCCACTACTGTGATCTCCGCCGTGCTGACGATTGCAGCGAATTCTTATCTGAAGTTCTTGTACGAAAATTCGAATGTGTCGGGCAGCCTTCTTCGCCCGATCCTAAAGTACGACGTATATATCTTCAGTTACGTTGTCGCCTTTTTTGCGATGTATTATATTTTGCGCAAGAACTTCCGGCATTTTCGCATCGGGCTGCTTACGCATCGTGGCGGCGAGGGGAGTGAGATTCTCGAAACCACGCTTCTTCGGACGGCTCGAGTCTGGTGGACTTACAGCTGGCGGTCCTTCATCTATGGGCTGATCGCTGCATTCGTCACCGCAATTCCGCGGGGTGTACTCGTCGGCCTTTTTGGTCGGAATCGGGGTTTGGAATCCCTGGTTGCAGTCCTCGTCAGCACAGCCTTGAGTGGTGCCGTTGGACTCTTCGTCGTCTATTCGAACATCCTCGATGAGGATTTTGGCGATTTCCGCGTTTGTCTTCTACCGCGACCGGAGCCGAATGCCGTGCCAGGAACTCCCGCTGCCAATCCTGCTGTGAGCTAGTAAGACCCATCGGAGTCGGATTTTCACTTCCTTATTACCTCTCCGCAGCCTAGAATTTGAATTCTTCATCCAGTGCGAATTTATTGCCGGAGGCTGTCGCGTGAATCTTGATCTCACCGAAGAACAACAGCTGCTGCAGCGAAGCGTGCGGGAATTTGCCGAAGCGGAAGTGAAACCGCATGCAAAGGAAATCGATGAAACCGGCCGCTTTCCGCTCGACACCTTCAAGAAAGCGGCGGAGCTGGGACTCACTGGCATCGCCGTACCGGACAATTATGGTGGAGCGGGGATGGATCACGTCAGCTACGCTATCGTGATCGAGGAAATTTCTCGCGTTTGCGCCTCCACCGGCACCATTCTTTCCGTTCAAAACTCACTCTACTGCGACCCGATCTACCGTTTCGGCACCGATGAGCAAAAACAGAAATTCCTCGTTCCCTATGCGCGTGGCGAAAAAATCGGATGCTACGCGCTCACCGAACCTCAAGCCGGATCAAACGCGGCGGCGCTCGCGACCAAAGCGGTGCGCAAAGGCGATGCTTACGTAGTCAACGGGACTAAGGCGTGGATCACCAATGGCGGCGCCGCCGATGCCGCGCTCGTGTACGTCAACACGCAGCCGGAGAAAGGCGAAAAGGGAATTACTGCGCTGGTGGTGGAGAAGGGAACGCGGGGCTTTGCGGTGGGCAAGGAAGAAAAGAAACTGGGCGTTCACGCCACGGCTTGCACCGAGCTTTCGTTCTCCGATTGCGAAGTTCCTGTCGCCAATCGTATCGGGAACGAAGGCGAAGGTTACAAAGTTGCGCTTTCCACGCTTGACGGCGGCCGAATCGGCATTGCTGCGCAAGCAACGGGAATTGCACAAGGCGCTTTCGAGGCGGCGCTTTCCTACGCGCAGCAGCGCCAGGCTTTCGGCCATCCCATCGCCGATTTTCAGGCCATTCAGTTCATGCTTGCCGATATGGCCACCGAATTAGACGCCGCTCGTTTGCTCGCGCGCCGCGCAGCGTGGAAGCAAGACTCCGGCGCGCGATTCACCATGGAAGCTTCCATCGCGAAACTCTTCGCCAGCGAGATGTCCACGCGCGTGACGCACAAAGCTATCCAGATACACGGCGGCTACGGCTACAGCCGCGAATATTCCGTCGAGCGCAACTACCGCGACGCGCGCATCACTGAAATTTACGAAGGCACCAGCGAAATTCAGCGGCTGGTCATCTCCTCTTTGGTCTTGAAAGCGTCCTAGACAAAGAAGAACGCGCGATTCTCGCTTGCGTTGCTCCTCAGTGTATTCTTGTCCCCATGCTGGAACTCGATTGCGGACAGCACTTCTCGCCGGAGCTAGACGCAGACTTCTTCGCGTCGTTGCCGCCGCGTCCCGGTGTCCTGTTGCTCCAGATGAAGGATGCGAACGCGCATCCTTATCTCGCGCGCACCGCGGACATTCGACGCGCCGCGGAACGGTTGCTGCGCCCGCCTGAAACGCTGTCCAAGCGTTTGAATCTCCGCGAGGTGGCCTCGTCCATTCGCTATCGCGTCACCCGATCGAAATTCGAACAGACTCTTACAATGTACGACCAAGCGCGCAAAAACTTTCCGCATCGTTATCGCGACTTGATGCGCCTGCGCCCGCCCGCGCTGTTGAAGGTCAACCTCCGCAACGAATATCCACGCTGTTACGTAACCCGTCGAATCCGCGCCGACGGCGGATTCTACTTTGGGCCTTTTCCATCACGCGGCGCCGCCGAGTCGTTCAGTGAAGCTTTTCTCGACCTTTTCAAAATCCGCCGCTGCCAGATCAGAATCCTTCGAGATCCTGAATTTCCAGGCTGCATTTATTCTGAGATGAAGATGTGCCTCGCGCCCTGTTTCGCCGGGTGCTCGAAACAGGAATATGATGTCGAAGTCGGCCGCGTTCTCAAAACTCTCGAAACGGCCGGATCATTCCTGACCAGGGAAATCGCGGGCCAACGCGAAGCCGCCAGCGAAGCTCTGGACTTCGAAAGAGCTGCTGCGCTCCACAAGCGCCTCGAGAAGGTCTCCGCAGCCTTGCGAGGGTGGGGAGAATTGACGCGACGAATCGAAGAGATTGATGCCGTAATCTTGCAACGCGGAGCCGAAGAAAAAACAATCGTCGTGTTCCCGGTCCACGCGGGAATTCTCGCCGAGCCTTTATTTCTGCGTTTTGGGGAATTATCGAGCGAGCCAAAATCCGTGGAAGGCATCTTGAGGAAAGTTTTGGAACCGCAAGCGAACACAGCCCCGCCAAAATCGGCCCACCACAAGCCGGACTCTGCTGAAAGTCTCGAGGACCCGCAATCGGACACGCTCAACAATTTACCGGACTCCGCCGCTGAGACGGTGGATCTGCCTGCGGCGTATCGCGCGCGATACGGTCTGCAGTCAGCGCCCGCGGAATTAGCCGAACATCTGTCGCTGCTCTCGCGATGGTTTTATTCGAAGCCTCGCGATGGAGAGATTCTCTTTCGCGACAGAGGCTGGCCATATCGGCGTATATTGCGTGCCTGCGGCAGGCTTCTGGCGCCGACCGTCCCGTCGGCGAAAGGTCCACGCTCGAGTTCAAAACCTCGCTCGTAATTTTCTAAGCCTGATTTGTTCTTACTTCCCGGTTAGAACTTGGACCAATCGAAAACAACGCCGCCGATTACGTCGTACAATTAACCGGATGTCGAAATCGCGCCCGCAGAACACAGACCCCGAACACCGTTCACGCGTTCGCGCGATGGTCCGCTCGCTACGGCATCGCAACTTCCAGCTTTTCTTCAGCGGGCAAATGATTTCGCTCATCGGCACCTGGATGCAAAACGTTGCGCAGGCTTGGCTCGTTTATCGCTTGACGGGATCGTCGCTCCTTCTCGGCGTCGTGGGCTTCGCGGGGCAGATTCCCGTATTCCTGCTCGCCCCCATCGGCGGGTTGGCCGCCGATCGTTGGAATCGCCATCGCATCGTGATTGGCACTCAGATCGTGTCGATGATCCTTGCTTGCTTCCTTGCAATCCTCACTCTTCTCCATATCGTCACCGTCTGGGAGATTGTCGTGCTCGCAGCGTTGCTTGGCGCCGTGAACGCGTTTGATATCCCGGCCAGGCAATCGTTTCTGATCGATATGGTCGGTCGCGAAGATTTAATGAATGCGATCGCCTTGAATTCCTCCATGTTCAATGGCGCCCGCGTAATCGGCCCGGCCATAGCGGGTTTGCTCGTAGCATGGATCGGCGAAGGTTGGTGCTTTTTCGCCAACGCCGTCAGCTACATCGCTGTCATCATCGGTCTGCTGCTGATGAAGCTCGGGCCTATGCGTGCCGTCTCGAAACAGGCCACGCCCATAGAGCACATCGCCGAAGGGTTTCGGTTTGTGCGCCGCACTGCGCCCATCATGGCCATCATGCTGCTCATCGGGCTCGTCAGTTTGGTCGCTGTACCCTATTCCGTGTTGATGCCGATTTTTGCCGATCGCGTTCTGCACGGTGGTGCGCGCGCGCTTGGCGTTCTGATGGGTGCCAGCGGAGCCGGAGCACTTTTGGGCGCGCTCACTCTTGCAATGCGTCGCGGAGTTCGCGGGCTCGGCCGTTGGATCGCTTTTTCCGCGATAGCTTTCGGAGCTAGTCTCGTTCTGTTTTCCTTTTCAAGATGGTTCCTGCTCTCCGCGATACTGCTGGTTCCGGTGGGGTACTCCGTGATGCTGCAGATGTCCAGCTCGAACACGATGATTCAAGCAATGGTTCCAGATGAACTGCGGGGTCGCGCCATGGCCGTCTATACCATGATGTTCATGGGGATGGCTCCGATGGGAGCGCTGTTTGCTGGAGTGCTCGCGGATAGTATCGGCGCTCCGTGGACCGTGGCAATCGGAGGAATTGGAGCGATGGCGGGCGGTTTTCTCTTTTGGCGCCGGCTGCCGAAACTGCGATTCGAGGCGCGCGAATTGCTCGTCGCGCAAGGTCTGGCAGGAGAACCCGAACAGGCGAAGTGAGACCGCCCGATTTCTCGCCATTCACAAGCGTTTTGATATACTGCGCGAGTTCACAACGTTCGTCGTGAAAAGAGAGGCTTGATGTCATCTGCTTCACCCCTCAGTGCGGAGCGCAAGGCCGGTTTCGCAACTCCCGAAGGCACGCTGCGCTATGCTGCTCGCTTTCAAGGACGCTCCGCCGCGGGCCACTTCCGCGAGATACCAGGCGGACTTGTTTTTTCCTCTATCGGTATCGGCACCTATCTTGGTGAAGCAGACGACGCGACAGACGGCGCCTATACCGACGCCGTAGTTGCGGCCGTCGAAAGTGGTTGCAATGTGATCGATTCAGCTATCAATTACCGCTTCCAGCGAAGCGAGCGAGCTGTGGGCGCCGCTATGAAGGAACTTTTCTCGAAGGGTTTCTCTCGCGACGAAATCGTTCTTTGCACGAAAGCGGGATTTCTAACTCCTGATGGCGCTATGCCCGCGGACCCCAACGAATACTTCGCGCACGAATTCCTCGAGCGCGGAATTTTTCGCGTGGACGAAATCGCCGCTGGATGCCACTGCATGGCGCCGGCGTACCTGGCCGATCAGCTCGAACGGAGCCGGCGCAATTTGGGCGTCGAAACCGTTGACGTTTTTTATCTGCATAATCCCGAAACTCAGTTGAGCGAAGTTCCAGCAGAAGAATTTCGGCAGCGCATCCGCGCGGCGTTCACTTTTCTGGAAACGGCCGTCGCTGAGAAAAAAATCCGGACCTATGGCATGGCCACCTGGAATTCATTTCGAGAAGATCCGAAATCCGCCGGCTATCTTTCGCTCGAAGAGATGGCCGGAATAGCCGAAGAAATCGCCGGGTCCGCGCATCACTTTCGCTTTGTGCAGTTGCCGTTCAATCTGGCTATGCCGGAAGCGCTTACGCGGCCGAACCAAATGATCGATGGCAAGCCTGTTCCCATGGTCCAAGCTGCGCGTAAACTGGGAATCTCGCTGATTACGAGCGCGGCGCTTTTGCAAGGACAGCTCGCGAAGAATCTGCCCCCGTTTGTCGCCACCGCGCTCGGATCAAAAGAGAATTCCACTCTCGCTCTGCAATTCGCTCGTTCCGTTCCCGGGTTGACCACCGCGCTGGTCGGAATGAGCCAAGTCGCTCATGTGAATAAGAACCTGAGTCTCGTTGCTGTGGAGCCGGCCTCGCGTGAGCAATTTCTAAAATTGTTCGAATCGAGAGGTTAGAGACTCGCAGGTTCGCTGAACAAGCCCGGATGCGTTTTGGTGAGCCATGCGTCGATTGCCGCAGCCACTTCGCTCAGGTGTCCTGTGAAAAAATGATCTGCGTTTTCGACGAATACCAACTCTTTGGGCTCCGGGAGTGTGTTGAAAAGCTTTTCGACATTCTCTCGTGATCCAAACTGATCGGTGGCTCCCTGTAGGAAGAGCTTCGGCTTCGTGCATTCACGTAAGAACGTCATGCTGGATTTATCGACCGGAATTCCGAGACCGATCAAATCCGTTACACGGATGTCTTCACAGCCAACTCGCAGGCCCACCAACGAGCCGAAACTAAATCCTGCCAGTAAGATCGGCACACCAGGGAATTCATTCGCCATGTAATCCAACCCCGCGCGAATGTCTTCGCGTTCTCCTATTCCGCGATCGTGGACGCCCTCGCTTAGTCCCGTTCCCCGAAAGTTGAATCGCAGCACTGGCACGCCGCGGCGATGCAACGCCTTCGCCGTCTGGAACACCACTTTGTTGTGCATCGTGCCGCCAAACAGTGGATGGGGGTGGCACACAACGGCGGCAAGGCGCGGGTTTGCTTGCGGCGTGGTCCAAAGCATCGCCTCGATTCGGCCAGCTTGTCCTTTTAGAAAAAAACTGCGATGGAATGTTTCGGCCATGTTCTGCGGGTCTGGCGAGTGTAACGGACAGTTTCGTCTAGCGCAAAGGCCAAGAAAGCTGAAACACGCCAGGCCCAGTTGAGCGGGCCCTGAAACTCGTTGCGGCAGACGCTCCGCAGTGGTAGCTTTGGCCGAAGCGGACACGTTCGCTGGAGGTTTGATGGAATCCGCTGTTGAGCGCCGCGCCGCACGAAGATTTTCGATGAACCTGCCCATGAAGGTTCGTTTTACGGCGGAAACCGGCATCCTCGAGAAACAGGGAGAAACGCGCGACGTTAGCTTCCGCGGTCTCTACTTCGTGATGGAAGCGATCGTGGAGGCCGGCAGCCCGATCGAATTTGTCCTAACGCTGCCGCAGCAGATCACGCTTGCCGGCGACGTTCACATCCGTTGCTACGCGCGCGTCTTGCGCGTGGAGGAACAAAAGGGGCGTCGCGGCATCGCCGCCCGCATTGAGCGCTATGAATTTCTTCCCGCCTCCGTCTGACGATTCCCGAAAGTCGTACGATTTTATCGAAACGAGGTAGAATGTGTTTTCCGCTGTCCCGCGTGGGAGGGCACATGTATCACTACGATCCGAGTCTGGCGCTGGACGAACTGAGGGACGACGCGGTGTTGCCGCATCCCGTTCATCTGCGCGATATGATCCTGCGGACCAAGCTCGATGCGACTTTGGCGCTCGATTTGAACCGCGAATTCCAAGATTACCTAACGCGTTTCGGCGAAATGCAGAACATCGCACGCACAATACTGGAGCAAATTGCTTCCGGTGCGCGCAAAGCCTCCGCTTGAAAACTCCGGGGCGGAGCGCGAAGAATCCTGGTTCCGTGTGCCCGCGAAGCAAATAGCTTTTGTCGCTCGCATGGTTCTTTGTCTTTGTTAACGCAGGAGAGCTTTTAAAAGAGAATCGTATGGCAAGGCATACAATACTCATCGATGCGGACGACACCCTCTGGGAAAACAACATTTTTTTTGAAAAGACCATCGACCATTTTATTACCCAGCTCGAACATCTCGGCTACACCCGCGAATATATCCGCCACATCCTGAACGAGACCGAACGCCGCAATATCCGCCAGCACGGTTACGGTGTTCGAAGTTTTCGCCGCTCTCTGGAAGAAACATATCTGAAACTTGCAGGGAACGCCGCGAAGCGCGAGCTGGTTCAGGAAATCGAAAGAATGGCTGCGGAACTCGAGGCCACTCCGCCACATATTCTCGATGGCGTCCCCGAAACCCTTGCGTACCTCGCGAAACATCATCGTTTGATTCTGTTGACCAAGGGCGAGCCCGCCGAGCAAGCTGCAAAAGTCGAGCGCTCCGGTTTGCAACCGTATTTCGACTCCATCGAAATCGTGCTGGAAAAAGACCCAAGCTTGTACGAACGCATGATCGAACAATTTAAAATTGTGAAAACGCACGGCTGGATGGTGGGCAACAGCCCGCGCAGCGATATCAACCCCGCTCTTCATGCCGGACTGAGCGCGGTATTCATTCCGCACTCGGCTACCTGGGAGCTTGAAAAATGCGAGCTGGAGAGCGGCGCGGGAAAACTTTTGATCCTTACCAGCTTTCGGGAACTGCGAAGCCATTTTTAGCACGCTGAAGCGCACAAGAATCCATGAGTCCAACGATGCCGCGCCGACAATCATGCCGATGAACTCCACAGACTCGCAGATTCGAGTTTCCGTGCTCGGCGCCGGAGCGGTGGGCTCGTATTTTGGCGGCATGCTTGCGCGCGCAGGCTCGCAAGTTACGCTGATTGCCCGACCGGCCCATGTGGAGGCAATACGCGCGGGCGGTCTTTTTCTGGACGCCGCTTCTTTCCAGGAACGTGTCGCGATAGGAGCTTCGGTGGAAGTATCCGCCGCGCGCGACGCAGACGTGATTCTATTCTGCGTGAAAACCACGGACACGGAAGAAGCTGCTCGATCGCTTGCGCCACATCTCGCCAAGGGCGCCGTTGTTGTAAGTTTGCAAAACGGAGTCGACAACGTCGCGCGGATTCGCGCGGCATCGGGAATTGAGGCTCTGCCTGCTGTGGTGTATGTCGCCGCGGCGCTGCCCGAACCGGGCCACGTAAAGCATTCGGGCCGCGGTGAGCTTGTGGTCGGCGAGCTAAAGGGCAGCGGAGCCGCTGCCGCCTCGCAGCCATCGCGGGCGGAGCGCGTCACTTCACTCTTCACATCAGCGAAGGTGCCTTGCCGGATTTCGCCGGACATCGAAGTGGACCTGTGGACGAAATTCATCATGAACTGCGCGGGAAATGCGGTGACCGCGATTACCCAAACCAGTTACGCGAGCGCAGCACGAAACGAGCACACGCGCGAGGTTATGAGGCAAGCGATCGCGGAGACCGTGGCGGTGGGGCGCGCCTCCGGAGTAGCGCTGCCCGAAGTGGATTTTATTTCCATGGGTTTGAAGTTCCTTGAGAGTATCAGCGATCAAGCGACTTCTTCCACGGCGCAGGATCTCGCGCGCGGCAAGCGCACGGAGATCGATTCGCTGAACGGATACGTGGTTCGACGCGGCAAGGAACTCGGAATCGCCACGCCGGTGAGCTTTACACTTGTCGCGTTGGTCAAGCTTCTGGAAGAAAAAGCCGCCGAGCCGCAGCGCACGGCGCAGGCTTCCTCAAAATAGCGTGACGTTAGCCGCGCAGAAATATTCGTATTTTCCATTGGGGCTATTCCGGCGGATTGAAATGGAATGGAATGTGAATGACAGCCTCGAGGTCCACAGGCTGGCCTTCGCGGGTTGCCGGACGAAATTGCCAGCGCGCGAGGGCTTCCATGGCATTTTGATCGAGCAAGGGATCGACGCCGCGGACCAGTTGAATGCTGTCCACATGGCCGTCTTTACGAATAATGGCGTAGAGAATCACTTCACCGTCGATCCGCTCTTTAATCGCTGACTGCGGATATTTTGGATCCACTTTGCGCAGAGGAACGGGACCGGACAGCTTTCCCTTCGGCCGTTCATAGACGGGCAAGTTATCGTCTATTTGCGCGAAATTCAGGACCCAGCTTCCGCTCGAACTCGTTAGATTCGGCATGTCCACACGCATGGTGAAGACCTCTTTGCCGGAGAGAATTTTTTCCGGCGGGAGGCTGGGATCGATCTTGCTCAAAACAATGGGTTGTTCATGCGACGGATCAGGCCGCGATGGAATTTTCGACATAGGCTTCAAAATTATTCCGCCGGAATGATTTCCTGCAGTTCCAGCTCCCGCGCCGCCGGCATGTCCGTTGCCGCCGCTAATGCTTACACCACCCGGAGCTGAATTTGCGTTCGCACCGGAATTTGTTCCGGCGCCACCGGCACTCGCCGCCGTTCCACCCGACCCTCCATTACTTTCAGCAGCGTTTTCCGAACCACCAGGAGCGCCCGCTCTGGTTCCTTCAGGAGAAATCGCGATGCGCGCTGCAAGATTTCCTTGCGGCACGCTGACTTCCGGCGCGGGGGGCGCAGGCACTGCGGAAATCGCGATCAAACGGTGCAGACTTTCGTCGCCAGCCGAAGTTGCCGGGCCGATTACGGGAGCAGCACCAGCGTCGGCGCGCGAGTTACGCCGTTCGGCAACGGGCTTGGACATTGGATTCACGGGCAGTTTCGGTGCCGCGTTCACGTTGGGCGATGAAGCGATGTTCAATTGGCCTTCGTTTCTTTCAGGGTTGGCCACGTCCGGCGCTGTTAGATCAGCGATGGCGCGATGTTGCACTCGCGGAGCGACAACAGAAGGAGAAATTCGGAGTTGCGGCTTCGCCGGTTGGGGCGAAGTGGCAGCCCACTCCGCGATGTTGGGCATTTGCGGGACCATCTTTGGCGGTGTCGCCGGCGCGTCGGGTTGAATTAACGTTTGGCGCGGGTGCGTGATTTTCACCGGCTGCGAAAGAATCGTCTGGCGTGGATGGAATGCGTCTGCTCCACTGCGCGGCAGCGGCTTGGCCGGATCGCCAGTGGGGCTGGGCTTCGGATGATTTCCGGGCAAAGAGATGGGCCGAAGATCCTGCGCTGGAACGTAAGTCAGCTCGATCCGCGGCATCGGAAGAGTCGGCTCGGCGTTGGCCAGAAAACCCCAGATGGGAAGCAACAGGATGGTTACGACGATGAGGTGCCAAACAAAGGACGCCGCAAATGCGCGACGCGGCAGGTGCCCATCAATCCAGTGGACGCGAAGCTGAGAATCTTGCGGAGCATCGCCTTCCACGGCGGCGCGCGGGCCGTGGAAAAAATCGCGCACGCTGGAGCGGAATTCCTCCCAAGGGGATTCCCAATCCACGCCAAGATCGAGCCGGGGCAAACGCGAATGCACAGGCAGCTCCTCCATCGAGTTATGAAGCTCACTGGAGGGCGGAGTTATGGGCGCGCACTGGGTACCCTGAGAGGAGCCTGTAGTCATGTGCGTGGCATTATACCCGAAGGGATGGGATGCGATGAGTGCGGAAGCGGCTGCACTCTTAGGTAGACGCGACGAGGGTGCCGAAGATAGGTGCGCTGACGAGAAATAGAGCGGCACGCCGAGAGTGTGATGTGCAATTCTGGCCCCGGTTAGAGAATGCGGGGTCGTTTGTTTTGAGTGAGTTACAGCGATTTCTGTCTGTGATGCTGTGCCGGTTAGAAATCGCGTGGCGCAGACCGAACCCTTCGCGAAAAACGCTCTGGGCAAGCCGGTTAGAAATTGCGGAACAGGGATCAGAGCGTGAGAATTTCCCCCACAAGGATTGGTTGAAAGTTCTCGATTAGAGCACGACGCGACCGTGTGTTTTCTGTGGGTTAGCGAGGATTCTAATAATCTACATTCTCGATTAGAACGAGTCTCGCCAATTGAAATTCGCGCGCAGCATTGGCCAATTCTAGACCCGGGTAGAAACTCTCCGACGGTTTGTTTTGAGTGAGTTACATCGCATTCTACATTTTGCGCAGAACCGGATAGAAACGATTTCGCACTCGGCGAGGGGCTCGCTGTTCTACAGCTAGAGTGCCGGCTTCTAGTCGCAGCGAGGGAGATCGGCGGAGTTGGTGTGTTGAGGGGTTGCGAATGGAGGGGCACTGGGAGTCTCCTGAGGATTGTTGGATTGCGGGTTTCTGCGAGCGGGTAAGGACTGGGAGGAGTTTGGGTCAGTATCGGTCAGCACCGAGGCGAGGTTCCTCTCGAGGTCTTGCAGAAACTCCGCCGCACGCCTAAGTTCGGCGCCGTCATGCATATGGCCTCCTCGCGGGGACTCGATAACCCGCCGAGGCATGTTAACACATTAGTACACATAAGTCAAGAGTAAAAGGAGCGTTGTGTAAGTGCTTTATTTTGGAGTTAGGACGGAATGGCGATTGCTTCGGCCCGTTTTGGGAACTACTTAGAGGTTCAAGCTGAAGGTTTGAGGAGCGCAACGTCTAAACCCGCGCCCTTTGGAGAAAGAAAATCACAACGGATGCGGCACCCGAAAATTCGTTCCGTGGCGTGATTGAAGTGCAGTGCGGCAGGATGCGCCACCCTCCAGCAGGAAGAGTGTTCGGGGCTATAATCGGCCGATGCCATTATCAGGGGACGGGTCCTCACGGGCTGAACAGTCGCTAGCCATTCGCATGGTCGTTGACAGAATTCCTGCATTTACATGGTCAGCTCATCCGGACGGCTCCGTGGAGTTCGTAAATCAACCATGGCGCGAATACGCAGGTCTTTCTCTAGGAGAATCACAGGGCTGGGGCTGGCAGGTTGCAATCCACGGGGACGATTTGCCGTCGTTAATGCATAAGTGGCGGCAACTATTGATCTCCGGTGAAGCAGGTGACATTGAAGCGCGCATGCGCCGCCATGACGGGGTCTTTCGTTGGTTTCTCATTCGCTTCGAACCGTTCCGCGACGAAACCGGCAGGGTCGCCATGTGGTACGGGGTAAGTACTGACATCGAAAAGCTTAAGCAGACTGAAGAGAAACTGCGTGAGGATGAACGCGAACTTCGGCAGATTACGGACGCAATACCGCAGACGGTAGTTGTCCAGGACCCGTCCGGCCGACCGATTTATGCTAATCGGGCGGCTCTCGACTATACGGGCCTTACTGCTGACGACGTGATTGCGCCAAATTTTCGGGAAAGAATCTTTTATCCGGAGGACGTAGAAGGATTTCGAAACGAGCGAAAAGCTGCTCTCGCGCGGGGACTTCCGTTCGAATTTGAGCATCGAGCGCTCGGAAAGGACGGTCGATACCGCTGGTTCCTGATCCAGTACAACCCATTTCGCAACGAACGCGGACAGGTCACTCGATGGTATGCAACGGGCACCGACATTAGCGACCGCGTCCGGGCAGAAGAGAGGACGCGGAACGAAAACGTGGCGTTGCGAGAGCAAATCGATCGTGATTCAATGTTCGAGGACATCGTCGGCTCTTCGGAAGGCCTGCGCAAAGTGCTTCGCCAGGTGGACAAGGTGGCCGCTTCCGATTCGACCGTTTTGGTTCTGGGCGAAACTGGCACTGGTAAGGAATTGATAGCTCGCGCTATCCACAAGCGATCCAGGCGTGCCGGACGAGCATTCATCGGTGTGAATTGCGCCGCCATCCCGCCTTCTTTAATTGCGTCAGAACTCTTCGGTCACGAAAAAGGCGCTTTCACGGGTGCGACACAACGCCGCATGGGGCGCTTTGAATCGGCCAACGGCGGCACGATCTTTCTCGACGAAGTCGGCGACTTGCCAGCGGAAATCCAGATTACGCTGTTACGAGTCTTGCAAGAACGCGAAATCGAACGCGTTGGCAGCAACCGGCCAATTCCGGTTGACGTGAGAGTGGTTGCAGCCACGCATCGCGATTTGAACGCGCTTGCGGCCGAAGGCAAGTTTCGCCAGGATCTCCTGTACCGGCTGAATGTCGTGCCTGTCCGGATCCCGCCATTGCGCGAGCGAGTAGCTGATATTCCCTTACTAGTTGAGTACTTCATCGATCGCTTTGGAAAGAGGGCGGGAAAGAAGTTCAGAACCATCGACAAGAAGGTCCTGAAAGCGTTTCGGGCATATGCATGGCCAGGAAACATCCGTGAACTACAAAACGTAATCGAGCGCGCCGTGATCCTCAGCGAGGATGACACCATAGCCGTGGACGAGGCATGGCTGAAGCGGGAACCGGCCCAAAATCCAGTGCGGCACCGTACGCTGGATCGCGCCCTCGCACGGCAGGAAAAGGAAATGATTGAAGTGGCGCTGGCAGAAAGCCAGGGCCGAATTTCAGGGGCCACAGGCGCGGCAGCTAAACTAGGGCTGCCGGCACGGACCCTCGAATCGAAAATCAAGCGTTTGAAAATTAACAAATATCGATTCAAAGCTCTTCAGGCTGACTGATCCGCTGCGAAGACCTGTTAAGTCAACGGCGTTTTCCTCATCAGGCAGGAATTCCTGAATATTCAGGACCGCGCGCAACTCTAACTTCCATTCATGCAGGAGATTGCGAATGGTTTGGTTATTGCATTAGTTTGGACTGTTCTTCAGAGCAGGGAACCATGACGCTGAAGATCAAGCGAATTGCAGGCAAGCGCGCGACGCGCATTTGTTTGAGCGGGCAGCTTCGATCTGAGCACCTCGATCAATTGAAGTCTGAGGTTGAGCGTGGCGGAGCACGCGTCACGCTGGATCTGGGGGAACTCGATCTCGTGGATGTCGAAGGTGTTCGTTTTCTAAACGAGTGTGAGTCGGCAGGAGTCTCGATCCGGCACTGTTCGGCATATATCAAGGAATGGATGCTGCAGGAGAGAAGGCGACCGCAATACCATCCGGAACTTGGATGATTGATGAAACTTAAACCAGAGAGGAGAACAATGATGAAGAAGATTTACGGGGTTGTAACGCTCGCTGTTCTGCTGATGGGTGCAACTTTGCTGCTGGAGAAAACTACGAAAGTTGCCGCGGCGGCGGCGCCGACCGGCATCAAGAACGTGGTTCTGGTGCACGGCGCATTCGCCGATGGCTCCGGCTGGGAAGCTGTCGCAAAGATCCTCCAGAAGGATGGCTACACGGTGTCGGTGGCGCAGCCCCCCGAGACCTCGTACGCCGACGACCAAAAATACACGAAGGCCGCAATCGACGCCATGGGCGGGCCAGTGGTTCTGGTCGGTCACAGTTACGGCGGTTCCATCATCACCGAGGCCGGCAACGATCCGAATGTTTCCGCACTTGTCTACATCGCCGCCTTCGCGCTCGATGACGGCGAGAGCTGTGCGTCGATCGAACAGGCTCTGCCGCAAGCCTCCACGGCGTTCAAGCCGGACAGCAACGGCAACTGGTGGATAGAACAGGAACATTTCGCGGCCGACTTCGCGGCGGACGTTCCGCCGTCCGTATCGAGCTTCATGGCCGTGTCGCAGGTGCCCATCTCCACCGACTCGTTCACCCACAAGGTCACGTCGCCCGCCTGGAAGTCCAAGCCCACTTGGTACATGGTGGCCACCGCAGACCGGTCGATCAATCCGAACCAGGAGCGCATGATGGCGAAGCGCGCCAAGGCCAAGACGGTCGAAGTGAATGCGAGCCATGTGGCTTACATGTCTCACCCGAAGGAAGCAGCCAAGCTCATCGAAGACGCTGCCACGTCTGCGTCCGTCCATTAGAAGGGTGCAGTCTTGATGAACGACTGCGCTAGTTAAGCTCGTGCCGCCATGCTAAAACGGCTTGCACGAGAGTAGGGCGGCTGCCGATCTCGACGAAATCGGCGGCGGCCCAAAAAAACCTCGTCGTGGGAGGTGAACACAATGAACGATCGCCTCACTATAGAAGGCCGGGACGGCACGTTTGGCGCCTATATCGCACGGCCGAAGGCCTTGCCCGCTCCCGCCGTCGTCGTTCTGCACGAAGTGTTCGGAGTGAACGCCGATATTCGCAAGCACTGCGACGAACTGGCCGCGCAAGGTTTCGTTGCGGTCGCGCCCGACCTGTTCTGGCGTCAGGAACCGGGCGTGGACCTCAGCGTTACGTCCGAACCCGACTGGCAACACGGCCTTCGCCTCAATCAGGCGTATGACCGCGACGCTGGCGCCAAAGATGTGAAGGACACCGCCAACACCGTGGCTAAGCTACCGGAGTGCACAGGCAGAGTTGCCGTCATGGGCTATTGCCTCGGCGGGCTGATGACCTTCCTGACGGCCGCGCGCTATGGCGTTGACGCTGCGGTCGCCTATCATGGAGGTGACACCGAGAAATATCTGGGGGAAGTCGGCAGCCTTAATGCGCCGCTGCTGATGCACCTGGCAGAGGAAGACGAGTTCATTTCCAAGTCTGCGCAGGCTGAGATCAAAGCGGCCCTTGCCAAGAAACCGAACGCGACAGTCTACAGCTATCCGGGTCAGCGTCACGCCTTCTCTCGGAATAATGGCGCGCACTACAATGCCGCCGCGGCGACGCTCGCCAACGGGCGGACCAGCGAGTTCTTACATCAGCAACTCCGGTGAACGTACGGAAGTCGCGCAGGTCGAATTTGTCGCCTAGCTTCCGGGACGAAGCGGAAGTGTGCAAGTCAAACCCGCCAAGTCCCTTCTAGGTGGCGCAGAGGAGCTGCAGAATTTTAGGCCGGATTAGCAGTTCGCGATGGAAACGCTGACGCTCTTCAACTGCGGTTGCGCTTCATGGCCTCGACTATTGACAATCCCGCGCCGACCGAGGCAACCTTTGGGTGCTGCGTAGGGCGCATCGGTGCAGATCGAAAGGGCAACGCCCACCTACGATGAGTAAATTCCACTGCGCCTATGCCGAACATCGAAAACCTGAAAAAGCAAGCCAAACAGTATCTGCGCTGGCATCGTGAACGGTACTATCCCGTCGCAGCCCAAATCAGGGCCGCGTTACCCCGATTTCGGAACGTCGGGGACGTGCAGATATTGGAGTCAAGCTTCAAGCTCGCCGATGCCCAGGAGCTTGTTGCGCGGCAAATGGGTTTCGGCGGGTGGAAGGCGCTCAACTCAGGAGCAGATGCCATGACCGATGAGCCCAGACAGGGGGCGCTACGTCCCATTTTCACTTCCATCGAGGCACAACTCTTCGTTGCGGACATCAAGAAGTCGTGTGATTTCTATACAAAAAAACTAGGCTTCGCGGTCGAATTCATCTATGGCGAACCGCCATACTACGGGCAGGTTGTCCGCGACAATGCACGACTCAACTTGAGGCTGGTCTCTGAACCTGTGTTCGTTGCAGATGTTCGAAAGCGCGAGCATCTGCTGTCCGCGTCCATCACGGTTGCCACGTCGAACGAAATCAAACAGCTGTTTCTAAGTTATCAGGCTGCGGGAGTCTCCTTCGAGCAGACACTTAAGAAGGAGCCGTGGGGTGCCAGAACGTTTGTGGTTTCGGATCCAGATGAGAATCTCATCCTCTTTGCTGGCCCGGCAGCCGACTGAACTGCTTCCGCTCCGAAAAGCGGAATTACGGACGAACACTCGATTTTGGACGGAGCCAACACAGCCACCCGCTATTCATCGTTGGAACGGACGAATGTTTCCGCTGACCGAGCCCGCCGCGCGGCTCTCCTCGTTTTAGTGCTGGGGTGCGGGTCCGTATTGGGCAAAGGTGACGAAGTGGCCGGCGGGGTCTTTCACACCGACTTCTCTGGCGCCGTAGAAGGTGGTGCGGACGGGCATCACCACCGGGACTCCTTTTAGCGCGGCGATCACGGCATCGAGATCGTCGACTTCGACGTAGAGGAACGTGGGACCTTTGCGCGCGTCTTTGGCGACCTGAGCGTCGTCTTTCTGGACGCTGGCGTAGGTTTGATACATCACCTCGGTTGTGCCTTTCTGCAGCATGACGAAAGCGAGCTTGTTGCCGTCGGGAACTTCACCGGCTTTGGTGAATCCCAAACGGTCCACCCAGAAATTCAGGCAGGGCTCGATTTCATCCACCAAAAGTACGGCGGTCACTCTTTTCACTGCGATGGGTTTCACGTGTTGGTCTCCTTGTGCCGAAACGATGATGGGAAGAAGCAGGAGCACCAGAATCGGGAAGAAAATTTGTGGGCGCATTGCATTTTCTCCTTGTCTAAGCAACTAGTATTGTTTAGACTAGTGAAGGTTATCGGGAAGCTGTATGCTTGTCAAGGAGGAATTTATGCAAGGCCGCAAGCGCCGTTTGCAGGACTTGATTTCCGTGGGGCCGGCGATGCTTCGCGATTTCGAATTGCTGGGCGTGGGATCGATGAGCCAGCTCGCGCGGCAGAATCCGCGCAAAATGTACGACAAGCTTTGTAGGATTATGGGCCAGCGCATCGACGTTTGTTGTCTCGATACATTCCAGGCGGCAGTCGCGCAGGCTCGCAACCCATTGTTGCCCGCGGAAAAGTGCCAGTGGTGGTATTGGAGCCGGCGACGGAAAGGTCGCGATGCCAAAAAATAAGCCAAGCAGCCTTACGACACCCGATCTGGTGCTCTTGAGTTTGCTCGCCGAGCGGCCGATGCACGGGTATCAGGCCAATGCGGAACTCGAACGGCGGCAATGGCGAGATTGGGTGGGGGTTTCGCGGCCGCAGGTGTACTACTCGATTGAGAAGCTGGCGCGCGCGGGAATGATTGCAGCGGCGGACGGCGGTGAGCCGTCGGGAGGACCGGACCGGCGAGTGTTTGGCACTACCGCCAAAGGCCGCGCGGCTCTTGCTTCCGCGCTCGAACGCGAAGACTGGGCCATGCAACGAGACCGGCCAGCTTTTCTCACCTGGCTAGCGCTTTCCTGGCAGGCGCGGCCCGGAGTCACCGCTCGGCAGTTGGAACGGAGGCGGGAATTTTTGCAAGCGGAGCTAGCCAGAGAACAAATGACGCTGCGTGCTGTTCGCCGTGAAGTTGGGCACCGCTATCACGAAGCCGTGTGGATGCTCGAGTTGGTGATTGCGCAATTTCGCACGGAATTGCGGTGGATTGGCAAGGTGTCGAGCGAGTTGCGGCGTCGGGCGCCGGCACGCCGGCCGGACTTCGCTTCTTGAAGCGTCTTCAGGGTCACGATAGTTCCGCTCTCGGCGGGAGCTGCACGAACCCATCCTGCGCTTCGGTGTTCCTCCTTCGGGAGGCCATCTTAAATTCTCGTAACTGTGCGAAATGGCACAGTCGGTGGATTGGGCGTGCTAGTAAGCTCACGAAGCCTCAGAAATCCTTGAAAACCGGCGGGCGATTGTTCGGCTGAAACATCAACGAGCGAGATATTACGTCATGCGAGGAGTCTGGATGAACGATTTGTTGGAACTGGCAGTGAAAGCTCATGGCGGACTTGAGCGTTGGAACAAAGTGACGTCGGTAAACGTGGCCGCGTCGATAACCGGAGCGATCTGGTTTGTGAAGAGCAAAGGTGACGTTCTTAGAAACGTCATCATGACGATTGCGACAAAGAAAGAGCGGGTCACCACGGATTTTCCCGGGCAGGACAAGCGCACTATTTTTGAGCCGGCTCGTATCGTTATGGAAAAGACGAATGGGACGTTGATTGATACGCGCGATGACCCGGAGAAATCCTTCCGAGGGCAACAGAGGGAGACGCCGTGGGATGACATCGACGTTGCTTACTTTTGCGGCGAAGCGTTGTGGACCTATCTCAACACTCCGTTTCTTTACACGCATGAAGGATTCGCGACCGAGGAAGTTTCGTCGATTCAGGTAGAAGGTGAAAAGTGGCGGCGATTGAAGGTGACCTTTCCGGACAGCGTGAAAAGTCACAGCCGCGAACAGATATCGTGCTTTGGGCCGGATGGTTTGCTGCGCAGGCACGACTACACGGTGGACATTCTTGGCGGAGCAACGGGGCTCAACTATGCGTCGGAATACCGTGACGTCGACGGGATCATCGTGCCGACGAAGCGCCGGATTTATGCCTATGAAGGGGACTATCAGATTGTGAAGGAACCTCTGCTTGTTGCAATCGATATGGGCGAAATCAGTCTCGCTTCGTGATTAGTGTGTGGTGGCACAACCCGGTGAGAAAAGCGTCAAAGGCGCGACGAGTAAGTGAGGCTTGCAAATGTCCAAAGATGTATTTTTCACTGCTCTGCGGCTGGGCGCGATCCAACTTCCGAATCGCATTGTGATGGCGCCACTCACGCGCATGCGCGCGGGCGCCAACAATGTGCCCACCGCATTGAACGCTGAATACTATGCGCAGCGTTCTTCAGCCGGGCTCATCATTTCGGAGGGGACCGCGGTGAGTGGGCAGGCGCAGGGCTATCCGAGCTCTCCCGGGATCTATACGGCCGAACAAATTGCCGGCTGGCGAGGTGTGACGGACGCGGTGCACGCTCGCGGTGGCCGCATTTTCATGCAGATTGAACACAACGGGCGAAACTCGCATTCGTCGCTGCTGCCGGAGGGATCACCACCCGTAGCGCCGTCGTCCATTCCTCCAAATCTTCCGGGGTTTACGAAGGACTTCCAGCAAGTACCGATTGAGATTCCGCGCGCTCTGGAAACCGCGGAGATTCCGGTGATTGTGGGAACTTTTCGACAAGCGGCCCTGAACGCGATCGAAGCTGGATTCGATGGAGTGGAACTGCAGGGAGCGAACAGCCACCTGATCGAGGAGTTTCTGGAAGATGGGACGAACCAGCGCACGGACGCGTACGGCGGGCCGAAAGAAAAGCGCGTTCGATTTCTACTGGAGATCGTTGAAGCGGTTACGGCTGCGATTGGGCCGGATCGTACAGGGGTGCGGCTCTCGCCCTTCGGACAATACGGGGGCATCCGCGACAGCAATCCTCTGGAACTATTCACGTTTGTTATTGGGGAACTGAATAAAAGCCGCATCGCTTACCTGCACCTGATCGAGGCAAAGGGCTCCGAGATGGGTTTGACGGATGAACTTCACGAAGGCGTGGTGAACAATTTGGCGCTCTTTCGAGGGGTATTCGACGGACCTCTTCTTTCGGCAGCAGCGTACACGCCGGAGAGCGCTGCACTAGCCATCGAAATCAACCATGCAGACGCGATCGCGTTTGGCCGTCTCTTCATCGCAAATCCGGATCTGGTAAGGCGCATCAAGGAAGGCCAGCCGCTTAATGTGTACGACCGTTCCACTTTTTACGGCGGCGGAGAGCACGGGTACACAGATTATAAGACGCTTGGAGAAGTAGCGTAAACGGCTGCGATAGCCGAACTAACGAGCAACATGAGGCAGCAAAAGCGGGCACGAAACTTCACTGATCTCCGGTCTGCACTCCGAACTAAACTCCTATTACAACTGCGCGGCGTGAGTTGTGGTTATTGCTTTGCACGAGCTTCGATCCAGGCATTTACCTGAGAATCCAAGACATCGAGGGGGAGCGCTCCATTTCCCAGGACTTCGTCGTGGAAGGCGCGCAAGTCGAATTTGTCGCCTAGCTTCTGGCGTGCTGCCTCGCGCAATTTTAAAATTTCGAGTTGGCCGAGTTTGTAGGCGAGCGCTTGGCCCGGCCAGGCGATGTAGCGGTCCACTTCGCTTTGAACATTCGGCTCGTCCATGGCGGTGTAGCGATGGAAGAAGGCGACCATTTGGTCGCGGGACCAGTGCTTGTCGTGGACGCCGGTGTCGATGACGAGGCGGATGGCGCGCCACATTTCGTTTTCGAGGCGGCCGTACTCGCTATAGGGATCCTGATAGCGGCCGACCTCTTTTCCCAAGCGTTCTGCGTAGAGCGCCCAGCCTTCGACGAAAGCGGTGTAACCGGCGTGCTTGCGGAACTCAGGGAGGTCGGGTAATTCCTGAGCGAGCGAGATCTGCAGATGATGTCCGGGGATGCCTTCGTGGTAGGCGATGGCCTCAATATTTAATGTGAGGCGGTGTTCGGGGTCCCATTCGTTTACGTTGATGTGGCCTGGGCGCGAACCATCCGCAGTGCCGTCGGTATAGTCGGCCGGAACGGCATCTTTGGAACGCGAAGCTTCCATGGGAATGACTATAAGTTTGCTCTTGGGAAGATGACCGAAGAGCTTGGGGAGTTCGGGCTCCATTTCGCGCACGTAGTTGGCGTAGAGGTCGAGGATCTGCGGGCCGGAAGTGCCGTAGAAGCGGCGGTCGTTTTTAATGTGGTCGTTCAGGGTGGCGAGATCATTGAATCCGAGCTTGTGTGCGAGGGAAAGCATCTCGGCTTCGGTTTCGTCCACTTGCTTAAGGCCGATTTCGTGAATTTGTTCCGGGGTCAGATCGGTTGTGGTCATCTGGCGAATTTCGAATCGGTAGCGTGCCGCTCCGTCGGGGAGGGACCAAACACCGGGTTCGGTGCGTCCATGCGGCGCGTAGTCCTTGCGCACGAAGTCGGCGAAATGCTGATAAGCGGGAACGACCTGCTCGTTGATAGCTGCGAGCACCGCTTCGCGAAGCTGCTTCTGCTCCGGCGCGGTGACGCTCGAAGGAAACGATTTCAGCGGCGTGGCAAACGGACTGCTCTCGCCAGGCTTGGCAGCGATGTCGTCTGCTTCCGCGGCGACTTTCTCAAGGAGATAGCGCGGAGGCATTAGGCCGTCCAGCATGCCTTGGCGCATGTTCGCGATCACTTGACTGAACAAGCGCGGGACCTGGTTCAGGCGCGCGACGTAGTTGCGATAGTCGGCGACCGTTTTGAACGGAGTTAGTACAACCAAATCCGGGAGATCCAGATGCGGGCCATCCATTTGATTGACGGGCATCTCCCAATTTCTGAATTGGGAGCCTGCGATTTGCTCGCGGAGCGCGCGCATCATTAACTGACGGCTGAGCGCGTCTTGCGGAGGAAGAGTTGCGGGGTTGATGGCTTCGAAGCGAGCTAGGAAGTTGCGGCTTTGTTGCAAATCGGATTGGAAGAACTGAGGAGAGTTGTCACTGAGGCGATCGTTGTAACGGGGGTCGCCTAGCGCCGTGGCCCACTCCGGGTTGGTGCGCAAGGTGTATTGCCACTCTTCGTCGAACAGGGAGCGGAGCTGATCGCGGGGGCTCTCAGCGGCAGCCGGAGTCGCGGCGTGGGTCTGAGCGTGTGAGGTTTGCACCGGCACCGGGGTGAAAACGCAGACCAGAACTATCAAGGTAATGACGGGACGAACGAAGGAAGTCATGTTTTGTTTTCTCCGCTTTCGAAAGGCGCGCTGTATTTCTCGAAGCGTCACTTTTCGGGACTCATCTTACTAAGCCGCGGCGGCGAGGCGGTAGAAACTTAGGGCGGCGTCGCCCTGTTCGAGGAGGCGAGTGCGTTCGAGGCGGTCGAAGCGCTCGGGTAGGTCGATCTTGGAGCTGTGCTCGGCGATGACGATGCCACGCGGGGCGACGAGATGCGATACGTCGAGATATTCCAGGAGGTCGGTGTAGCCGGCGTCGGCGTAGGGAGGATCGAAGAAAATAAAGTCGGCGATGAGGTGGCGAGCGGCGAGTTTATCGAGGCCACGCAGGGCATTGGCTGAGATTACTTCCACGCCGGTGCGAATATCGAGGGATTCGAGGTTCTGGCGCACCAGGCTAACGCAGTCGGGATCGCGGTCAATGAAGAAAACTTCGCGCGCGCCTCGGCTGACGGCTTCGATTCCGATCGCGCCAGTGCCGGCGTACAAGTCGATGAAGAGCGAGTCTTCGACGGAAGGGCCGAGGATGTTGAAGAGCGTTTCGCGCAGGCGGTCGCTGGTGGGGCGGATGCCCAGGAAGCCTGGAGTTCTCAGTTGGCGGCTGCGGTATTTTCCGGCGATTACGCGCATGATTTAGTTAGACGCGGCGATCAATAATTTAACCTAACTTTCGTTTTCCAGGTGCGGAGACAGGAAATTATCCCACGGAGGCGAGCTGGTAGCGTTTGTGCCAGGCGGCGCTAAACGATTCCAGACGCGCGACCACCTCGGCGGCTTTGGCGGGATCTTCGGCGAGGGCGAAGGCTTCGCGGCGCGCGAACTCGAGGAGTTCGTGGTCGCGCAAAGGCTGGGCGACTGAGAAGGCGGCGTCGCCATGCTGGCGTGTGCCGAAGAATTCGCCGGGGCCGCGCAACTTTAGGTCGCGTTCGGCGATTTCGAAACCGTTGGATGTGGCGACCATGGTTTCCAGGCGCGCTTGCGCGTCTCCGGTGATTTTCTTTGGCGCGATCAGGATGCATTGAGATTTCTCGGTGCCGCGGCCGATTCTTCCGCGAAGCTGGTGGAGTTGCGCGAGGCCAAATCGGTCGGCGTGCTCAATGACCATCATGGTTGCGTTGGGGACGTCCACGCCGACTTCGATTACGGTGGTGGCGACGAGGATTTGAATTTCGTTGCGGCGGAATTGCTCCATTACGGCGTCTTTCTCGTCGTTCTTCAGGCGGCCGTGAAGCAGACCAACACGCAATTTGGGAAATACGTTTTTCGCCAAGCGCTCGAACTCGGCGGTGGCGGCTTTCAGTTCCTGCTTGGATTCCTCGATTACGGGATAAACGATATAAGCTTGGCGGCCTCGCGCAATTTCGCGGCGGAGGAATTCCCAGACGCCCGGGAGCTGTGTCTCTTCGCTCCAGCGAGTTTCGATAGGGGTGCGTCCGGGAGGCATTTCATCAATCACGGAGAGATCGAGGTCGCCATAGAGCGTGAGAGCAAGCGTGCGCGGGATGGGAGTAGCGGTCATCACAAGAACGTGCGGAGAATCGCCCTTCTCGGTGAGGCGCTTGCGCTGGAGGACGCCGAAACGATGCTGCTCGTCCACGATGACCATGCCCAGCTTTTTGAATATGACGGGATTTTCAATCAAGGCATGCGTGCCGACGATAATTTGTGCTTCGCCGCTTTCCGCGCGCGCTAGCGCGGAATCTTTCACTGATTTCGATCTGCCGCTTACGATCAATTCGACGCCGTAACCGGCGTTCTTAAAAATGCGGCGGGCGGAAAGATAATGCTGGGCGGCAAGAATTTCGGTGGGCGCCATTAGGGCGACTTGGTAGCCGTTCTCGATGACGATTGTGGCGGCTTCGAACGCGACAATTGTCTTACCGCTGCCGACATCGCCTTCGAGGAGACGGTGCATGGGATAGGGGTGTTCGAGATCTGCGGCGATTTCGACGAGGACGCGTTTTTGGGCGGAAGTGGGCTTGAAGGGAAGGATGCGTTTCACTGCTTCGCGGATTTTTTCTTCGCGGACGCGCATGGCGATGCCCTTTTGAACGTGATCGCGCGAACGGCGGAGAGCGAGGGCGAGTTGGTAGTAGAAAAACTCTTCGAAGATCAGGCGGGTTTGCGCGGGGCTGCGAAAACTGTTCAGCAACTCGATGCTCTCGTTCTTGGGAGGGAAGTGCGCGTAGAGCAGGGCGTCGCGGCGAGATGGAAAGCGATAACGCTCGAGGATTTCGGGGGGAAGCGCGTCGGGAATGTTGCCGTCGAAATTGTTCAGCACGGTGTAAATAATTCGGCGGAGCATTCGCGAACTGATGCCGCCGAGGGCTTCGTAGATTGGGACGATACGGCCCACTTCGGTGGAATCGGTTGCGGCGGTTTCGGCGGCGCCTACGGATTCGATTTGCGGATTCACCATTTCAAGGCGCGCGGGGCGGTAAGGATCCACTTCCACTTTTCCGTGCAGAACGAAACGGCGGCCTTCTTTCATGGTGGCTTCGAGGTATGCGCCGTGGAAGAAGCGGGCGTGGAGAGTGCCGGAACCGTCGCGAAAGGAGGCGTGGAATATTGCAGCGCGGCCGCGCGCGAAGCGAACAGTGCCGCCTCCGCCGGCGGTGACTTCCGCGAGGATGGTGTGCACCTGGCCGGGAATAATTTCCGCGATGGGCGTGAAACGGATGCGGTCTTCGTAACGGAAGGGAAGATAGCCGAGCAAATCGCCGACGGTGGGCAAGCCGCGCTCTTCGAGGATTGCGGCGCGGTGCGGGCCGACGCCTCGGAGATATTTCACCGGATTGGTTAAAGAGACGCTCATGGGTTCAAGGGCAGCGGGCAGTTGCTGATGGTCAGGCGCAACGGGACTCGCAGGACTTTTATACCACTGTCGGCGGAACCACAAGCTGCCCCAGTTCGTTGACTTGATTCCCGGCGGGCAATAAGATGTGCTGCACGTGCCAGCCACCGACTCGCTGATCGGCACCACACTCTCGCACTACCGCATCGTCGAAAAGCTCGGCGGCGGTGGTATGGGCGTGGTCTACAAGGGTGTGGACACGCGGCTGGACCGCGCCGTCGCCTTGAAATTCCTGCCGCAGGATTTGGCGCACGACCTTCAGGCACTCGAACGATTTAAGCGGGAAGCAAAAGCTGCTTCCGCGCTGAATCACCCCAACATCTGTACGATCCACGACATCGGCGAGCAAGATGGTCAGGCGTTCATTGTGATGGAGTTTCTGGATGGTGTGACGCTCAAGCATCGCATCGCTGGAAAGCCCGTCGAGACGGACGTTCTGGTCGATTTGGCCATCGAGATCGCCGACGCCCTCGACGCCGCTCACGCCGAAGGCATCGTCCACCGGGACATCAAGCCTGCCAACATTTTCGTCACCAAGCGCGGTCACGCCAAAATTCTGGACTTCGGATTGGCCAAGGTCACAGCCGCGCCGGTGTCCGGTTCTTCCAGCCGAGTAGCCTCGGCGCATTCGATGACGGCTACCGTCGATGAGCGGGACCTCACGAGCCCGGGCTCGACGCTCGGCACCGTCGCTTACATGTCGCCGGAGCAAGCGCGTGCCAAGGAACTGGACGCGCGGAGCGATTTATTCTCCTTCGGCGTTGTGCTGTACGAGATGGCGACGGGCATGCTTCCGTTTCGCGGAGAAAGTTCGGCGGTTATTTTCAAAGCCATTCTGGATGCCACGCCTACGCCGGCAGTGCGGCTGAATCCCGATGTGCCGCCGAAGCTCGAGGACGTCATCAACAAGTGTTTGGAAAAAGATCGCAACCTGCGCTACCAGCACGCCTCAGAAATGCGCACCGATTTGCAACGCCTGAAGCGCGACACTGACACGGGGCGATCCGCAAATTCTCCTGCGGGAGCCGCGCAGAGCGACTCCGGCGATTCCGCGAGCCCGGCCTCCGTGGGGATGGCCTCCTTGGCCGGGAGCTCGGAATCTGGGCGCTCGGCGGCTTCCGATTCGGAAATCGCCGTTGGACTGGCGGCCCGGCATAAGAAGAAATTGATTGCAACGGCGGTTGTGGCGCTGCTGGCGATAGCGGGTTTGGGACTCGGGGCGTACCGCTGGCTTGCGCCGCACTCAGGTTCCGGCATTGATTCCCTGGCGGTATTGCCGTTCGCCGATTCGAGCGGAAACGGAGACGCGGATTATCTCAGCGACGGCTTGACGGAGTCGCTGATCGACAGCTTGGCGCACGTGCCGCAGTTGAAAGTGAAATCCCGTAATTCCGTGTTCCGCTACAAGGGCAAGGATGTTGACCCGCAGAAGGTGGGGGAGGAATTGGCGGTTGATGCATTGCTTACCGGCAGGGTTGCGCAACGCGGGGACACACTCCTGGTCAGTGTTGACCTCACCAAGGTTCAGGACAATACGGAAATCTGGGGTGAGCATTACGAAAGCAAAGCTTCTGAGGTTATCGCGTTGCAGCAGCAAATCGCGGGCGACATTGCGAACAAGTTGCGTGCAAAGTTGAGCGGAACGGAAAAAGAGCAGGTCACGAAGCAAGGCACGCAGAACCCGGACGCTTATGAGCTGTATTTAAAGGGGCGTTACGCATGGAACAAACGAACGCCTTCAGACATTGCCAGCGCAATCTCCTTTTTCAATCAAGCCATCGCAAAGGATCCCGGTTACGCATTGGCGTATTCGGGTCTGTCCGATGCCTACACCGTCTTGCCTGAATATGGCGGCGCGCCCAGCGAAGTTTATCCGAAGTCGAATGCCGCCGCGCGCAAAGCACTGGAGTTGGACGGGACCCTGGCTCATCCCCATGCTGTACTTGGCAGCAACGAAATGGAGTACGACTGGGACTTTGCCGGAGGAGAGGCCGAGTACAAGAAGGCTCTCGAGCTTGACCCGAACGACGCCAGCGCACGCATGTGGTACGCACAGGATATTGGCTTGATCGGCGGCCGGGAGCAGGAAGCGCTTGCTGAGGTGAACCGCGCGCACCAGCTCGATCCCCTCTCACCGATCATCAACAGGGAAATCGGAACTATTAACTTAATGGCACGGCATTACGACGACGCCATCGCCGCCTGTGGGAAGCTGGCAAAGGACAACCCGACATTTGCGCGAGCGCACGATTGCTTAGCCCAAGCTTATTGGGGCAAACGCATGTACCCGCAGGTTATCGAAGAATGGAAGATCTTTGGCCGGCTCTCCGGCGACCGGGATGAAGCTGAATTCGCCGCTGCTCTGGAGCAGGGATTTCATGCAGCGGGCTGGAAGGGCGCTCTGACGAAAGGTATTGAAACCCGGCAAGCACAGCGCAAAACCGGGTACTCGTCTGCGTACGGGATTGCCAGCCTGTACGCCGACCTGGGTGACAAAGAGGAGGCCTTCCGGTGGCTCAACATTGCGTATCAGGAGCGCGATCTATATCTGCTGGGTTTGAGGACTGATTTCTTACTTGATGGCCTGCATTCCGATCCACGGTTCGCTGAGTTGGTGCACAAAGTGGGACTACCGCAGAAGGATTGACACCTCGGACGGCGGGAGCTTAGCATCGTTAATTGCTCGCTTCGCGTCGGCGGGCCATAATCCCAACCAAGGAATCCGAGTAAATCGTAATGCCGACAGCCAAACTGTTCACGCCTCGGGATGCAGCACAGGTACTGGGAATCAGTTACCCCACGCTTAAACAGTGGATATATAAGAAACAGATTCGCTCGGTGAAGACGGCGGGCGGCCACCACCGAATTCCGGAGAAGGAAGTGGATCGATTTCTGTATCGAGCGACCGAAGGTAAAGAAGTCGCCGAGCGTCGCACGAACTTTCGACGCATCAGCGGCCGGAACCAGCTCGTCGGGCGTGTTACCGACATCAAGGTCAGCGGCCTGATGGCCCAGGTTACCCTTTCCATCGGCGGCCAGCGGATTACGTCCATCATCACCGCCGATGCCGTCCGCGAAATGCGCTTGAAAAAAGGCCAGACTGTCGCCGCCCTGGTAAAATCCACCGAGGTCATGATCGTCCGGCTGTAACGCAACCCTTCGCTGCTCTCCGCGCTTCCGCCTGAAACCCGCCGGTGTGTGTTCGACGCGGCGTCCGCCAAACACTCGCCTAACCGTACCAAATAGGTTTGACATCTCGATACCAATCGTATAGATTCGCAAATCTTTCGATTGGTAATCGAGTCTGCGCAGCCGCAAAACGGAAGGAGAAACCTGTGAGACCCCACTGGAAACGCGGAATACGCGAACTGCATCTTTGCATGATCTCCCGCAATCTGCGTTCGGTCCCATCCTTCTTGCTGCTTTTTTGGCTTGCGGTGTTGGCGTTGCCGGCGTGGGCCCAAACGAGAGCGAGCCTTTCCGCTGTGGCGACGGATCAAACTGGCGCGGCCCTTTCCGGCGTGGTGACGGACCAGACCGGCGTAGGCCTTCCCGATGTGGCGGTGACAATCAAGAGCGTCGACAAAGCTGAAACGCGAACGGTGGCAACGGACGGCGCGGGACACTATCAGACGTCCGGCCTGCCTGCGGGGCGCTTCGAGATTCGAGCGGCAAAACACGGGTTCGCCGATGAAACGCGCGAGAGAATCACCTTGGCGGCTGGCCAGGCGGCCACGGTGGACATTAAGATGCAGCCGAGGACTACCGATCCCTGCACGAACCCCCGCGAGTTCGCCACCACCGATTGCACGCTGACTTGGCACGGCGTCACGCTGTACGGTGCGTATGACATCGGCGTCGGCTGGGTCAGCCACGGCTTGCCGGTAAGCGGCTATAACTATGAAGGTGAATCCCTGGTGAACCGAAACGGCGCCGGATCTCGATTCCTGGTCGCGCCGAACAACCTGCAGCAGACGGGTGTGGGCATCAAGGGCAAGGAAGAGTTTCTACCTGGCTGGTCCGTGGTGTTCAACGCTTCCACTGGTATCAATCCAAACTCCGGCCTGATGGCCAACGCGTCCCAGACAAATATCGTGAACAACGGCCTTCCCAGGGGCAGCTATTCGGAAGCCATCGACGGCGCACGCGCGGGGCAACCGTTCAATGACGAATACTATGGCGGTATATCGTCCACGCAGTTCGGCACGCTGACTTTCGGCCGTCAGCGCTCTCTCGGCACCGATGCCATGCTCCAGTACGATCCGTCCAACGGAAGCTATGCGTTTTCCTACATCGGATATAACGGCACGATGGCCGGCGGCGGCGACACCGAGGACTCTCGTTGGGACGACGCCCTGAAGTATCGCCTCACGTATGGCCCGGTCCATTTCGGCGCGATGTATAAATTCGTCAATGGTTCCGGCGGCTGCTTCTCGGCCGCGACAGTCTGGACTGCCGCCGACTGTACGCCGAAAGTGCCGCATAACAACGCGTTTGGATTCGACCTCGGCGGAGAGCATGGCCACTTCTCAGCAGATGCCGTCTACCAACATTACAATCAGGCGATCAGCGTATTGAACCCCTTGTTGGGGCCTCAAAGTCTGTCGGCGCCATATCAGTCGACCACGGACAGCATCAATACAAACCCCGTCACGGGGGTCAATCTGATCGACCCGAACAACACTGTCTATGGCATCGTGACCGACAATAACGCAATTATGGTTGCTGCCAAATATAAGTGGGACCCGTTCAAGTTTTTTGCCGGCTACGAATACATCTGGCAGAACAACCCGTCGCACCCGTTGGGTGTGGGCGCCTCGGATCAGGGCGGCTATATCATGAGCGGGGTCGAAGACAACAATCTTGATTCTGAGAAGTTGGTGAATATCTGGTGGATGGGCGCGAAGTACACCTACCGCAGCAAAACGGACGTCACTTTGTCCTGGTATCAACAGCGGCAGAACGACTTCCGTCTTCCGCCGGAGTGCTCGGCCTCAGCCGGTTTCCGCGCTTCCTGCGCGGGCACGCTCAACGAAGTGTCAACCTATCTAGACCATCGCTTCACCAAGCGCTTCGACGGTTTTGCCGGAATTGCGTATTCCTATGTGGACGGCGGTCTGGCCATCGCCATTCCTCACGGCCCCGGCGTTCCCTATAACCACCACAGCAACTTCGCTCCGACGATCGGTGTTCGTTTCGCCTTCTGATCGTTTCCGCGAGCTTAAAGGGACGAATCGCTACGACTGCGGTTTTCGAGGTAGTGGGTCAGATTCCGATCGCTACACAAACTACCAACGATTGGGAGCTAAGACCTATTCATATCGCAGGGCGATCATGGGGTCGACACGAGTGGCGCGGCGGGCCGGAAGATAGGACGCCGCGACCGCAACAAGCGTCAGGAGAACCGAGACTCCAATGAACGTAAGGGGATCGTACGCACTGATGCCGAACAGGAAGCTTCGCAGCAAGCGCGTCAGTACCAGAGCTGCTACCAGGCCAACGCCCACACCAAACAGCGCGAGCCGCAGCCCTTCGCCAACGATGATGCGGAATACATCTTGGGGCTGCGCGCCAAGTGTTACACGAATACCAATTTCACTCGTTCGTTGCGTCACGGTATAAGACATCACGCCGTAAACGCCGACCGCGGCAAGCACCAGAGCGAGCATGGCAAGGATTCCGATGAGCCAGGCGCGAAAACGCGGCTGCGCCACCGTGGTGGCCATATTGTCTTCCATGGTGCGAACCTTTACCAGCGGCTGATTCGAGTCGATCTCCGCGAGTGCGCTGCGCAGTGCCGATGTTTCCAGCGAGGGATCGCCTGATGTGCGCAACACCACCGAAAGCTGAAACACCGGCAAAAGCAAATCCGCCTGCCTATAGGGCAAGTACATTTCCGCCTGCGGGTCAGTGTCCAAGCCGGAGTGAACATCGCCGACTACGCCGACGATTTCCATGGTCGGCACTTCCTGCTCGGGAAGCGCACCGAGTTGCAGGCGCTTTCCGAGCGGGTTGTCGTTGGGGAAAAAAGTGCGAGCCATCGTTGCGTTAATTATCACGACCGCAGGCGACTTTTCATTGTCCCCGCGTCCGAAAAATCTCCCTTGCAGAAGCGGTACGCCTAATGTCTCAAGATAATTGGGCGTTATGGTGCGGTACCCTGCTGCGACAAACTCGTGCGGCGATTTCGGAGGACGTCCCGTGATATTGAAGTGGATGATGGAACCGCCCCCGCTGACGGGAAGAAAAGAAGCGGCCGCGGCAGATCGAACGCCAGGGAGCGACTTGGCGCGTTCGACGAGACGGTCGAAAAACTGGTAGCGATCTTGCGGCTTGGCGTAGGCCGTCGGCGATAGAGGAATGTCAGCGATGAGAAGATGATCGGGCTGAAAACCCGGCGGAACTTCTTGCAATCGCGAAAAGCTTCGCAACAGCAGCCCGGACCCAACGAGCAGCAACATCGCAAGGGCAATTTCCGTGGCGACCAAAGCACCGCGAAGCACATGCTGGCCGGGCCCGGCCGTTGAACCACGCGAGCCTTCGTTGAGCGACTCGCGCAAATCCAGCTTTGCCGTGCGTAGCGCGGGCACAATTCCAAAGAGCAATCCGGTAATCAGCGAGACTACCGCAGTAAAAGCCAGTACCCATGGATCCAACCCAATCGGCGCGCCCTGCGGGACGCTACCGGCCGCAATCTTGAGCAAAAGTCCAAGCGCAATCCAAGCGATGAGCACACCAAGCAGGCCGCCCGCCAGGGAAAGTAGAACGCTCTCGGTCAGAAGCTGCCGGATTACCCGGCCACGGCCCGCGCCCATCGCCGTGCGGATCGCAACTTCTCTGCCACGAGAGGCTGCACGAGCCAGCAATAGGTTGGCGACGTTGGCGCAGGCGATCAAAAGAACAAAACTTACGGCGCCAAGCAGAAGCAGGAGCGCGGGACGCGAGTTCTGCACGATCTGGTCCTGCAGCCCGACAACATCCGCACTGGTGCCCGTGTTGTAATCCGGATACTGCTGCTCGAGCCGCTTCGTAATTCCGATCATTTCGCTACGGGCTTGCTCTTTGGACACGCCCTGCTTGAGCCGCGCGAGCGGAATGATGCCGGGATGCCAGTTGCGATCATCCGGGAGCGTTTTCGCCCAAGGCGTAAAAGGTAAATACACATCCGCGGGCTGCAGAATCTGGAAGCCGCTCGGCAAAATGCCAACGATGGTGTAGGGCTGCAAGTCGAGGTTGACGGTTTTTCCGATGATGTCTAGAGAGCCGCCGAAGCGCCGCTGCCACAACCCGTAGCTGAGCAACGCTACCGGCGCACCGCCGGCGCGATCCTCCTCTGAGAGAAAAGTCCGCCCGATCTGCGCGTTGATTCCGAGCATTGAAAAAAGGCCCGCCGTGGCCATCCGAACATTCAGGCGCTCGGGTTCTCCGGCGCCAGTCAGCGTGATGGAGCCGGCGCGGGTCGCTTCCATCGATTCAAAGCTGTGGCTCTGGTCGCGCCAATCCAGATAATTTTCATAGGAGGTCGAAATTATGGGAAAGGAACTCTTTTCCGCTATCAGAACCAGTCGGGATGGGTCGCGAAAAGGAAGCGGGCGAAGGAGCACGCCGTTCACGACACTGAAAATCGCAGTGTTCGCGCCGATACCAAGCGCAAGTGTCAGTACGGCGACGATTGTAAATCCCGGACTCTTCCACAACATCCGAACGCCGTAGCGCAGGTCTTGAAGCAACGTACCCATGTCGCCCCCTGTCGCTCCGTTGAGATGCGACGTGGGCCAATCTTACTGCAAGAAGCTTACATCTTTCCAACTCATCCGCCCTGCCGACAAGTGGTCACCTACTTGGAACTTATTGTTATGCGGCGCGACGAACTCCCGAATAGTCGGAAAACTGGTTACGCGTTGGTGCCGCCGTCGACGGTGAGGTTGGCACCGGTGATATAGGACGCGTCGGGGCCGGCAACGAATGCGACTAGCGCGGCAACTTCCTCAACTTTTCCGTAGCGGTTGAGCGCTGTGGCGGCCTTCTGCGGTACGGCCCAATCACCTGCAGCAGGGTTCAAGTCGGTGTCGATCGGACCCGGCTGGATATTGTTGACCGTGATGCCGCGGCTGCCCACCTCTCTGGACAAGCCTTGACTGAACATCTTGACGGCTCCCTTGGTGGCCGAGTACGGGACCAAACCGGGCGTCATCATACGTTCGCCTACGCAGGAGCCGATCATGATGATGCGGCCGCCGTTGTTCATGTGCTTCAGAGCGGCCTGTGTGGCGATCATCGTTCCGCGGACATTGATGTTAAACACGCGGTCCAGCTCCTCCAGCGTGGCGTCTTCGAACTTTTTCGGAATGGCGGTGCCGGCGTTGTTCACAAGCACGTCGATTCTGCCGAGTGTGGCAACTGTTTTCTCAACCGCGGCTCTGACTGCCTCGGCGTCTGCGGCGTCGGCTTGAAATGCGACGGCCTTTCCGCCTGCCTGTTCGATCGCTTTGACCACTGAAGAGGCGGCGTTTGCATCTTTCGAGTAAGTGATGGCTACGACCGCTCCATCTGCAGCCAGGCGCTTCGCGATCGCGGCGCCAATACCACGCGAGCCGCCGGTGACGAGTGCAACTTTCTTTTTTAATGTAGACATAAAATCTCCTTTGGCCTTTTTACAATCGCCGTGCTCGCGACTGACGCGAGTAAGTAAACGCGATCACGTATCTGATGCGCAGAGTCAGACTCTAGATTGAGAAAAGTTCCCACGTGGCCGGACAAATACCCGGCGCGCGCCTTTCGTGCAAGAAAAGAAAGTGTAAAATGCTGAGAGCGGCAATCCTCGGAGCATGTTCCGAGGCCTTGCCAGATAAGGGGACCGTCTTCTGCGGTCGCAAGTCGAGAGTTGCGACATCTTGAGGTGATAGCTAATGTGCAGAAACATCAAGATTCTTTTCAATTTCGATCCGCCGGTTACTGAGCAGGAGGTTCGGAACGCTTCGCTTCAATTCGTGAGGAAGATCAGTGGGTTTAGCAAACCGTCGAAGGCAAACGAAGCTGTGTTTCAGGGTGCCGTGGATGAAATCGCGGAAACCTCGAGCCGGCTTCTGCGTTCGCTGCAAACGAATTCATCGCCTAGAAATCGAGAAGAAGAAGCCGCAAAAGCGAAAGCTCGGTCCACAGAAAGATTCGCTACTGCGGCACGCGGTTGAACCTTCTATACTTCCCATCGGCTTGCACAGGCTACTCTATATTTGTTTATTAGCTGCCGCCACGCGACGCAATACTTATGGAACGCAAATTTCTCGGAGTCAGCCTTAGGCGATGGATTGAATATACTGTAGCCATTCTATTGGGTAATGCAATTTACTATTTTTCGCTGGTTCCTCATCTTCCGCAGGCGCTTCGACACCAAGGATTTCTTCTGGATTGGGGCAGCTTGATCGATTTCGTGGTGTGTCTAGCTGTGTATGGACTCCTCCGGTTGGGTGCAAAGCTCTGATTGGCGCACGCCGTGCAACTCAAATTTAGGATTAATTCGCGCAATGGTAGAGGAGCGGAGTGCCGAAGTGTTTGTTCGTTTAAGGGCTTCCTTTGCAACGGATTACGGAAAAGAGGCATCGCAAGTAAGGACAAGCTGTGGGGCAAATGTCCGATAGTGGGAAATCGACGTCCGCGGGTGCTCACCAACGGCCAGCGCAGCCGTCTATTTATCCGAATCTCGCAGAAAGGCTAGATACCGGGGAAAGCGGGGTTCGCGAATCCGAAAAAGCGGTCGGAAGCGAATCTAAACCGGCGGTAAACACCATGGGGATGAGCGTCGCATTTGAAGGTGATGCGCGCGCGGCAGCGACGGTGAAGCTTGCGGAAGAGCAAGCACTCGTCCGGAGCGCTCAAGCGGGAGACCGCCTGGCGTTCGAGGAACTGGTGCGCCGCTTTGACCGCGAAGTGCTGCGTCTGGCGTTGAATTTGGTGAAGCGTCCCGAGGATGCGCGGGATATTTACCAGGAAAGTTTTTTGCGAGTTTACCGGAATTTGCACCGGTTCCGGTTTGAGTGCAGCTTTTACACCTGGCTTTACCGGATCGTGACGAACGTGGCGCTGGATCATTTACGCCGCCGCACGAGCCGCCGGGAAGATCAGGCGCCGGTGCCGGAAGAAGCGGAAGGCGGGACGCGAGATTTCTTCGACCGCCAGCCAGAGATGCGAGCGGCCGCTAATCCGGAAAGAAATTTGCTAGGGCAGGAATTGGGCGAGCATATCGCGACGGCGCTAGAGCGGCTTTCTCCGCGGGAGCGAATGGTGTTCGAGATGAAGCATTATCAAGGACTGAAGTTGCGAGCCATCGGGGACATGCTGGGAACTTCCGAGGAAACGGTGAAAAATTCGCTGTTTCGCGCGACTCGAAAGCTGCGCGCCAGCCTGGACGGAATGAGGTAGGCTCAACAAGTTTAGTAGGCGAGGATGAAAAGAATGCAGCCGGAGCAGCACGGAAATAAATCGGGTAAGAAGTGCGAAGAATTTGGGCCGCGTTGGACGCTGTTTACCGCGGGCGAACTCGACGCGGCGGAAGTGGCGGAAATGAACGAGCATGTCCTGCACTGCGCGAATTGCAACGCAACACTGGCGCAAGAGAATGCGCTGCTTGCGCTGCTTTCCTCGAATCGCAGGGAGCCAGACGCGGCTTTGCTGGGTGGATGCCGAGCGAGTCTGGAAGATGCTCTGGATCAGGAAGAAGAGCGTGGTTGGCTGCGACGAGCGGTGAGCACATGGATGCCCGGGAGTTGGATTTCGCCGGCGCCGGCGTGGAGCGCTGCTTTGCTTCTTGTGATTGGTTTTTCGGTGGGAATACTGGGGCCGAGGTTTTTGAGACATTCCATTGCTCCGAACAGCGCCAGCCAATCCGGGACTTCGAATTCGGCGAGTACGCTAACGGGAGCAACAACTCCGGCTGATGCCGGAAACTCTTCTTTGAGTCCGCTGGACCTGCACACGGCCGACGTGGCCGGGATCAACGTGTTTCCGTCGAGCAACAATCAGCCGCCACAGGTAGAACTGCAGCTCAGGGCGCAGCAGCCGATCACGGTGCAGGGAACTGTGAATGACGACGAAGTGAAGCGCGTTCTAATTTATTTCCTGGACAACGGCCAGCGTTTCGACCCCGATGTGCGCATGAACGCGGTCGAACTGCTTCGCATTCGGAACAATGATGCGGATGTCCGCGCGGCACTTTGCAAGACGGTGCACACGGACCGTAACGCGGCGGTGCGATTGAAAGCTCTGGAAGCGCTGGACGGCGCGGAGCCGCAGGACATCATCCAACAGACGCTGCTCGATGCGCTGGTGGACGATCAAAACCCCGGCGTACGTGTGGAAGCCATCAATGCGCTGCGGGAGATGGCAGCGAAAGGGCAGGTGGAATCTGACGGCCACATGCTCGCCGTTTTACGCGACCGCATGCAAAAGGATCCCAGCACATACATACGGCTTCAAAGCGCGGCTGCGATTCGCGATCTAGGCCCGCGACAAAAGTTTTAAAATGGAAAGCGCATTGCTTGCTCTTCCGCCCCAGCGCGCTGCGAGAAAATACTTCGGTGCGTTCTCCGCTTGTTTCCTTACCTTTGTGCCGGCAGTTTTTATTTTGCTGATTCTTGGTGGCCTCGAGGCGTCCACTTATGCGGCTACGGGCCGGGACGGCAACCGGAAACCAGACAGCTCCCAATCCGGCCCGCGGCTCAAGTCCGATTTAAGGGGCGAAATTCCAACCAGCGACGGCCGGCGAATTCACCTGGTGCTCGATCTCGGCAACATCGTCATCCACACCCAGAATTCCGGCAAAATTGATTACACCGTTCATCTGGAGGCAGACTCTTCCCAAAAAGACGCGAAAGAACTACTGAAAAGTTTTTCGGTCAGCGCACACGAGACTCCCGAAGGCGTCTATTTGCGTGGACAGACTTTGCGCGGGTCCAGCGGACGGCTGTGGGTGACAGTGACAGTCAACGTGCCGAAGAGCTATAGCCTGGAACTTTCCACGGGCGGCGGAAATATCGATAGCGACAACGTTGACGGAACCGAGACAGTCTTAACTTCGGGCGGCAACATCATGGCAGGAAATGTTAGTGGCAAGGCGCGGCTGGTAACCGGTGGCGGACACATCACGGTCAAGAACGTCGCAGGGGGATTATTCGCCAACACAGGCGGCGGCCATATCACTACCGGCGCGGTCTCCGGCGGAGCGACGCTCCATACGAGCGGCGGCCATATTCGTATGGCCTCTGTGGAAGGCATAGCAAGATTGAGCACGGGCGGCGGAAACGTGACGGTGGAGCATTCGGGGAGTGAGCTGAACGCGGAGACAACCGGCGGGCAAATTGAAGTGGGAGAAACGACGGGTCTGGTGCGTGCGAAGACGGGCGGAGGCGGAATACGGGTGGTGCGCGTGTCGGGCCCGACGGACCTCGAGACGGTGGGCGGCAGCATTTATCTGACGCAAGTGGATAGCGCTGTGAAGGCTTCCACGGGAGCTGGTCTGATAACGGCGTGGTTTGTCGGGCCAGTAAAGTCGCCGAGCCAGTGCCAGCTTCAATCGGATGATGGCGATATCGTGGTGTATATCCCGCGGCAAATGCCGGTGACGATTGACGCCCAAGTTCAATTGGGAGACGAGCACCGCGTGATTGTCGATCCCGCGTTCCAACTCAAGATGAGCTTTGACGCCGCGTCGAACGGCGGGCATTTGGCTCGCGCCGAGGGCCCGCTGAATGGCGGCGGAGAGATTCTGCATCTGCGCACGGTGGCGGGCAATATTCGCTTGGTCGCAAGTGACGCCGCTAAACAAGTGCTGCTTTACAAGCAACAGATGGCACAGCTTGATGAGAAGGTTCGATTGCAATTGCAGCTACTAGAACAATCGCAATCTCATGAGAGTGCGCCGTAGCCCGAGCAGTAAAGGGTGATGATACGCCCAGGCAGGCGAGAGGATTCCCGGCCGCAAGCGGGCCGAACGTTCACAGGGGAAGGAAGTGAATTTGAAGGGGGCGTACTGTGCAAACGACGACGCGGAACTTTCAGTATCAGTCCTACTCTCAACGGCCAATCAAAGTTGCGGCCACGGTATTTTTGTTGCTGGCCGGGCTCTTTTGTATTTCCCTGCGCTGTTCTGCGGCTGACGAACTTTTTAAGCAGACGTATCCGCTACCGCCTGGCGGGAGCTTCGTACTCGAAAACGTGAACGGGTCGGTTCACGTAGACGGGTGGGAACGAGATGAAGTGGAAGTGAGCGCGGTGAAAACGGCGCAGAGCGACCAACACGACCTCGAACTCGTCAAGATTGAAGTCGACAGTAAACCCGGGCAGGTCGCGGTGCATACGTGTTACCCGAAAGGCCAGGGGGTTGAGGTAGCTGTCGAGTATCACGTGCATGTGCCGTATCGCGTGCTGTTGGGCAACGTGGAAACGGTCAACGGAAGCGTGACTGTGCGCGGCGTGGAAGGCAGCGGTGAACTGCGGTCGGTGAATGGGAATGTGGAAGTGACCGAGAGCACGGGGCGATTCAGCGAAAAAACGACAAATGGAAATGTGCGCCTGGAGTTGCGGCAATTGTTTGACGGCGGTCCCATGAATCTCGAGACGGTCAACGGGTCCGTAGTGCTGGGATTGCCTTCTACTGCACGGGCGAATTTGAAAGTGCTAAGCATGAACGGCGACGTGTATTCGGAGTTGCCGGTAACATCGACCGCGGGATTTCCGGGCGCTCGCGCGTTTCAAGCGAAGCTGGGAGCCGGCGGGGGCCAGATTTCAGTTCGTACAATCAATGGCGGCATTCACCTGTTCCTGCAGCGGCCAGGCGTCTGAGGGGCGCAACTTTCGAGTGAGGAGGAACTACATGAAGAACTTGGTGTGCTCGAACCTCGCGTTTGCAGGCGTGTTGCTACTGGTTTTGGGCAGCGCGCCGGGAACGCTCAACGGCCAATCCCAAACTCAAGGCAAGACTCCAGCCGCCACGCCCGTTTCGCCTGTGCCTTCCGGACCGGCGGAAGCGTGCCCGGATTCGAAAACATTAACGGAACTATTGAGCAACGCCACACGTACTAGTGAACAGGAACTGCAGGCGCAGCTTGCAAATCTGCAGGAGAAGATCGCCAAGGAGGTCGAGATGAGCGCACCGGAACTCGGGAAACTGCAGAGTCTCTCGGCCCAGCTTGTGGGCAAGCAATGGCAGGCCCGCGCAGAAGAGCTCGCATCTCACGCCGACGAGCTTTCGGCATTAGCGCAGGAGAAGGCGGCTGAGGTTTGGGGCCAGGAGCCGAAAGTATTCAGCTCTTTTTCGGATGAGGGCGGCGGATGGCTGGGAGTGGAAATCGGCGAAGTGACGGCCGACAAGGCCAAGGATCTGAGACTTTCGGAAGTGCGCGGAGTCGAGGTGATTGACGTCGAACCAGATAGCCCGGCAGCGAAAGCTGGATTGAAGGAACATGACGTCATCACTCGGTATGACGGACAGGCGGTGGAGGGCACCGTGCAGTTCCGCCGGCTGGTACGCGAGACGCCAGCGGGGCGGAGTATCCCGCTCGCGATTTCTCGAAACGGCGCGGCGCAAAATATTTCGGTAGAGCTTGGCGATCGCAGCGCACTGCTGGAAAAGAAAATGAGAGGAAAGATGCGGGATTTTGACGCCGCGTATGCGGTGGCGGCGCCGAACTTTGATTTTCGTCTGGACGGGCCGGAGGTTTTCGGCGCCATGGACGGGCGCACGCCGCTGCTGGGAATAAGCGCCGAAGATCTTTCCGGGCAACTGGGGGCTTATTTTGGCGCGCCTGAGGGCGGCGGCATTCTGGTGCGCGAAGTTCGTGCAGGGACAGCAGCTGACAAAGCGGGACTGAAGGCCGGCGACGTCATCATCAAGATAGACAGCAAGCCGGTCAGTTCTTTGGGCGAGCTGCGGCAGCAGTTGCGCGACAAAACAGACGAAAAGTCGGTAAGCCTCGGGATCCTGCGCAAGGGCTCGGAGATGAACGTCGCGATCACAATTGAGAAGCCACAACCCATGGAGTCAACGCACATGATGCGTCGCGCGCAACTCTAGAAGCGAATCGGTATCCACCTGTAATTCCACCCCAAGGCCCGGGCACGCTCCCGGGCCTTTTAATTTGGCAATGAATTTTTGCTGGTAGGAAACGCTGCCCGCGCCGGGGATACGAATGCTATTCCCGGACTATTTCGGCATTCGCGGCGGGAGCTAAAAGGCGCATGAGTTTGGGACCATCGAAGAACGCATCAATTTCGTTGTCTTCCGTTTTCACGCGCAATTCTTCCAGGCTGGCGCCGCCGATGTCCTGCTTGCCGAGCGATTCGACCGTGATGCTACCGGGGGTTATTTCCTGCGGAACCAGAACCGAAAAGGATTGCGCACCTTTCTTGTCCCAATCGTAGAGGCGGAAAAGAACCGCGTACTGATGATAGAGATTGTTATCGAGCACGACGATGCGCGGAGAATTGAAGGTGAACTGCTGGGTATAAGGACGAGCGCCTTCGAGGTGCAGCTCCACATTAGCCTCAACGCCATTGAAGACAATCACGGAGGAGGCTTTTTTTGCGCCTTCCGTGGACCATTCATATCGGAGGGGCGTCCCGTCGGGTTTGAGATTCAGCGTTCCCTTCACCCGGGAGGAGCCTTGCGGCGACTGGATTTCGGATGTGCCGTGGGCCACCCAGTCGTTTCCACTCGGTCCAATTTCGAATTCTTCCATGCCGATTTTCTGCCCGTTAACCATGATGCGGAATTTTCCTTTGTCAGCCACAAAAGCATTGGCGGAGCCAGCCGAGGTGGATGCCGGGGCTTGGCGCCGTTTTGCATGGGATGGCGAGGTTGCGAGCAGGACCATGGCGGCCATCATGGTTGGGATTAGAAATATCGTCAGCCGAGAAATCGAAGAGTTCAGCTTTGGAATCATGCAGTCACCCTGGGGAAGATCCCCAGCGCGAGAATCTGTTCCACCACGCGCAGAGGCTCGGTATTGGTTTCGACTCGATAGTCGGCGAGTTCGTAGGACGGCAAGCGTTCGTCGTAGAGTTTTCGGAAGCTGGCTTCGTCGCGAAACAGAGGACGATCCGTGATGTGGGCGGCGCGTTTGAGAAGATCGGAAATGGGACAGTGCAGCCAGATCAACGCCGCGCCGCTCTGGCGTAGCAAAGCAACATTTTGCTGTTGGGCCGTGGTGCCGCCGCCTAGAGAGACGATGCGGGGTTTTTGTTGTTCGGCGGCTTCGCCCAGAATGCGCGCGAGCTGGTCGTGTTCCGCACGGCGGAATTCGGGCTCGCCGAGCCTGGCGAAGATGATCGGGATGGTCTGCCCGGTGGCTTCCACGATGCGCTTATCGAGATCCACATGCTGCCATCCAACCTGACGAGCAAGCAGCCGCGCAACCGTGGACTTGCCGGTGCCCATAAATCCGGTGAGGCAAACGAGCGTACGCGCGCGAGTTTCACTAACCATGGAGCCGAACACCGAGAGCGGGTTGGTGTAATTGCGGGATGGAGCAATCAATCACGTTTGAGAATGTTGATTGTACCATCGAAGGTCGTTAATTCGACTTTGGCGCGGCCGGCATTGAACGTGCCGAACAAACTGTTGCCAAACCGGCTGTAGAGATGTTGCTGGTGGGCTTTGGGTGTGAGGCTGGCTTCGTTATTTACTTTGCCTTTCAGAGAAGTGGCGCTCAGGTCAAAAGAATCGGCCGGTGAAAAGCGAACTTCGATGACGCCACTGTAATTCTTCAAGCGATAAAGTCCGTTGGGCAGAAACTCGCCGGAGAACAGGATATTGCCGGTGGAGGTTTGCGCGTGGACGTGATAGCTGTGAATGTCCGTAAGACGGAGGTTTCCGCTGATGGAAGAAATCTCAAGTTTTCCGGCGCAGCGAGTGCACTGAAAAGAGCCGCCCACGGTCTTGATGGTGACGTAACCGGCGGAGTCTTCGAGGTCAACAGCCGCGGCCACGGTCTCGACGTTCATGTCGCCAAGGACGTTCGCGACATTTACTTCTCCCGAATCGTTGTGGATCTGAAGCTCGGCGTCTTCCGGGACGTTAATCTGATAGTCGGCACGCATATCGTCGGGCGCGACATTATCGGAAGTCGGATGAGTGGAAACGTCCACGCGGTTTCCCATTTGTTCGGCGTCCACTTCCACGTCATCGCTCGCGCGTGTTGAAATCACCATCACTTCGGACTTGGTCCAAGCCTTCACAGTGATCATGCCGTTTGGATTGTGAAGGGTGATGACCGGGTGAGATTGAACCTTGAAATGCTGTTCCTGGCGGCGAGGCTGCGGTTCCGCGGACGCCATGCTGCAGAGCAGGAGACCGGGGACCAGTAAACTAGCGGTTTTCCAATTGCCGTTCGACATCAATCGTTGACGAACAAAGTGAGAGGCGCTCATCGGTTGTTTTCTCCGCGTTCCGTCATCTGCGCTAGCAGATCCGCCTTCTGCTGATAGGCTTCGTAGAGATAATCCCGCGCCACTTCGTTCTGGGGTTCTTCTTGCACACTTTTTTCACATAAAGCGATGTAGTTGTCAACAATTGCCAAATTTTTGTTGAGGGAAGCAGTCACGACGGGATTGGAATCGTTGAAGGATGCGAAAGAATGCTGCTCGGCAGTGAGTTGAGCGCTCAACGGCAGGGTGGAGTCCTGAGTGCCCTCCAGCCAGCGCGCCTCGTTGGCCTGTTTATTAATGGGCCTGCTCAAGCCGAAGGCTACTGCAATCAACAATACCAAGTAGGCGCCTGCCAGAACCGGGCGCGGCAAGCCGGCGAACCATCCGCTGAACCACCGTGGGTGGGATAGTTCGAGCTGAGCTCCGCGGTCATCACGAATTAACCCTTCCTGCTCGAGTTGCGCTCGCAAAGAGGCCCACACGCGCGGAGGCGCTTCGGTTTCTTCGGCGCTCCAGCTACGCGCTTCCGTGTGGATGGCATTCAGATCATCGATGACGTTTTGGCAAATGGGGCAATCATGAAGGTGAGCCTGTGCATCGGGGTGAGGGCTGCCCTCCATCCAGAGCGGCAGGTGATTCAGGAAAGCTTTACAAGTAATCGTGGCCATTTCTTTCAGTCCTTGCCGCCGGGATCGGCACCGGCAGCCTTACGGTCCTCGCGAGCCTTGTCACGAGTGGCTTCGTGAAGGAGTTCGCGAAGGCGCATGCGCGCCTTGTGCAACTGCGATTTCGAATTTCCGATGGAGCAATCCATGATCTCCGCAATTTCGTTGTGCTCGTAACCCTGTACGTCGTGAAGCACGAACACGGCCTTGTAGCCCGGAGGGAGCTGCTCGACGGCACGCTGTAAGTGGACGCGGTCAATCGAGCCGCTAAGCCTTAGATCCGGTGCCCCGAAATCCCGCCGGGGACCGCCGGATTCCTCGTCGGGCTCCG
>Ga0302325_10001484_pt1 | contig 59811 bp, 55 predicted proteins | sample Palsa_T0_2_FD_201948 | JGI IMG/M metagenome (GOLD analysis project Ga0302325, IMG submission 201948) | Peat permafrost microbial communities from Stordalen Mire near Abisko, Sweden - Palsa_T0_2 | ecosystem: Environmental > Terrestrial > Soil > Palsa > Peat permafrost | place: Sweden: Abisko...
GGCCAGGTAGCATTGCTGCCGTTGATCGCCAGGTTCGCAACCTCCATGGCTAAGCCGCTGGCCGAGTAATAGAACTGGTACTGTGTATTCGGATTAGTCGAGGTATCTGTCGAGTAGTCGGGATCCAGCCCGGATGTAAAGGCGTCACTGCAGCCAGCCACTTGGGATCCCAGTATTCTACTCCGTCGAGTAGGTACTCGTCATTGAAGCCGCTAAATCCCGTCGCCAGCGGGGTCGTCGCGGTGGTGTTCAGACTGATGTACGGGATAGCCGCCTGGACGGTGAAGCCGTTAGCCAGCGAAGCCTGCTCCGCGCCGGTCGACACAGTGACCGTCTGGGAGCCTGTGGGCGCCGAGGCGCCGATGGCGATTTCTGCCGTGGCGCTGGTGGCGCTGGTGACGGTCACCGGGCCCGGTTGTCCGGCTGAACCGCCGCCGACCGCGGCGCCAGGTCCAAAACTGGCTACCGTGGTCCCCGGCGCAAAGTGCGTGTAAGATCCGGTAATGCTCACCTGAAGCGACAGTCCGGCATACGAGGTATTCGGCGACAGTGTCTGGATGGAGGCTGCGGGGTTGACGGTCAGCGTAAACGGCAGGGTGGCCGTCACCTGGCCGCTGTCCTGCACCTGGATCGTGAAGGCCGCGCTGGTGGCGGCGGTGGTGGGCTGGCCGCTAATCAGGCCGGAGGCCGGAGTCAACGAAAGGCCCCCCGGCAAGCTGCCCGTCGTCACGGACCAGGTATACTGCCCGGTTCCGCCAGTGGCCGTCAAAGGTTGGGAATAACTCACTCCCACTTGGCCGGTTCGCAATGGCGAAGTGGTTGTAATTGCCAGAGTCACCGGCACGTTGAAAGATCCCGAGGTTGTGTTGCTGCTGCTGTCGGTCACTGTCACCGTGAAGGTCGAATCGACTGCGGCTAGAGGCGGAGTTCCGGTCAACACGCCAGCCGTACTCATCCCTAGCCAAGCTGGCAAATCGGTTGCCGACCAACTGTATCCGCCAGCGCCTCCCGAGGCCCCGAATGTCTGGCTATAGGCAATCGTGGGTGTGGCAGCCGGCAACGGCGACGTCGTGGTGATGAGCAGGGCCGGCTTGATGGTTAGGGTGAATGCCCTGGCGGCCGTCGCCCCGTTGGTGTCGGTCACCTGGATCGCGAAGTTGGCAGTCGCAGGTCCGCTGGGCTGGCCGCCGATCACGCCGGTAGCGGGATTCAACGTGAGAGCGTCCGGCAGAGATCCCAGAATTACCGACCAGGTGTATTGTCCGCTGCCGCCGGTAGCCGTCACGGTCTGCGAGTAGTTCACCCCGACCGTGCCCGTAGGCAGAGGGGAACTGGTGGTGATTGTAAGCGCCCGGTCGATAGTCACTGCGAACTCCTTGGCAGCGGGCGCGTGCAGGCTGTCGGAAACTTTGATTTCGAAGTGTGAGGCGCCCGACGTGGTCGGCTCGCCGCTGATTACACCAGTGGCCGAATTCAACGTGAGGCCGCCTGGCAAAGCCCCCGCGGTCACCGCCCAGGTGTATTGCCCGCTGCCACCGGTCGCGGTCAAAGTCTGCGAGTAGTTTGCGTTGACCGTGCCTTTAGGAAGGGGTGCACTTGTGGTAATCGACACGGAAGCATTGACAGTCAGCGACGCAGTATTCCGACTCGCAAAGGCGGCGCCGGTGGAGGTGGCGCCGGCGACGGAAACCTGATATGACGTCGCGGCTGAGACCTCGATGGATGTGGGCACAGTGAACGTAATGGCTTCGGTTGCGCCCGATTCAACCGTTACGCTCGTAGCCGTGGTAGTGCCTGAGGGTCCGCCGCCCGCGGCAGTGGGGTCAAGGGTTACAGTGACGTTGGCAGGCGGGATAGTTCCGTTTGGGAACCCATGCCCGACGATCGTAACGCCGGTTACGCCTGGGTCGGCCGCGGCGGGCATCGCCGTCGTGTTTAGCGTGACCTCCGTGACTGCGCCGAACAGGAGCGAGCCACACAGGAGCACCAACGCGCACACCAAAAAGCGAACCAAGCGACTGGCCGCGGATAAAGGCTGGATTCGTAAGCTTTTCATGGGTGGACCCGTGCCCGCTCCAGAGCTTCGGAAGATACTCAGGTACCAGCGTCGATTATGGCGCTTTCCAATCTTGGAGTCAACAGAACGGGTACTGTCCTAACGTTTAGGACACTACCACAGAACGCGACTACATTTCCCTCTTGGCTCGAAAAGAGCCTGGCTCAGAGGATGCATAGGGTACACCGGAATTTCTATTTTGGCTTCCCCTTAGCTTACATGGGAAGGTGACGAAAATCGTTCAAAGCGATGGGAGCCACGCGCGCTTATTCATGGATAGCGTAAACGTGAGGCTGGAGACCTCCTGCCGCATACTGGGCTTGCTGCCGACGTTGGCGATTACGGTTCTCATTGGGCTGGTCTACCCATTGGTGGTGTTCGGACCTATCCTCAGGCGCTCTTTCCTCACCGGGCGGACGGCAGCCTAATCGAATGGCTTGTCGACTCGCCGGCAGAGCGTCCGCGAATAACTTGCTACAATGTCCTGTTCGTTTAGATCGGAGGTTTCCTGGTGGCTGCGCTGAGGGCCCTTATGCGCGTGTTCAGCTATCTCTTTCACGGGCTGTTGACGTTGTTCCTGCTGGCGATTTCAGTGGTAGCCTTGTCCAGCGGCCAACCGTTGCAGCTTGAGATGTTGCCCTGGCAGGGCCAGACGCTCACCTGGTGGCTGCTCGGCGGCGCCCTGGCGGGCTTGGCTTCGGTGGTCCTGGCGATCTGCCGGAAATGGCGCCCGCTGTTCTTCCTGTGGAGCCTTGCCGTGTTGGCCATGCTGGCGCGGGGGTTCTTCTTCAGCCACTACTGGTTCGCGGGCCCGCCGGAATTCCACAACGCGCTGTACTTCACCGCCGGCGCGCTGATTGCCGCCTTCGGAGCGTGGTTTCAATTACGACGCGAACCGCTGCGCTAGACTATAACCCTTCCGTCGCGGCCTCAGATGGAGCATAATGGACTCGATGCACACTTCCCCTCATATTGGCGGAACGGCCTTGCTGTTGGCGGTGGTCTTTGCTCCCGTGCTGCGCGCCGAGCAGGGTTTTCTCACGTTTGTGTTCGGGCCGAGTTCCCAAGAAGCTGCCCGGCAATCCGCGCGCGCCGCGGCCGCCACCGCCCGCCACTGGTTGCAGACTGACGGTAGCGTGGTAGAACTCCGGCGCGCCGGCAGCCCCGATGCGCAACGCATCGATGCGGCCATGGGCGCCAAGGAACTGGAACAGGCGTTTAACGATAAGGCGCTAGGGGCGCGAGACGCCGATCCTCCGTCGTTCCTGATCAGTCTCGACTCCGCCGCCCAGGCCGCCGCGCTGCATCCTGGCTTGCGGATCGTTGTCGCCGTCCTAAATAGTCCTCCCTTCTCCAGCGATGGAGAGCGCACATTGGAACATCTGGTGGAGATCTGCCAGGCTAACTCGGTGCGAATTCTCGTGCTGGATGTCGCCGAAGGGGCCAAGAGTGTACCGAACGCCGCCCTCAACGCGCTAGCCACCAAGACAGGCGGAGCGTGGGTACGGCAGGCAAGAGCCCTGGAACCTAACGTAGCCATGGTGACGCCGCCGGACGAGCCGGCCGCATCGGCGGCTCCGGTCGCGCCTGTGCAACCCGCCAGCACCGTCGCCGAGGCCGCGCCGCCAACGCCCGGCGCCATCCCCAAGTTTGAAATTCCGGTGCACATCCGGTTCATGCGCATTTCGGGAAGCGGTTCGGTGGGCAGCAGCATGCTCGACCACGAGGCGGATTTCGGCGAGACCTTTACTCTCACCGAAACGCCCCTCGCGTCGGGCAACCCTGGCCCTGCCGTGGGGGGGGGCGGCTCCATGGAGGTCTCCTATGAGGCCAACGACTCCCACGCACCCTTGCAGGGCATGGTGACCGTCGAATCGCCGCTCAACGCATTGAAGTTCGATATAGACGACAACACCAATACCTACCAGGCGCGGGCGCGCATCACCGCGATGGTGCGGAATGAGAAAGGCGCAATCGTCTGGACCGGCAGGAGAGAGGTCAATGTGCATGGACCGTCCCGCAAATTGGACGAGCGGCGGCAAGGCAGCATGTTCTTTATGCGCTCGTTGGGACTGTCTGGCCATGGGCCGTTCACCCTGGAAGCCAAGGTGGAAGATTTGTTGGCGGGCACTACGGGCGCGATTCAGACGCCCTTGATAACCAGCAAGAACGCGCCGGGCCTGGTGGCCACCGATGCGATGGTGGTGCGCCCGTTTAAGGGGTCCGCGGACAAGTTCGAAGCCGACCAGGTGCTCAGCTACGAGGGAGAAGCCTTGTCTCCCGTGCTTGACCCGGTCTTTCGCGCGGAAAAGCCCATGGATCTGCAGATCTACGTGAGGTTGTATCCGGATATTCACGGCGCGCCGATTGAGATGAGCATGGAGATCCTGCACGAAGGTCGCGTGGTGGCCCGTATGCCGTTGCCATTCAAGGGCGGGCTGGCCAGCGAGGCGCGCGACGGCGCCGCTAGCGGCACGATCTCGGGAAAAGCCCAAAATATTTTAGGCGGGGAAGCCAAGGAGTTCCCGTACCTGGCGGATATGAAGGGCGCCAAATTCTCCCCCGGCGATTACAAGGCAGTCATTTCGATTCGGCAGTCGAAGAGTGTGATCAAGCGCGTCGTCGCGTTCAAGGTGGTTGGGAATGCGTCCACGCAAACGGTGGAAATAGCGGTAGGACCCAAGACTTCGGCGGGTCCGCGCGACGAAGCGGAAAACGCGGAGGTCGTGCTGCCGGAAATCGAACCCGCCGCGGTCGATTCCAGCGGGCTCAAAATGCGGCGGGATGAGCAGAAGCAACTCTGGGAAGAGGCCGCCAAGAACGCCCTGGGATACCTCGATCACCTTCCGAATTTCCGCTGCACCCAGGAAACGCACCGGTTCACCGCTCCGCTGAAGACTCCCGATCAGCTCAAAGAGGCCGACTCATTTAAGGACGCCTTGGTGTATGAAGACGGCAAAGAGCGGTACCAGAGGATCGAGATCAATGGCGTAAAACCGGAGAACGCCCAGGTCGTCAACACCGGTATTCATTCCCGCAACGAATTTGGTTCGATGCTGCGCGGCTTGTTCGATCCGGATGTCGCCGCATCCTACAAATGGGCTGGGCGCGCCATGGCTATGGGGGTGCTCTGCCAGGTTTTCGAAGTCGAGGTGTCCAAGGCCAAATCGAACTTCATGCTGAATTACGGCGGAAGGCGCGAGCTAGCCGGCTATACCGGGCGCGTCTTCGTCGACGAAGAGACTGGCATGGTGCGAAGGCTCACCATTCAGGGAACCGGGTTGCCCAAGGAATTTGGCCTGCAATCGCCCGCTCTTTCGCTCGACTATGGCATGGTGAAGATCGGCAAGGACGACTACCTGCTTCCACTGCGTTCCTCGCTGCAATTGCGGCACGCCAAGGCGTTTGTACGGAATGAAACAGTTTTCCGTGGTTACCGGAAATTCGAGGCGGAATCGGAGATCAAGTTCCAAAACGATTAACAAATAGCAATGTTTCGGCGGCCATGTTTTGTTAACATGATGGTTGAAACGGCGCTATGGCAGCCCCTCTGCTCCCCATTGCATTTCTGGCCGCGAACTCGGCCACCTCCCGCATGGTGCGCAGCCTGTTCGACGACACCTTTAGCGGCATCCATCAACTGAGTTGGTTCGATTGGGCGATTTTGATTCCGTATTTCGGCATCCTGGCCCTGCTTTCGGTCTACGGTGTGCATCGCTACGAGATTATCCGCACCTACTTCAAGCACCGCAAGAAGGCCACGGGCGAGCCGCCCATGCGCTTCGCGCAGTTGCCGCCGGTGACTATCCAACTGCCCATCTTCAATGAGCGGTACGTCATCGAGCGGCTGATCGACGAAGTCACCCGCGTCGAGTATCCCCGCGAGCTGCTCCAGATCCAAGTGCTGGACGATTCCACCGACGACACCGCCCCATTTGCCGCGGCGCTGGTGGAGCGCTATAGCGCCCTGGGATTCCCCATCGAATACCATCACCGCGACAATCGCGAAGGTTTCAAAGCCGGCGCGCTGCAGGAAGGGCTGAAGACCGCCACTGGCGAATTCGTCGCCATATTCGATGCGGATTTTATCCCGCCGCCGGATTTCATCACGCGCACCATCCAGCATTTCGCCGACCCCACCATCGGCTTGGTGCAGACCCGCTGGAGCTATCTGAATCGCGATTACAGCTTCCTCACCGAAGTGGAGGCCATGCTGCTGGACGGACATTTTATCCTGGAGCACGGGGCTCGCTCGCGCGCGGGCTACTTCTTCAATTTCAACGGCACGGCCGGCATCCTGCGCCGCAAAATGATCGACGATGCCGGCGGCTGGCAGCACGATACGCTCACTGAGGATTCCGACCTGAGTTACCGCGCGCAACTGAAAGGCTGGAAGTTTGTCTATATGCCGGGCCTGGAATGCCCGTCGGAGTTGCCCGTGGAAATGCACGGATTCCAGGTGCAGCAATCCCGCTGGGCCAAGGGGCTCACGCAATGCGCGCGCAAGCTGCTTCCCATGATCTTCCGCGCGGGCGTTCCGCGGCGGGTGAAGTTCGAAGCGTTCATGCACCTGACGCCGAACATCTCTTATCCGCTGATGATCGTGGTGTCCGCGCTAATGCTGCCGGTGATGATCGTGCGGTTCTATATGGGCGTATGGCAGATGGTCTTTATCGATCTGCCGCTGATCATGGCCGCCTTTTGGTCCATTTCGGCGTTCTATGTGGTGGCCCAGCGTGAGCTGTATCCCAAGAACTGGAAGCGCTCGATTCTTCTTCTGCCCGTCCTGATGGCCGTCGGCGTGGCGCTCACGGTGATTAACACGCGCGCCGTGATGGAAGCGTTGTTCGGCGTCACCACCGGGTTTGTGCGCACGCCCAAGTACGCCATTGGCGGCCAGCCGATGAATCTGGAGAACAAGAAATACCGCCGCAAGAGCGGTCTGCTGCCGTATATCGAAATCGCGGTGGGCACTTACTTTCTGGCCATGATCGTATTCGCCATCGACACTTATAACTTCTTCTCGATTCCCTTTCTCTTGTTATTTGTGGCCGGCTACTACTGGGCGGGCTGGGGCACGCTTTATCAAGAGCAACAGAGCCGCCTGCGCTGGCTCAGGCAGCGCCGCCTGGAACTGAAAACGGCGCGCTAAGGAAATGGAACCACAGATGGACACAGATGCACACGGATAAATTATCAAGCCCTGTGCGAGTGCTACTGCTACGGAGCTGCCACCGTCGGGGAGTGGTTTCCATCGGAAATCCGGAAAACGTTTGGGTTTACCAAGCGGTCCCCACCGCTGTTTTCAAATTCTTACCACGCGATTTTGTCATGGCACTGGTACCAAGAGTGCCTTGCCGATCACCGTGGTAAACCCATCCAACATATCCATGAAGCTTGAGGCCAACAATGGAACGTCCCGGATCTGCCAAAGATGTTCTGCGTTTTGCCACGCGGACTCCCGGGCGGCGCTCACGCTCCAGGCGGCGATCGTATCTTGCAAATGAGAGATCGCCGGCAGCGCTTCGCCGAGGAGCCGCACATTCAGCGTGGTCTTGGCGGATTCAATGAGGCTGTCAAGCGTGGAGTTCAGCGCGGTGTAGTCGTTATAGAGCGTGCCACCGCGATCCGGAGTTGTGCCCGTGACCTGACAGGTGCTGACAATCGCTTCAGGCAAGTCGTGATTGATATGGGCGTTTATGCCCACCAGCGCGAATTGGATGCGCGCGATTGCGCCTCGGTTGCGGCTGTTGAACAAAACCTGCCAGCAAGAGGGAGTTGCCGCGCTGGAGAGCGAGGATTTAAGGGCGGAGAAGTAGAGACTTGCGAATTGCACGTCGAGTTCGGCAAGCCAGGCGGGATCGCTGAATCCGCCCCCCGCGACCCGCGCTTCCACCGCCTGCGTCACCTGCAGATACAGCCAGTTGAACCATTTCAGACCATCCCCGTCGATACAGGTGGCGTCGATGGTCTGGAGGGTTTGGAGAACGTTCGCGATAGATTGGGGAGCGGTCTGAACGGTGGCGAGCAGCGTAGCGTCGTAGGGAAACATGGCTTCAATCACCTAACCATTATCGAATTGCGACGGCATTCCCAGTGGTGGACGCGGCGGTCGCCGAGAAGCTCCCGTCCATGCGCGATGCTTGCCGGCTGAGCAGCCCCGCTCGAAGCACCTTCAACGTCAGTTCGCCGTCGGACTGCCGCGAGGCGCCATCGGGTCCAGCCGTCTGGACAAAGTTCAGCGTGACAACGTCGCCCGAAATCGTGCCCTTCAGGCTGATTTGCTGGTGCTGTGCGGCGGGAATTTCCTGCGCATTGACTTTGATCTTCTCGCCCCTGCCTGTGACGCTGTGCGCGTCTTGTACCAGATAAAGCTGGAACGTCGCGCTCATCCCCTCGTAGCTCTTCAGCGAGGAGCTCCGGATGTCGAGCGTGAGAAGCCAAGGCCCGCTCAACGAAGGCTGCATCACGTCGGTAAGGCTGCCTACGTTCGCGATCAATCCCGCCACGGCGGCGATAGAGGTGAGCGCGGCGGCTATAATGCGCCGCGGTTTCCAGAATAGACTTTGTTCGGACGAAGATACATTCAACCATCCATTTTCAGCCATCGTGTTGTTCCTCACTATAATAGTGATGAACAAGCGGAAATCGTTTCATTTGATCTGAAACCGGGCCGCCGCTCGCCCGAAGTGAATCTCGTCGCCCGGCTCCAGCTTAGTCCCGCGCGCCGTGCGATGCACTTCATGGCTCAGCCCGTCGCGCACGATGCGCAGGCCGCAATCCGCCGCGCCGCCGGCATCCCGCCGGTACCAGCGGTCGTTGAACAGGCGATATTCGCCGGCGGCCTTGTCGTGCACGATGTGCGCATGCTCGCGCGACACCGTGCGGTTGATCTCGGTGTCTTCGGTAAACGCCAGATCGTTGCGGCGGATCAGGCCTTCGGAACGGTACACATCCACGGTGCGGCCGATGTTCGTGCGGGGCTTGGAAAGCGTAATCTCCGCCGCGTTGGCCTGGCCTTCCACGACGATCAGCCTGGCAGTGCGGCGCGGCGCGGACGCGGGGCGCTCCTGCGACTCGACTTCCACCCATACCCACTGTTCGCCGGGCGCGGGCAGTTCGCGCGCGACATGTACATCTACGCCCAGATCTTCCGGATACCGGCACTCGTTCCGGTCCAGACTGGCGCGGAGTTCCTGCTCGAAATATGTGCGGAAGAACCTGCCGGTGAAAGTAGGCGCGCGGCTGTCCTCAATGCCGCGCACGTGAATGTGGACCACGTTGAACGGGAAGACTTTCTTGCCGCCCAGCCGGTAGCTCTTCTCGCGCACCTGGTCCAGAATGGCGAGACGGATCTCGGCAATTTCGGGCGGTTCATCGCCTTGCCCCTGCGCGAACGGGCTTTCAAAAACCGTCCGCCCAAACTTTTCGAGAAAGTCCGCCAAATTCATTGACGCGTCACCGTCAGCAGCCCCAAGTCTTTCGCAGCCTCCATGATCTCACGCGCGATGGGCGCCGCCACCTGGCCGCCGTACCCGCCATGTTCCACCAACACCGCAAATGCGATGCGGTGTCCCGCGTCTCCGTCGTAGGGCGCGAAGCCCGCGAACCAGGCGTGCGGCTCGCCCTCGGCCAGTTGCGCCGTGCCCGTCTTGCCGGCTAGATTGACGGGAGTTCCCGCCATGGCCTGCCGCGCCGTACCGTCAGTCACAACCAGCCGCATGGCGCCGGCGATAAACACGGCGGGCTCGGCCGCCACGATGGTGCGCGGAGCGTCCTGGCGCGCGTTGCTCTCGTCCATCACCCAGCGGCCCTGCGGCATGGCGCCGCCCGCGGCAATGGTGGCTGCCACGCGCGCCATCTTGAACGGCGTAATCAGCAGCGGCCCCTGGCCGTATGACGCGAAGGGCATGGCCGCCTTCAACTCCGCCGGGTCGCCCGACGAAATGTCCAGCAGATCGGCGGTCTGCCGCAGCGCCTGCCATCCCACTTTGTAAGTTCCGAGTTGCGCGAAATACGCATTGCAGGAAACCTGGATGGCGCGTTGCATGGCCAGCGTGCCATGCGGATTGTCTTTGATGTCGTCGCGAATGGGCCTGCGCCAGCCTTCCACCATGGCGCCGGCGCGCCCGTCCCGCAAGCGGTGGCAAGTAAACGTCTCATTCCTCAAGTTCGGATCCAGGCGCAGCGCCGCCATGGCCGTCACCAGCTTGAAAGTCGACCCTGGCGGATACTGGCCGTAGCGCGCGCGGTCGAGCAGTTCGTCATCCGTAGGCGGCGCATTGCGCGCGCCGGGCGGCGCAGGTTCGGGCATGCCGACCATGGCCAGCACATCGCCGGAACTCGCGTCGAGCACCACGGCCGCGCCTTTCTCCTTATTGGCCCGCTGCAGATGCCGACGCAGGATCTCCGCCGCGCGCAGTTGCAGCCGGATATCCAGGGTGGTGCGCACGTCGCGGTCGCGCCCCAGCAGGCTGCGCAACGCAGGATTGCCGGGCCGATGGCGATAGCGAACCAGCGCCACCAGTTCGGAATATTGGTAGCCCTGCAGGCGGGCATTAGAATCGTGCTCCACCAGGGAAGCGTTCGCCGCGTGGAAATTCTCGCCGGTGCGCAGGTCTCCCAGAAAATGCGCGGTCGCGGGGCCGAAGGGATAGTGGCGCGAATCCAGGCGCGAACAAGCTTGTTCGATGTCGATTCCCAGCGCCTGGTATTGCGCGCGCCGCTCGGCCAGATTCTTCCAGTTGCTAGTGGCCAGCAGCACGCCGTTGCGATCGAAGATGTCGCCGCGGGGAATCTCGCGGGCGATGGAGTTGATGCGCGGATTGTGCTGCGCGCGCTTCACGCCATCGTCTTCGAAGACGCGCGCATCGCGCGCCAGATATTCGCGGTCGTGTACCACCTGGTAGCGCGCGGCAAACGAAAGCAACACTAGGGCGCAAGCCGCCAGCGCGGCGCCTGCGAAGCGCAAAGGTGCGCGAAACAGAGGGTGCCCCTCGGGCGCAGGCGTGCCTGCGGAGATAGCCAGCAGCAGGGCGAAGATGAAGAAGTTCGCCAGCATAGCCGTATTGCCGGAGCTTAAGAAGGGCGACACCACGCCCGAGAGCGGAAGTGCGCCCAGCACGCCGGCGGAGATCAGCAGCATCTCGTACGCCAGCAGCGACGCCAGGCCCAGCGCCAGGAAGAAGGCGTAATCGGACACCGCCCGCAGGGCAATCCGGAACGCGCGATAGATCAGAAATCCAAACAGCAGAAACACGGCCGTCACGCCCGCGAAGCCCCACTCCTCGCCGATGGCCGGCAATACCAGGTCCGTGCTGCCCGCCGGAATCATGCCGGGGTCGCCATAGCCCGGGCCGGAACCCCACAGGCCGCCGGTCGAGAAAGCCCACAGCGCGTGCGCCAGTTGGTTGCCGCCGTGTACGTCGTTATCCCATGGCGAGAGCCACATATCGATGCGGTCCACCACCGTGCGCGGCTGTCCGAAATGGTAGCCGACGCAGACGGCCGCCACCAGGATGGCGATCCCCAGAATCGCCATGCCCGCCCTTCCGTGCGCAACCGAAAACAGCGTGAGAAACAGGAAAAACAGGACCAGCGCGGGCCCCAGATCCTTCAGTACGAAGAACAGCAGGATGGCGGCCGCCACGGCGCAGGCGACCGGCATCAGGTGTGCCAGGCGCGGCACGCCAAATCGCCGTAGACCCCTCTGGCGAAGATCCCGGAGCCTCTCCCAATTGCGCGGGAAGTATCCGGCCAGGAATAGAACCACCAGAATCTTGATGGCTTCGACCGGCTGAAACGGCCCCAGGTTGACCTTGTTGTCGCTCGATCCCGGACCCGTGCCGAAGCGCACTAGCAGCGCGAAGAGCACAAACGCAGCCAGCAGCGGCGCGTAGATCCAGTCCGCCATGCGCCGGTAATCGAGCGCCCGCACCAGCGGCAGCAGCAACAACAGGCAGCCAAGAAAAACGCCCAGCGCGAACTTGCGGAATTCGAGCGTATCGCGCCAGGGGTCGCGCAGGCTCACCATCAGGATCAGGCCGATGCCGGAGAGCAGGTGCAGCGCCGGCAGAATCGCTGTGTCGCCCGGAAACCGGCGCGCGCGCCAGGCGAACCAGACCAGGTAGAAGCCGCTCAGATAGACCGCCGACCAGATGAGGTACGTCCGCCGGAACTCGTCAGGTGTGCGCACTACCCACGCGGGCTTGAGCTTCGATACGGGCAGCAGCGATTTGCGATTTTGGCGCAACCGCGCCAGCGTACCCACGTTGCGCAACGGATGGGACGCGCGGATGAACTCAAACAGCTTTGCGGCATCGGCCTCGCGCTCCGTCTGGTCCTGGACGATGTCCAGAAATGGCGCAAGTTGTGCGGCGCTCGACACGGCATTCAGATTCAACAGATCGCCATGCCGCAGCCGCTCGGAGACATCGGCGAAGTTTTGCGTTTTGGCGGCGTAAACGAAGACAAGCCCGGCGGCGATCAGCACCGACGCGCCAGCCAGCCAGCATATGCCGATTGCGCGCGGCGCCGGTTGCCTGAGCATCATGCAGCCATTTTCGCCGATTTCGCAAGGAGGGCGGGCTTTAGCCCGTGCGGGGCTTGAGCTCCGCATGCAGAGTCTTGCCATCGCATTTCGGGTCCGACCTAACCCCTTGCGCTCATATACGTCACAGAAGTATAATTCCCTAAAGTATGATGTTCAATCGAGATCTCAGCAAGGGCAGCGCCGAACTGCTGGTTCTCACACTGCTGGAAGGCCGCCCGCGCCACGGCTACGACCTCGGCAAACTCATCGAGGAGCGATCCAAAGGCCAGATCCGCTTTCGCATCGGATCGCTCTATCCCATCCTGTTCCGTCTGGAAGACCGCGGCCTGATCGCCGGCCGCTGGCTCGAAAAGGCGGGCGAGCGCCGCCGCCGCTGTTACCGCCTGACGCCCGCGGGCCGCAAATTTCTGAAAGCCCAGCGCAGCGCCTGGGACGAATTCGTGGCCACCATCAACCAGATCGTGCGGCCCAGCCATGCTTGATTGGACGGCATATGTCCGCCGCAACCTGCGCCTGCGGGGGTTTCGCCCCGAGCGGGAAGCCGAAATCGTGGAAGAAGTGGCGCGCCAGTTAGAAGACGCGTACACCGAAGCGCGGCGGCTGGGCGCAAGCGAGGATCGGGCCGGCGAAATTGCGCGCCGGCACATCATCGCCTGGGACGCCCTGGCTCATGAGTTGGAAGAAGCGCAGCGAGGAAAGGAATCGACTATGACGACCTGGCAACATAACGCGGAAGACCGCGCTCTGCGCGAGCGCGGCCGACTCACCTTACTGGCCGGCTGGCGCGGCGACGTGCTCTACGGCCTGCGCGTGCTGGCGAAGAATCCCGGCTTCACCACCGTCGCGGTCCTGACTCTGGCCCTCTGTATCGGCGCGAACACGGCCATTTTCAGCATCATCAACGCGGTCATGCTCAAGTCGCTGCCGGTGCGCGATCCCGAGCACCTGATGCTGCTCAAATGGAGCGCCCGCGGCAAGCTGAAGAGCCACGGTTTCAGCTCCTATGGAGACTGCGACAACCGCAGCGGGGCCGCCAATCCGCACGGCTGCTCTCTGTCGAAACCGTTCCTCGAAGATGTGCGCCAGCATGGCCCATTCTCCAGTCTGGCCGAATTTGCCGGCGCGGGTTCGATTACGGTGAGTGGCAACGTCGCCGTGCACCAGGCCAACGGCCAGTACGTTTCGGGCGACTATTTTCAAGCGCTCGGCGTCGGCGTTGCCGCCGGACGCGCATTCGTCCCGGCCGACGATGCGCCCGGCGCCGCGCCCGTGACCGTCTTGCAGTACGGCTACTGGAAACGCGAATTTGCCAGCGACCGGTCGATTATTGGAAAGACGCTGGATCTGAACGGGCTGCCATTCACGATTGTGGGCGTCGCCGAGGAATCGTTCACCTATCTGACGCCGGGCAACATTCGCGATCTCTCGGTGCCGTTGGGCCAGCGCAAGAACCTGCAGCAGCGCTTTGCCTGGTCGCCCAAACAAGAAGACGCGGGCTCATTCTGGATTGTGGCCGCGGGCCGTCTGAAGCCGGGCATTTCGGTGGGGTCCGCGCAAAGCCATCTCACCGCTCTGTTCCTCAACCATCTGATGCACGCCGAGAAACCGTTGGCGACTGCCGCGGACGCGCCCGTAATTATTCTGGTGCCGGCGCAGACCGGACTTACCGGCATTCGCGGGCGGCTCTCCACGCTGCTTTACGCGTTGATGATCGCGGTGGGCATCGTGCTGCTGATAGGCTGTGCCAACGTGGCCGGCCTGCTGCTGGCGCGGGCGGCGGCGCGGCAGAAAGAGATCGCCTTGCGGCTGGCGCTGGGCGCGGCGCGCGGACGGCTGGTGCGTCAATTGCTCACCGAGAGCGTCACGCTTTCCATCCTCGGCGCCGCCTTAGGCATCCTGCTGGCCGAGTGGGGCGCCCGCGCGTTGATCGATTTTGCCGCGAACAATAACGGCCAGTCTCGGTTCTCCGCCGACCTGGACTTACGCGTGCTCGGCTTCACGCTCGCCGCCGCGCTGGCTACCGGAATCCTATTCGGACTGGCTCCCGCGCTTCGTTCCATGCGCATCGACCTGACTCCGGCACTCAAAGACGGCGCCGCCGCTCTGAACGCGCGCCAGGGCCGCTTTCGCCTGGGCAACATCCTGGTGGTGACTCAGGTGGCGCTCACGGTGGTGGTGCTGGTGGGCACCGGCCTGGTGGTGCATACCCTGCAGAACCTTCGACATCTCGATCCCGGCTTCGCCACCGATAACCTGTTGACCTTCGACGTGGACGCCACCCTGACCCACTTGAAGCACGAACGCCTCGCCAACTTCTACCGCGACTTGCGCGACCGCTTCAACACCATCCCCGGCGTGTTCTCGGTCAGTTACTCCGATTCCGTATTGCTGAGCGGAAGCCTTTCGAGCACAGACTTCCATTTGCCCGGCACGCCTCCCAAAGCCAGCGTTCAGACCGACATCCTCTCCATCGGTCCGCAATTCTTCGAGACCATGAAAATTCCCGTCCAACGGGGCCGGAGGTTCAAGCCTGAAGAATACGAGTTGGCGGCCAAAGCCGACGGAGATCCGAAGGGCCGGGAACAAACTGTCATACCGGCCATTGTCAACGAAGCGTTCGTGCGCGCCTACTTCCCGAAAATAAACCCGCTGGGCCAGCCCTTCGGCGCCTACACTCCCGGCGCGAACGGCGAAACGGATTCTTCCCCGCGCGCCGGCTGGCAAATAGTGGGCGTGGTGCGCGATACGAAGTACGACGACCTGCGGCGCGCGATTGAACCCACCACGTATGTTCCCAGCGCGTCGGGCGGCTCATTCGAATTGCGCACCGCGCGCGACCCAATAGCGGTAGTTCCGAAGGTGCGCGAGATCGTGCGCCAGGCCGGCAAAGATGTACCGGTGGTCAACATCAAGACGCAACTCCAGCAAATTGACGCGATGCTTTTCCAGGAGCGCTTGATTGCGCGCCTTTCCAGCCTCTTCGGCTTAGCGGCGCTGCTGTTGGCGGCGATCGGCCTTTACGGCCTGCTGGCCCATGAGGTCACGCGCGGGACCCGCGAAATCGGTATTCGCCTGGCGCTGGGTGCGCCAGCCGGAGAGGTCCTGCGGCGCGTGGTGCGCCACGGCGTAACGCTGGTTGCCGTGGGCATCACCATCGGCTTGGCCGCTTCGCTGGCGGTCACCCGCTTGCTCGGCGCGATGCTGTACGATGTGAAACCCGGCGACCCCATCACACTCATCGCGGTATCCGTGCTGCTTATGCTGGTGGCGCTGGCAGCCTGCTACATTCCGGCCCGCCGCGCCACACGCGTGGACCCGCTGGTGGCTCTCCGCCACGAGTAAGCCGCGGCGAAGGGGTTGTAAGAATCACCGAAACGTTCTGGCGCCCTGCGGCCGCGCTGGCGCCAGGTTTTCTGGCGCCAGAGGGGTTCCCGAAGGGACCACCCGTTGCTCATGCCGGCGCTTGGCGGGCACGCCAAGACCAGGGTCGAGAAAAGTGTCTCTTCCCAAGCCCCAAAAAACGACCCTCCCCAGACCTCCGCGTCGCCGTGTCGCCCCATCGCCCCACTACCGCCATCGGCGCGGCCTCGGCCGACGCACTGGCTTCCGAGGCGCGGGCGCTGGAATATCGGGCACCTGCAGCGCGCCGTTCAGCGTGTGCGCGGTGGCGAAGTCCAGGCGCGCCGCCGTCAGGTTCCCGGCCTGCAATTCCTCGAAGCCGCGCAACCTGCAGGCTTCCGCCTTCAGCTCGATTTCCCGAGGGCCCAGCCGGTAGCCCAACCGCTCGGCGGCGGCCAATTCCTCCAGCGCGTCTGCGGGCCGCGATGCCGGAAGATCGGCGCGCGCCAACCCCAGGTGCGGATCGGGCGATTGCGGCATGTTGCGCGCGGCTTCCCCAAAGCGGTCGCGGGCGATCTCGCGCTGGTCGCCGCGCAACGCGAGGTACCCGCGCGCCAGCGCCAGCTTGCCGGTGATTTCCGGGCCGCTCGCCCCAAGATCCATAGCTCGCGCGAGGCAAAGTTCCGCCTTGTCCCAATCGAGGCGGTCCAGCGACCGCCCGGCGGCCTTCTCATACGCCGTGCGCAACGGCGCACGCAAACGCTCCACCGGTGAGTACCTGCCCAGGAAGCCAAATTGCGCCTGCATGTCGCTATATAGAGACCAGTCCGCGCTTAGATCCGCCACCGGCCGCCGCGCATAATCCGCGGAATCCATATGGGAGTGAAGCTGCCGGCTGGCTCTCCAATAGCGCGAACAATAACTGGTCCCGATGAAAAGCAGCATGCCGGCCAGCACCCAGCCGAGCGCGCCCGCGATGCGCCCCGCCATCCGCAACGCTTTATTGGGCCGCCGCGCGCGCCGCGGCTTGGATGCCTTTCCCGATTCGACCGTGGGAACGGGCTTCCACGGGCTGCGCTTCTCTTTCACGGCGGCCGTCTCTGCGCCTTCCAGAAATGCTTTCAGATCGTCGCCAAATGCCGCGGCCGATTTGTACCGCCGCTCCGCACGGGGCGCCAGCGCCTTGCCGATCACGGCCTTCAGCGGTGCCGGGCAGCTTGCCGGCAGGGCGCGCGGCGGCCGTCCCGATTGAATCAGCCTCTCCAGCTTGCGCGTGTCTTCGGCCTGGTAGGGCGGGGAACCGGCCACCATTTCGTACAACGTCACGCCCACCGCCCACAAATCGGCTTGCTGATCGACCTGCGAGCGGCCCAGCCGTTCCGGCGAGCAATAGCTGGGGCTGCCGAAATTGTGGAAAGTAAAGTCGTGGTTCGGCCGCAGCGTTTTGGCGATCCCAAAATCCAGCAGCCGGACGGTTTCGTTCAGACCCAGATGAATGTTCGAAGGTTTGATGTCGCCATGCACCACCGAAGAGGCCGCCCCGTCGCCCGGGCGGAACGCGTGGAACTTCTCAAGCTGTCCGCAAATCTCCAGGGCAACCCGCGCCGCGCGATACGCGCCCATGCGCCCGTCGCGCTTCAACACCTCGGCCAGGCTGCGGCCTTCCACATATTGCATGGCGATGTAGAAATAACCGTCCAGATCGCCGTAATCGTAGATCTCGACGACCCGCGGGTCCAGCGCGCGCAGCGTTTGTTGAATAGCCGCGCCGCGGCGCTCCGCCTCCAGCAGCAGTTGCGATGCGGCATCCGGACCGGACTTGATCAACTTCAGCGCGGCCTGCCGGTCCGCGCGCGTGTCCTGCGCCAGATATACTTCGTTCACGCTCTTGCCCAGCCGGCGGATGATCTCGTAGGGTCCGAAACGCGTGGCGGGCTGCATGGTCAACCTTTCAACGCGCGTAGCGTGACCGCCAGAAGGACGCCTAACAGCATACCGAACAGCATCCCATACATTAGAAACGCAACGCGTCCGGTAAAGAATCGCCGGATCCCGCCCGATGCCGCGCCCGCGGGCGTCAGGCGCATGCGCGTGGTGGCATGCCTCGCGCGCGCCTCCCGCTTACCCGTTTGGAACTCGCTGCCGGCCACGAACAACGCCGTAATGTTGTCCTTGCCGCCCGCCTCGTTGGCCGCCTCCACCAGGTCGCAGGCTACTTGCGCGGGGTCGCCCTGGTAACGCTCCACGATATCCTTAATGGCGGCGGAGGGGAGCGCGTCGCTGAGGCCGTCGCTGCACAACAGGAAAGCCGCCTCCGGCTTGAACTGGCAGCGCCGGATCTCGATAAATCCATCCTCGCCCGGCGCGTGCGGCCGCGTGCCTACGTCCCGGAAGACCTCGTTGCGCCGCGGGTGCAGCATGGCCTGCGCTTCGGTCAGCTCGCCCGCGTCTTCCTCCTCGCCAACCGGCGAATGATCCGGCGTGAGCTTGCGAATCGACCCGTTCCAAATCAGATAAAGCCGCGAGTCGCCCACGTGTCCGATCACCATCTCGGTGGAATCGACCAGCGCCAGCGTCAGTACGCAAGCCATGCCGCGCAGCTTGTCGGAGTCCCGCGCAATCGCGTAGATCCGGTTGTTGGCCGCGGCAATCGCGCGCCGCACGCGATCCTCCGCGCTGCCCGCATTTCCATCGGCGGCCGGCATTTCCTCGCGAATGGCCGCCACCGCCGTCTCCGCGGCAGTCTCTCCGGCGGCGCGGCCGCCCACCCCGTCCACCACCAGAAAAATCCCGTTTTCGTCGTCGATCCAGTAGCGGTCTTCGTTGGACGCGCGCAGGAGTCCGGCGTCCGTAGCCCCTCCCGAACGCCATTGGACCGCTGCCGCCATGCTCCCCTATTTCTTCACTTCAAACGATAGCGTGATCACGTCCGCCACCTGTATGCGCGCGCGGTCCGGCAGCGGCTCTTCGGACCCCCGCGCCAGCTTGCGGCCGTTCAGCCAGGTGCCGTTGCGGCTGTGGTCGGAAACCGTAAAATCGCCGGTGGCCGGATCCCGCCGCAGCCGCAGATGCTCGCGCGAGACTTCATCGTTAGCGTACAACGGCAGGTCCACCGAGAGATCCTGGCCGCCCCGGCCGATCGAGACCTCGTTCTGCGTGATGAAATAGCTTTGCGGCCCGGAATCGTCTTCGTAACGGATCTCGGCGAAAACCTGGTCCGCGCGGCGGCGCGTCATGGTGCGGTCGCGCTCCACGCGCGCCTCGGTAACGAAGGTCTCGCGTTCGATGAGCGTGGTCTTGATGCCGCGGTATCCGGGCTGCGGAACGTCGTTCAGCTCGGAGTGGATCTCCACGTCGCCCGGCGGCACCACGTCCTCGCTATCCGCGAAGAACTCGATCCACCAGTCGTGCCGCGCGATGCGGTATAGCTTCTGCTTCTTGCCGCGCTTGAATAGCGGCTGCTTGCCATTCCACTCCGCCAGACGGGCGGCCATCGCGCGGCTGGCATCTTCCTTAATCAGATCCTGGATGCCGGCCAGACGCTTGTGATCGTCGGGATGCAGGTAGATGCTGAAGATGCACGGCACCAGGACGCTGTAACCCATCTCGAACTGCCCCAGCTCCATGTTGCGCACGAGCTGGTCGATGATGATCTGGCCGTTGATGCGCGCTTGCTGAGGCTTGACGGTCACGTAGAAACCAAATCCATAGACGCCCGGACCGGGACGGCCGGTTTCGCGGGCGGCAATTAACCTATTTTAAGCGGGTAGAGCGGAGAACGGGAGAATGGAGGGGGGTGAAAGGAGAACGAAGTGGCGGGGCAGGCGGTTTCGCCTGCCAAGCGGGGGCATCGGTCCCTGTCTTCGAGGAGATCCCACATTTCTCCAAGCCTGGGCTGAGGGCGTTTCCCGTTTCCCGACCCAGCAAGGGACAGGGCTTCCCGGGAGTGGTCTCCCATAACGCCATTTGGCGCCAGTTTCCGAGTCGTGGACAATCCGGACGGTGGCTTGAGGACCCAGTATCCGTGTGCGTTCAATGTGATCGCAGTTCATTTCGCCGGCGACGCGGGATTACTGCGACTGCGAGCTGCCATTAATGCAGGCAGAATAATCTTCGCCATAATTGTATTGGGGGGCGTGGACTCCGCGTTGTAGCCACCGGCCGTGAAGACTGCAACGAGATCGTATTGCGGTACCAAGTAAATCTTCTGTCCACCCTTGCCCTGCGCCGCGATTACGTCAACGTGTTGCGATCCGCCCGGCATCTCTACGTTCAACCAGGGACGCCACCAGAAATAGCCGTAGCTGACGTTGTCGACGTGGCTGTGTTCGGAAAGCACAGCATGCGCCCATGAAGCGGAGATCACCTGACGCCCGTGCCAACGGCCTTTATCTGCGAGAACAACCCCGAGTTTGAGCATGTCCCGTGGGCGTAAGTGGATCTGGGAGTATTCCTTGTCGGCGTTCGTCAGGTCGTAGTTCCAAACCCAGTCCGCGCGTGAAATCCCCAGCCGCCCAAACATGTATTTCTGTGCGAAATCCGGCAGTCGCATATGGACGGCGTTCTCTATGAGCCGACCAACCACCGAGACGCCGCCCGAGCAGTAGTACGCCTGGGTTCCAGGGTTGTTGATCATCGGAAGATCGAGCGTAGCTTTTACCCAGTCCGGCGCGTTATCGATCTCGGTCTCACGCCCCGGGGAGGTCGAGCTGTGATCCGGGATTCGCATAGCTGGCGTAGGCCATCTGCGGCACCACCCGTTCGTCGACTCCGGATAAAGCGCCCTGATCGATTGCGATCCCTGCGAGCGTGCTGACAACGGACTTGGTTGCAGACCGGAGCTGGTGCTGACGGTGAACGCTGTAGCCATAGAAGTACTCCTCCGTCACCAGGTTTCCGCGCTGATAGAGAAGAACGCTGTGAACATCCTTGTACGTGCGGTCGAGGATGCCGCGCACAATGGCACCCGCGGTGGCGGCTTTGAGGTCTGAACCCGCAATGTCCCCAACGGCAATACCGTCATGCAGGTCGACGGGCGGATGGTAGCGATAGTCCGCAGGTGATTCCTGCCCAACGGTACGCGGATGGGCCAGTGCAGCGGACTCGGGCGTTACTACAGGGGACACACTGAGCGTGGAACTTGCCATCCTGTTCGTAGCCCGTGACCTTGCCGTTGGCGTCCGGAATGAACGGGACCGTTTGGCCCGTGATGGTGGTGAATCGATCCGGACCCGAGGGCCGCAGCGGGTACTGGGCTTCATCCAGAACGGCGAAGAGCCCGTCGCCGTCCACCATTTCAAGCGAATGGCCGGGCGCGTCGGCGTAGGTGCCAACGTAGTCCGACAGATGGAGAGCTGATTTTGTTTGAGCGGCAACGCTACCCAGGAGAATGAGAAGCAGGAAGGCGGAATTTACAGTCCGCGCCTCAACAGTCATTTGGCCACCATAGCACGATCGTCGGGATGCAGGTAGATGCTGAAGATGCACGGCACCAGGACGCTGTAACCCGTCTCGAACTGCCCCAGCTCCATGTTGCGCACAATCTGGTCGATGATGATTCTGGCCGTTGATGCGCGCCTGCTGAGGTTGGACGGTCACGGAAAAACCAAATCCATAGACGCCCCGACCCGTGCGGCCGGTTTCGCGGGGCGCAATTAACCTATTTTAAGCGGATAGAGCGGAGAACTGGAGAGCGGTGAATGGAGAGTGAAGCGGCGGGGCAGGCGGTTTCCCCTGCCAAGCGGTGCCATCAGTCCCTGCCTTCGAGGAGATCCCACATTTTTCTAAGCCTGGGCTGAGCGCGTTTCCCGTTCCCGACCCTTCAGGGACGGGGCTTCCCGGGAGTGGTCTCCCATAACACCATTTGGCGCCAGTTTCCGAGTCGCGGACGATTCGGACTCTGTTCAAGAGCCATCTCAGCCTAACGTTGCAGGAAGGATGCCACGACTATCTCCGGCCCCGCCGTGCCGGAGACGCGCGCTCACCTGTAGGTAGAGGCGTCAAGATGGGGCTTGCAAAGGTATCCTAAGAAGAAGACCGAGCAGCGGACGCCGAGAGGGCGCGCTGGGCGCCCCACATGCGGCGAAGCCTTGCTACGGCTCCTATCAGAGAATAACGCTGCCGGCGGCGCGCAACTACGAAGAAACGCGATGCTTAACCGAACAATTGAAAAAACTCTCCGCACGCCCGCTGTGGCGCGTAATGTCGTACAGTGGGCGATGAAGTCGGTGGCCACTACTCCAAACGGAAGCTATTACGCGCTGATAACGGCAAAGGTTTTCACCGCCTTTATGTTTGAGGGAACCGTCGATCGCCTCGGCGAAACACTGTGCCCTACTTGGAACCAGCTTGGTCCGCGGCAGAACCGTGGGTTGGCGCGCCAGCCGCTCGCCGAGAGACACAAAGCCGTTCGTCGTTTTCTGCAGATGGACAATAGTGGCAGGGAATACCAGGATATTAGCTTTCTTGTTGATCGTCTTCTAACATTTCGCGACTCGTTTGCCCATCCGAAGGCCTGTCAAGAAATTGTCCAGGACAGCGTGCAGTCCGACTTGGAGCCGATCCCTGGCATCTCGTGGGAGACCGAGGTCGAGGGTGCCAGGATTGAAAGGGACTACCGCGCACTCGAAGAGTACTCAATACGGCTGCTGGACACCGCTGCGGCCTGTCTCGAAGACACGTTGACGCGGGGGTGGGACGTCTGGCAACAACGCTATCCCCACCTCGACGATCTCCACCTGGAGGCCGCCTATCTTAGAGGGTTTCTTCACTCGCCCTCGCACAGTTCCATCGACATTAGCTTGTGAACTCGCTGGCCCAGCTTCTTCAGAGGGTCGGTCTCAACGTTATTGGACTCGCATAATCGCCCAGAGCCTACCGACTCTTCTGCGAACCGGGCTCCGGGTGTATGACGCGCCACTCGGGAACTGATCGAATTCGGGTGCTACGGTCCCCAGGTCGGGTTCTGGCGGGTGAGGCCATTCGCCGCCGTCGGAACAAGAAAATGCGAGGGCTCTTGCAGAGGTCCTCCGCACGCCCTATACATACGGAGGGGAGCATGGCGGCAGGACACGTCGAACAGAGCGAAGGCGGATACTACATTGCCGGGGCCGGGTTTCGCTTGACTCTGTCCTCTATGCCTTCCGACGGGGTGAATCGCCTGAAGGCATCGTCCGAATCATTCCCGGCCCTCAGCTTGGGGCAGGGTTTCGGCGCGGTTGCATTCTACCTGGCGCATCGGGAGACCATCGAGGCCTACCTGCGGGATGCAAGGGCCGAGTTCGCACGTATGCGAGACGAAGCTCGGTGTCGCCATCCAGCGCTTCACTCTACTAAGCTGGAGGCCGCCCGCACGGGCCGCCAACTACCCGTTCATGACGCCGCGCTTCCAGGCTGACGCGGACTTCGACCAAGAGATCTTGGCTTGCGCCGCCGCGAGCGTGCCATCGATTTTTCGGATGCCCGGGCAGCAGGAGTTATCGGCCTACCAGTTCCCGGCGTCCTCCACAGAGCGTCCGATTTCGGACGGATTTTAATTTCTCACGACCGCAAGACCGCGCCCGCACACTTTGCGCGGTTCCTCGATAGCCGGTCGAGTCCAGGGCTAATCATTGTCCCGCAAGATTTTGATATCGGCCTCGACATTGAGGATCTGCTACTCATCTGGTTCTGCGTCACTTGTTTGCCATACGCAATTTGCGTATAGTGGGAGTACATGGCATCCGCTCCGATGACGGTTGTGGAAACCGGAGAGTTCTTGAAGCGCGCGAAGCCTTTAATGTCGGATTGGGAGAGGGCGGAGCTGGTGGCATTCGTGGGTGCAAATCCGGAGGCGGGTGAGGTCATCCCGGAGAGCGGCGGGGTGCGGAAGATCCGGTGGGCGCTTCAAGGAACGGGCAAGCGGGGCGGCGCGCGAGCGATCTACTACTACCACAACGAACGCCTGCCTGTGTTCCTGCTATCCGCATACGCGAAGAATCGAAAGGCGAACCTGAGCCTGGTGGCCGGATACCGGATGAAGGCATAGGAGGTCCGATATGACTACGAAAACGAGAGCAAAATCCGCCGTGCGGAAGACGACGCGCGTACGGAAACCCGTGACCGTTGGCGAAAGCATTATCCAAGGATTGAAGGAGGCGATCGCGTGGACCAAGGGCGGCAACGACAACGTGCGCGTGACGCTGGTGCGCGTGCCGGAGGTCGATGTGCAAAAGGTCCGGCTGAACATGGGGCTCAGCCAGGCGCAATTTGCGGCCAAGTTCGGCTTTCCGCCGGCTACGCTGAGGAACTGGGAACAGGGAAGGTCGCGCCCCGACGCGCCCACACGTGTGCTGCTGGCGGTCATCGCGAAGCACCCGGACGCAGTCGAGGACGTGCTGCGGAAGGCCAGTTGATCGGCTCGACCCCTGGTCCTACCGGTTTGAAGCCCCAGCCTGGCCGCCCCGTCCTATCGAGACCTCGTTCTGCGTGACGAAATAGCTTTGCGGCCCGGGATCGTCCTCGTAGCGGATCTCGGCGAAAACCTGGTCCGCGCGGCGGCGCGTCATGGTGGGGTCGCGCTCCACGCGCGCCTCGGTAACGGAGGTCTCGCGCTCGATCAGGGTGGTCTTGATGCCGTGGTATCCGGGCTGCGGAACATCGTTCAGCTCGGAGTGAATCTCCACGTCGCCCGGCGGCACCACGTCCTCGCTGTCGGCGAAAAACTCGATCCACCAGTCGTGCCGCGCGATGCGGTATAGCTTCTGTTTCTTGCCGCGCTTGAATAGCGGCTGCTTGCCGTTCCACTCCGCCAGGCGGGCCGCCAGCGCGCGGCTGGCATCTTCCTTGATAAGCTCCTGAATACCGGCCAGGCGCTTGTGATCGTCGGGATGCAGGTAGATGCTGAAGATGCACGGCAACAGGATGCTGTAACCCATCTCGAACCGCCCCAGTTCCAGGTTGCGCACAAGCTGGTCGATGATGATCTGGCCGTTGATGCGCGCCTGCTGAGGTTTGACGGTCACGTAGAAACCAAATCCATAGACGCCCGGACCTGTACCGCCGGTCCCAATCGGCGCCAATTAACCTATTTTAGGCCAGGGCCTTGAATCAGAATGGACACTGAAAAATGGTGCGGGAAGGGCGGACAACTGGAGAATGGAGAGTGGTGAACGGAGAATGAAGTGGCGCGGCAGGCGGTTTCGCCTGCCAAGAGGGGCAGTCCCTGTCTGCGAGGAACCCACATTTTCCCAGCCTGGGCTGAGCGCGTGTGCTCGTGCTACGATGAACCCAACAACCCATGACGTTCCCGGCTCCTGTCCCGGAAATCCCCGCGGCCAACGTCGACAAAGCCGCAGCCTACTACGTCGACACGCTCGGCTTCACCTTCGATTGGGGGGACGACCAAGGCGGCATTGCAGGCATCTCAAGGGGGAATTGCAGATTGTTTATCACCAATCGCTCCTTCCGAGAGTCCTATGGCAACATAGGCCCTATCCTTTTCTGGCTCAATCTCCACAGCAAGGCTCAGGTGGACGAGCTCTTCGCGCAGTGGAAGGCCGCGCAAGCGAAGATCGTTTCCGAGCCCGAGGACAAACCGTGGAAGCTGCGCGAGTTTATGGCCGCCGATCTTGATGGCAACCTCATTCGTGTCTTCTATGATTTCCATAGCGACATATAAGAGAACCACACATCGCGCAAAGCCGCTTACCGTTTTGGCGATCTTCCGTTGCGGGCGGTTCACGCGCTACCTGGACAGAATGCGGCTGGCCCGGAGCGTGTCCGGATTGCCGACGATCCGTTCAGAACGCCGTTACCCCGGCGGGTATCTGCATTAGACTTGGCATATGGTCCGTCAGATTGCGCCTCTGTTCTTCACCATGGACATTCCTGCTTCGCTCGCCTATTACAAAGAAAAGCTTGGCTTCGAATGTCTGGGGACGTGGCAGGATCCGCCGGTCTATGCAATCGTGGCGCGCGACCAGCAGGTGATTCACTTCCGCTGCGCCGAGCCGCCTACCGCCAATTTGAACAAATACCGGGACGAGCTGCTCGACGCGTACCTGTTCGTCGAAGATGCCGACGCACTTTATGCCGAGTACGCAGCCCAAGGCGTGGAATTCACACGGGGAGTTGCCAACATGCCATGGCACTCGCGCGAGTTCGTGGTGAAGGATTGCGATGGCCGTCTGCTGGCTTTCGGCGCGAACCTGTAGTCTTCTCCGGTTGTCCCTTCCAGAAGACCGACTGATCGAATTCGGGCGTCTACAGTCCCCAAGTCCGGTTCTGGCAGGTCAAGCCATTCGCCGCCGGTCGGTTGACGGTTATCCACTTGGTAGTGTCACGCGCGCTCCGAAGTTGCCCGAACTCCCAGGAGGTCCCAGCCCGCAAGTCGAGCCGTCGGCCGCTCCCGGCGGACCCTCCTGTGAAACGCCGGTTGGAACAAGAGAATACGAGGGTTTTTGCGGGAAGTTCCGCACGCCATATAATATACGCAGGGGCAGCATGACAACAGGATACGTCGAACAGCGCGGATGCGGATACTACATTGCCGGGAGCCGGGTTTCGCTTGACTCCGTCGTATATGCCTTCCTGCGGGGCGAATCGCCTGAGGGCATCGTCGAATCGTTCCCAGCCCTCAGCTTGGAGCAGGTCTTCGGGGCTGTTGCATTTTACCTGGCGCATCGGGAGATCATCGACGCCTACCTGCGGGATGCAAGGGCCGAGTTCGCACGTATGCGAGACGATGCTCGGCGTCGGCATCCAGCGCTCTACTCTAAGCTGGACGCTGCCCGGCACGGCGCGCCAATCGCGGTTGCATGACGCCGCGCTTCCTGGCTGACGCGGACTTCAACCAAGAGATTGTTCTCGGCCTGCGCCGCGGTGAGCGGGCTATCGATTTTTCGGATGCCCTCGCGGCAGAAGTTAGCGAGCGCGACATACGAAGGTCGCCCGCTACTTCGTGGGCGACTCCCGGCGCGTAATGCAATGACAGTTCGCCATAGGAATTGGGGTGGCTCCCCTCTGGCTCTACTCTAGAGGGCCGGGGGCTAACTGTTCCAATGAAATCAACTGCCTTGGCAAACCGCGAGCTGCTCGATCCGGTCGCCGCCTATGATCGGATCGCGCCCGTGTACGCCCAACTGGTGAACCAGCGCAAGGCATATCTCGATGCAGTCGATCGACTGGTCATAGCCGAGATCCCGGCCGGCAGGCGATCGATGCTGGACGTTGGCGCCGGAGATGGCGCTCGCGCCGCGCGCATCGCCGAGGCCGCGGCCTTGCAGGATCTCACCCTGCTGGAGCCCAGCGAGCGAATGCGTAGCTATTGCCCCGCGCACGCAACGGTGTGGGCCATGCGGGCCGAAGATCTCCACCGCCAGCGGGGCAGCTTCGACGTCATCACCTGTCTGTGGAACGTGCTCGGACATATTCTGCCCGCCGCCGCCCGGGTTGAAGTGTTGCGCCAGTTCACCCGCCTGGTGTCTCCCCAAGGCAAGATCTTCGTCGACCTGAATCACCGCTATAACGCGCGGCATTACGGAGCCTCGGCGACGGCCATTCGTTTCCTGCGCGACCGCGCGTCGCCGGCCGGCATCCATGGCGATGTACAGGTTGTATGGGAAATCGACGGCCAGCCTTGCGCCACCGCCGGTCACGTCTTTACTCACCCGGAGTTCATAGCGTTATCCCGTGCCGCCGGTCTATGTATCGAGAAACGGTTCGTCATAGACTATGCTGCGGGACAACTGCGGCGGCGAAGTTTCGAAGGCAATCTTATGTATGTGCTGCGTCGCCGGTGATGATGTGGCGCACGCCACATCGTCATCGGACAGCGGCGATAGCCTCCCGCAGAGTTGCGCAAACCTCCGCGATTTCCTCGTCGGTCAGTCGATTGAAAAAAGGCAGCGCCAGCGTTCGTGAAGCTACCTGCCCGGTGACAGTCAGGTCGTTGCCGCGATCCACATAGCCCGCGTAAAGCGGTTGCCGATGAACGGGCGCAAAGTAGCGCCCGCAGCCGATGCCCCGCGCAGCCATGTAGGTAATGATTCCATCGCGGTCCGCTTGCGTGAAGCGCGCCGCTAGCCTGACGACGAAGACGAACCAGCACACCCGGCGTGCTTCGGCGATTTCGAAAACAGGGAGGGTCAGTTCCGGGACCGACCGAAGCTGCTCGCGGTAGCACGCCGCCCGATTCTCGCGCCGCGCCAGAATGCTGTCGAGCCGCTTCATCTGCGACAGGCCCAGGGCGCAATTGATTTCGGACAGCCGATAGTTGTAACCGAGCAAGTTATGATCCAGCCAGCCGTCCGCAGGCCGCCGTCCTTGGTTTCGGAGCGCCCGAATCGTGTCCGCCAGTTGACGGTCGCGAGTGACCACCATGCCGCCCTCACCGGTGGTGATGGGTTTGTTGGGATAAAACGCGAAGACTCCAAGGTCGCCGATCCCGCCGGCTTTTCGGCCGCGGTACTCCGCTCCCAGCGCCTCGCAGGCGTCCTCAATCACCCGCACGCCGTGCCGTGCCGCGATGTCCAGAATCGGATCGAGGTCCGCGGGACACCCGAACGTGTGTACCAGGATAATGGCGCGGGTCCTGGGCGTGATGGCGCGCGCTACGTTTTCGGGCGTCAGGTTGAGTGTGCGCGGATCGATGTCCGCGAATACGGGTCTGGCGCGCCGGTAAAGAACGGCGTGCGCGACGGCAATGAAAGTGAAAGAGGGCAGAATCACTTCATCGCCTTCACCGATGCCCAGCGCGGCTAAACCCATGTGCAGTCCGGCCGTGCCCGAGGACAGCGCCACACCGTAAGGCACGCCTGTATAGCTCGCAACAGCCTCTTCGAATTCCTCCATCTTCGGACCGATACTGAGCCGCGGAGTACGCAGCACATCCACTACGGCTTCGATATCGGCCTCGGCGATGTCGGGAGCCGAGAGCGGAATCCTCATATGGACGCACGCTTGATCAGCAGTTCTTCGCCCAGCGGCACGGATGCCAGCACCGCGGCGATTCTTTCCGCCGCGTGCCCGTCGCCATATGGGTTCTCCATTCCGATCAGCGATTCGCGAAACTCCGCACTGATAGCCATGCGGATGCGGTCCAGAATGGCTGCGGCACTCGCTTCGGCATCCAGCACATTGCGGGCGCGTTCACGGCCGCGCTGCCGTATCCCCACGTCCACGGCCGGAATCGCAAAGGATGCCGCCTCCATGATCCCGCTGCTGGAGTTGCCCACCAGAAGATCCAACGAGCGCAACAGGCTCCAATAAACGACCGGGTCCAGATTGACAAATACGCGGCCATGCCCAACGCGGCGGATGAAAGATTCGGTACGCGCGATCAAGGCCCGGCTGCCGGCGTCGGCGTTCGGATAGCAGAACAGAAGCTGTACCGGGGCGGATTCCAGCGCGGAGAACAGGGCATCCGCTTCACGCGTTGGATCGCGCGCGATGGTCGTGGGATGGTAGGCGATCAAAGCAGTCGGCGGCGTAAGATGAATGCCCAGGCGCGCTGCAACCTGTTCGCGGCTCAGCAGCGGACTGCGGCGCAGATGGTCGAGCGACGGCGCGCCGGTGCGGTGTACGCGCCAGTCCTCTTCGCCCATGGCGACAACGCGCGCCTGCGCCAGTTCCGTGGACGTTAAGTGAATATGGCTGAGTTTGGTAAGCGCGTTGCGGACGGCATCGTCGATGACGCCTTCGCTGATCTCCCCACCTTCGATATGCGCCAGCGGAATCCGCAGCGCTGTCGCGACCGCCGCGGGCGCAAGCATCTCGTAGCGGTCCGCGATCAGCAGCAGTATGTCGGGGCGCATCTGCCCCAGACAATCGGCCAGACCCAAGGTTGCCAGTCCGATGGTTTTGGCCATGCCGACGTCGCTGTCCGAGCTCAGCAGGCATTCGATGCGCGCCTCGATGCGGAACCCATCCTTCTCGATTTCCGCCGCGGTGCAGCCGAATTCCGGGGAAAGATGCGGCCCCAGCGCGATAATCTTCAGGTCCACCGCAGAGTGGGCGGCAAGTTCGCGTAGCGGCCAGTATAAGTGGCTGTAATCGGCACGCGAGGAAGTGACTACCGCGATCTTGCGAGTCATGTGCAGGCGCTCCCGACGACGGAGCTCGGCTGGTATTCCAGAACCATCGCGCACACTGTCTCAATGAGTCCCGCCAGATCGCCGCCGGCTAGCACGCAGGCGATCCGTTCCATTTGCCCGCGCAGTACAGCGGGCGCGGGACTTGGTGTGAGGATGACTTCCAACCCGCCGGCCGCGAATCCCTCGCGCGCCTCCGTCTGAAAGATCAGATCCTCGGTGAGCTTCTCCCCCGGCCTCAGGCCGATAAACCGGATTGGGATTTCGGCCTCTCCGATCAGGAAGCGTGCGAGATCGGCAATACACTCCGGTTCGCCAAGCTGCGGCAGTAGAATTCTCCCGGAGCACTCCGCCGTGCCGGCAGCGAATATCGCGTCAACCGCCCGCTCCAAAGTCATGAAGTGACGGCTCGCCTCCGGATCCGTAACGGTAACTGGGCCGCCTTTGGAAATCTGCTCCAGAAAAATGGGCACCACGCTGCCGGTCGATCCGACGACATTGCCCAGCCGCACCGCGTTCATCCGGCATTGCGGGCCGCTGAGCGACGCGACGGTCAATTCCGCAATCCGCTTGGATGCGCCCATGATGCTGTGCGGGTTGACTGCCTTGTCCGTCGAGACCAACACCAGCGACGACACGCCGTGCTGGATCGCAGCCTGCGCCAGTGTGTAGGTGCCGATGGCGTTATTGCGCACCGCGGCGAACGGGTTGAGTTCCAGCAGGGGCACGTGCTTGAGGGCCGCCGCGTGATACACGATCCGCGGGCGAAACCGGCTGAAAATGCCGTTCAGCAAATTGGCATCGGTCACACTCCCCAGGATGGCTTCGTGGGGGATGTCGGCATGCGCCTCTTCCAAGTGACGATGGATGCCGAACAGGTTGTTTTCGGAGGAATCCAGCAGGACCAGCCGAGCGGGACTGGCTGTGGCGATCGCCTTCGCCAGAGCCGAACCGATGTAGCCGCCAGCCCCTGTCACTAAAACGATAGCGTGCCGGTGTTGGGCTCTTCCTCGGCGTTCGGCAGATAGAGTGTCTGGCAGTGCTCGCAGCGGTATACCTCCGCATCGGCGCCGAATTTCTGTTTCACTTCGTCGCCGAAGAAATACCAGCGCTTCAGATGACCGGCGCAGAGCTTCCCTTTTGCGTCTTTCTCGTTGCAGGCGCGCATGCGCGGGACGCGGCGCTTCACCTTGGTCCCATCGCCGAGCGTGGCGACGAGTTCGGAGACCGGAACCGGCTTGTCGGAGAGCGCATATTTCGGATTCGCCATAGGATAGAGCCGAAGCCCGAGTATAACAATTTTCAGCGCCGGGCCGTGGCTTCCACGACGCGGCGCAGTGAGCGCAAGCCTTCGAGAATCGCCGTGCGCTCGACCGGTCTGGCGCGGCGCAGGGCTGCCGTAACCGGATGCAGAGCGATAGCCGGATATGTATCGCGCATGTAATCGCGGACCATCTTGGTAACCACGATCATGATGGCGCGGCGGTCGTTTGGGTTTGACCGGCGTTCCACCAGACCGCGCTTCTCCAAGCGGTCCACGATGCCGGAGAGCGTGATGTGCGCCAGCCCCACGCTGCGGCAGAGTTCTTTCAGGCTCAGGCCGCCGGCGTGATATAGGATTTGCATCACGCTACGCTGCGGGCCTGTCAGGTTGCCGCGCGCAAATTCGGCTTCCACCGGTTGCCGCAAGGTCTGGCGAACCGCACTCAGATAGCCCTCGATCTCCTGTGCCAATTGGTTCAGCTTCGGATTCTTTGCCATGCTGTTCAGGTTACAGAACGAATGGGATGAGCGCCTTCACATCGCGCTGGTACCCGGTATACACGGCGCCGAACTGTGCAGCCATGAAGGCTTCCTCCTTGCGGGACTTCGTGCCCCATCCGATGAATGCCAGCGCCAGCCCGGCGATGCCGCGCAGTTCACCCTGCGCCAGCGCCGTGCCGAGCAGCCCCAGCAGGAATCCGGAGTAAATCGGATGGCGGACGATGGCGTACGGTCCCCCACGAACGAGCTCGTGATCCTGCTTGACGGTCACGCTGCCGCTCCAGTTGGCTCCCAGCAGCACGCGCGCCCAAATGGCGAACCCGCAGCCCGCCACGGTGAAAGCCAGGCCCGTCCAGCCGATTACGGGCGAGTCCGGCACGAACCGCCAGGCGAGCGGGCCCATCGGCAGTCTGGCGCTGAACGGCAGCGAGGGAAAAAGCAGCACAAGGGCAGCGGTCATGATGACAATGTGCAGCAGTCGGGAACTTGCAGTCTCGCGGCGGGCGGTTTTCTTGGACGCCAAACCGGCGGTCAGCCAGAGGATTCCGACGGCGCTCCAGAGCCATTCAATATAGTCGTATGCGACACGTCGCATACGACACATAATAACAAGCTCTTCGCCTACCGGATGCTGTTGACGGGCCCGGAGACTTTGCCCGGCGGCGGCGTGTGGCTGTCCAGGATGGCTCTGGCGCGTTCTTCCATACGTTGGGCTTCGCCCTTGCGTTTCATCTGGCGCAATAGGCCCGCGTAGTTGAGCAACGTAGTGGCCACTTCCGGATGATCGGGCCCGTTCGTCTTCTCCATAATGGCTAGCGCCCTCCGATAGGAAGACTCGGCCTCATTCATCCGTCCGAGCCTCCGGTAGAGCGCCGCCAGGCGGGTACACTCCGCCGCCACGGCGGGATGGTTTTCTCCGAGACGCCGCTCCCAGATCGCCATGCTGCGCTGGTAGCAGGGTTCGGCCGCGGGGAGCCGGCCATCGTCGCGATAGGTGTCGCCCAAAAGGTTCAGCGTGGACGCCAGCGCCAACTCCTGCGGACCGGCCGTCTTCTCCGCGATGGCGATCATGCGTTGCAGCAGCCCTTCGGCTTCCGTATAGTGTTCCCGATCGCGCGCCACCGATGCCAGAGATCTGAGGACGGGCAGCAACTGGCTGCTTTCGGGCCCCAGGGATTTCTCGCCAACCGCCAGCGCTCGGCGCCATACGGACTCAGCCGCTTCCGCGCGTCCCTGGCGCGCCAACGCTTCCGCCAGGTTGCCGAGGCTGGGGATCAGCTTGGGATTGTCCGGGCCCCAATTTTTCTCCTGGATGGCCAGCACGCGGCGGGTCGCCACCTGGGCCTCGCCCTGTCGCTCCGTGCGCAGATAGATCGCCGTCAAGCCATTCAGACTAGCAGCCGCCTCCGCACTATCCGATCCGTAGGCCTTTTCCCGGATTTCGAGTGCATGCCGGTAGAGCGATTCGGCGTCTCCGTACCGCTCTTGGAGCGTATACAAATCCGCCAGATTGTGCATGGCCACGGCCGCCCGCGCGGAATCGCCGCCCAAGTGAACCGTCCAGATCTCTAAGGCCCGCCGATCGCAAGATTCCGCGTCGACGTATTGCTTGCGCTTGAGGTAGAGGCTGCCAAGATTGTTCCAGGCAACGGCAGTCTGCGCGCTGCCGGCTCCGAAGACTTTCTCCCAGACCTCCAGCGCGCGGCGGTACAGTGGTTCGGATTCATCGAGTGCGCCTTGGTTCATCAGTGTGTTGCCAAGATTGTTGAGGCGGGTGGCCAGATCCGGATGCGCCGGCCCGAGCGCTTTTTCGTCGATCTCAAGAGCGCGCCGCAGCAGGGGAGCGGCTTCGGCGTTCCGGTCCTGTACATGGTAAAGGTCCGCCAGGTTGTTCAGGCTCGTGGCGGTTTTGGGATGCTCCGGCCCCAATAACCGCTCGTTAATCCGCAGCGCGCGCCGATAATATGACTCGGCTTCCTGGTAACGCCGCTCCATCTGGTATGTCGCCGCCAGATTGTTGAGCAGAAGCGCCAGCTTGGTGGTTTCCGGCTTGGTTTCCCAGCCATCCAGTGCGCGCAATAAGAGCGGTTCCGCCTCGGCCGGCCGGGCTTGCTTGAGGTACACTGCCGCGAGGTCGCCGGTCAACGTCGCGCGGAGCACGATGGATTCTTCGTCAGGCTGGTCGACCAGTCCAAGGGCCTTGCGATAAAGGGTTTCCGCCTGGCCGGCTCTGGCGGTCGCGGCATACAGCGCGGCGAGGTTGCCCCATAGACTGGCGAGAGTGCGGCGGGCCTCCGCGGATGGGTCCGGCCTCCGGATGTCCAGCGCCCGGCGGTAATAGCCCTCGGCCTCGGTATAGTGTCCGCCGTCGTAGCACGATGCAGCCAGATCATTCAGAGTTTGCACCAGCTTGTCCGTGCTTTCCGACGATTCGGCGACGCGTAGCGCGCCCTCATAAGTCCTACGCGCGTCTTCGTATCTGCCTTCTTCCCGGAGGCGGGCACCTTCCGACTGCAGCTTAAGCCAGCACTCATCCGGCGATTCCGCAGACATGGCGCAGGACGCGCAGACCAGCAAGATCATCCACTTACGGCATACACCCAACTGCATTGCGCCCTCCTCCCTGTCGATGTCGGGCGATGCCACGCTCGATTACTGCTATCGACGGGGAATTTCGGGGGTAGTTAGGCCGGGATGATGTAAATCGAGGTAAATTGATCTAAAAACTATCTAAGGCCATCTAAAATATGGGGGCGCCGGCGCCACTTACTGAACCGCGGGAGGGTCGAGTACTTCGCGAATGTGAGCCGACAGGACATCCAGATTGAGCGGTTTGCCCAGGAATGACGTGCCCGGCCCCAGCGGGCCGGCGTTCACCAGCACATCGTCGGCATACCCGGACATATAAATCACCTTGAGGCCGGGCTTCGACGCCATGGCTTTCTCAGCAAGATCGCGGCCGTTCAGACCGGGCATAATCACGTCGGTCAACAGCAGATCGATCGAGCCGGCGTGTCGCTCGAATTGGCGCAACGCATCGCGGCCGTCCGCCGCTTCGAGTACCCGGTAACCGCCGGCGTCCAGCAAGTGCTTCAGGAGCTTGCGCACGCTCTCCTCGTCTTCCGCCAACAGGATCGTTTCCGTTCCCATGCCGGGCGCGCACAGAAGAGAACGCGGAGGGGGAATTTTACGGTCCTGCCCGGCGCGCGGCAAGCAGATAGTGAAAGTGGTTCCCCGGCCTGGCTCGCTACGCGCCCATATTCCGCCGCCAGCCTGCTCGACTATGCGGTGAACCGTGCTCAAGCCCAAGCCCGTTCCCGCGCCGTTCTTGGTGGTGAAGAAAGGCTGAAAGATCTGGCTGAGAGTTTCCCGATCCATGCCGATGCCGGTGTCGGAGATCTCCAGCATGACGTACCGGCCGGGCGGCAGCCGATGCCGTGCATCCGCGCCGAGTTGCATGTTCGCCGTGCGGATGCCGATCGAGCCGCCGCGAGGCATGGCATCCCTTGCGTTCAACACCAGGTTCATGACAACGCGCGTCATCTGCGCAAAGTCCGCCTTCACCGATCCCAGCCCGGGGTCCGGAGTAAGCGCCAGGCTGATGTGCTCGCCGATGATGGGCCGCAGCAGGGTCAGCATTTCCGCCACCAGCGCGTTCAGTTGCACGATGGTGGGCAAGGCAACTTGCTTTCGGATGAAATCCAGAATCTGCGCGGTCACCGCGGCGCCGCGCGCGGCAGCTCTGCGAATTTCCTCCAGCTCGGGACGGCTGGGATCGTGAGCGCCCATGCGATTCAACAGCAGGTCGCTGTAGCCGGAGATCAAGGTGACCAGGTTGGCGAAATCGTGGGCTACGCCGCCGGTGAGCCTGCCTAGCGCCTCCATCTTGTATGCCTGGTTGTGCGCAGGAGCATCCTGCGCGGCGCCGGCGCCGGTGTGCGTCAGCAGGACGCCTTCGACCGCGCCTTGGCGATAGGGAGTCGCCATCAGGCGCATGCGCTTCTCGCGATCCGGCAAGCCGCAGGGAAATTCCAGGCTGAAGGCGTCCGCCTGCCCGGCCCCTACTGCCCGGATCCCCGCGCGTACAGCCTCAGCTCGCGCGGGATTCTCTCCGCAGATTCTTGCCAGCAGGTCATGAGAATCGACGGATTGGATCACGCCATCGGCCTCTATTGTGAATAACCCCGGCAGCGAGCCGCCTGGTTGCACGCCCGGCGGATGCCGGCGCACGGGTTCGGCGATCAAGAGGCTAGCCATTCGGCGATGAGAGGAGCAATTGTACTGCCAAGTACGATTGCTCAGGCCTATCGCGCAGAAACCACTAGACTCGGACGCGATCTAATTCGGTTAATAGCCGGGTTAACAGGTAAGAATTCCCTACTTCTTTTTACGCAGATAGATCTTTCCGTTGAAAGTGGTGAACTGCATTTCCGCGCCGCCGCCGTTGATAGACCCGTAAGTGACCTTATCGAACTGTACCCGGTAGCGCCCGTCCTTGCCGTGCGTCTCCGCGATATTCGGGTTGACCGGATTGGCTTCCGGATGTACGTCGAAATCGCTGTAGATTTCGCCATTGTCGGACTTCAGCTTGACGCGCGCTTTCACGTCCGCCGGCAACGTCACGTCCACGTCCCCGTTCATGGTACTGAACGACATCGACTTTCCGGGTGTCACCTGGTCGAGGGTCACGACCACGTCCTCGTTCAGCGAATGCGCCACCACCGTACCCGAGATGTTCAGCAGTTTCACGGAGCCGTTCAGATCGTCCGCGTCGACTTCGCCGCTTACCCGCTCGACCTTGATATCGCCGTCGTTGAGGCACCGCAGCTTTAGAAAAGTATTGAACGGTACCTGGATGTTGAGGTCCACCGTGCGATTCATGGATCCCACCCCGATATGAAACTCGTTGTCGTTCTCCTCGACGCTGAGCCCGGTTCCCCGGCTTTCCAGGCGGTGCATGCCTTCGGCCTTGGGGTCCGGCTTGGATTCCCGCGCGCCTTCGTGACGGGGGCGCGCTTCCACGATGACCTCCTTGCCGTTGTAGCCGGTCACTGTAATGCCGCCATTCATCAGGGAGACGTGTACCACTGCCGGCCGCGACGGATCGCTTAACGGGACGTTGGCACGTTGGGGTGGTTCCTGCGCGAAGCCCGGCAGGCTTGCCGCCAAAAGAAATGCACATACACTGATTGGTGTTCGCATGATTACTGTCCTCGATTCAGAATTCGAATATTGCCGTTGAATGCGTCGAAACTAAGCTCCGGCCCGCCGTGGCCTACGCGCACCGCGGACCACTCACTGCTCTTGTAGACAAACTTACCGTCGCGGCGCTCGGCGGCGGCGGCCGGCAGCGGCAGGTAAGTCACATCGTAGTCCGTGTAGACGCCGCCGTTGAACGTCTTGAAGCGCAGGTCGGCGGACAGATCCGGTTGGAAGCTCACCCGGACTTCGCCGTTCAGCGAGCCGAAGGAGCTCTTGGCGCGCGGGTTTTCGCGGAACGTCACCTTCACTTTGCCGTTCAACGCGTAGACTTTGCCCGAGCCTGAAACGTCCGTCATTTCGATACCGCCGTTGATGTTGTCGACTTTGTAGTCGCCCGCCACGCCTTCGACCTCGATCTCGCCGTCATTGATAGTCTTCAGATCGATCGCGGAGTCGTGCGGCACTTGCAGCTCGAAGTCGTACTTCACTTCGTATCCCGGATCCCGGTCGATGTGAATGCCGCCGTCGCGGCAGCGGAACGGCCCGTCCACATAGAAGCGCACGGTGTTGGCGTCTTGCGAGATATCCAGCTTGACGTCGCGTCGCGCCTGTTCGGCGGTCTCGGACGAATCGGCGCGCAAGCGCTTGTGCGTTGTCAGGCGGACTTCGTTGCCCGCATAGCCGGTCACGTGGATCGATCCGTTGACGTTGTCCACGATGACCTTCTGCGGCGCGGCGCCTGGAAGCGGATACGTGTGCTGGATAGTTTCGTTCTGCTCCACGCCGGCCGCCATTAACGGCATGCAGGCGAGGAGCAACCCGAAGACAACTGGAAATCGATTCTGCATGGCTAGTCTCCTTTTACTGGTGGGGCAGGATGCCATCCTGCCCTACATTACTGCAACTGCGACAACCCCCAAAGGGCTTTTTCCTTGACATTCTTGTCCGCGGTGGGGCTGCGCTCCAACGCCGCGAGTGAGGGCAGCGCGCCCTTATCGCGCTCGTCCACGATGAAATCGATCAGCGCGAGCTGCACCAGCGGCGACTCCTGTTTGACCAACGACTGATCGAGCGTCCCTTTAACAGAGGGGTTGCCGGCGAACTTGCGCAGCGCGTCCACCGCGGCCAGGCGCACATTCACGTTCGGATCGTGATTCACGGCATACAGCAAAGCCGCCAGCACTTGCGTATCGGATTGGTCCACGCGGGAGGAATAGTCCACACCGCGCAAGCGCTCGCTGGCGGATTGCTGCTCCAGCAGCGACAGCGTGACCAACTGCCGCATGCGGTGTACTTCATCCTGCAAAACTGCGAGGTCGTGCTGGCCGCGATCGCGCTGGCCCAGCCATTGACCTGCTCCCAGGCCCGCGACGAGCAGGGCCGCCGACCAGGCCCACCCCTGCCAACCCCAATCGAAGAACCGGCGTTTGGCGGGAGCGGGCGTAGCGGCCTGCAGCCCCTGCTGGTACGCCTCCAGCGATTGATAGAAGCGCGGACGCAATTGCGCGCTGGGCTGCTCCTGCTCCAGCAATCCGAGCATTTCCCAGGTCTCCGACAAGGCCTCGGTTTCCTGTTTGCAGGCGGCGCACTGGGCGAAATGCTCGTCCAATTCCTCAGCCTCGGTGGGGCTCAGGGCGCCCGCCAAATAATCGGCGATATGTTCCTTTACCTGATCGCACTTCATGACGCTTTCTCTCCAGCTAATTCGAAAAAGATCTGACTGAGCGCCTTAATGGCGCGATAGACCCGCACCTTGACGGTTCCCACGTCGCACGACAGGATGTCCGCGATCTGCTCGTACTTCAGGTTCTGAAACCGGCTGAGCACCAGGAGTTCGCGCTTTTCCACGGGCAGGGCCGCCAGCGCCCGGCGCAGCAAACCCAGATCCTGCCTGCGGCGCAGGATCTCGCTGGGATCCGGTTCGGCGCTGGCCGGCTCTTGCATCTGTTCCTCGATAGAGGGCGCTTCACCCTTGCGCTTCTGCACGCCGTCGAGGTGCGCGTTGCGCCCCACCTGGTACATCCAGGATGTGAAGGGGTTGCCATCCCGATAAGTGTGCCGGTATTTCAACATGCGAAAATACACGTCTTGCACCAGGTCTTCACTAAATTCGCGATTGCCGGTGAGCCGCAAGAAGTAGCGGAACAGCGCGCGATGATGGCGCTCGAACAGCACCGCCATCTTCGCCAAGTCGCCATCCCGGACCTTTTGCATTAAGACATTGTCGGCCCGCGTTTCCGGCATTCACCCAATAATACCGGGCTGCGGGGGAAAGGTTACAGGCTGAGCGGGCGACGGGGCGAACGGGCGAGCGGGCGATACGTGTGGCAGACTGAAAGCAGGCTTGAGAGTTCTACTGATTTCCACTTACGAGCTGGGCCATCAGCCATTCGGGCTGGCATCGCCCGCGGCTTGGCTACGCCATGCCGGCGCGGAGGTCGCCTGCCTGGATTTGGCGCGCCAGCCGCTCGATGAAGATGTTCTGCAGACAGCCGACGCAGTGGCGTTTTACCTGCCGATGCACACGGCCACGCGGTTGGCTATCCCCGTGATCCGGCGAACTCGCGAGATCAATCCCAGGGCGCACCTTTGCGCGTATGGCCTTTACGCGCCTGTAAACGCAGAACTGCTGCGCAAACTGGGCGTGCGGACGGTAGCCGGCGGCGAGTTCGAAGAAGCTCTGTTGTCGCTGGTGCGGCCAGGCCCGGCGCCCTTGATTTCGCTCGCCCGGCAACAGTTCCTGACGCCGGACCGGAGCGGTTTGCCGCCACTGGCGCAGTACGCGCAACTGGTGCTGCCGGGCGGAGCGCGCCGCACCGTCGGCTACACGGAAGCCAGCCGCGGCTGCAAGCACTTGTGCCGGCATTGTCCCGTGGCGCCGGTCTATCAGGGGCGCTTCCGTATCGTGCAGCGCGAAATCGTGCTGGAGGATATTCGCCGCCAGGTGGCGGCGGGCGCGCAGCATATCACGTTTGGCGATCCCGATTTCTTCAACGGTATCGGCCACGCCGTGGAACTGGTGCGGGCGCTGCACCGCGAATTTCCGCAAATCACTTACGATGCGACCATCAAAGTCGAACATCTGTTGCAGCACTGCGGGCATTTGCCGCGGCTGCGCGAGACGGGCTGCGCGTTCGTGGTGTCGGCGGTCGAGTCGGTGGACGATTACGTCTTGCAGCACATCTTGGAAAAAGGCCATACGCGCGCCGATTTCGTGCGCGTCGCGCAAATGTTTCGCGAACTGGGCCTGGTGCTTGCGCCGACCTTCGTCCCCTTCCACCCGTGGATGACGCTGGAAGGTTACGCGGACTTGCTTGCGGCGATCGCCGACCTGGATCTGATTGAGCACGTCTCGCCCGTGCAGCTTACTATCCGTTTGCTGGTCCCGGCTGGCTCGCGGTTGCTCGAACTGCCGGAAGCCTGCGCCGACATCGGCGCATTCGACGAGGCCGCACTGAGTTACCGGTGGGTGCATTCCGACGCGCGGGTCGACAAGCTGCAGCGCGAGCTGGAGGCGGCCATCGCGCGCGCGGTCACGGCCAAAGAGGATCGGCGCACGATTTTCGGCCGCGTTTGGAAAATGACACATAGCGCCATGGCGATGCAGGCGCCCGGCCTGCCGGATGTGCCGCGGGGCCGCCCGCGAGTAACTATCCCGTATCTGACGGAACCCTGGTATTGTTGAGCGGAGCCTATTGAGGAGCAGTTGGCTCCTGTGTGAGTGTGGTACACGCTCTCTGACGGTCGCGGCTCAACAACCCTGCGAAATCACCGGGACTGTTACCGAGCTGCGACCGTAAGGAAGCGGTTTCCCCAAAACGGTTAAGCACCCGCGACTGACGAAGAGCTTGATTCATCGAGCGAAGAGCGGGTCCGGGGTGACCCGCGCAGACCAGGGGGGCTGCCCCACTTACTCGTGGCGCAGGGCTTCGATCGGCTCGACCGCGGCGGCGCGCCGCGCGGGGAAGAACGCGGCCAGGATACCGGCCGCCAGCAGAACCGCGACCGTCAATACGAAAGTCAGCGGGTCGTTTGGCTTGACCCCGTAGAGGAGCGACGCGCTAATGCGGCCGGCGGCGAGCGACAGCGGCAGCCCAATTGCCACGCCGATTGCGATCGGCAACAGGCCGGCGCGCAGCAGCATCCACTGGATTCTGGCCGGCGCCGCGCCCAGCGCGATCCGCAGACCGATTTCCGCGGTGCGCCGGGTGACCGCGTAAGCCATCACGCCGTAGATGCCTAGGGCGGCCAGCAGCAAGGCCAGCGCGCCGAAGAATCCGCTCAGCGTTGCGATCATGCGGTCGACGAAAATGGAATCGTCTACAAGTTCGAGGAGGGTGCGCGGATCGACCAGCGCCACCTCGGGATCGATCTGGCGAATCTCGGGCCGAATGACGGGCAACAGCGCGGCTGCGGGCAACCGCGTGCGCACCAGCAGGGTGGGATCGAAGCTGACGTCGCCGTCGTGAAAGGGCACGTACACAGTAGACTTGGCGGTTGTCTTCAGACCGTCGTGCAAGATGTCCCGCACCAAGCCGACGATGTATGTTGGCTCGCCGCCTTCGGTTTTGGAATCGTCAAAGCTGAGAATGCGGCCGACAGGGTCTTGAATACCTGGCAAGTATTCGCGCACAAACGCATCGTTGACTATGGCGGTCTTGCGCGTGGCATGCGCATCGCCCGGCTCGAATTCCCGGCCTCGCAGCGGCCGGATGCCGATGGTTTCAAAGTACGCGGGACCTATGCCTTGCTCCGCCACTTCGTCTCCTTCCTTGGCTGTGCGCGCGGATCCTGGAACGCGAATTCCGGCGGTCCAGGCCCCCCCCCGGTACGGGCCGGGCGCCCCATAACTAATTGAAGCCACGCCGGGCAGCGCAGCCAGCCGGGCCAGCAGCCTTTGGCGATGCTTTTCCTTATCCGCGTTTTTCCATGCGCGCGGATAGTCGAGTGAGAATGCCATTACGTTCTGAGAAACGAATCCCGGATTGATGGAGCGCAGGCCCGCCAGACTGTGCGCGAACAATCCCGCCGCCGCCACCAGCACCAGGGAAAGCGCCACCTGCAACACAACCAGAGCTTGGCGAAAACCCGCGCGCGCGCCGCCGGGCTGCTGCGACCCGCCATCCTTCAGGTCGGCGGCGGGATCGAGAGACGTGGCGCGCAATGCCGGCGCCAGCCCGAAGAGCACGGCCGAGAGAGTGGAGATACCCAGCGTAAACCCCAGCACCGCGCCATCCGGGGAGATATGGAACGACTCCGCGGAGCCGGGCGGCAGAAACAAGAGCATGTAGCGCTCGCCCCAAATGGCGAATGCCAGGCCCAAGATGCTGCCCAGCAGGGCCAGCAGCAGACTCTCGATAAGCCATTGCCGCACCAGTCGCCAGCGCGTGGCGCCCAATGAGAAGCGCATGGCAATTTCGCGGCGGCGCGCGGCCCCGCGCGCAATCAGCAGGTTGGCAACGTTGGCGCAGGCGATCAACAGCACCAGCCCAACCGCCCCCATTAAGATGGTCAAGGGCCGTCCGAAAGCCTCGCGCAGCATCGAGATACCCACGCCGCCATCGCGGACTTCGATCTTCTGCGCCAATGCCCACTTGCCAAACGCGCTATCGCGCTGGCCGCCGTAGACGCTCATCAGATACTGCTGCATGATGGTGTTGGCAGCGGCCTGGACGCGGCTGCGGGGCATCTCCGGCCGGCGGCGCGCCATGATCCAGATCCAATGGTTGCCGGGCTGCATGATCTGGCTGCGGCTCATCATGGCGGGCGCCCACATATCGGCACGGTTCTCCACCGACACGCCGTCGAATCCGGGAGCGGCCACGCCGACAACTGTCAGAGGCTGCTCATCCACCGTCAGCACGCGCCCGAGGATGGCGGGATCGAGGGCCATCCGGTGGCGCCAGAAGTCGTAACTCAGGACGACCAGCGGGTGACCCTGCGGGATGCGGTTGTCCTCGTCTTTGAAAAGCCGCCCGATGGCCGGCTTCACTCCCAGCACTTCGAAGTAATTGCCCGTGACATACTCGCGCTGCACATACTCGACGGAATTGCCATGGCCCGCATCGAAGCGCACCTTATCGGTTGAGCTGCGCGCGAATACTCCGGTGAATAGATCCGTGTGCTTCCGGAATTCCAGATAGAGCGGATACGAAGCGTAACCGCTGCCCCAGCCGCCGGTTCTATAGAGAGACAGGAGTTGGTCCGGCTTTTCCACCGGAAGCATGCGCAACATAAGGATGTCGATGAACGAGAAGATGGCGGCATTAGCGCCGATACCCAGCGCCAGCGAGAGCACGGCGGCGAGGGTGAAGGCAGGATTACGGCGCAGGCCGCGGAGTCCGTAGCCGATATCCTTCGCCAGGATTTCGATCCAGGGAATCCCGCGGCGATCGCGGTAGGCTTCTTTCATCTGCTCGATGCCGCCAAATTCGCGGCGGGCCGCCCGGCGCGCAGTATCCGGGGCGACACCCTGTTGACGCAGCTCGGCGGCGCGCATTTCCAGATGGACTTCCACTTCTTCGCTGAGTTCGCGGTCCGATTGCCGCTTCGCGAAGAGCGCTGTCAGACGTTTCCATAGCGTGCGCATGCAATGCTCCTATTCGGCTACTCTCAGAAACCGCGCCATCAGGGCGACCGTGCGCTCCCAGTCGTCCGTCTCGCGGGCGATCTGCTTGCGGCCGGTTTTGGTCAGATCGTAGAACTTGGCGCGGCGATTCTTATCGGAGGCGCCCCAGCGGGAGGCGATCCAGCCACGCTGTTCCAGGCGCAGCAGGGCGGGGTAGAGGGTGCCCTGGTTCAACTCGAGCGCGCCGGCGGAGATCTGCTGGACGCGCTTGGCCAGTCCGAAGCCGTGCTGCGGACCCATGGCTTCTAGCGTGCGGAGGACCATCAGGTCGAGGGTGCCCTGCAAAACATCGGGTTTGGAGTTTCTTGTAGACATCCAAAAGGAGTATGCCTCTTTTCATTTAGAATGTCAACATGTGGCGCACGCACTCGCACGAGCACCTGCATAAATTGTGGGGCGGCCCCGCTGGACCGCGGCCGACGCCCTCGTCGGCCTCTCGCGATCGTCGAACGTCTTGGTCTTTCGAACGAATGAGCGGGTCCGGGGAGACCCGCGCCGACCAGGGGTCTGCCCCACGAATTCGCAGAATTACCGATATATTGGGAAAAGTATGCGGCAATACGCACTCGTGCGGCCGCGGCGCATTATACTTCATCTGCCGATCGCCTTCAGCAGCTTCCTCGCCGAGAGGCTCACGATGGCGAAGAAGACTCCGAAGCTGATGACGATCACCGCCAGTTGGCGGCCGCGCGACAGGTAACGCACCTGCGGCCGTTCCAGGAATACGCGCAGGCGTACCCGCACTGGTCGCGGCGTGCGGTTCTCGATGGCTACGTAGGTATCCAGGTCGTGCACCGGCATACGTAGCGTACCGCCGCGGCCGACTGCCGTGGTGGCGATCTCGTCGTGGTCGCGGCCCATACGCCAAGCGTTCAAATCGGCGCCGCTCAGCAGCACCAGCCGGACCCGGGCATCCGGCCGATCGGATTGAAAGACGCAATCCACCATGGCCGGCTGTTGCGTCAGCGGACGGGGCACGTACCGCCAATCGCCAGCGGGGATCTCGAAGTTCTCATCGACAAGATCCACGCCCGGGAGCGCCGCCAGCAAGAATAGCAGCGCGGCGATCATTTGGCTAAAATGGAGACCATGGACCACAGTATGGCACAGCCGCGTCAGGGCCTGGCCGAGTTAGATCTGCCCGGTTGGAAGACATCGCTTAGTTGGGTGGCCGCGATTTTGCTGGCGCTGGTGTTTCTGTCGTCGGGCCTTTGGAAGCTGACGGACGCTCCCGGCGCGGCCGTACGAATGGCGCAGGCGCGCGTGCCGCAATCGCTAAGCCTGGCGGCGGCCATCGGCTTCGGCATCGCCGAAACTTTCACCGCGGTGCTGCTGCTGTTGCCGCGTTTCCGGCGCTGGGGCGCGTGGCTGGGCGGCGCGCTGCTGATCGCTTTCATGATCTTCATCGGCCTCAACTACAACGCGCTGCGCGGCGCGGAGTGCAGTTGCTTTCCGTGGGTGAAGCGGGCGGTGGGTCCGGGGTTTTTTATCGGCGATGGCATTATGCTGCTGTTGACGGTGCTGGCGGGCAAGTGGGCCAAGCCCGCGCGCAGCATGCGCACTGCGATGCCGATCCTGGGCGCGGTGACGCTGTTCGCAGCCGCCTCCTACGGCGTGGCTGCCATGCGCCAGACCGGCACGAAAGCGCCGGACACCGTGACGGTAAACGGCAAGTCCTATTCGCTGCAGGAGGGCAAGATTCTGATCTTCTATTTCGACCCGGAGTGCCTGCATTGCCTGGATGCGGCCAAGCGCATGTCCAAGCTGAACTGGGGAGATACGCGCATTGTCGCGGTGCCCATCAACGTGCCGCAGTTCGCACAGGGTTTCCTTGACGATACGCATTTGAACGCGGTGCTCTCCAACGATCTGGCCGAGTTGAAGAAGATCTTTCCGTTCGTCAGCGCGCCGGCCGGAGTGGCGCTGGTGAATGGGCGGGAGAAGATGGCGCTTACGCAGTTCGACGATCCTGAACCGGCGGATACCTTGAAGAAGATCGGATTCATCGGCCAGTGAGGCTCGCACAATACAGCAAAGGCTTCGGTTACGAGAAAGTGGGGCGGCCGACGCCCGCGTTGGCCTGGCACTACCGTCTAGGCGCTTGATTCTTCGAGTGAAGAGCGGGTCCAGGGGGACCCGCGCAGACCGGGGGGGCTGCCCCGCAAATTATGCAGCATTCCAGATATTGAGAAAACTACGTGACATTGGGCGAGGACGCCCGCCGCACCCTTATGATTGTCACCGCGCCAGCAGGACTTCGATGCTGAAAGGCTTGGTGATGTGGTTTCATGGATCTATGTTCTCCCGACGCGATTTTTTTTATCTGACGGCTGTCGGCACGCTGGCCGCCACCAACGCGAAAATGACCGGCAAGCAGCGCGTGGATCGCGCGCTGAAGGGCCAGGATGTGGACCGAACGCCGTTCACTTACTGGCATCACTTTGGGTTGGAGAAGTTCCCCGGCGAGCGGCAGGCGGAGGCCACGCTGGCATTTCATCGCCAGTTCCGCACCGATTTGGTGAAGGTGATGAGCGACTATCCTTTTCCGAAGCCGGAAGGAAAATGGCACGATCTGAAGGTCGTGAACAATCCCTTTCCCGAGCAATTGCGGGCGCTGGAACTGATTCGCGACGGCCTGCGCGGCGAGGCCGATTTTGTCGAGACCATTTTCAACCCATGGAACGTGGCGGAGAAGATGTCGTCGCCGGAAGAGGTGCTCCGGCTCAAACAGGAGAAGCCCAAGGCGCTTGAGGCGGCGCTCGAAGCCATCGCCGAATCCGAAGCCAGCCACGCACGGAAAGCGGTGGCGGCCGGGGCCGCAGGCGTCTTCCTGGCTATCGCTAACGCACAGGACGGCATCATGACCCAGGAAGACTACGCGAGGTTCAGCGAGCCGTTCGACCACCTGATCCTGGAGGCGGTAAGCGGAGCGCCGCTCAATGTCCTGCACCTGCACGGCGACAAGGTCTACCTGGGCCGTTTCGTAAAGGGCTGGCCGGCGGTTGCGATCAATTACTCCAATTTCGGCACGGGCAGGACGGTGGAGGCGATGCGCGCGCAGTATGGCGGTGTGCTGATGAGCGGCCTCGATGAGAAGAATTTCCGGCACCTTTCCGAGGCGGATCTGCGTCAGCAGTGGGAAGCTGCGCGGGCGGGAGCCGGAAAGAAGTTCATCCTGACGCCGGGGTGCTCGGTTCCCAACGACTCCACCGACGAAGAGTTGATGCGCCTCGTGAAAGTCACCGGCGCTTGATCTGTTGACTGGAACTTACTTACTGCCACAGGTGTCGAATCAGTCAGACCGGTTAGAAATCGGATAAGTCAATTGGAGGCTGAGATGTTCGACGCTATTGGTGTCTCTGAAGGTACGCAGAAGCCGTGGACAGTGGTGGTTTCGTTTATTGGACAGACCGCGCTGATCGGGCTGGCGATCCTGGTTCCATTGATCGGCACCGAGGGGCTGCCGCATGGACACTCTCTGGGCGATCTCTTCTTGCCGCCGGAGCCGCCACGGGCGCTGCCGCACCGTCCGCCGCAGGCCGCCAACGCGAAGACAAATACTATAGTCCCACCCCAGATCACTCCCCGGGGTTTAGTATTGCCCACGAGGATTCCAGATAAGCCGACGATCATTCAGGATCCCGAGTTTGAGCCGACCGCAAGCGCCGGCGTGGGCGTACCTGGCGGTTTTGGCGATTCGAATGGGTCGGGCAATGGCGCAATCGACGGCTTGTTGGGGACGGGTCCCGCTCAGGCGCCGCCGCCCATGGCCGTAATGAAGCAGCCTGCGCCATCCGCACCGCCGCCGCGCATACGGCTCGGAGGAAAAGTAGAGGAAAGCAAGCTCATTTCCGGACCGCGGCCCGTTTACCCGCCACTCGCCAGGCAGGCGCGCGTCTCGGGCACTGTGCGGCTGGAGGCGGTCATCTCGCGCGACGGCACGATCCTCAACTTACGTGCCGTCAGCGGGCATCCGTTGTTGATTCCGGCGGCTGTGGCGGCGGTGCAGAAGTGGATTTTTCTACCGACCTATCTGAACGGCGAGCCAGTGGAAGTGGCCACGCAGATCGACGTAAACTTCACGCTGAATTGAGTCAGTTGCGCGGCCCGATGCCTTCGGTGCGGCCGGCCAGCGCCTGCACCGCGGTTCCGCCGCACACCGCCACGCCGGTCTTCATCAGCGCGTTCAGGAAGTTGAACAGCAGCGCGTACAGCACCTGCTCGGTGAGCGCTTGTTTGCCCGGCAGCCGGAAGCTGGCGGGCAGCTCTTTGGAGATATTCACGCGCACGGAATAGGGCTGCGGCTTGCCGCCGCGGTCGCGCTTGTTGGCCAGGCTGATGGGTGTTTGCATGACTCCGCCGCTGCGGCCGTCGATGTAAAACTGGCAGCGCGAAAACCATCCGAGGTTGGCGGGATCGGCGGCGTCGAACAGCAGCAGGGGCGCCTGCCGTCCCGCCGCGGTGAGATCCAGCGTGATACTTCGTTGCGTGTCCTTCAGCTTGGTTTCGAAGCCGGCCTGCTTGGCGATGTTGGCCACCAGCTCCGGCTCCAATTCCAGGAGGATCAGCTTATGTTGTCCCGCTTGCAAGACCTGCATTCGACACTGTTAGTGTAGCGGGTTTCAGCGGCGGGCGTCGGAACATTACAGCGCGGCGCGGTAGAGCGCCAGCAAATCCTCGCGCGTGCAGGGCCGCGGGTTGAGCTGATGGCAGCCGTCCTGAATGGCTTTATCGGCCAGGGCCGGAAGCGCGGCCTCCGTCACGCCGTAATCGCGCAGCCGCGGGGCGATACCCACGCGCCGGTTCAAGTCGCGCACTTGTTCCGCGATCTCGCCGCCGCCGAACTGGGCTTCCAGATCGTGCAGGCGCTGCGCGACGGCCGCGCGGTTGAACTCCAGCACGAAGGGCAGCAACACCGCGTTGGCCGTGCCGTGATGCATGCCGCAGTCCGAAGACAGCGGGTGCGCCAGCGAGTGAACGGCGCCCAATCCTTTCTGAAATGCGATTGCGCCCATGATGGAGGCCATCATCATTTGGGAGCGGGCTTCCAGGTCACGCGGATCGGCCATCACGCGCGGCAGGTTCTCCCAAACGATGCGCGCGCCCGAGAGAGCGATGGCGTCGCAGATGGGGTGATAGCTCTTCGAAATGTATGCCTCGACGTTGTGCGTGAACGCATCCATGCCGGTGCCGGCGGTCAGATGCGGCGGCAGAGCCAGGGTCAGCTCCGGATCCGCGATGGCCAGCACCGGAATCAGGTGCGGGCTGAAGACCACGGTCTTGCGGTTGGTGGCTGTGATGGTGATCACTGTGGAGCGCGACACTTCACTGCCAGTTCCCGCGGTGGTCGGGATGGCGATGTAAGGCGGCACATTGGCCGAGATGCGATCGGCGCCGCCCAGCAGATCGTCGTACTCGGCCAGCGGCAACTCGTGAGTGACTTTCAGCCGGATAGCTTTGGCGGCATCGAGGGGCGATCCGCCGCCCAGGCCGACGATCCCGTTGCAGCGGTTCTGCTGGTAGCTGGCGAGCCCGTCGAGCACGTTACGTTCTGCGGGATTCGGTTCCACCGAGGCAAAGACCACCGCGCCCGGCGCCAGGCTCGCGACCCGCTCGAAGACGGGCGTGCGCGCAAGGCCTGCGTCGGTGACCAGCAGCGGACGGGAAATGCCGCGCTTGCTCAACTCCTCGGGCAGGCGGCCGACCGCGCCTGCGCCGAACAAGATGGTGGTCGGGAAGCTGAAGGTGGAAACGGTCACAATCACCATGAAAGCACATTCTGCTAAAATAACGCAGCGTAAGTCAGCAGGAGGTAGAATGACTGAAACATCGCGCCGCGGGTTCATCCGCGGAATAGGCGCAGGCGCTCTGGCCAGCTACGGCCCGATCATTCTGGGCGCGCAGAACAAGTCCGGCAGCGCCAAGCCGATCTTGGGCGAGGACGCCCACAAATACGAATGCACGCACGATTGGGGCGAATTGCCGGCCAACATCAAGTACGGCAATACGCACGGCGTCTGCGAGGATTCGCAGGCGCGCATCTACGTGCACCATACCGTTAACGACGCGAGCGAGAGCCACGATTCCATGGTGGTCTTCGACCATCAGGGCAAGTTCGTCAAGTCCTGGGGCAAGGAGTTTCAGGGCGGCGCGCACGGCCTGCATATCCGCAAAGAAGGCAGCACGGAGTTTCTGTATCTGTGCGACACCAAGCGCGGCATCATGGTGAAGACCACGCTGGATGGCGAGGAAGTCTTTACGCTGGGCTATCCCAAGGAGTCCGAATTCTACAAGCTGGATGCGGACGGCAAGCCGGCCACCAAGTACAGCCCGACCAACCTGGCCATCGCGCCCAACGGCGATATCTACGTGGGCGACGGCTACGGTTCCAGCTACATTAACCAGTACAACAGCAAGGGCGAGTTCATCCGCACGTTCGGAGGCAAAGGCAAGGAGGCGGGCCAGTTGGATTGCCCGCACGGCATCACCGTGGATCTGCGCGGGCCGAAACCGCTGCTGCTGGTGGCGGACCGCGCCAACGCCCGCCTGCAATACTTCACGCTGGATGGCAAGCACGTCAGCTTCGTAAGCGGCGTGAATCTGCCGTGTCACTTCAGCGAGCGGAATGGCGAGTTCGTGATCCCGGACCTGGGGGCGCGCGTGACCCTGATGGATCGCGAGAACAAGGTGATCGAGCATCTGGGCGACGATAGCGCCGCTAAGACATGGGGGGATTTGCGCAAGCAGACGCGGGACCATTTTACGGCGGGCAAGTTTGTGTGTCCGCATGGGGCTTGCTTCGATCACGTGGGCAATATTTTGGTAGTAGAGTGGGTGGAAGTGGGGCGGGTTAGCAGGCTGCGGAAGGTTGCTTGAAGGTTAGCGCTTTTCTTCTAATTTGGAGAAGACCATCTCGGTCGCAGCCGAGTCGCGTATGCCGCAGTCGCGGACGGCTGCCAGTGCAGGAGAGAGTTGCAGGCCGCGTGTGCCTTCAAGACATCAGGTGCGGCGCGATAATGTCGAGGAACTCGCGCGACGTAAACACCTTAATTTGCTTCCAGAACTTTGGAAAGTGCTGCTGATTGCCGGCCACCAGATAGTCGGCGCGGGCGGCATCGGCGCATTCCAGGAACAGGTTGTCATCGGGGTCTTGCGTCACCTGGAGATGGCGCGCAGAGCTGACCGGATGCGCACAACGCATGATCAGATCGATAAGCTGACGCTGTAGGCCCTTCCGAATCTGAAGTTCCGGACGCGACGGCACTTCAGCGTACTCGGCAAGAACATCATGGGAGACGTACAACCTAGCGGGCTTGGCGATAGCAGGACGACGGTTCGCTGCAGGCCGGCCGGTTTAAGTGCTGCGGAGACAACAATGTTGGTGTCGATGACCAGCCGCAGCGGGATCGTGCCCGTTTCGGTTTTCGGGCGCGCGCGGCTTTGATTACCCGATCGATCTGCCGCGAAGTCAGCTTGTCGGTGCCCTTGCGCTGCGATTCCTCGCCGATAACCCGAAGGACGTCAGGCTCTGGAGCGGCGAGGCGGACACAATCCCGGATGCCTATCAGTACCGCTTTAGCCGTCCCGCGCTTCTCGATGACGAAGGAGCGGCGTTCATCCTCAATGCGGCGCAAAAGCTGGCCAAAATTCGCACGGGCGCGCAATGCGGACACAACTATGGTCTCCCTTTTTTCAGTTCTTAGCATATATGAAACTCTTCGGTTCGTCTACCTGAACTGTGCAGTTCGGGCGGCTGCGGTGTCAAGCTGGCCACCGACCAACCTGGCCATCGCGCGCAATGGCGATATCTACGTGGGCGATGGCTATGGGTCCAGGTACATTAACCAGTACAACAGCACGGGGCGAGGGTTCGGGACTTGCTGTAACGCATCGAATCGACGGTCCATGTATCCGCGCAATTCGTCAATGCGCCTGCCCTGGTCGCTCAGACGAGCGTTGTTCACGAGGATTCCGACCAGAACGGCCGGCAAGCGAGTAGTGGCACGCTATTCGGCCTCGTCAATAACCTACTCTAAAGAGGCCGTCCCCGGTCGTGCCCGATGCGATCTCGAAACAGCAGTGCAACGCATCCAGGACAAAACTCCGTCACTGTGGCATGGGTCTTGGTTCCTGGTGATGGCCCCGGCCGTTCCGCCCCATTACGGAAGCCGGCTGAAAGCCGGCTGCGGCCAGGATTGGCCGCCCCACAAGAATTGTCGCGGCCTGCGAAGAAAGTTGCGGACAGTAATACAAATTGCGGAGGTTCCACCTGCTCAACCAGCACCCACGCACGACGGCCCCAATAGTTGCTATAATTTTAAAGATCCAGGCCGTAACGATCCAGGAACATCTATGCCCAAGCTGAAGACCCACAAAGGTGCGTCCAAGCGGTTCAAGAAAACCGGGACCGGCAAGGTGGTGCGCAACCACGCTTTCGCCCGGCATATTCTGACCTCGAAGTCGCGCAAGCGGAAACGAAAGCTTCACAAGGCCGTATTGGCGGATGCCGCCGACCAGCCGGTGTTGAAGCGCATGATCCCCTATTAGGGAACCAACCGCGTGTGGACGGAGCGCGTGGCACGTGCCCGATCCACCGCAAACGACCATCGTCGATAAGGAGAAAACGTGCCCAGAGTTAAACGTGGAACCAATCGCAGGGACTCGCGACGCAAGACATTGGATCGCGCGTCCGGATTCTTTCTAACCAAGAGCAAGCTGAACCGCGCGGCGCAGGAAGCCGTCGAGAAGGCCCTCAAATACGCCTACGTCGGACGCAAGAACAAGAAGCGCGAGTACCGTTCGCTATGGATCGTGCGCATCAACGCGGGCTGCCGGCTAGCCGGTATTTCCTACAGCAAATTCATGCACGGGCTGAAAGCGGCGGGCGTGGATCTGGACCGCAAGGTGCTGGCCGAAGTGGCGTTCGGCGATCCGGCGAGCTTCAGCTTGCTGGTGGAGAAGGCCAAAGCGGCCCTGGAGACGGCGGCTTGATGAGTCCCGTGGAACAGGAGACCGATTCGCTGCATGCGCTGGAGCAGCGGATCCAACAGGCGGTGCAGTTGGTCGCGCGGCTGCGGCTGGAGAAAGACGCGGCGGTGCAGGAAGCTGCCGAGGCGCGTGCGGAATCCGCCCGGCTCTCGGACGATCTGAAGACCCTTCACGCCGAGCGCAAACAGGTGCGCGGCCGCATCGAGAAGCTGTTGGGGCAGATCGACCAACTCAGCGCCGGCTAAAGCCGTGGCCGCCAACACACCCGAAAAACGCCCGGTACGCGTCACCATCCTGAGCCAGTCTTACACGCTGCTCACCGCCGGAGATCCGCGCGACGTGGAGGAGTTGGCGCGCCATCTGGATGAGTTGATGCTCTCCATCGCGGCCAAGTCTCCGAATGCGGATTCTACGCGCATCGCGGTGCTGGCTTGCATGCACCTGGCGGACCGGCTGCACAGTTTGGAGAAGGATCTTAATCAACTGAAAGAGCGGGTGGACCGCAAGAGCGAGGAGTTCGCGGGGCTGCTAGAACAGGCGCTGGAGGGAGGAGAGTGAGGTATTCGCGAGTATTCGCGGCTTCCGCCGCATCACTGGTTATGTGCGGTATTTTGTGGCCGGCCGCGGATGCCTACCCCGCGCAGATCGACGAATGGCGGCGGCAGCGGGAGGCGGCACTCAAAGCAGATGGCGGGTGGCTCACCGTTACAGGACTGTTTTGGCTGAACGAAGGGGAGAATCGCTTCGACGCCGCGCTGAAGGACGGTGTATTCGACCTTCACGACGGCAAGGTCACATTGCGCATGGGCGGCCAGACTCGCGAGTTGCGCCCCGATTCCGCGGGGAAACCGGACGTGGCAACGATGGGCAGCCTGTCGATGTTCGTTATCCAGCGCGGCGGCAAGTACGGCATCCGGCTCAAAGATAATAACAGCCGACTGCGCAAGGAATTCACGGGCCTGCATTACTTCCCGGTGAGGGAAGACTACCGCGTAACGACGCGGCTGGTGCCCGATGCCAAGAAGATTCCGATCCTCAACATCCTGGGCCAAGTCGAGGAGACGCCCAGCCCCGGATACGTGGAGTTTGAGTTGCACGACCAGAAGCTGCGCCTGACGCCCGTTCAGGAATCCCCGAACACGCTGTTCTTCATCTTCCGCGATCCGACCGCCGGCAAAGAGACCTACGGTAGCGGCCGGTTCCTCGACGCGGATCTGGGGAAGGACGGCGAAGTGGTGCTGGATTTCAATAAAGCTTACAATCCGCCATGCGCTTTCACGCCATACGCAACCTGCCCGTTACCGCCGAAGGAGAACCGGCTCGGGGTGCGGATAGAGGCGGGCGAGTTGAAGTACGGATCGCACTAAGTGATTTAGCTGCGGGCAAGTTGCATTACGATCGCAATCAGATTCCAGGCGACCACCGCGGCGAACCAGAAGTTGAGAAACACCAACAAGCGCTTGCGATTCAGGAACACCGCGAAGGCCGCCAGCCCCGCCGCCAGAATCTTCGAAACGATTAGCCCGGCGAGTGGCCCGGATTGCAGTAAGTGTCCGATGAAGTTGCTGCCTTCCTGCGCGCCCACATGCAGGCCGATCAGCGTGGTCAGCACATCGAGGATTTGCAGGCCGAGAAATAAGCCGATGGATGGCGTTGGAAACGCGTTCTCTCGCAGCGCAAGCGTCTTCATCGATCAGCATTCATTATGTATGGGCGTCCGGCCAGGACTCCAGTCCTCTTTGGTTATCGGGTAGTGGGCGAATATGGTTGTGGGGAAAACCCAGTTGGAGGGCGGCCAATCATGGCCGCAGCCGGCTTTTAGCCGGCTCTGGCCGCCTGAAAGGCGGCTGCGGGCAGGATTGCCCGCCCTCCTAGCGGGAGGTTTTCGGTCATCGCTATTCGTCGCGTAATGTTGTTACGGGATCCAGGCGCGTTGCCCGGCGCGCGGGCAGATAAGCCGCGGCCAGAGCCACAATGAGCAGCAGCGCGGCCACGGTGGCGAAGGTGAGCGGATCGGCGGGTTTGACCGCGAACAGGAGGGACTTCATTAGCGAAGTCAAGCCCAACGCGGCCACCGTTCCGGCGATAAGGCCGCCCGCGATCAAGATGGCGCCCTGCCGCAGAATCATGCGCAGCACGTCGCCGCTCTGCGCGCCCAGCGCCATGCGCACGCCGATCTCGCGGCTGCGCTGCAGAACGGTTTGGGCCATCACGCCGTAAAGTCCTACCGCGGCCAGCAACATGGCAATGAACGAGAATGCCGCCAGCAGCCAAGCCGCGAAGCGCCGGTTAGCGAGCGATGCGGCGACTCGCTGGTCCATGGTCTTCACGTCGAAGATGGGCACGTCTTTATCCAGGCTGGACGCTTCCCGTTGAATCCCATTTGCGAGCGCCATGGGATCGCCCGCGGTGCGCACCACAAACTGTATGGACTGTGTGGGCCTCTGCCAATACGACCAGTACAACGTCGCCTTGCGCAGCTTGTTGTCCAGCGCGTTGTGCTGCACGTGTCCGACAATGCCGACGACGGTTGCCCACGGCCCGCCGCTGCCACGGCGCAGATGCCGTCCGATGGGGTCCTGGTTCTTAAAGTATTCCTGTGCCAGGGCATCGTCGACGACCGCGGCGAGGGGCGCGCCTTCGCGGTCGGAATCGGCGATCAGGCGGCCTCCGCGCAGCGGAATTCCCATGGTTTTGAAATAACCGGGGCTGACGACGCGCTGATCGGCGTGCGGCCCGGTTCCGCCGGCGGGCACGTCTTGACCTTCGATGCTGAACGATCCGGACATGTTGCTCCCGCTGAAGGGCAGCGGGTTGACGGCCCCAGCGGTGGAGACCCCGGGCAGTGTGGCCACGCGGTCGAGCAGCGCATGGAAAAAGCCGGAGGTCTGCGCCTGGGTAGTGTAGTGGGCCGGGGGCAGGGAAACACCAAAAGTGAGCACGTTTTGCGCGCGGAATCCGGGATCGACCTTTGCCAGACTGGCAAAGCTGCGCAGCAGCAAGCCCGCGGCGACCAGCAACACCAGCGATATGGCCACTTCGAAAATCACCAGCGTGTTGCGTGTACGATGACGGCGCAGGCTGCCCGCGGTGCCGCGCGCGCCCAGTTTCAACAAATCGTGCAGGTTGCCTGTGGCAACTTGCAGGACCGGCGCGAGTCCGAACAAGACTCCGGTAAGAAGCGCAATGCCTGCCGTAAATGCCAGCACATGGCCGTCAATCGCGACTTCGTCCAGCCGCGGCAGTTCCTGCGGGCCGCTCTTTAACAGGAAGCCCACGCCCCAACTCCCGAGTAAGGCGCCCGCGGCACCGCCGAGCAGACCGAGAATTACGCTTTCGGTCAGCAGTTGGCGGGCGATACGCCATTTGGCCGCGCCCAAAGCGGCGCGGATGGAAAGCTCGCGCATGCGGCCGGCGGCGCGCGCGATCGACAGGTTGGCCACGTTCGCGCAAGCAATCAGCAGCACAAAGCCCACCGCCGCCAGCAGCACGAGCAACGCGCCGCGAATGTCGCCGACCAGCAATTCGTTCAAAGAATCCACGCGGATGGCCCAGCCTACGGACGGCGGGTAGTTATCGGGGAAGTTTTTCGCGAGAATGCTGCCGAAAGCGGCCATGCCGGCGCGGGCGCGTTCCAGCGAGACGCCTGGTTGCAGACGGGCGAGGACGAACAGGAATTGATTGGTGCGGTTGGCCGGAGACATCTGCTCCGGCGTGAAGCCGGTGGGAATCCAGGCGTCCAGCGGCGCGAACCATTGCAGGATGGAAGGCACGATTCCGACGACGGTGTAAGGCTTGCCGTTAAGGTGAATGGTGCGCCCGAGCACATTCGGGTCTCCACCGAAGCGCCGCTTCCACAGACCTTCCGTCAGGAGGACGACTTGGTTCCTGCCGGGCTGATCTTCTTCATAAGTGAACACGCGGCCCAGGAGCGGCCGCACGCCCAGCACTGTAAACAAACCCGAGGTGGCCTCGCCGCATTGCAGACGCTCCGGGCGGTCCACGCCCGTTAGGTTGAAATCGTCGGTGTTCACGGCAGCGACTTCCGAAAACAAATGCCGCTGTTTGCGATAGTCGATGTAATCGGCGACCGAGGCCGAAGCGGAATCCAGGCCGATGGCCTTGTACTGATTCTGGATGACGACGAGGCGCTCCGGATGCGGGAAGGGCAGCGGGCGCAGCAGCGTGGCATTGACGACGCTGAAGATGGCGGTGTTGGCGCCGATGCCCAGGGCAAGCGTGAGCACGGCGGTCAGTGTGAAGCCGGGGCTGCGGCGCAGAATGCGCACGGCGTAGGCCATGTCTTTGAGCAGAGTCGTCACGATATGTGATCAGCAATCGCCGTGCCGTGCGCGCGGGTTGAAATGACGGGGTGTTTGGGCCGCGGTTATGGATGCGATGTCCGGTTGTGGGATACGCTGTCCGGTTTCATGTGATGGCGGGCGGAATCGCCCAAATATCACGTAGTTATTCTATGGCCGAACGCCTGCGCAAATTGTGGGGCGGTCCCCCCTGGACCGCGGCCGACGCCCTCGTCGGCGTGCCACGACGGCCAAGGAATTGATTCTTCGAGCAAAGAGCGGGTCCAGGGGGACCCGCGCAGACCAGGGGGCCTGCCCCTGGGGCCTGCCCCACAAATCGCGCCTCGCTATACTGAAGGCTGTCCCACGATGCGCAAAACATTCTACGGCTGGTGGGTGACGCTGGCGGCCTTCCTGACATTCGGCATCGCCGTCGGTCTGCCCTACTACAACATGCCGTTCTTCTTCGACTATTTCCAGCGCGAGTTCCACTGGTCCAAGCAGCAGATCACCTTCGGCTTTCCCCTGGCCGCGCTGCTGACGCTGTGGATCGGTCCCGTGCTGGTGCCGCGATTCAGCCCGCGCAAGCTCATTCTGGTCGGCACGGCGCTCACCTGCGCGGCATTCCTGGGGTTTGGAACTATGCACGGTTCGCTCACGGTCTATTACGCGCTGTATTTCCTCTACACTGTCGGCTACATTCTCTCCGGACCGATCCCGCATCAGCTCATCGTCTCGCACTGGTTCCGGCGCAATCGCGGCAAGGCCATGGGGATTGTATATGTGGGCGTTGGCCTGATCGGCTTCCTCGGCTCGTATATGGTGAAGCCGTTGACCGAGGGAACCAATTTCCATACCGCCTTGATCGTGTGGGGCGCGCTGATGTTCCTTGCGTGGCCGCTGGCTATCTTCGTAATCCGCGACCGCGCCGCGGACAAGGGCCTCTATCCCGATGGCGACAGCCAGCCGCCCGCTGAAAATCAAGCGGAATCCCTCAGCTTTGGCTATCTGCTGCGGCACTATTCGTTCTGGCTGCTGTTGATCGGCAGCTTCTGCTCCATCGGCGCGATCGGCGCGGTGAACATTCACATGAAGTTCGTCTTTCTGGACCACGGCTTCACAGACCGCACCAAGGAAGGATTGACACTGCTGAATTCCACGTGGCGGGTGGCTTCCATGGTCATCCTGGCCACCAGCACCGTCGGGCGTCTGGCCATCGGCGGCCTGGCGGACCGGTTCTCGAAGAAATGGGTGATGACCGCGACCTACTTTCTGGTAGCCGCCACCATTCCCATGCTGCTGACCATCAACCCGTCGCGCTCGCCGGTGGCTTTCGCGGTGCTGTTCGGATTCGGCATGGGCGCGGATTACATGCTGATTCCGCTGATGGCCGCGGAGCAGTTCGGGGTCAACACGCTGGCGCGCTCCATGGCGATTCTTCTGCCGGTCAACACCATTGGGCAGACCTGGTTTCCATATTTCGTTTCGATTCTGCGCGACCGCTTCGGCAGCTACGCGATTGCGATGCGCGCGGTGTTCGCGGTATCGGTGATTGGCGCGCTGGCCATCATGCTGTTGCCGCGCCATCGGGATCAGGATGAGACACTTCACTTACAAGACCCTGGACGAATTGCGGCGCGCAGCTGAAGAGACCGGCGTAGCGCACGTCCGCTTCACTGCCAGCCCGGATGAAGTCCGGCGGGTGCTGGCGCAACCCGTGCGCGTGGGAGCGTTCACGGTCGGAAACTCAATCGCCATCCAACCCATGGAAGGCTGCGACGGCACTCTCGATGGGAGTCCGGGCGAACTGACCTGGCGCCGCTACGAACGCTTCGCGCGCGGCGGCGCCAAGCTCGTCTGGTTTGAGGCTACGGCGGTGCGCGAGGACGGGCGCGCCAACACGCGCCAGCTTTGGATTACGGCGCGCAACGTCGCGGACTTCGCGCGTCTGCTGGCGCGCGTCCGCGAAGTGCATCGCGAAAATTGGGGCAGCGCAGACGATCTGCTGGTTCCCATCCAGCTCACGCATTCCGGGCGCTACAGTGTGCCGCGGCGCATCATCGCGTATCACAATCCGCACATCGACCGGAAGACCGGCACGCTGCCGGACTATCCCGTCATCGCCGACGACGAGTTGGAACGACTGGAAGACGACTACGTGAGCGCCGCCGGTCTGGCGCTCGAAGCCGGGTTCCAGGCGGTGGACATCAAGGCTGTGCATGCCTACCTGATCAGCGAACTGCTCGGCGCAAAGACCCGCCACGGCCGCTATGGCGGTCCGCTCGAAAACCGGCTGCGGTTCATTCGCAATATTATCGGCAAGCTGCGCGCGGCGTTTGGCAATCGGCTTCTAATCGCCATGCGCGTGAATGCCTTCGACGGCGTGCCGTTCGGCTGCGATTTCGAAACTCCGTATCCGTACGGTTGGGGCGTAGACGCTGCCAATCCGTTGCGCGAGGATCTGCGCGAAGTGAAGCAGGCCATCGCCTGCTTTCGCGAATGGGGCGTCGGGTTGCTGAATATTTCGCTGGGATCGCCCTACTACAATCCCCACATCGGGCGTCCGTTCGAGAAACCCGACGAGGGCAACTACGAGCAGCCCGAGCATCCACTCATCGGGGTCGAACGGCACTTCTGCATCGCCGGCGAGTTGCAGCGCGCGTTTCCGGATCTGCCGATAGTGGGAACCGGTTATAGCTGGCTGCAGAAGTATGCGATCAACGCTGGGGCGCACAATATCGCAGCCGGCGATATTCACTTCCTGGGAATAGGGCGCGGCGCGCTGGCCTATCCGGATTTCGCGCGCGACGCTTTGGAGAAGGGCGAATTGGACGAGCGCCGCTGCTGCAAGACGCTGACGTATTGCACTTATCTGATGCGGCAGAAAAATCATCCGCTGGGCCAGTTTCCGG
>Ga0302325_10001485_pt1 | contig 59732 bp, 61 predicted proteins | sample Palsa_T0_2_FD_201948 | JGI IMG/M metagenome (GOLD analysis project Ga0302325, IMG submission 201948) | Peat permafrost microbial communities from Stordalen Mire near Abisko, Sweden - Palsa_T0_2 | ecosystem: Environmental > Terrestrial > Soil > Palsa > Peat permafrost | place: Sweden: Abisko...
CCGTAGCTTCAGCGAAGGAGGGCTCTCCTCCGTCCAATCCCAAACCCGCCGAATCGCCATGATCCAACTTCGCTCCATTCTCGAGGTGGCCGACAACACCGGCGCCCGCCGCGCCGCCATGATCAGCAAGATGGGCCAGAACACCGACACGGCCCGCGTCGGCGACATCGTCACCGTCCACATCAAGGAAAGCACCACCGACGCCACCGTGAAGAAGGGCGAGGTCGCCAAGGCCGTCGTCGTCCGCACGAAGACGGCGGTCCGCCGCTCCGACGGCAGCTACCTGCGCTTCGACAGCAACGCCATCGTCATCATCGGGGCGGACGGCAATCCGAAGGGCACCCGCATCTTCGGGCCGGTGGCCCGCGAACTGCGCGCGAAGAACTTCATGAAGATCATCTCGCTCGCGCCGGAGGTACTCTGACCATGCAGAAATTCCACATCAAACGCGGCGACTCCGTCCTGGTGATCGCCGGCTCCCACAAGGGCAAGGAAGGCAAGGTCCTGGAGATTCTCGGCGCGAAAAATCGCGCCCGGGTCGAGGGCGTGGCCATGCTCAAGCGCCACCTCAAGAAATCGCAGGACCATCCGCAGGGCGCCATCGTCGAGCGCGAGGGTTCCGTGCACATCTCCAACCTCATGCTGAAATCCCGGCATGACGCCCGGCGCGCCCGCCACGGCACCGCGGCGCCGGCCCCGGCCTGACGCCCGCGCTTGCCAAGACCGGTCCCTCGTGCGTTAATCGGCTCTTTTCCGCCCAAGACTGCCCTCCCTTTCGACCATGTCGTACGTTCCCTCCCTCAAGAAGACCTACCTGGAGCAGGTCGCCCCCGCGCTCGTGAAGAGCCGCGGCTACAAGAACAGGCACCAGGTGCCGCAACTCGTCCGGGTCGTGGTCAACACCGGCATCGACGCCGAGGCCGACAAGAACCAGATCGCCGACGTCCAGCGCGACCTCACCCTGATCGCCGGCCAGAAGCCGGTGCTGGCCCGCTCCCGCAAGGCCATCTCGAACTTCAAGCTCAAGGAGAACCAGGTCGTGGGCTGCCACGTCACCCTGCGCGGCAACTCCATGTGGGAGTTCCTCTACCGCCTGATCGCGGTCGCCCTCCCGACCATCCGCGACTTCCGGGGGGTGTCGCCGAAACTCGACGGCCAGGGCAACTACAACCTGGGGGTCACCGACTTCACGATCTTCCCGGAGATCACGGTGGAGAACGTCAAGAAAAGCCTCGGCCTCGACATCGCCATCGTCACCACCGCCCAGACCGACGACGAGGGCCGGGAACTTCTCCGCCTGCTCGGCATGCCGTTCCGCCGCACCGAGCCCGCCCCCAAGCCCCAGACCCACGCCGCCTGACCAACCGCCCCCGCCCGCCCCCCGGCGAGCCCGCCCGAACCATGCCCAAGACCTCCGCCATCCAACGCAATCTGAAGCGCCAGCGCCTCGTCGCGAAATTCGCGAAGACGCGGGCCGACCTCAAGGCCGCGCTGGCCGACCCGGCCACGACCGACCAGGAGTTTTTCGCCGCCCAGGTGAAGCTGCAGAAGCTGCCCCGCAACTCCTCGGCGGTGCGGGTGCGCAACCGCTGCTCGCTCAGCGGCCGCCCGCGCGGCTACAAGCGCAAGTACGGCGTCTCGCGCATCACCTTCCGCGAGCTCGCCCTCGCCGGCAAGATTCCCGGCGTGATCAAGTCCTCCTGGTAAATCCCGCCGCCGTCCCTCCCCCTCGTCCCTTTTCCTTTCCCGGCCGAAAGTCGGATATGATTCGGCCGCAGGACAAAATTAACATCCGCCATGACCGATCCGATCAGTGATTTCCTCACGCGCCTCCGCAACGCCGCCAAGGCGCGGCTGGACCAGTGCGTCATTCCCCATTCCCGGCTCAAGGAGAGCATCGCCGTCATCCTCAAGAACGAAGGCTACGTCGGCGAGATCAGCACGGGCGCGGACGCGCAGGGCCACAAGACCCTCATCGTGCAGATGAAATACGTCGCGGGCACTCCCGCCTTCACCGGCCTCGTCCGGGCCTCGACGCCCGGCCGCCGCCTCTACTTTCGCTACTCCGAGATTCCGCGCGTCCTCAACGGCCTGGGCATCGGCATCGTCTCCACCTCGCGCGGCCTGATGAAGGACGCCGACTGCCGCCGCCAGAAGGCCGGCGGCGAACTCGTCTGCAACGTCTGGTAAGAAGCCCCCACCCATGAGCCGCATCGGCAAACAGCCCGTTTCCATCCCCGACAAGGTCAAGGTCGAGATCACCAACACGACCGTCCTCGTCGAAGGCCCCAAGGGCAAGGTCGGCAAGACCTTCGCGCCCGTGGTGAAGATCACCATGGTGGACCACAAGGTCATCGTGGCGCCCGTCGACGAGACGCGCTTCGCCAACGCGATGTACGGCACGGCGCGCTCCATCATCGCCGGCATGGTCAAGGGTGTGACCGTCGGCTATGCCAAGGATCTCGAGATCCAGGGCGTCGGCTTCAAGGCCAACCTCAAGGGCAAGCAGCTCGACCTGGCCCTCGGCTACTCGCACCCGATCCTGATGCAGATTCCCGACGGGATCAAGATCACCGTCATCGAGGGCACCCGCCTCAAGGTCGAGGGCTGCGACAAGCAGCTGGTCGGCAAGATCACCGCCGAGATCCGCAGCCATTACCCGCCTGAACCCTACAAGGGCAAGGGTGTCCGCCTGGTCGGCGAGCGCGTCCGCCGCAAGGAAGGCAAGACCGTCGCCTAACCCGGCGCGTTGGGACAACGCGCCCCACCTCAATTCTACCATGAATACCCAGCACAAGGCCCGGCTGCTGCAAAAGCGCCGCTGGCGCATCCGCAAGAAGGTGAAGGGCACGGCCGTGCGCCCCCGCCTGAGCGTCAAGTTCACCACCAAGCACATTTACGCCCAGGCGATCGACGACGACAGCGGCGCGACGCTCGTCTTCCTCTCCAGCCTCGACGCGGAGCTGCGCAAGCAGAAGCTCCAGGCCAACCTGGCTGGCGCCAAGACCCTCGGCGTCGCCTTCGCCCTCAAGGCCAAGTCGGCCGGCCTCGGCCCGGTCGTCTTCGACCGCAACGGCGCCCGCTACCACGGCAAGGTCAAGGTCTTTGCCGACGCCGCCCGCGAGGGCGGCCTGTCCTTCTAACCGCCCATGAGCACCGCCACCATTTCCTCCCCCTCCTCCCGCCGCGACGACCGTTCCTCCTCCTCGGCCGATGGCCCCACCATGGTCGAGAAGGTCGTCTTCGTGAACCGCTGCGCCAAGGTCGTGAAGGGCGGCCGCCGCTTCAGCTTCGCCGCCCTCGTCGTGGTCGGCGACCAGAAGGGCCAGGTCGGCATCGGCTACGGCAAGGCCAACGAGGTCCCTGATGCGATCAAGAAGAGCACCGAGCACGCCAAGAAGAACCTCGTGCGCGTCAAGCTCCGGGGCGACACGATCCCCCACGACGTCCTCGGCAAGTGCGACGGCGGGCGCGTGCTCCTGCGCCCCGCCTCTCCCGGCACCGGCCTGATCGCCGGCGGCGGCGTCCGCGCCGTCCTCGAAGCGGCCGGGATCAAGAACATCCTCACCAAGTCGATGGGTTCGAACAACCACATCGCGGTGGTCAACGCCACGCTCAACGCGCTGCAGCAGCTGCGCCTGGCGGAGGACATCGCGGCCATCCGCAAATAATTCCGATGAAACTTCACGAACTCGTCAACGTGCCCGGCGCGATCCACCGCAAGAAGCGGGTGGGCTGCGGCGAAGGCGGCGGCCACGGCAAGACCAGCACCCGCGGCGGCAAGGGCCAGAGCGCCCGTTCCGGCAGCAGCATCCGCCCCGGCTTTGAGGGCGGCCAGATGCCCCTCTACCGCAAGCTGCCGCACCGCGGCTTCAACCAGGCGGCCTTCCGGGTCGAGCCGGTGGTCGTCAATGTCGGCGACTTCGCGAAGGTCGACCCCAAGATCACGGCGATCGACGCCCTCGTCCTGGCGCAGGCCGGGCTCGTCCGCAAGGACGAGAAAAAGATCAAGGTCCTGGGCGACGGCGAGATCTCCCGGCCGCTCAAGGTCACGGCGGCGAAGTTCTCCGCCTCGGCCAAGGCCAAGATCGAGCAGGCCGGCGGCGAGGCGATCGTCGGCTGATGTTCTCCGCTTTCGCCAATTCACTGAAGATCCCGGAGCTGCGCTCGCGGATCTTTTACACGCTGGCCCTCCTGTTTGTGGCCCGGGTCGGAGCGCACATCCCGCTGCCCGGGATCGATCCCAATCCGCTGCAGAATTTCTTCAACCAGCAGGGCGGGGGCGGGGCGGCCGGGGCGATCCTCGGCCTTTACAACATGTTCACCGGCGGCGCGCTGCTCAAGGGCGCGCTCTTTTCGCTGAACATCATGCCCTACATCAGCGCCTCCATCATCTTCCAGCTGATGACGGCGGTGGTGCCCGCGCTCAGCCGGCTGCAGCAGGAGGGCGATGTCGGCCGGCAGAAGCTGACCCAGTACACCCGCTACGCCACCGTGCTGATCTGCCTGGTGCAGGGCACGATCCTCATCCTCTCGCTGGAGAATCCCGCCCGGCTCTTCTCCGGCTACGATCCGAACATCTACGGCTCCATTGTCATCGTCGACCGCGCCAGCTTCCTCCTCACCTCGGTCGTCTTCATGACGGCGGGCACGATGCTGCTGATGTGGCTCGGCGAGCAGATCACCCAGCGCGGCATCGGCAACGGCGTCTCGCTGCTGATCACGATCAACATCCTGGCCGGCGCGCCCGGGGCGGCGGTCGCGACCTACCACATGTTTGTGCACCCGGTGGGGGCGGGCCCGACCGGCGGCCTGGGCGGCGTGCCGCTGGCGATCCTGCTCGTCCTCCTTTTCCTCGCGGTCACCGTCGGGATCATCCTGGTCGTGCAGGGGCAGCGGAAGATTCCGGTGCAATACGCCAAGCGCGTCGTCGGCAACAAGGTCATGGGCGGCCAAAGCTCCTTCCTGCCGCTCAAGGTCAACTACTCCGGCGTCATGCCCGTCATCTTCGCCGCCGCCATCCTGCTTTTTCCGCAGCAGATCCTCTCGCAGCTGGGCGCGGCCTTCAAGCCGCTCGGGTTCCTGACCGAGTTTTCGCAAAATCTCCTGCCCGGCCGCTGGATCTACTACTCCTGCTACGCCATCCTGATCCTCTTCTTCAGCTATTTCTGGGTCTCGGTCATGTTCAAGCCGATCCAGATCGCCGACGACCTGAAGAAATACGGCGGCTATGTGCCCGGCGTGCGGCCGGGCGAGCCGACGGCGCAGTTCCTCGACTTCATCATGACGCGCCTGACGCTGGCGGGCGCGATCTTCCTCACGGCGATCGCGGTCATGCCGAATGTCGTTGAATTCAAGCTCAACGTCCCGCCGCAGGTCGGATATTTCTTCGGCGGCACGGGTATGCTCATCACCGTCGGCGTGATTCTCGACACGATGCGCCAGATCGAGACCTTCCTCCTGCAGCGCCACTACGACGGCTTCCTCAAGAAGGGCCGGATTCGCGCCCGCAGCGCCAATCCCCAGCAGGGCTCGACCGGCGACGCCCTGGCGCTCGACGCCGTCATGAAGATCGTCTGGCCCCTGCTCGGCATGTTCCTCCTGGGCATGACGATATGGGTCTACCAGAGGTTCCTCAAATAAGTTCTTTACTCCGGTGGCCCCGGTTGCCATCAATAGACCCTTTTCGTCTTTTGACGCTGCCGTCAAAACGAAGCTCCTTCTGCTCGGTGCAGCCGATTCCCACGGGGAAGATTTGCTGCGCCGGGCGCGTTCTTTGCACATTGAGCACGTCTCTTCCGTCGGCCTGATGCGACGGGGGATTTCGCGCCACCCCGGGACGGACGAAGCCGTCCTCGCGCTCATGCGCCGGTGGTTTTTTGCGCGCAAACCTGATGCGGGATTTGTCCTCGCGGACTTCCCGGCTACGTTGCTCCAAGCCAAAGTGTTCGACGAATGGCTCGATGTCCGCGGCGAGACTCTCGACGCGGTGCGGGCCGGCCCCGGAGCTCCCGCGGCCGTCGTCGCCCACTATCGCGCCCTCGGCCTCGCGGCCGACGTCGCTCCCTCCCGCCTCCTCCCGCTTTTGCCGGAGGGCGCCGCGGGGGACTCCCGCTCGACATGATTCGCAGCAAGAGCAGGGAGGAAATCACCCGGATGCGGGAGGCCTGCGCGATCGCCGCCCAGGTGCTCGCCGTCTTGCAGCCTCTCGTCCGTCCGGGCATCACCACCCAAGACTTGGAGGAAGCGGGCCGGGACGCCATGAGCCGCCTCGGCGCCCGCAGCGCCTGCTACGGCTACCAGCACAACGCCCGCCGCTATCCCGCGCACACCTGCATCTCGGTCAACGAAGAGGTCGTCCATGGCATCCCGTCCTTCCGGCGCATCCTGCGCGAAGGCGACATCGTTTCCCTCGACATCGTGGTCGAATACCACGGTTTCATCGGCGACAACGCCCTGACCCTGCCCGTGCCGCCGGTGGCGCCCGCCCTCGAGCACCTGCTCGGGGTCACGCGCGAGGCCCTCGACGTCGGCATCCGCGCCGCCCAGGTCGGCAACCGCATCGGCGACATCTCGCACGCCATCCAGGCCTTCGTCGAAGGCCACGGCTGCAGCGTCGTTCGCGACATGGTCGGGCACGGCGTCGGACTCTCGATGCACGAGCCGCCGGAGATTCCGAACTTCGGCCGCCGCGGCACCGGGGAAAAGATCCGGCCCGGCTTTACGCTGGCGATCGAGCCGATGGTCAACCTCGGCGACTACCGGACCCGGACGCTGCCCGACGGCTGGACGGTGGTGACGGCGGACGGCTCACCCTCCGCCCACTTCGAACACACCGTGCTCACGACGGAAAGGGGCCCGGAGATCCTCACGGTCCCTCCCGCCTAGCCCGAGCCGTCTTTCACCTCCACTTTTTTCACTCTCAGACCCGCCTCTCTCCTCTCCTCTCCACTCCCTCCTCCTCTCCCATGCCTCGTCTCCTCGGCGTTGAAATTCCCGCGAAAAAGAAAGTCGCGTACTCCCTCCGTTATATTTACGGCGTCGGTCCCACGCGGGCCGACCAGGTCGTCAAGGAAGTCGGCCTGAACCCCGACATGCGGGCCCAGGACCTCACGGAGGAGCAGCTGAACAAGATCCTGCACGTGATCACGGAGCACAAGTGGGTCGTCGAGGGCGACCTGCGCCGCGAGATCGCCGCCAACCTCAAGCGCCTTCAGGCCGTCAACTGCTACCGGGGCATCCGTCACCGCCGCAGCCTGCCGGTCCGCGGCCAGCGCACCAGCACGAATGCCCGGACGCGCAAGGGTCCGCGCAAGACCGTGGGCGTGACCAAAACCAAGGAATAATCCCCATGGCCGACGAGTCCTCACCAAAGAAGGAGAAACCCTCCCCCACCGCCCCGCAGGGCGACAATCCGGCTGCCACCGCCCCCAAGGCGGAGAAGAAGCCCCGCGCGCCCAAGGGCGCTCCCCGCGAGGACGGCGCCCCGGCCCCCGCGGGCGAGGCGGCCGCCGCGCCCGCCAAGGACGGCGCCCCCCCCGCCGCCAAGGTGGAGATGGTCGGCGGCGTGGCCAAGCAACCCACCGCGGAGGACCTCCTCAAGGAGGAGCTCGGCACGATCAAGGTGCGCAAGGCCAAGGGCTCGAAGAACGTCACTTCCGGCTTCGCCAACGTGCTGGCCTCCTTCAACAACACGATCGTCTCCATCACCGACCACAAGGGCCAGGTGATCGCCTGGTCCAGCGCCGGCAAGTGCAACTTCCGCGGCTCGCGCAAGTCCACCGCCTACGCGGCCCAGGTCGTCGCCCAGGACGCCGCGCGCAACGCCATGTCCCACGGGCTGAAGGACGTCGTCATCCGCGTCTCCGGCCCCGGGCTCGGCCGCGACAGCGCCATCCGCGCCCTCCAGGCCATCGGTCTCGACATCACCTCGATCGTGGATGTCACGCCCATTCCCCACAACGGCTGCCGGCCGCGCAAGCGCCGCCGCGTCTAACCTCGCCCTTTTCATCCTCTTACCTTCCTAACATGGCTCGTTATCTCGGTCCCGGCACCCGCATCAGCCGGCGCTTCAACCAGCATATCCTCGGCTCCGGCAAGGCGCTGGAACGCCGCAACTACCCTCCGGGCCAGCACGGCCCCAAGAGCCGCCGCAAGTACAGCGAATACGCGGTCGGCCTGAACGAGAAGCAGAAGCTGCGCTATGCCTACGGCCTGCTCGAGCGCCAGTTCCGCCGCATGTTCGAGATCGCCAAGCGCGAGCGCGGCGTCACCGGCGAGCGCTTCCTGCAGCTGCTCGAGACCCGGCTCGACAGCGTCATCTACCTGCTCGGCCTGGCCAAGAGCCGCGCCGCCGCCCGGCAGTTCGTCAATCACGGGCACATCCGCGTCAACGGCCACAAGGTCGACATCGCGAGCTACAATGTGCAGCCCGGCGACGAGATCGAGGTGAAGAACACCCCGGCCTCGCGGCAGATGGCCACCCGCAATCTCGAGGAGAACCGCATCCGCACCGTGCCGGGCTGGCTCTCCCTCAATGCCGAGCAGTTCAAGTCCGCCGTCGTCCGCCTCCCGACGCGCGACGAGATGGACCAGAACATCAACGAGCAGCTCATCGTCGAATTTTATTCCCGCTTCTGAACCCTGACATTTTTTCTCCCATGCCCAAACGCCTCGGAAAGTTCGAACTCCCCAACAAGCTCACGAAGATCGAGGAAGGCTCCACGCCGACCTACGCCAAGTTCATCGCCGAGCCCTTCGAAGCGGGTTACGGCCACACCATCGGCAACTCCCTGCGCCGGATTCTGCTCAGCTCCATCGAGGGGGCGGCCATCACCTCGGTCAAGATCGACGGGGTCAACCACGAGTTTCAGAGCATCGACGGCGTGGTCGAGGACGTGACCGACATCGTCCTCAACCTGAAGAAGGTCCTGATCGTCTCGGCCAAGCGCGACACCATCAACCTCCTGGTCAAGGTCAACAAGGCCGGCGCGGTCTCCGCCGCCGACATCCAGGCCGACGCCAACATCCAGATCGTCAATCCCGACCAGCCCATCTGCACGCTGGACTCCAAGCGCGCCTTCGAGGCCGAGATCGAGATCAAGACCGGCCGCGGCTATTACCCGGGCGAGCAGAACAAGAAGGAGGAGCAGGCCATCGGCGTCATCCCGATCGACTCGCTCTTCTCTCCGGTCAAGCTGGTCAAGTACGCCGTGGAGAACACCCGCGTCGGCCAGATCACCGACTACGACAAGCTCATCCTCGAGGTCTGGACCGACGGGCGCATCACCCCGGACGACGCCCTGAAGCAGGCCGCCTCCATCCTGAAGCACCATCTCGACGTCTTCGACCGCGTCAGCGAGGAGCAGTTTGATTTCGAGAGCCAGCAGAGCGAGGTCAGCGAGGAGCAGAACAAGCTCCGCAAGCTGCTCAACATGTCGGTCAACGAGATCGAGCTCTCCGTCCGCGCGGCCAACTGCCTGAACAACGCCAACATCACCACCGTGGGCGAGCTGGCGATGAAGACCGAGCAGGAGATGCTCAAGTACCGGAATTTCGGCAAGAAATCCCTCAACGAGATCAAGGAAAAGCTGGAGGCCCTCGGCCTCTCGCTCGGCATGAAGTTCGACGAGCGGCTGCTCGACGCCAAGAAAGAGGCCTGAGCCCCCCGGCCGGCCCCGATGGATCCCAAGCTGATCGGCTGATAAAATGCGCCATAATAAACACCATGCCTCCCTCGGCGTGACCCGCGAGCACCGCGCGGCCATGCTGTCCAATCTCGCGGTCGCGCTCATCACCCATGGGCGGATCGAGACGACCCTCAGCAAGGCCAAGGCGCTGCGCCCCTTCGTCGAGAAGGTCATCACCAAGGCCAAGCGGGCGGCGGCCCAGGCCGAGAAGAAGGACGCGGTGCACCTGCGCCGCCTCGCCCTGCGCGACGTGCGCGACGAGGACGCGGTCACGCTGCTCTTCAATGAAAAGTACAAGGATTTTGCCGAGCGCAGCGGCGGCTACACCCGCATCTACAAGCTCGGCCCCCAGCGCATCAGCGACGCCGCCGAGATGGCGCTGATCGAATTCGTCAAGGCCGAGGACACGGGCTACAAGAAGTCCCGGGGCCGCCGGAGCAAGAAGGCCGGCAAGGCGAAGGCCGCCAAGGCGCCCAGGGCCGCGGCCGCGGAAGCCCCGGCCGCCGCGCCGGAGGCGCCGGCCGCCGGGGATGCAACTCCCGCGCCGGAAGCGCCCAAGGGCTGATCGCCCGGTCGGCGACGGCCCATGCTCGAGCTCTCCGCCGCCAGCGTCGTCTATTGCCTCCTGGTGGCCGGGGTCTTCCTCGGGCTCTGGCTCTATTACGACCGGCGCGACCACCGGCGCTTTGAGCGCGAGCGCCGGAAGGCCGCCTTCCACTGCATCCGCTGCAACCGGCTCTACGTCGCCCCGGGCGGCGCCGAGCTCTGCCGCTGCCCCGGCTGCGGGCACGAGAACGCGCGCCTGAGGTTTTAGAGAATCGCTCTTGCGGTGCTTCGGCGGTTCCGATTTGGCTCTCCCTTTCCCGCCGCTTCATGCCTCAGACCATCGCCGTCCTCGACTTCGGGTCCCAATATACGCAGGTCATCGCGCGACGGGTGCGGGAGTGCCGGGTCTTCTCGAAGATTTACCCCTTTGCCACGCCCGCCGCCGAGCTCGCGGCCGACGGGGTGATTGGCATCATCCTTTCCGGCGGCCCGAGTTCGGTCTTTGCCGAAAAGGCGCCGATGCCCGACCGGGCCATCTTCGGCCTGGGAGTCCCTATCCTCGGCATCTGTTACGGCATCCAGCTGATGGGGCGCCTCCTGAAGGGCAAGGTGGCGAAGAGCGAGCGCCGCGAATACGGCCACGGCATCCTGACCGTCGGCCGGCCGGGCCGGCTTTTTGCCCGGCTGCCGAGGAAACTACGCGTCTGGAATTCCCATGGCGACAAGGTGATGCGGCTGCCCCCGGGCTTTGTCGCCATCGGCCGGACCGAAAATTCCCCCTTCGCCGCCATCGAGGACCGGCGCCGCAATTTTTTCGGCATCCAGTTTCATCCCGAGGTTTTCCACACCGAGCGCGGCGTGGACGTGCTGCGGAACTTTCTGGTGGAGGTCTGCCGCGCCCGGCAGGACTGGACCGTGCGGGATTTCATCGCGCAGTCCGTGGAGCGCATCCGGGCGACCGTCGGCTCGTCCCGCGTGATCCTGGGCCTGTCGGGCGGGGTCGATTCCTCGATCGCCGCCGCGCTGATCCACCGGGCCGTCGGCCGCCAACTCACCTGCATCTTCGTCGACAACGGCCTGCTGCGCCGGGGCGAGCGCAGCGCCGTGGAATCGCTCTACCGGCGAAACTTCGCCATCGACGTCAGGGTGGTGGACGCATCCGCCCTCTTTTTGCGGCGCCTCCGGGGAGTCTCCGAGCCCGAGCGCAAGCGCAAGGTCATTGGCCGCACCTTCATCGAGGTCTTCGAGCAATCGCTCGCGTCGGTCGGGGCCGCCGGCTTTTTGGCGCAGGGCACACTCTATCCCGACGTCATCGAAAGCGTGGCGATCGGCGCCAATCCGGCGGCCCTGATCAAGACGCATCACAATGTCGGCGGCCTGCCCAAGCGCATGAAGCTCAAGCTGCTCGAGCCCTTGCGCGAGCTCTTCAAGGACGAGGTGCGCCGGGTGGGCGCCGAGCTCGGCCTGCCGCGCGAGGTCGTCTGGCGCCAGCCTTTTCCGGGGCCCGGGCTGGGCGTGCGCATCCTGGGCGCGGTCGATCCCGAGAAGCTCGAGATCCTGCGCGGCGCCGACGCCATCCTGCAGGAGGAGATGATGGCGAGCGGCTGGTACTGGAAGGTGTGGCAGTCGTTCTGCGTCTTCCTGCCGGTGAAGTCGGTCGGCGTGGTGGGTGACGAGCGCAATTATGCGTATGTGATCGCGCTGCGCATCGTCGAAAGCATCGACGCCATGACCGCGGACTGGACGCGACTGCCCTATGACCTGCTGCGAAAGATCTCCAGCCGCATCACCAACGAGGTTCGCGGCGTTTCCCGCGTCGTCCTCGACGTGAGTTCCAAGCCTCCGGCCACCATCGAATGGGAGTAGGCTTGAACTTTGCTCCAACATGAGGCGTATTGGGGCATGCATCGCATCATGAGGCTTTCCCCCTATGTGGCCTTCCTGTCCGCCGCCCTGCTCGCGCGGGCGGACGAGCCTCCGATCATCGCCAAGGCCAGGGCGTATCTGGGCTCCGAGGACGCGCTCAACGCGGTCCGGTCCGTGCACCTGGTCGGCGCCTTTGTGGATGCGTCCAAGGCGGGAACGACGCCTCCCTCCTCCGTGGATATCATCTTTCAAAAGCCATTCGAGCACCACTTGGTCGTCACGGCGACGCAGACGGTGAAGGCACCCGGGATCCTGACGGACGACCAGCGGGCCGGAATCGCCGCGGTGCCCGAGGTCAAGCACACGGTCGTCCGGACGGTCGCCTTGGGCGGTTATGACGCCTGGGAGCGGCTGCAGACCGACAACGACCTGCCGCGGCTCGGCTTGCTCAATGTCGACCAGATCCGGGTGTTGCGCGCGGACGTTTGGGAGAATCTCGGCTATTATCGGGGCATCGAGGCCGAGGGGGGCAGGGTGGAGGACCAGGGTCCGGCGACCATCGATGGCGTCGCCTGCGAGAAGATCGCCTTCATCCACACGGCGAACGTGGTGTATTACCGGTATTTCGACCAGGCCACGGGCCGGCTCGTCTATACCGAAACGGCGGGCGGGTTGAAGATTCGGGAGGAAGGAACGATCGAGGCCGGCGGCATCAAGTTTCCGCAAAAAATCACCACGATCGAGCCGACCTCCGCTCCGGGAGCCACGCCGCGCAGCACGACGCTCTCCATCGATCACGTCACGGTGAACGAGGTGTTTCCCGCCAGCCTTTTTGAAGTGCCACTACCGCCCGTGCCGGTCCGGCCGCCGGTGATGGCTCCGGCGGCCCCTGTCCCGGCTGCCCCGGTTCCCGCCGCGCCCGCTCCCGCCGGCACTCCCTAGCCGCCGCTGCCGGGCCGCATGCGTCGCCTCCGCTTCAGCGATCGGGCCTTCGCCGCGGATCTGGCGGCCTTCAGCCGCGGCTCGGCCGCTTCCGCCGAGATTTCGTCCGCCGTTGCCGGCATCCTCGCCGAGGTCGGGGCTCGCGGGGACGAGGCCGTGGCCCACTATGCCGCGAAATTTGATGGCGCCGTGCTGCGCCCCGGCGATTTTCGGGTGAGGCCGGCCGAAGTCGCCGCCGCCGCGCGCCGGCTTGGGGCCGCCGGGCGCCGGGCGCTGGCGGCGGCGCACGGCGCCATTGTCGATTTCAACCGCCGCGGCCTGCCGCGGGACTGGACCGCCCGGAATCCGCACGGCGCCGCCGTCGGCGAAAAATTCGATCCGATCCGGCGGGTCGGACTCTATGTGCCCGGCGGCCACGCTCCGCTGGTGTCGACCGTGCTGATGACCGCCGCTCTGGCCCGCCTCGCCGGCTGCCCGGAGATCGCCGTTTGCACTCCCGCGGGGGCGGGAGGACGGATCGCGGACGGCCTGCTCGCCGCGCTGGGTCTGGCCGGGGTGACCGAGATCTACCGCATCGGAGGCGTGCAGGCGGTGGCCGCGATGGCCTACGGCACGGCGACGATCCGGGCGGTCGACAAGATCTTTGGGCCGGGCAATGCCTATGTCTGCGAGGCCAAGCGCCAGGTGTTCGGCACAGTCGGCATCGATTCGCTGCCCGGACCGAGCGAACTGATGGTCATTGCCGACGCCGCCGCGCGGCCGGATTTCGCCGCCGCCGATCTCCTGGCGCAGGCCGAGCACGGGTCCGGCCGGGAAAAAATCTACCTGGTCGCAACCTCGCCGAAGGTGCTCGACGCGATCGTCGCCGAAATAGAGGAACAGGCCCGCTCGGCCGGCCGAGCGGACAGCATTCGGCGCGTCCTGGCGGCCGGTTTCCTCGCGGTCGAAGTCACGAACCTGGGCCAAGCCGCCGCGGTCGCGAACGCCATTGCGCCCGAGCACCTCGAGCTGCTCGTCCGCGCGCCCGCGATTCGGGTTCTCACCCGCGCCATCACCACGGCCGGAGCGATCATGATCGGCAATTTCACCCCGACGGCCCTCGGCGATTTTGCCGCCGGACCGAGCCATGTCCTTCCGACCGGGGGGACGGGCCGTTTTCTCAGCGGGTTGCGGGTGGAGGACTTCCTGCGCCGCACGAGCATCGTGCGCTACGACCGGGCCAGCGTGCGGCGGGCCGAGCCGATCGTCGCCGCCTTCGCCGCCATGGAGGGCCTCGGCGCCCACGGCCGCTCGGTCGCGATCCGGACACCCTGACATGGCTGCAAACTGCCCGGCCGGGCTCGCCCATGTCGCCCAGCTGCACGCCTACACGCCCGGGCTGCAGCCGACGGAGCCGGGCTGGGTCAAGCTGAACACCAACGAGTGCCCCTATCCGCCGAGTCCCCGCGTGGCGGAAGCCCTGCGCCGGGAGATTGGGGAGGACGGGGCCTCGCTCCGGCTCTACCCCGATCCCAAGAGCATCCCGTTGCGGCGGGCGGTGGCGAAGGCGCATGGCCTGCGCGAGGAGAATGTCTGCGTCGGCAATGGTTCGGATGATATTCTCAATCTGCTGGTCCGCTGCTATTGCGGCGGTGAGGCGGCCGCCGGCTTCACATGGCCAAGCTACTCGCTCTACCCGGTCTTGGTCGGGATCCAGGACGGCCGGACGCTGGTCGTCGAGTTCGACCGGACGATGGCGCTCCCCGCCGCGAAGATCGGGGCCTCGCGGGCCAGCGTCTTTTTCCTGACTTCGCCGAATGCCCCGACGGGAGTGGGCTTTTCGAAGGGGGAGATCGAGGGCCTGCTGCAATCCTTCGGCGGCCTGCTGGTCGTCGACGAGGCCTACGCGCCCTTTGCCCGCGAGGACGCGATTTCCCTCCTGGAAAGGCACCCGCGCCTCGTGGTCGTCCGCACGCTCTCCAAGGCCTTGGCGTTGGCCGGCATCCGGGTGGGGTACGCGCTGGCCCGTCCCGCAGTCATCGATCTCCTCGACCGCGTCCGCGACAGCTACAATGTCAGCCGACTCTCGCAGGCGGCGGCGCTCGCCGCGCTGGGCGACCCGGATTATTACGCGGCCGTCGTCTCCCGGATCCGGGCGACGCGCGATCGTTGCGTCCGGCAATGGTCCGGGGAGCGCGGCTGGTTCACCTATCCGTCCCAGGCCAACTTCATCTTCACCGAGCCCAGGGATGAGCGCGGCCGCACCGGGCCGGAAGTGGCCAAGGCGGCTTATGATTTCCTGTATTCCCGCCGGGTGCTGGTGCGCCACTTCCCGAGCCATGCCTTGACCGCGTCGTTCCTGCGCATCAGCGTCGGGACGGACGACGATATGCTCGTCCTCAACGAAAGTCTCGACGCATGGCCTCAGGCAAACACCAACGCGTAGCGACCGTCTCCCGCCAGACGGCGGAGACGGATATTGTCATCACGCTGGCCATCGACGGCCGCGGTGCGGGCAAGATCGACACGGGGGTGTCGTTTCTCGACCACATGCTGACGCTTTTCGCCAAGCACGGCCTGTTCGACCTGACCATCGTGGCCAAGGGCGACACCGACGTGGACTATCACCACACCGTGGAGGATGTCGGCCTGGTGCTCGGCCAGGCGTTCAAGGAGGCCCTCGGCGCCAAGATCGGCATCAAGCGCTACGGCTTTTTTCTCCTGCCGATGGACGAGGCGCTGGTCCGCGTCGCCCTCGACGTCGGCGGGCGGCCGCACCTGGTCTACAGCGCCGAGGCGCCGACCATGTTCGTGCGCGATTTCAACATCGCCCTGGTCAAGGAGTTTTGCCGCGCCTTCAGCAACACGCTCGGGGCCAACCTGCACGTGCAGCTGGTCTACGGCGAAGAGCCGCACCACGTGGCCGAGGCCGTCTTCAAGGGCCTGGCCCGCGCGCTCGACGCCGCAACCCAGATCGAGCCGCGCGCCGCCGACCTGCTCCCGAGCACCAAGGGAAAGCTCTGATGGCGACCATCGCCGTCATTGACACCGGCATTTGCAACCTCCGCAGCGTGACCAAGGCCCTTGAGGCCGTGGGAGCCGCGCCCCGGGTGGTGCGCACGCCGCATGAGCTGAGATCCGGCGCAGCCGAAGGCCTCGTCCTGCCCGGGGTGGGGGCCTTGCGCGACTGCGTGGCGTCGCTGCGCGCGAGCCGGATGGACCATGCGGTTCGCGACTGGATCAAGGAGGACCGGCCTTTCCTGGGCGTCTGCCTGGGGATGCAGGCGCTTTTCGAGGGTTCGGAGGAGGGGAACGTGCAGGGCCTGGGGATTTTTTCGGGAAAGGTCCGTCGCTTCCGCCTGCCGCCGGAGTTCAAGATACCCCACATGGGCTGGAATACGCTTCGATTCCGGGATCCGGCATCGCCGCTGGCGGCCAATCTTGGAGCCGGGGAGGCATTCTATTTCGTGCACAGCTTCTACTGCGAACCGGCGGATCCTTCGCTGGTGCTGGCGGAATGCGATTACGGAGGACCCTTCCCGGCGATTGTCTCCCGCGGGCGCTCCTTCGCGACGCAGTTTCACCCGGAAAAGAGCCAGGCCAAGGGGTTGCAGATTTACCGCAATTTCGCCGCCGTGGCGGCCGCGGCCTGACCGCCGCCCGGAGGCCGCATAAAGGCCCGTTGATCGGGGGCTTACGGAGGCATTATATCTCCTTTTCGAGCCAACTTTGCTTTGCCAGTGGCCTCAATCTAGCTTCGGTTAGGGGCATGGGCAAGACCGCCACGCTCAAATTGGACGACAAGGAGTACCCTCTGCCGATCCTGGTCGGCGCCGAGGGGGAGAAGGCGATCGACACCCGCAAGCTGCGGGCGGATTCGGGCTACATCTGTTACGATCAGGGCTACGGCAACACCGGGTCCTGCGAGAGCGCCATCACCTACCTCGACGGCGACCACGGCGTGCTCCGCCACCGGGGCTATCCGATCGAACAGCTCGCCAACAGCAGCGACTTCGTCGAAACCGCCAATCTGATCATCTATGGCGAGCTGCCCAACGCCGAGAAGCGCAAGGCCTTCGGCCTCCTTCTGCGGCAGAACGCGGCGGTCGAGACTCAGATGCAGCGCATTTTCGAGGGCTTCCCCAAGGAGGCACCGCCGATGGCGATGCTTTCGTCGATCGTCGCCTCGCTGGCGGCCCACTACCCGCACCTGGCCGCCAACAATTTCGAGCAGGATCTGGCCAATTTCGACCTGGCCGCGGCCATCGCGATCTCGAAGATCCGGACGATCGGGGCGATGATCTACCGGTACCTGAACGGCCTGCCCTACATTTTTCCGAAGCAGGAGCTGCCCTTCTGCGAGAACTTCCTGCACATGATGTTCTCGGAGCCGTACAAGGATTATGTCGCCGCCCCCGAGGTCGCCCGCGCGCTCAACCTTCTCCTGCTCCTGCACGCCGACCACGAGCAGAACTGCTCGACCTCCACGGTCCGCATGGTCGGATCCAGCTCCGCCAATCTGTTCACATCGCTCTCGGCGGGCATCTGCGCCCTTTCCGGGCCCCTGCACGGCGGGGCCAACGTGTCGGTTATGCAGATGCTGCAGTCGATCCACGACGAGGGCGATGACGGGACCCGCTTCATTGAGGCGGCCAAGTCCGGTGGCAAGGGCAACCGCCTGATGGGCTTTGGCCATGCCGTGTACCGCAACTTCGATCCGCGGGCCAAGATCATCGGCAAGGCTTGCGGCGAGGTCCTGAAGAAACTGGGGATCAGCGACCCGCTGCTGGATATCGCCACCAAGCTCGAACAGGCGGCGCTGAAGGACGATTACTTCCTTTCCCGGAAGCTCTATCCGAACGTCGATTTTTACAGCGGGATCATCATGCGCGCGCTGGGCATCCCCGTGAACATGTTCACCGTCATCTTTGCCATCGGCCGCACCCCCGGCTGGATCGCCAACTGGCGCGAGGTGGCGGCGAACCCGAAGGGGCGCATCTACCGTCCGCGCCAGATCTACGTGGGCCCGGTGCAGCGCGACTACGTGCCGATCGGGCAACGGGCCTGATCGGCGCCGGGCCCATGCTGGCGGGTGGCACCGATTCCGGGGGGCTTGTGGACGGGCTCCGCGACCGGATGCTGGCCGCATTTCCCGGCCAGATTCAAAGCCTGTACCTGCTGGGCAGCCGGGCGCTGGGCTGCCAGATCGGCACCAGCGACGTCGATCTGGCGGTTCTCTTCCAGGGCGAGGCCGGACCGGAGCGGCGGCGGGCGCTCGCGCATTGGGTCGAGGGCGCGCGCGCCGCGGGCGGACCCATGATGGATGTGACCGTGCTGGACGCGCGCGATCTGGCCCGGGGCACCCGGCCCCACCTGCGGATCGCGCGGCTGCTGGCCGGTGAAGACGTGGTGAAGGATCTGCCGCTCAAGCCCGCCGCGACCCTGCTGGGCTACTATGCCCACCTGGCGCTGTATTTTATCTGGGCGGTTCGCGGACGGCCCGCGGGCCTGCGCCATCCGCTCGAGTACCCGTCGGCCGAAGGGGATTTCCGCGGCTACGAGCACTACGGCGTTCGCATCGGGGAAAATCGGTATGTCCCGGGCTTCGCCCAGCTGGTCAACGACGTCAATTGCCTGGCCGCATTTCGGCTGGCCCACCGGGCCGGCGAATACATTCCGAACAAGAGCATGACCGTCGCCGCCTTTGCCCGATTATTTCCGGCCGATCCCCGCCTCGACCTGGTCCGGGGCGTGTTTGAGCTGGGCCGGACGCGGTGGCAGGGCCAGATTCCCCCCGTCGCGGCCGACCGCGAGCGCCTGGCCGACTACTGCCGGCGCGTGCTGGACTGGGAAAACGAGACTCTGGCGGACTGCCTGCTGCTGCTGCCGGGCCTGGCGGCGCTGGAAGATCCCGAGATCCGGCAGCGCACCCGCAGCATCGTCGAGCGCGTGAGTTCCTCCTCGCCCGCTCAGGCCGCCGCGATCGCCAAGGCGCGAGATCTCCTGCGCCCATGACCACCGAGCCGAGGCCGCCCCGCGTCTCCGTCGTCATCGCGGTCCGAAACAGCGCGCCGAGCCTTCGGATTTGCCTCGAGGCACTGAGGAATCAGACCTATCCCCGGGAATCATTCGAAGTGATCGTCGTCGACAACGACTCGACGGACGACATCGCGAGCGTCCAGCGGCAGTTTCCCGAAGTCCGGTGGTTCCGGGATGGCGGGGCGGGGTGGCCCTCGGCCAGGAATCACGGCATTCGGCAGGCCCGCGGCGAGATCTTCGCCTCCACGGACGGGGATTGCGTCCCGGACGCGAGCTGGCTCGAACGAGGCGTCGCCGCGCTCGCGGCCGGGAACGGCACGATCGTCGGCGGGGAGGTCCCATTGATCGATCCGGTCGGGCGTGCGTTGAATCCCTATGAGATTCTGGAAACCGTGATGTTCCAAATGGCCAGCATCCAGCAGCTCATCCAGGAGCGGGGATTTGCGATCGGCGCGAATCTCATGGCCGACCGGGCGGCCTTCGCCCGCACGGGATATTTTGACCCGACCTTGAAGTCGGGCGGCGACAAGGTGTGGATCCACCAGGCGGTGGCCCAGGGCGAAGTCTTGCGCTATGTGCCCGACATGATCGTCCGGCACCCGCGCCGCAGCACCTTCGCGGATTTCATCCGGAAGCAGAGGCGGCTGGTGGGAGGACGGATGATGCTCCTCAAGCGGTCGCGGCCGACGATCGGCCAGATCCTGGCCGACCTGCGCAAGGCCTCGCTGCTGGATGGACGCCTTTATCACGTGGTCTGCCGCGACCCGCGGGCCGCGGGATTGGGACCGCGGCTCCGCCTGGTCGCGGCGGGCCTCCTCGTCAGCGCGATCACGACCGCCGAGAAGATCCGCGTGCTCCTGGGCGGCGAGCCGACGCGGGGATGAATCCCTCGCCCGAGTCGGACGCTGCGCGGCGGCGCTCAAACCGCCCTTGCCACCGATGGCGATCGGCGCTTTAGTGGCGGGTCCCGCGGTTCCGCATGATCCTCCTCGGCGTAAATATCGACCACTGCGCCACTCTCCGCCAAGCGCGTTATCGGGACGCGGGAGCGTCGGAGGGCGGCTCAATCGAGCCCGACCCCGTGGCGCTGGCCCTGCTCGCCGAGCAGGCCGGGGCCGACGGCATCACCGTCCACCTGCGCGAGGACCGGCGGCATATCCAGGAGCGCGACGTGGTGCGCCTGCGCGAGGCGATCGACACGCGGCTGAACCTGGAGATGGCCTGCACCCCGGCGATGATCGATTTTGCCCTCGGGCTGAAACCCGATTCCGTCTGCCTGGTCCCGGAAAATCGCCAGGAGGTCACGACCGAGGGAGGACTCGATGTCGTGGGCAACCGCGACCGGGTGCGCGCGGTGGTGGAGGCGATGGCCGGCGCCGGGATCCAGACGAGCCTGTTCATCGGCCCGGATGAGCCGCAGATCGAGCTCGCGGCCGAGCTGGGCGCCCCCTGGATCGAATTGCATACGGGAGCCTACGCCAACGCCTATCACAGCCCGGGCCGCGCCGGGGAGTTCGAGCGGCTGTGGCTCGGCGCCGCGCGCGGCCATGAGCTCGGCCTGGTCATCAATGCGGGCCACGGCATCAATTACGTGAATATCGCCGAGGTGCGCACCCTGCCGCACCTGCACGAGCTCAACATCGGGCACAGCCTACTCAGCCGCGCGCTTTTTTCCGGGATCGAGGGCGCGGTGTGCGAGATGAAGGCCCGCCTGAACCCCGGCCCCTAGGATGGAAGACCTCCAGATCCCCCCTGGCGGCATCCTGCTGGGACTCGGCGCGGACATCATCGAGATCGAGCGCATCCGCGGCGTGATCGAGCGCCAGGGGGAGCGCTTCCTCGTGCGGGTCTTCACCGAGGAGGAGCGCGCCTATTGCTTCAGCCGCGCGAATCCGCACCAGCACCTGGCGGCCCGCTTCGCGGCCAAGGAGGCGGTTTCCAAATGCTTCACGACCGGCATCGGAGCGGAGTTGGGCTGGAAGTCGGTCTCCATCCACCACGGCGCACGCCTGCAGCCTCTGGTCCGGCTGGATGACAAGGGCCACGCGCTGTTGCGGCGGACCGGCGCCACGGGGATCCTGGTGACCCTTTCCCACACGCGGGTTTCCGCGCTGGCCGTCGCCGCGCTGGTGCGGACGGTTTGAACCCCGGCCGATTTCGCCTATCTGTTGCGCTCATGGACGACTCTCCTTCCCCGGCCGGCTCGAAGCCCACCCAGACGCCGTCCTGGGTGATGCTCGGCTTCGTCATGGGAGTGCTGTTCATGCTGGCGCTGCCGCGGCCCGAGCCCGCCGCGCCGCCGCGGCCCGAGCCTGCCGCGCCGCCGCGGCCCGAACCGCCGCCGAAGCCGGTCGCCTCCCCGCCGCGGATCCGCACCATCGATGCGGTCTTTGCCGACTTTGAAAAATACGCGGTCTGGGACAACGACACCACCGAGGTGGCCTTGTGGGATTCGGCCACGAAGGAATATTCGGACTGCTACGAAGTGATGCGGTTGGGCGACGCCTTCTTCTTCCGTCCCATTCCACGATTGACGCGGCCGATTCTCCGCCACGGCGTGCCGGACGCGGAGAACTTTCCGCTGCAGTTCACCGTCACGGCCGCCCAGGAACGGGAATGGCGTAAGGCCGCGCAGGACGAGACCTGGCGCGCCGTCACCGACGCCCTGCATGGCGCCTCGGCCAAGCCGAAGGCATCTCCATGAAGCCTCCGCTGGGCCAGCCGATACTCTCGTGCGCGGAGGCCCAGGCCTTTGAGCGGCGTTTTTTTGCCGGCGACGAGACGCTGGAATGGGCGGCGATGGAGCGCGCCGGCGGCGCTGTGGCCGCCGGCGCGCTCGGCGATTTTCTGGAGATCGGGGGCTTTCCGCCCTCCGGCCGCGTGCTGGTGCTCGCCGGCAAGGGAAATAACGGCGGCGACGCGCTGATCGCGGCGCGCCGCGTCCTGGAGAGATTCCCCGACGCGCGGGCCGATGTCGTCTTTGTCTTTGGCGAGCGCGGGCTTCGCCCGCTGGCGCAGCGCGCCTGGCGGGACCTGGGCCAGTCGGCGCGCGGCCGGGTGGCGGCGATTCCGGCCGCCGCGCTGGCCCGTGGCTATGATCTTTGCCTGGACGGCATCTTCGGCTTCCAATTCCGGCCGCCGGTCCCGCGATTGGTCGCGGCGCTGCTCGGCCGCATCAATGCCCTCCCGGTGGGCCTGCGCGCGGCGGTCGACCTGCCGAGCGGACTGGGCGGCTCCGGCCCGGCGGTTTTCCGGGCCGACTTCACCTACGCGACCGGCAGCGTGAAGCGGCCGGTGGTGGAAGAGGCCGGAGCCCCCTGGGTCGGCCGGTTGCGGTACCTCGATCTCGGCTTCATCGCCGCCGCGGCCGACAGGTCGAAGCTCCGGGTCCTGACACCCGAGGTCTTGGCCTCCCTGCGGGCGCTGCGTGCGTCGGCGTCGGACAAGCGGACCTACGGACATCTCTTTCTGGTGGGCGGCTCCCGCGGCTTTCCTGGCGCGATCCTGATGGCGGCGCTGGCTGCCCTGCGCAGCGGGGTGGGGCTCCTCACCGCGGCCGTGCCGGCCTCGCTGGCGGCGGCCTTCGCCGCGCGCGCCCCGGAGGCGATGTGGATCGGCCTCCCGGAGACTCCCGCCGGCGGACTGGCCCTCGCGGGCCGGCCGCTGCTCGAGTCGCGGCTGGGGCGCGCCTCCGCCCTGGCCTTGGGGCCCGGGCTGGGCCGGGATCCGGAATCGCTTGCCTTGGCGCGCGAGCTTGTCGCGTCCTCCAAAATCCCGCTCGTGATCGATGCCGACGCGCTCCAGCCCGCCATCGTGGACGCGGGCAGCGCGCCCCGCGTGCTGACGCCGCACCAGGGCGAGTGGGAGCGTATCAATCCGGCGGGCCGGCGGAGGCGTCGGACCGCAGCCTGGCGCAGTGCCGTCGTCGTGCACAAGGGTCCGCTCACGGCGGTCTCCGACGGTCTGGCGCGCTATTTCAGCCCATTTGGCGGCCCGGTCCTGGCCCGCGGCGGGAGCGGCGACGTCCTCACCGGGCTGACCGGGGGACTGCTGGCCCAGACGCCCGGCGATCCGCTGCTCGCGGCCTGCCGCGGGACCGTCTGGCACGGCCGGGCGGCCGACGCCCTGGCCCGGGCCCATGGGCAAACCTCCGTTCAGGTGACGCAGTTGTTAGAATACCTTCCGCAAGCATTGCGTGAAGGCTGACCTCGATCCCGCTCAACTCACCGTAAAACAGGCGTTCATCATCCTGAACGCGCTACCGGATATTGGTCCGATCGCACTCAATCGCCTGCTGGCTGATCTTGGCGGCGATCCCCGGCAGGTCCTGGCGACCGACGGCGCCCGGCTGCAGCAGGTGCCTGGAATCAGGCCGTCCGCGGCGGCGGCCGTCGTCCGCTGGCGCGAGCATTTTGACCTGCCGGCGGAGGAGGCAAAATTCACCAAGAGCGGAGCGGATTTCGTCCCGTCAAGCGAACCGGCTTATCCCGAACCTCTGCGCCAGATCCATGATCCGCCGATCGGACTCTATCGCCTTGGCCCCTATCGTTTTGATCGCCCCGGGATCGCCATTGTCGGCACCCGCCGCGCCACGCCATATGGCCGGGCGGTAGCCCGGCGGCTGGCGGCGGAATTCGCGCGGGTCGGTTTTTGTGTCATCAGCGGACTGGCGCAGGGGATTGACACGGCCGCGCATGAGGGAGCGCTCGAGACTTCCGGGCGGACCGTGGCGGTCCTGGGGACTGGGCTGGATCTCGTCTACCCGCCCGAGAACCGGCAGCTGCAGCAGCGCATCGCGGAGAGTGGCGCTCTCCTGTCCGAATTTCCCTTTGGGCGGCCATCCTCCCGGCAATCGTTTCCCATGCGCAACCGGATCGTCTCCGGGCTGGCCGACGCGGTGGTTGTGGTCGAAAGCGATGCCGCGGGGGGAGCCATGATAACGGCGGGGTTGGCGGGCGAGCAGGGCAAGCCGCTTTTTGCGGTGCCAGGCCGGATCGACCAGACGACCAGCGCGGGCTGCCACCAGCTGATCCGCGACGGGGCGGCCCTGCTCACCTGTGCGCAGGACGTTCTGGATGAACTGAACTATCTCGGCGGCCTGCGGCCGTTGCCGATTCCTCCCAAGCCGAGCGCCCCTGGAATCTCCGGCCCGAATTTGGGCGACGACGAGGCGCGGATCCTGGGCTGCCTTGACGGCGGCGAAGCCCTGACGCCCGACGGACTGGCTGGCCGGACCGGCTGGCCCGCGGCTCGCGTTTCGGCGGCTCTGCTGATGTTGGAAATCAAGCGTCTGGCGGCCAAACGGCTCGACGGGGCCTACGAGGCCGGCTCTTAGGTGGGGCGCCTTGTCCCAAGGCGCCGGGCAGACTGCGGGCGTGGACGGAGCCAACTGCGGGTTGGGACAACCCGCGCTACCCCGGCGGCCAGGTCATTTGTCGCTTCGCCAGGAGATGCATATGCAGATGGGGCACGCTCTCGCAGGCATCGGGGCCGTGGTTGACCACGAGGCGGAACCCCCGTTCCAGTTGGAGCTTCTGCGCGAGCATCCCCGCCACCACGAGCAGATGGCCGAGCAGGGCCTCGTCCCCCGGCGCCGCCTCTCCCAGGCGGGGAATGACCCGCTTGGGGATGAGGAGCAGATGGACGGGCGCCTGCGGCTGGCGGTCGTGGATGACGATGCAGCGATCATCCTCGTGCTCGATCCTCGCGGGGATCTCCCGGTCGATGATCTTCTCGAAAACCGTCTTGGCGCTCATAGGAACAGAAGCTGCAGCCGGGCGCTCTCCACCGTGCGGGCGGCGGCCAGTTCGCGAATGAACGCGAGCGCCTCCGCGTAATCGCGCTGGCGGCGCGGCGTTGCCCGAAGTTCCGGCGGCAGCAGGGCGGGGCGGAGGTTGGTGATGAGCAGGGTGGATTCGCGGTAGGGCGCGAGCTGCTTCAGGCCGGCCACGATTTCGGCGCGGGCGAAGAGCGGGGTGGAGGAGTGCAGGGTTCGGGTGGCGTCCCAGTGGAAGAAGCCGTGCCGCGGCAGGTCGCGGCAGAATTTCTCGAGGAGCCGCGCCGCCGCGGCGTTGAAGGCGGCGTCGAAGCGCGCCGCGGCCTCGGGCTCGGCCGCGGCCCGGGCTTCCAGCTCCGCGAGGCTGAAGGCGAGGCCGGCCGCGATCTGGCGGGCCAGGTAGAGGTCGTGGCCGGTGACGTGGGAAAAAAGCGCGTTGATGAAATGCAGCCGGCGCAAGTCATCGCGCGCAGGCGGCGCCCTCAACGGCTTTTCTCCTTCGATTTGCCCAGGGCGTTGATCTCGTGCGTGAATTCCGAGATGTCGCGGAACTCCTTGTAGACGCTGGCGAAGCGGACGTACGCCACCTGGTCGACGTGGCGCAGGCGCTGCATCACGCCCTCGCCCACGGCCTGCGAGGGAATCTCGGTCTCGTACTGCGCTTCCAGCGCGTCGATCACGTCCTCGACCAGCATCGTGACCTGCTCCAGGTCGATCGGGCGCTTGTGACAGGCCGCCCGCACCGCCCGGATCAGCTTCTCCCGGTCGAATTCCTCGCGCCGGCCGTCGCGCTTGATCACAGCCATGCCGTCGCGCACCAGCGTTTCGGTCGTGGTGAAGCGGTGGCTGCACTCGAGGCACTCGCGCCGGCGGCGGATGGTATTCCCCTCCTTGCTGATGCGGGAATCGATGACCTTGTCCTCGATGGAAGTGCATTTGGGGCAGCGCATGATGGGGAGTGCGACCGGGCCGATTCAGCCAAGTTCGAGAAAATTCTTCAGGATCTTCATGCCGTCCCCGGTGGCGATGGATTCGGGGTGGAACTGCACGCCCCAGATGGGCAGCGTGCGGTGGCGGAGCCCCATGATCTCGCCCTCGGCCGTCTCCGCGGTGATTTCGAGGTCGGCGGGGAAGCTGGCGCGCTCGACCAGCAGGGAATGGTAGCGGGTGCCCGGGAAATTCTGGGGCAGGTCCCGAAACAGGTCCCGCCCGTTGTGCGCGATCGGCGAAGTCTTGCCATGCATCAGGCGGCCGGCGCGCACCACCTTGCCCCCAAAGTATTGGCCCACAGCCTGATGGCCAAGGCAGACGCCAAAAATGGGCGCCTGGCCGGCGAAAGCCTTGATGATGTCGAGGCTGACCCCCGCCTCGCCCGGCGAGCACGGGCCGGGGGAGATCAGCACGCGCTCGGGCTTGAGCGCCAGCGCCTCGCCCGGGGTGATCTCGTCATTGCGGAAAACGCGCTGCTCCACCCCCAATTGGCCGAAATATTGGACCAGGTTATAGGTGAAGGAATCGTAGTTATCGATGACGAGCAGCACTGCGGGCCATTAAACCGAGAATCGGGCCCTAGGTCAACCTAAGGGCTTTTGGGATAGTGGTACAGTTTGGAGTTAGGCGGGTCCGATCCGATGATCGATGCGGCGACTGGACTAGCCGGATTTTTTCTCGCCGTCCGGGGTCCTGGCGGCAGGCTCATCGGCGATCTTGGCCATGAACGTTTTTCTCCCAGTCTCACGGAAGCTCTTCCCGGCGGCGCTGATCGTTTTCGCGGCCCTGTGCGCGGACACCTCTTCCCTTTTTGCCCAACAGGAGCGCATAAGTCCGCATGAGACTATCAGCGCTGTCATCGACGGCAACCGCGCCACCATCGTCTATGGGCGCCCGCACACCAAAGATCCGAAAACCGGCGCGGTGCGGAAGATATGGGGCGGACTTGTGCCGTACGGCAAGGTCTGGCGGACCGGCGCGGACGAGGCCACCCTCTTCATCACCCAGAAGGCGCTCCTGCTGGGCGGGACGACGGTGCCGGCTGGCACCTACACGCTGTGGACCCTCCCGCAGGCCGACGGCTCGGCCCAGTTGGTCGTGAGCAAGCAGGTCGGCCAATGGGGCGAGGAGTATGACCCGAGCCAGGATCTCGCCCGGATCGATCTGGCGCGGGAGTCCCTCAATTCGCCGGTGGATCAATTCACCATGGCGATTGAAAAAAAGCCCGGCGGCGGCGGGACCTTGAAAATGAGCTGGGAATCGACCGGGTTTTGGGTGCCCTTCAGCGTTGCAAAATAAGGCGGATGGCTCGGCGCCAATCCGAAACCCTCCGCCCCATTTGGTCATCAAGACTGCCTGACCCCCTCGAATCGCCGGACCTTGCCTACGCGCGATGAGTAGGGTCGTGCGGCAGGTATTCGATGCGATCCGCCCAGTCCCAATCCCGCGCTTCGCGCCAGAAGTTTACCAACAGCCGGGCTTGGGCGCCAAAGGCAGCGGCAGGCACGGCGCGGCGAAATAAAATCACTCCGGCATGGCCCAAGCTCTCGCGCGTGAGCTTGCCGGCGTGCATCGGAAGGCTAGAGCGGTCAAAGCTGACCAGGATCATATTCGATTCACGCAGGACCATGAGCAGTGCGGGGTCCTTCGTCGACAAATAGGCGCCTTTTTCCCAATCCGCGACATGGAGCAGGGGAAAGCCGATCTCGATGCGCCGACAGGCGGCCACCAGCCGGTGGGACGCGTTCTCGTCCGCGAGAAGGCGTGCTCTCACGAGCCGATCTCGGCGTGACGCTGCCGTTCGATCTCAGCCGGATAAGCCTTCGCAAAGCCCAGGGCGCACCGTACCAGGGCTGGCGGCCAGCGTAAGTACCCCGCCGTCTCGGCGATGGTCTTGGTCTCCCGGTGTATCTCCACCACTTCCCAGACTCCCAGGCGGTGGCCGAGCAAATATGCCTCGCGGCCGCCGATCGAATCGCGAAACCCGATGCCGGGATATTCCTCTTCCAACGCCTTTTCCTTCAAATAAAGGCTGCTCAGGGTGGATACCTCCAAATGCCGGCGCTTGGCTTGGAGGGCCAGCAAGGCCGCGTTCGCTTGATCGATTCGGCAAGATTGTACAACAGTTGGCATGGTCAGACTGCTGTTTACAACGTAAACGGAGTCAAGCCGCAATCCCAACCGCTGGTCCATAGCGGCTCGTAACTGAAGGCTGGAATTTCGGTTCATCCCCTCATGATAACAACCAGCCCTCCGGGAATTTCCTCTCAATGCGGGATCGGCGCGGTCAATTGGATTTGACCTTGCAGCTCTGTGGCTTGTGAGACTGCCATTACCTAATAATGCCTTCCTTCACTTCTCCAACGATCCTTGAAGGTCACGGTGTGCGTCTTGAGCCGATGGGATTGGAGCACGAAGCCGACCTTCGAGCCGCCTCCGCCGATGGCAACCTATGGCAGCTTACCTTCACCAGCATCCCGGAGCCGGAAAACACCCAGCGCTACATCAAGGCGGCATTGGCGGAGCGGGACAAAGGCTCCAGCCAGCCCTTCGTGGTGCGTGAGCTCGTTGGGAATCGGCGTCACCGCCGAGGAATGGCATCGCGACGTAAAGGGCCGAATGCGTCACCTGCTGCGGCTTCCCTGATTCCACCTTGCCCGGGACTAATGCTCCGAGGTCGCGCTGGGCGCAACCTTGCCTTCCCAGGCCGTTCATTTCTTGGGATCGGATATCGGGCTCTCAGCCAGCAGCGCCTGGAAGCCCGGGTCGCCGCGCAGCTTGTCCCAGATCGGGTCCAGTCGCAGAAGTGTGCGCGTAAGCGGCCAATTGACATTGAAGTCAGAGCTGCGGCCCAGCTGCCCCAGCAGCCGCTGGAGCATGGGAACGGCGAGGTCGCTTCGGCCGATCGCGGCATAGATGCGCACGGGCGAAAGAAACCAGGGGTAAACCTGATCGCGGTAGAGCTCTTCGACGTTCCGCGCTTCGGCGAGCGCATCCTGCTCCCGCCCGAGCCGCCCGAGAAGTTCGCCACGGATGAGGTGAAAGCTCGTGTCGCCCGGCGCGGTTTGCAGGCGATCGTCGATCACCGCCAGGCCCGATTTCCAGGCGATTTGCGCTGCTTCCATCCGGCCGGCTTCGGCCTGAGCGCAGCCCACCAGGAAGTCCTTTGGTCCGATGAACCAGCTGTCATGGATAAAATTGTCCGCCAGTTGGTCGAGTACGCGGAGGGCTTCATCGGGCGAACGCCGCTCCATCTGGATCTGCGCCGTGATCCAGATGATCCGGTGCTCGGCGGAAAATGCCGGGGGAGCCTTCGCCAGGTCGGCCAGGGCGTTGTCGAGATCGCCCTTCCAGGTGATATGCAGCATCGCCTGGGCGCTAAAGCTGTTGACGGACGGACGTCCGGCGATTGAGGAGCGGATGGCGTCGTCCGCGCCTGGAAAGTCGCCGTCGTGGAAGTGCCGGAGAAACAAAAAATAGTCCGCCAACGGGGCCCACTGCGGCTCTTGGCGAGCCCTGTTGAAAAAGAGGAGGGATTCCTCGAGGTTGCCGTCGGCCTGCAATGCTGACCCGAGGAACAGCTGCGCCCGGCCATGTTGCGGCGCCAGTGCGGCCGCGCGCCGAAGATTCTGAATTCCCAGTGCGTGCATTCCGCTGGTGTGCGTTTGCAGCACGCCGAGCGCGTACAGGGCTTCCGGAGAGTCCGGCACAAGTTTCAGCGCATGTTCGGCCTGAGCTCGCGCGGCGGCCACACGCTCGGTCGAATAATCATAGCCGCGATTGCCATAGCCAAAGTTGATCTGCGAGGAAATCGCCCAAATCTCCCCATCGTTGGGATCGAGATCGAGAGCCTGCTTGATCAGCCCCTCGGCGGCCTTGTAATCGTCGAGCGTGGAATCGAACGACCCGGCGCTTAGGTCGTAAGCCCTCTTGGCCAGCTGGCGAGCCGGTGAGAGCGGCTGCGCCGCCGCGTGGGCGTTGGAGGAGGGAGTCGCCGATCTGACCCTCAGCCACCAGCCGCCAGCCGCAAGGACAAGCACCGCTGCGGCCGCGGTCAGCGCGTAGGCCCTCCAGCCCGGTCTGGCTGCGGCAACCACTGGCCGAGGGGGAGGAAGAGCGCTAGCCGCGGCCTCGTGAGACAGCACCCCGGTGCGGTGCGACCAAAGTTTCAGGAATCGTGCCTGCACCTCGGCGGACACGGCCCCTCCCGGCAATCGCATCCATTGCACTTTCCGGAAGCGATCCGGCACGAGCGCCTCGGGCTCGTGGGTGTCGTCGATCACAATGGGCAGGATAAACGGCACCCCGGACGCGATCCCCTGCGCCCGCTCGGCCGCGAGATCCCATTCGATGCGAAAATAGCCCTCGGGCCGCGCCTGCGTGTGGGCGGAAATGATCGGGAGAAAGAGCACGCATTCCTTGATCTGCCGGCGGATCTTCGCATCCCATTCATCGCCGTGCTCGAGCCCGCCATCCGCGTCGAACCACACCTCGACGCCGGCGGCTCTCAGCGACTCGCAAACGCGCTTGGCCGCCTCCGCATCCTGGGAGGCGTAGCTAAGAAATACAGCGCCGGACATGGGCCGGAAAGGTGCCGAACTCACTCCTAGCCAGCGAGCATAAACCGGTCCGGCGCAGACCCGGTGCCGGTTAGGCGGTCAGGGCTCAGCGCAGGCTCACGGTGGACTGAAGCATGTCCTTCAGCACCGCGATAAAGGACCCGGAATTTGTCGCCAACGCGAAATGACCCGCATCGTCGATTTGGGCGAATCGCTTTTTGGGCGCCGTGACCCGGTCAAAATACGCCTTGGCCGCGGCTGTCGGAGTGAACATGTCGTCCCGTCCCTGGATGACGAAATAGGGCAGATCGAACCGGAGCGCCTCCGTGGACAAATTTTCCCGCATTGAAGTTGGCAACAGCGTCCGGCCCGAGAATGACATTCCCTCCAGCAGGGACTTCATCCCTTCGTCGGTAATCCCAGGCGAATCCCGCGTAAGTTCAGGCAGCCCTGAGAGCCATCTCGTGTCGGATTCATCAAGATATTTTCGCAGCGGCCGCGTGAAGGCGAAGTATTGTTTCGCATTGAATGGGTCGGGATGGCCGATCGCCTCGAGATCCGCCAGCATCGTGGCGTTGTTTGTTTCTTGCGCCTTCAGTTTGAGAAAGGCGAATTGCGCGTTCACGGATTCGGCCCAGCTGGCGATCTGCCCGGTCCCGACATAAGCGGCGAATAGGTCCGGTCGCGAACGGACCATCTCGGTCGCAATGGCGGTTCCCCACGAATGGCCCAGCACAATGATGCCGTTCGGTTTGAACCGCCTGCGTAGGTATTCGGCTAACTCGATCCCGTCTTTAGCGACCCGCTCGAGGGTGAGATCCGGCGTTTTTGGCCCGTATTTCCCATAAGTTTTTCCCGCTCCACGTTGGTCCCATTGCACGAGCAGAAAGTCGCGCTCATAAGGGGAATAGGTCGAGACAAACGGGGACTGGACGTCGCCTGGACCGCCGTGCACGAGAATAAGGATCGGTGCGCGGGTATCGTCGCCACGGATCGTGATCCACTGCTCTATCCCACCGAGGGGCACAAAGAGCGCCTCCTCGATGCGAGTGGGATGGTTCACGGGCTGCGCCGGGTGGATGGGTTCAACGGCCGCCCGCGCAGTCAGCGACACGGCGCCGCCCACGAGCCACGAGAGGCCGACCAGTGCTTGCGCGTACGTCATCGTTTGAGAAAACACCGCAGCAAAGCGAAAGTCGCACTTTTCGGTCATGGGTCAGGTTGGCGACCAAGCGCGGAGGTGGGACGGATGGTGGGCCGACCAGCCGGTGAAAGACCCAATCTCTGGAGATGCTTTCGGCGGGTGGCATGCTTGTAGCTTCACCGGCCGGTCGACCTCGGGAAAAACGCCCGTGCCGCCCAGACCCATCCCTCTATCCCTATCCTCATGAATCAATTGGTTCCGCTTCGCGCCTCGCTCCGCCTTCTCTCGGCCGCCATTCCCGGGCTCGTGCTCGCCGGGACCGCCGGCGCCATGGAAATTCCCTATGATTATCTCGTGCCCCTGACCCCGGAGAACGCGATCATCGGGCACTTCTCCTCCACCAAGAAGCCGGTGCTCACGGTGGCGTCCGGCGCGATCGTGAAGATCAATGGCGGCGGCGGCGGCCAGGCAATGCGCGGAGACAACCCCGATCCGGTCAAGTGGCTGGCCGATAATAACATTCCGAGCACGCCCGAAACCCTCGTCTGCCTGCAGGAGACGGCACGAGTCCAGAAGGAAACGCCGAAGCTTCCGGGCCGCCCCGGCGGCCACCTGCTGGTGGGGCCCATCGCCATCGAGGGGGCCGAGCCGGGGGACATGCTTGAAGTCCGGATTCTCGACGTCTCGCCCCGCATCACTTTCGGGAACACCGGAGACACCCCCGGCCATGGCGCGCTGACGTTGGGTTCCGCCACGCCGGCCGCGCCGGCGGGGGCCGGCGCTGGCGGCGTCCGGGGCGGAACGGGCCCGGGCGGCGTGCTGCGCCCGTTCGGCAAGATCACGATTCTCGATCTCAAGCGCAACGTGGGGATCTTCGACAAGGGCATCGAGGTGCCGCTCAAGCCCTTCATGGGCGTCATGGCGACCTGCCCCCCGGATTCGGAGGGGCCCGATCGCGGTTCGACCGAGCCCGGGACCTTTGGCGGCAACCTCGACTGCGCCGAGCTGGGAGCGGGGGCGACGCTCTACCTGCCAATTTATCAGAAAGGAGCCTTGTTTTACACCGGCGACTCCCACGCCGGCCAGGGCGACGGCGAAGTGACAGGCACGGCGATCGAGACGGCGGACGCCTGCACCCTCCAATTCATCCTGCACAAGGGTGTGACGCTGAAGATGCCGCGAGCCGAGACGCCGACCCATTTCATCACCTTCGGCTTGGATAAGGATCTGAACCTGGCCATGCGGCAGGCGGTCGTCGAGACCATCGACTTCCTGAAGGAGCACCGCGGGCTCGACCAGCTCAAGGCCTATGCGCTTTCGAGCATCGCCGTGGATTTCCATGTCACCCAGGTCGTGGACGTCACGCTGGGAGTGCATGGCATGATCCCGAAGCGGGTGTTCGTCGACGAGGCGATTCCCTATTGGTACCGCCCGGTGCCGCCCGAGCTTTGACCGGACGGCGGTAGGGCGCGTTGGCCCGCCAATCCGCCGGGCGGGGCCCGCGAGGCGGACGGGGCGAAGGCGGGTTGGGGACAAGCCGCGCTACCATACGAAATGGTGTGAAAATTGCTGCAATTTTCGCCTGTTGTGCTTAGTTTCGCCGTGAACATGCGTTTTCCCTTCCGCCTCGCCACCACTCTCGCTTTTTGCGCGGTCGTCGCGGGAGGTGCCGTCGCGCTGGCGGGCTCACCGGCGGCCGGCACTTCCGGTTCGGCCAATGTACCGGTCCCGGCGGAAGTGGTGATCAATGGTCGGAAGGTTCTCGATATGGGCTTCGCGACCTTGTCCAGCTTTCCCTACAAGGTGGTGGACATCGCCTCGGGCGCCACCAAGGAGCAGATCGAGGCGGCCGCCCAGCAGGACCAGATCCCGCCGGCGGTGCATGCCTACGACGGGAAGGCGGTCGTTCTCACCGGCTTCATGATGCCGCTGCAGCTGGAGGGCGGCCTCACCAAGAAGTTTGTGATGATGAAGGATATCAACACCTGCTGCTACGGCGCCATTCCCCAGATGAACGATTACGTCGTCGTCGAGATGAAGGGGGACGGCATCGAGTCGATCCAGGATATCCCGGTGCGGCTGACGGGCGTTCTGCACATCGCGGAGAAGAGGGAGGAAGGCTACGTCGTTTCCCTTTTCGAGATGGACGGCGAGAAGTTCCTCGGACCGCTCAAGTGAACTTCGGGCCGAGCTGAGGCTGCGCCGCTTATGGCGCCCTTTACGCTGCTCAGGACCGACCCGGCCTCCGCGGCGCGCCGCGGGCGACTGGAGACCCGACACGGCGTGGTGGAGACCCCCGTCTTCATGCCGGTGGGGACGCAGGGCACGGTGAAGGCGGTGACGCCCGCCCACCTCCGCGAGGTGGGCGCCCAGATCATCCTCGGCAACACCTACCATCTCAGCCTGCGCCCCGGGAGCGCCTTGGTCCGCGAACTCGGCGGGCTGCACCGCTTCATGGGCTGGGACGGCCCGATTCTCACCGACAGCGGCGGCTTCCAAGTGTTCAGCCTGGCGAAGCTGCGCGAGGTCCGCGACGACGGCGTGGCTTTCCAGTCGCATCTCGACGGCGCCCGTCTCTTCCTCGGGCCCAAGGAGGTCATGGGGATCCAGGCCGACCTCGGCTCGGACATCGCCATGGTGCTCGACGAGTGCCCGCCCTGGCCGTGCACGCGTGAGGCTTGCGCGCAGGCGGTAGAGCGCTCCCGCCGCTGGGCCGGGCAATGCCGGCAGATCGCGACGGACAGCGGGTTCCTCTCGGCGGGGCATCACGTCTTCGGCATCGTGCAGGGCTCGAACTTCGAGGACCTCCGGCGGGAGGCGGCTGCGGGGCTCGTCGCGCTGGATTTCCCGGGCTATGCGATTGGCGGCGTGAGTGTGGGCGAACCGGAGCCGGAGATGCTGCAGCAGGTGGGGATGACGGCTCCCTTCCTCCCGGCGGACAAGCCGCGGTACACGATGGGGCTCGGCACGCCTCCGCAGCTCTTGAAGATGATCGCCCTGGGGGTGGACATGTTCGACTGCGTGCTCCCGACGCGGGTGGCGCGCCACGGCCTCGCCTTCACGCCGGACGGAGCGATCAACCTCCGCAACGAGCGCTTTCGCGCCGATCCGCGGCCGCTGGTTGAGGGGCAGGATAACTACACCTGCCGGAATTTCTCCCGGGCCTACCTCCGCCACCTCTTCCTCGCTGGCGAGATGCTCGCCGGCACGCTTCTCACGATCCACAACCTGCACTTCTTCCTCGACCTGATGACGCAGGCCCGGGCGCACATCGACGCGGGCGACTACGCCTCCTGGCACCGCGCCTGGATCGAGCGTTACGAGCTCGCCGAGACGCCATGAAGGGCGGTTTCGGATTGCGGACGAGCGGTTTACGCAAAAACTCTGGTTGAATGAGAATCCTCGTCACCGGCGGCGCCGGGTTTCTTGGCTCACATCTTTGCGACCGCCTGGTCCGGGACGGCCACGACGTCGTCTGCCTCGACAATTTCTTCACCGGCCGCCGGCAGAACATCGCCCACCTCCTGGACAATCCCTGCTTCGAGCTGCTGCGGCACGACGTGATCGACCCGTTCAAGGTCGAGGTGGACCAGATCTACAACCTGGCCTGTCCCGCCTCGCCGCCGCACTACCAGTACAACCCGATCAAGACCATCAAGACCTCGGTCATGGGCGCGATCAACTGCCTGGGTCTGGCCAAGCGGGTCAAGGGGCGGATCCTGCAGGCGAGCACGAGCGAGGTCTATGGCGATCCCCAGGTGCATCCCCAGCCGGAGAGCTATTGGGGCAACGTCAATCCGATCGGCAAGCGGTCCTGCTACGACGAGGGCAAGCGCTGCGCCGAGACGCTCTTTTTCGACTATCACCGCGAGAACCGGGTGGATATCCGCGTCGTCCGCATCTTCAACACCTACGGCCCGCGCATGCACGAGGCGGACGGCCGGGTGGTGTCCAATTTCATCGTCCAGGCGCTCCGCGGGGAGGATATCACGATCTACGGCGACGGGACCCAGACCCGCTCGTTTTGCTATGTCGACGACCTGATCGAGGGATTCGTCCGCTTCATGGCGCAGACCGAGACGGTCGGTCCGCTCAACCTGGGCAATCCGGGCGAGTTCACCATGCTGCAGCTGGCCGAGCTCACCCTCAAGCTGGTCGGCGGCCGCTCAAAGATCGTCCACAAGCCGTTGCCTTCCGACGACCCCAGGCAACGCCGTCCGGACATTGCGCTGGCCAAGCGGGTCCTCAAGTGGGAGCCGAAGGTGCCCCTCGAAGAGGGCCTTGGGCGGACGATCACCTACTTCCGGAGCGCCCTCCAGGCGCCGGCGGCCAGGGTCACTTGACGACGTTTAAGACTTTCGTCTCGCCGACGTCCACATGGGCGTTCTTGCCGACGGACACATGAGCCGTCGCCAGATCGTCCAATTGCTTCCCGAAATAGTCCGCTGCCACCGCGCTCATGGCCGGCAGGGCTTGTGTGAAATTATTGCCGTTGGCGCGGATGTTCATGCGGACCGACCAGACCGGCGCAGGCGGGGCTTCCGGCTTGTGGAGGGAAGTGGTGGCTGCGCTGGCGAATGAACTGCCGGATTGGGCGCTGGCCAGGAGGGCGGCGGCTCCCACGGAGCGGTGGTTCCGCTGCATCTCCTGATAGTCATAGGCCAGGAGGACGACGAAATAGCGCTCCTGGTTCAGATGGGCCAGATAGGTCTCCGCTTTTGTGCTCAACCGATCCTGGAACGCCCACGAATGCGCCTCCTCCTTGTTCAGGATATCCGTATAGCCCAACAGGCGGGCATTGGAGGACGCGGCGAACAGGGCAGACAGCTGGTCGTTCCGGTTGATCATCATCTGGAAGGTGATGGGACTTGGATCGGCCATCCCGCCGGCGTTGATAACCGCATTGTAATCCTGGATCGCTTGCATTTTGTCGGAGAACTGGAACTGCCTTTCCGTGTCCGTGTTGTCCTGGGTCGGATCCGTTAGGGTGGTGCCCCAGTTGACCACGATCAGGAGATCCGCGGCCCTCGCATCCTTGGTCGGAAAATAATTCTGTTTGGCGAGATCCGGTGCCAGGACCCTGGCTATATCCATCAACGATAGGCGCTGAAGGGAGGGATCGCGGGTCTCGCCGAAGAATTTCCCCTCGAAGATGACGTAGGTCTGGCGCTGCGGGACGCCATGGGCGAACTTGCGCTGGGTATAGCCCTTCGAGGCGGTGGCATTGACGGTGACGAAGTCCTGGTGGTCGGCGCGCAGGACTGGCGGCAGGAGCGCGGTCGCCGCCAGGAAAACAAGTGTGCCTTGCATGGGGTGAGTCGCTCGGGCTGCGACGCGCGTGAATCGAACCCCGGCTGGCCGGGGGAGTCAACCCCCGGGGGTTGGCCTCGGCCGACCGGCAGGTCACTTGACGACGTTCAGCACCTTCGATTCGCCGACTTCGACGTGCGCCGTTGAGCCCACCGAGGCCGGCGCCGTCACGAGGTCATCCATCTGCTTGCCGAAGTAATTGGCCGCGGCCTGGCTCATGGCGGGCAGGGCCTCGGTGAAGTTATTGCCCGCGGCGCGCATGTTCATCCGCACCACCCAGACGGGCTTGGGCTGGGGCGGCGGCCCCACCCGTTGGGCATCGCGCGGACGCGTGGTTCGCAGGGCCTGGTAGTCGCGGTTTTCCTGCAGGATCTTCTGGTAGTCGTAGGCCAGGAGGATGACGAAATAGCGCTCGTCGATCAGCTCGGCCAGATGGCTCTCCTGCACGGCGCTCATGCCGCTGGGCGAGGCCCAGGCCATGTGGCCCTCCTTCTGGAGGGCCGCATCGTAGCCCAGCAAATGGGAGGTGTAGTTCATATCCGACACCAGCGATATCTGGTTCGCGGTGGCGATCGCCACGTTGGCGTTTATGTCGCCGGATCCGCTCCGGACGGAGCTCAGGAGAGATGCCAGCTGATCCTGCTTCTCCATGTCGTTTTTGTCCTGCGTCGGATCAATCACGGTGGTGCCCCAGTTGACGACGATCAGCAGGTCGGAGTTCGTCGGCGGCCCCTTGCTCACGGGGAGATAGTTCTGCTTGGCGAGCTCGGGCGCCAGGGTCTTGGCGATCGAGAGGAAGGCGGTGCGATCGACGGAAGGATCGCGGGTGATGCCGCCGAAGAACTTTCCCTGGTAAAAGACGTAGCTCTCGGGCTTCGGCGAACCGTTGACGAGCTTGCGCTGAGTGTAGGTCTTTGAGGCGGTGGCGCTGATGGTCACGAAGTCCGCATGGTCGGCCCGCAGCCCCGGGGCGAGCAGGGCGGCCGCCGCGAGGAAGAGGATTTTGCCTTTCATGCCGGTGGGAGGAATCGCGCGATTGGAATTCTACCCCTTTTTGACACCCTCCCGGGGAAAAGGCCGCAAAAAAAAGTGCCACGAGCCTCCCCCGGAGGCGGGTACGCATTCGATTTGCCAAGGCCTAGGCCGGGGGTAAGATTTCACCCCTTTTCATGCTCTCGTCCCTGTTCAAGCGCTTCTCTGGTCGACATTACCGCAAGTTTTTGGAGACATGCAGGCCTATAGTGGCAAGGATAAACGAGTTAGAGAAATCCTACCAAAGCCTAACCGATGAGCAGCTCAGGGCCAAGACGGACGAATTCCGCGGCCGACTGAAACAGGGCGAGACCCTGGACCAAGTGCTTCCCGAGGCCTTCGCCGCGGTCAAGAATGCCGCGCGGCGGCTGATGGGGCGCAAGATCGTGGTCTGCGAGCACGAGCTCACCTGGGACATGATCCACTTCGACGTGCAGCTGATCGGCGGCATGTCGCTGCACCAGGGGCGGATCGCCGAGATGGCCACGGGCGAGGGCAAGACGCTGGTCGCCACGCTGCCGCTCTACCTCAACGCGCTCCTGGGCCGCAACACCCAGCTCGTCACGGTCAATGATTATCTCGCCCGCCGCGACTCCGAATGGATGGGGCAGATCTACAGCTTCCTCGGCGTGTCCTACGGATGCATCCAGCAGCAGATGGCCCCGGCGCTGCGCCGCGAGATGTACGGGCGCGACATCACCTACGGCACCGCGAGCGAGTTCGGCTTCGACTACCTGCGCGATAATGGCATGGCCACCCGCAAGGAGGACCAGGTGCAGCGCGACCACTGGTACTGCATCGTGGACGAGATCGATTCCATTCTCGTCGACGAGGCGCGGACCCCGCTGATCATCTCCGGCCCGGCCCCGATCGAGCGCGAGCAGCCCTTCACCCGCCTGAAGCCGAGCGTGGACCGCCTGGTGAACGACCAGACCCGGCTGTGCAACCGGCTGGCCGGCGAGGCCAAGGACATCCTGGAGAAGGCCAGCCCCAACGCGGACGACCGCCTCCTGGCCGCGCGCAAGATGCTGCAGGTGAAGATGGGCAATCCGAAGAACAAGCAGCTCCTGCGGCTGATGGAGAATCCCGAATGGCTCAAGCAGCTCGACAAGGTCGAGACGGAGCTGAACTCCGACCTGAACAAGGACCAGCTCTACCAGCTGAAGGAGGACCTGCTCTATGTGATCGACGAGCGCCAGCACCAGGCGGACCTGACCCTCATCGGCCGCAACCAACTGCGACCGGATAATCCGGACGGGTTCGTCCTGCCCGACCTGGCCACGGAATTTTCCGACCTGGACCGCGACGCCGCCCTGGCGCCGGAGCAGCGCGAGGCGGCCAAGCTCGCCGCGCAGTCACGGTACGCGACCATCTCCGAGGAGATCCACGCCATCTCCCAGCTGCTCCGGGCCTATTCCCTCTACGAGCGCGACGTCGAGTACGTGGTCACCCCGGAGGGCAAGGTGATGATCGTGGACGAGAACACCGGCCGCGTCATGCCGGGCCGCCGCTGGTCGGACGGACTGCACCAGGCGGTCGAGGCCAAGGAGAACGTGGCGATCGAGCGCGAGACCCGCACCTACGCCACGATCACCATCCAGAACTATTTCCGCATGTATGAGAAGCTCGCCGGCATGACGGGCACGGCCGAGACCGAGGCGACGGAGTTCAACGACATCTACAAGCTCGCCGTGCAGGTCATCCCCACCAACCGGCCCTGCATCCGCCTCGACCGGAACGACTCGATTTTCAAGACGCGCCGCGACAAGTACACGGCGGTGGTCCGCGAGATCGAGGCGGCGAACAAGCGCGGCCAGCCGGTCCTCGTCGGCACGACCAGCGTCGAGTCCTCCGAGGTCCTTTCGCGCATGCTCAAGCGCACGGGCGTCATCCATGCCGTGCTCAACGCCAAGTTTCACCAACAGGAGGCCGAGATCGTGGCGCGGGCCGGCCTGCGCGGCTCGGTCACGATCGCCACCAACATGGCCGGCCGCGGCACCGACATCAAGCTGGGGGAGGGCGTGCGGTACAACGTCTCGAACCGGCCGCATCCGGAAAAGAAGGGGGTCCTGACCTACGTCCTGACCGAGCCGGCCACGGGCGAAACCCGCGAGTTCGATTCCGAAAGCGACACCGCCCGCACGCTCCAGCTCCGGCCGGACACCCGGGTCACCGGCGGCCTCTTCGTCATCGGCACCGAGCGGCACGAGTCGCGCCGCGTCGACCGGCAGCTGCGGGGCCGCTGCTCCCGCCAGGGCGATCCCGGCCTGACCAAGTTTTTCCTCTCCCTCGAGGACGACCTGATGCGGCTCTTTCTCCAGGGCAACCTGGCCTCGCGCCTGATGGAGGGCTCGATGAAGGAAGGCGAGGAGCTCGAGCATTCCCTGCTCAACCGCTCGATCGAGTCGGCGCAAAAGAAGGTCGAGCAGCAGAATTTCGCGCAGCGCAAGCGCCTCCTGCAGTACGACGACGTCCTCAACCAGCAGCGCGAGGTGGTCTACGGCATCCGCAATGCCGCCATCCACGCCGAGCGTTCGAAGGACATCATTTTCGAGCAGGTCCAGGAGGAAGTCCTGACCCGGCTGGCGGTCGCCGGCTTCGGCGAGAAGGGCGGCTCGAACCCGGCGGCGGTCGAGAGCCTGATCGGCTGGATCAACGCGCACTTCCCGGTCAGCCTGCGCGCCGAGGAGCTGGCGGGCGACGATCCGGCCGCGCTGGCCGCGGTCATCGTCGAGCGCGTCCGGCAGGCCTACGCGGTGAAGGAATCGGTCGAGCTGCCCGAGGCGCTCGGCGGCCTCGAGCGCTACGTGGTGATCAATGCCATCGACCGGCACTGGCAGGAGCACCTGACCGAGATGGAGGAGCTGCGCCGCTCGATCGGCCTGCGCAGCTACGGCCAGAAGGATCCCCTGGTCGAGTACAAGGGCGAGGCCTACAAGTATTTTGAGGAGCTGATGAACGGCGTGCGGCTGGAAATCTGCACCGGGCTGTTCCGCAGCGCCTCAAACCTCGAGTCGTTCGAGAACATGCTCTCGATCCTCGCGCGGAGCGCGCGCACGCAGGGTCCCGAGAACGCTCCCGCCCCGCCCGCCGCCGGGACCGGGCCGGCCGCGGCCGGCGGACCCGCCGCCGCCGCGCCCGAGATCCAGCTCCCGAAAGTTACCATCCGTCGCGACACGCCCAAGGTCGGCCGCAACGACCCCTGCTACTGCGGCAGCGGCAAGAAGTACAAGCACTGTCACGGCGCTTGAGCGCAGCCGGCGCCATGGCTCAAGCTCCGCTCTTCGACCCGTACGACCCCTACGCGTCGCAGCCTTCGTTCTGGCAGCAGAACGGAGCCTGGCTGGCGCCCGTGAGCGTCTTCCTTTCCACCGTCGTCCTCACGGTGATGGCGTTTCCGCCGCATTCCGCGCCGGAGTTCGCCTATGCCTTCGCCTCGCCCGCGGTTCTCTGGGCCTACGCGCGCCCGAGCCTCAAGCTTTTTGCCTGGACGCTTTTTGCGGCGCAGGGCCTGGCCTGGATCATCCTGCTGGTGTGGCTGCGCCACGTCACCTGGGTCGGCCTTTTTCTGCTCGGGCCCTTGGTCGGCGCCTGGGTGGGGAGCTGGTATCTGGCGGCCTGGTGGGCGATGCCGCGGCTGGCGGATCGGCCGGCCCTGGTCCGAATGACGGTCCAGCTCGGCCTCGCCGGGTTCTGGGTGCTGATCGAATGGTCGCGCACCTGGCTATTGAGCGGCTTTCCCTGGCTTCCGCTGGCGGCCAGCCAATGGCAGCGCACCAGCATTCTCCAGATCTCCGCGTACACCGGGGCGTATGGGGTCTCATTTGTCCTCATCATGATGAATGTGGGCTTTGCGGCCTACGCCCACCGGCTCTTTCGCGAGGATAGCCGGAGCCTCCTCCGCCGGCGGAGCCCTGAGTTCATGCTCGCCCTGTTCCTGCTCCTGGTCTGCCTGACGATCCAGGTGCGGGAGACCTTCGGCCGCCGCGCCTACCAGGAGTCCCTGGCGCGGATCGCCTTCGTCCAGACCGACATTCCGCAGACGGTGAAGTGGGATCCGGCGGATGCTCCGGGCATCCAGGCGACGCTGCAGCGGCTGACCCAGGCGGCGGCGGCGAGCCGGCCCGACCTCATTCTCTGGCCGGAGTCGGCGACACCCGGGGCGGTCCGAGGCGATCCCGCGATGCAGGCCTCCGTGGACTTGCTGTCGGCGCAGGCCCATGTCCCCCTGCTCATCGGATCCATGGCGGTGGTCGGAACCAATGCCGCAGGGTCGAAAGCATTCGACGCCGCCTTCGTCGTCACCCCGGACCTGGGAGTGCAAACCGACTATTATGCCAAACGGCACCTGGTGCCCTACGGGGAGTATGTGCCGCTGCGGCCGATCCTGGGGTGGATCACCAAGTTCGTCCCGCTCGAGTATGACATCACGCCCGGCACCGACGCCGCGCCGCTTGTGATCCGGCTGCCGAACGGCAGCGCCGCCTTTGGCCCCCTTATCTGCTATGAGGACGTGTTTCCCCAGCTCGCGCGGGCCAGCGTCCGTTCCGGCGCGGACGTCCTCGCGGTCCTGACCAACGACGCCTGGTACGGCGAGGAGGGCGCCGCCTACCAGCATGCCGCCCATTCAGTTCTGCGCGCGGTTGAGACCCGCCGCCCGGTCCTGCGCTGCGGCAATGCTGGCTGGAGCGGCTGGATCGACGAATTCGGCGGGATTCGCGCCACGATGGCCGACGCGAATGGCAGCGTCTATTTCCGCGGCACCGCTTCCGTGAACATCACGCGCGACCGGCGCTGGTCGGGCGTGCAAAGCTTTTACGTGCAGCACGGCGACTGGTTTGTGTTCGCCAGCGCCGTGCTGGCCGTCTTCAGCTACGCCTTGCTGACGATCGGCGCCGCGCCGGCGCGGTCCGGCCGAGCCTCCTCCCTTCGCCCATGAACGCCCGCTATCCGGCCCCTGACCTGGTCGTCTACGCCCGAGCGCTGCTGGTGGGAGCCGGACTGGAGAGGGAAAAGGCGGATGCGGTCGCGACCGTGCTGGTCGAGGGGGACTTGCTCGGCCATACGACCCATGGCCTGCAGCTGCTGGCGGGTTACCTGGCGGAACTGGAGAAGGGCTCGATGGCGAAGGAAGGGGAGCCACGCGTGCTCGCCGATTTTCCCTCGGCGGTGACCTGGGATGGCCGGCGCCTGCCCGGGCCCTGGCTCGTCGTCCGGGCGCTCGACCTCGCGGCGGGTCGGGCGCGCCGCCAGGGGACCTGCGCCGTCGTCATTCGCCGCAGCCATCACATTGCCTGCCTGGCGGCCTACCTGCGGCCCGTCGCGGAGCAGGGATTGATGGTGCTGCTCTCGTGCTCCGATCCGGAGACGGGCGGGGTGGCGCCGCATGGCGGACGGCGGTCCCTCTATACGCCGGACCCGCTGGCCGCCGCCTGGCCGACCGACGGCGAGCCGGTCGTGCTCGATATATCGATGTCGATCGCCACCAATGGCCTGAGCAAGCGCTTGCACGCCGAGGGCCGTCGTTTTCCCGGCCCGTGGGCCGTCGACGCCGAGGGCCGGCCGACGGATGATCCCGCCGCGCTGTTCGGAGAGAAGCCCGGCGCCCTCCTGCCGCTGGGGGGCGCTGATCATGGGCACAAGGGTTACGCTCTGGGCTTGCTGGTCGAGGCTCTGACCGGGGGGCTGGCGGGACACGGCCGCGCGGATCCGGGCGAGGGGTGGTCGGCCAATGTCTTTCTGCAGGTCCTGGATCCCGCGCTCTTTGGCAGCCGCGACGATTTCATCCGGCAGACTTCGTGGCTGGCCGACGCCTGCCGGAGGAACCCGCCCCGGCCCGGCTTCGACCGGGTCCGGTTGCCCGGCGAGGCCGGCCTGCGGCGGCGGGCCGAACAGCTGGCCGGAGGAGTCGAGCTCTATCCGGGCATCCTGGCGGCGCTGGCCCCCTGGGCGAAAAAATTCGGCGTTGTCGCGCCCGCCTCCTGATCCCCATCCTCATGCCCATGTCCCCCGCGCTCATTCGCCGCGCCGTCGAGGCGCTGGAAAACTTCGACATCGAAACGCCCTCCTGGGGCTTCGCGGATACCGGCACCCGCTTCGGCAAGTTTTTCCAGGACGCCGCCGCCATCGACCTCAATGACAAGCTGGCCGACGCCGGTCAGGTCCATCGGCTGACCGGCTGCTGCCCGACCGTGGCGGTCCACGTGCTCTGGGATTTCAAGCCGGGCGAGGATCCCAAGGCCGTCGCGCGTCTTGCCCGCCGGCACGGGGTGAAGATCGGCGCGATCAATCCGAATCTCTTTCAGGACCAGTGCTACAAGTGGGGCTCCTTCGGCAACGTCGATCCGGTGGTGCGGCGGCGCGCGCTGCGCCACTGCTACGACTCGATCGCGATCGGCCGGGCGGTGGGCAGCGAGTATCTGTCACTGTGGTTCGCCGACGGCACCAGCTATCCCGGACAGGAGGGCATCCGCGACCGGAAGCACCGTTTCGAATCCTGCCTGCGGGCCTGCCACGAGCGGCTGGCGCCCGGCCAGACCATGCTCGTCGAATACAAGCCCTTCGAGCCGGCCTTCTACGCCACCGACATCGCCGACTGGGGGATGGCGTACGTGCTCGCGAAGAAGGCGGGGCCCCGCGCCAAGGTGCTGGTGGACACGGGCCATCACTATCAGGCGCAGAACATCGAGCAGATCGTGGCCTTCCTCCTCGATGAGGGCATGCTCGGGGGCTTCCATTTCAACGACCGCCGCTATGCCGACGACGACCTGACCCTCGGCTCGATCGATCCCTACCAGGTCTTCCGCATTTTCCACGAAATCCATTCCTTCACCGCCGACCGGGGCCAGGTCCCGAAGATCGCCTACATGATCGACCAGTCGCACAACGAGAAGCCGAAGATCGAGGCGACGATCCAGACGGTGGTGATGGCCCAGGAGCTCTATGCCAAGGCGGCGCTGGTCGACCACGACAAGCTGCGCCGGGCGCAGGCGCGCAATGACGTGGTCAGCGCCGAGCTCGAGCTCAAGAAGGCGTTTTTCACCGACGTCGCTCCCGCTCTGGCCGCCTGGCGCCGCCGCCGCAAGCTCCCGGCCGACCCGCTGGCCGAGCACCGCCGCAGCGGCTACGAACGAAAAGCCGCCGCCGACCGCCGCGCCCGCCGCCAGGCCCTCGGCCTCGTGCAGGGCGGCAGCTTTGCCTGACCGCTATGGTTTTCCAGGCTTCCAGGCGAGCGCCGCCGCCAGTGCGGCCTTGATGGGTGGCGCGGTGTCCGGGGCCTCCTGCAGGTAGAGCAGATAGTCGCGCACGAGCTTGTGCTGGTAGGCGTTGAAGCGCAGCGACCAGAGTGCGGAGTTGAGGAGCGCGCTCTTGAGGACCTCGGGCGGGAGCGCCTGCTCCGAGGTCGCGGGCTTCTTGAAGGCCTCGAGCCGCCCCTGGTAGGGAAGGTAGGCGCTGACTACGGCCACCAGGTCCGCGATGGGACCGAAGCGCCCGCTGGCAAAAAAGCGGCCCCACAGGGCGTCGAGCTGGCCGCCTTTCTCGGGCGTGGCCGAAGGCGGCGGCGGCAATTCGAGCCCGGCTGCGGCCAGCTCGGTCTGGATCTTTTTCGGCAGGTCGGCGACGATGCCGGGATCGGCCCGGGCGGCGTAGGCGAGCACCAGGCCGAGCAGATGGCGCAGGTCTCCGTCGCCCGCGACGTACCATTGCTTGAACCAGGGGAGCAGCCAGGGGTTGTCCGCGAGAACCTGCTGGTAGAATCCGAAGACCCCGCCCAGGCCGTCGATCCCCTTTTGCTTCAGCGCCGCATCGCCGGCCATGGCTTCCAAAGCCGGCAGCGCCAACCTGGGCTCGGGGCGCGCGTAATACCTGGACAGCCAGTCGCTCGCCTCGAATTTGTCCGGGAGCGGCAGCGGCCGGTTGGATTCGGAGACATGGATGACGACGGACTGGCTCGCGCTGGCGCCGCCGACGTGGTCGTGGACCGTGACTTCGAAGCGATAGTCGCCGAAGGGATCCCCGGGCCCGGTCAGAAATCCGCGGATGGTCTGCGGAAAGAGCAGGGTGCCCGGCCGCACCTTGAGTTTGGCCGCCACGCTGTTGCTGGACATGGCCTGCGTCCGGCCGTTCGGATAGTGCACGGTGAGATCATAGGACACGTCGGCGCGCCCTTCGGCATCGACCGCATAGCGCGGAACGATCACCAGGAGGTCGATCCGCTGGGCGGGTGCGATCTCCTTGGCGTTCGCCAGCACGGGCGTGATCCCGGCGGGCGTATGGAAATAGATCTCGGTGTGGGCATACTGGACGGAGGCGACGATATTGAAGATCGGCGGGGCGGCGACCGGGGGCTTTTCCTCCGCGAGGCTGGCCCGCGCCAGCATGGCCGCCACAGCCAGAAATAACGGAACCCGTCTCATGCCATGTAGCTGCCGCCGTTCAGATCGAGGATCGCGCCCGCCCTCAGGCGCGGCCTAGCTCCCGCAGGGCGTCGCCGGCGGCGCTGAGGTTCTCCGGTTTCATTTCGACGTAGTTGCGCGAGAGGATGATGCCGGTGGCTCCGCCGGCGAAGACGGCCCGCACGGCCGCCTTGACGCCTTCCGGAGTGCAATGGCTGGCGCCGGCGGGCACGGGGATGTCGATATCGATGCCGGGCCACACCTGCGTGGCCGTGCCGGCCACGCCATCGACCGCGCGCCGGGTCTCGCGTTGGACGTAATCGGCGGAGAAACCGGTGGTCGGCAGCTTTTCGTACGGCGCCTCTTGGTAACCGAGTTCGCGGCAGATGACATCATTGGCCTGGGCGGGGGAGAGATCGCCAAAAACCCCGGCGAGCCCGGACGCCGCGAAGGCGTGAAAACGCTCGCCCGCGCAATTGTTGTAGACCGCGGGACGGACGAAGTCCGAAAAATGCTTCATGATCCCGTAATCCTCTTCGGCCCGCTGGAAGGGGCTGAAAGTCACGGTTTGCCAGACGTGCCAGCCGATCGGCAGCACGGGGTTGGCCGATTTCATCCTCCGATACAGCTCGGCCTGCAGATCGTGCCGCCCGCGAACCCACAGGTTCTCCCAGGCGATGAGCTCAGGATAATTGAGCAGGAGCCGCCAGAACGTGCTGAAGTACCCGTCAGGCGGGCGCTGCCGGGCCTTCCGCACCCGCATGAATTTCTCGAGCTCGATGAAACCCTGCCGCGCCCGCTCGACATCGATCCCGGCCTCCCGCCCCTGCTGCTGGCAGAATTCGCAGAAGCACGTCGGACGGCTGGCCTCGCCCAGGCTCAGCATATTGAGGAATCCGCTCCCGCGCTCGGCTCCCCACATCATCCCGCCGATCTCATAGGAGCGGGCATAGTCCTCAACCAGGCCTCCCAGCCACGCTCGATAATGGGGATTGTACTTGCAGGGCCCGGAGGGATGGCCGCTGACACGGCGCCCGTGGGCATCGATTTCGTACATCTGCTCCCAGTGGGGCATTCCGGCCGGGCAATGATTGTCCTCGAGGACGAAGGGGAAGACTTTTATCCCGTGCTGGCGCGCGGCGGGTATCACCCGCGCCAGGACATCCACCCCGCCGAACTCCGGCGCCTTCATATCCTCGTATGTGAGGGTGGCCCCCCGATAGTACTCCGGGTGCGGGGTCGCGAAGTTGCCGCCGCGAAACCCCGGGACATGATCTTCGCCGGCGCGATGCTCCTCGTGGGTATAGATGAAGGGAAACAGCGCGTTGACCCCGCCCCGCTCCCGCATGTCGCCGAGGATCCGGTCGAGCTCGGGACCGGCGAGAATCGCCACGGAGATCGGCATGGCGACCATCGTCTCACCGCGCACCGGCGCGGCCGGGGGCGTCTGTCCGGACGACAGGGAGGAGCCGGCCAGGGTCGCGCCCGTGCCGGCCGCGGCCATTTTTATGAAGTCTCGCCGGTTCATGCAGGTATAAGCTAAGCGCGGCCGAGCTCCCGCAGGGCGTCGCCGGCGGCGCTCAGGTTTTCCGGCTTCATCTCGACGTAGTTGCGCGAGAGGATGATCCCGGTTCCGCCTCCGGCGAAGACGGCCTTGACGGCCGCCTTGACGCCCTCGGGGGTGCAGTGGCTGACGCCCGGGGGCACGGGGACATCGATGTCGATGCCGGGCCAGACTTCCACCAGCCTGGCGCCGGCGAGGCCTTCCACCGCGCGGCGGGTCTCGCGCTCCACGTAGCCCGCGCTCAATCCGGTCTGGCTCACCTTCGCATAGGGCGCCTCGTCATAGCCCAGGAGGCGGTACATCAGGGTCAGCGCCTCGTCGGCCGACAGGTCGCCGAAGACGCCGCCGTGGGCGCTGTTGGCAAAGGCGTGGATGCGCTCGCCGGCGACGTTGTTGTACACCGCCGGACGGATGAAATCCGAGTATTGCTTGATCAGGCCGTAGTCCTCCTCGGCGCGTTGGAACGGGCTAAACGACACATTCTGCCAGATGTGCCAGCCGATGGGCAGGGCGGGATTCACCGACTTCATCCGCTGGTACAGCTCCGCCTGGATCTCGTGCCGGCCGCGCACCCAGAGGTTCTCCCAGGCGATGACCTCGGGATAGTTGAGCAGGATGCGCCAGAAGGTCGTGAAATGGCCGTCGCGCGGATGCTGGCCCGCCCGGCTGGCCTTCATGAATTTTTCTATTTCACCACAACCCAGGCGCGCACGGGCGACGTCGATGCCGTCCGCCTTGGCCCTTTTCTGGCAGAATTCGCAAAAGCAGGTGGCCGCGGGGGCACCCCCGCCCATCGCCAGGCCCAGGGAGTTGAGGATCCCGCTCTGGCGCTCGGCTCCCCACATCATGCCGCCGATCTCATAGGAGCGGGCGTAGTCCTCCACCAATCCGCCCAGCCACGCGCGGTAAAAGGGGTTATGCTTGCAGGGAAGTGCCGTGACCTTGCCGTTGAAATCGACCTCCGCGAGCTTCTTCCAAACAGGGACGGCGGCCGGACTATGGTTATCCTCGAGGACAAAGGGGAAGACCTTGATTCCGTGCTTGGCCGCGACCGGAATGACCCGGGCCAGGATGTCCACGCCGCCGAACTCCGGCGCCTTCATGTCCTCGTACGACAGGATCGAGCCCTTGTAGTACTGCAGGTGCGGCGTCGCATAATTGCCGCCGCGAAAGCCGGGGGAGCGCTCCGGCACGCCGGCCCGGTGCTCCTCGTGGGAATACATGAAGGGAAACAGGGCGGTCACCCCGCCCCGCTCCTTCATGTCGCCGAGGATGTGGTCGAGATCGGGACCGGCGAGGGGGGCGATGCAGATCGGCATCGCGACCATCGTCGGGCGAGGCCCCGCCGGCGCCGCGGCGGTCTGCCCCGAGAGAAGTTTCGATCCGGCCAGCGTCGCGGCCGCGCCAGCCGCGGTCGTTCTGATAAAGTCTCGTCGATTCATATGGGGCGGGGGGTAGAGGCGAGTCCGAGGTCTCGGATGGCGGCACCGGCTGCCGTCAGGTTTTCCGGCTTCATTTCCAGGAAATTGCGCGACAGGAGCACGCCCTGGCCGCCCCCGCGAAAGACCGCCTGCACGGTGGCCCGGACGCTTTCCGGGGTGCAATGGCTGGCGCCGGGCGGCACCGGCACGTCGATGTCGATGCCCGGCCAGACCTGCGTCGAGCTCCCGGCCACGCCGGTGACCGCGCGACGGGTCTCGCGTTCCACATAGTCCGCCGAAAAACCCGCCGCAAAGACGCGGTCATAGGGAGCCTCGCGATAGTTGAGCTGGCGGTAGAGGACCTCCAGCATTTCGTCCGGCGGCAAGTCGCCCAGGACGTTGCCATGGACGCTGTCGACAAAGCTCCGCATGCGTTCGCCGGCGCAGTTGCTGTAGAGTACGGGCCGGATGAAATCGGAGAAGGGGGTCATCCCCGCGTAATCTTCCTCGGCGCGGTGGAAGGGGCAGAAAGAGACGTTGTGCCAGATGTGCCAGCCGACGGGCAGGGCCGGCTTGATCGACTTGATGCGGCGGTACAGCTCGGCCTGCAGCTCATGGCGGCTCCGCACCCAGAGATTCTCCCAGGCGAGCAGCTCGGGATAGTTGAGGAGAATGCGCCAGAACGCCGTGAAGTAACCGTCGCGCGGCCGCTGCTTCGCGCGGCCGGCGCGGACATACCCTTCCAGCTCGCCGAAGCCCCGGCGGGCGCGCTCCACGTCGATGCCGACATCGCGGCCTTTCTTCTGGCAGAATTCGCAGAAGCACGTCGCCTTCCCTGGATCGGACCCCGCACCATTGTGATAGGCACCTAGGGCGTTGAGCAGGCCGCCCTGCCGCTCCGAGCCCCACATGAGGCCATCGATGTCGTACGAGCGGGTATAGTCCTCGACCAGCCCCAGGAGATATCCCCGGTAATACGGGTTGTTGTTGCAGGGACCGGATGGATGACGGTCGGTCCGGCGCCCGTGGAAATCCACCTCGTACAGCTGCGCCCAGTGCGGAATCGCGGGCCGGCGATTATCCTCGATGATCCAGGCGAAGGTCTTGATGCCGCGTGGCTTGCCCGCGGCGATCGCCAGCGCCAGGAGGTCCTTGTCGCCGAACTCCGGACCGCGCATGTCCTCGTACGTCAGGATCGTGTCCCGATAATATTGCATATGCGGGATCGCATAGTTGCCGCCGCGGAAGTTGGCGGGAAAGACACCGGCGCGCTCCGCAATATGGCTGTAGATGAAGGGAAAAATCGCGTTGGCGCCCGTGCGGCTCTGCAGATTGTCCAGGAGCCGCCCGTAGTCCGGGCGGGCGAGGGGCTCGGCGGCGGTGGCCAGGCCGATCAGCGGGCCGGCCACCGGGCGCGCGGGGTCCGCCGCGGCCCGGAGCAGCGGTCCGGGTGCGAGCGCGGCTCCGGCTCCCGCGGCCGTCAGCCTCACGAATTCGCGGCGATTCATGGCGGGCGACAAATCGGGAGCAGCCTGGGGCAATCAGCGGTCGGCATGGGGGCTTAGAGGGGAGCCTCGGGGGCGCGAGGACCCGGTGTCACGACAAAAACCTTGGCCTTTCTCGCGGACGGGCCTTCGCTGGAAAGGCATCGCCATGACAGACGCATCCGACCCCCGCTTGGCTGCGGCCTTTGTGAAAATAAATCTCGGCGAGGCCCGCCGGCATGTCTTCCTTTGCCTGGGGCCGGACTGCTGCGCCCCGGTGGCGGGGTTGGCGGCCTGGGAGACCCTCAAGCGCGAACTCGCGGCGACGGGAATTCCCGTGCTGCGGACCAAGGCGGCCTGCCTGCGCATCTGCCAGGGCGGCCCCTGGATGGTGGTTTATCCCGAGGGAGTCTGGTACGGCGGGGTCACGCCCGAGCGCTGCGCGCGCATCGTGGAGGAGCATCTCGTCGGTGGCCGTCCCGTGGCGGAGTGGGTGGTCCGGACGCATCCTTTGGCCTAGCCAGCCGTCTGGGCTACCGGTCTCCATGCGTTCCCAATTCAACCCCGATCTCACCCGCCGCTCCTTCCTCAAATTAGCCGGGACGGCGGCTGTGGCCGCGGGGCTCGCCCCGCGCCTGTGCGCCGCTCCAGGCGCCCGTCCCTTCGAGGTCTCCGCCAGCCTCTATGCGTGGGACCTGCACGACGAGGGGGTGGAGCGGATTCTCGACAACCTCCAGGAAATGGCCGCGGTGAACTCGGTCTATTTGATCGGCGTGATGCACCCGGAGCGCCGGCCGCTCGGCGGTGGCGTGTTCCCGCACAATCCGGTGCGTACGACGTGGACCGCGGAGGATGCGCGCTGCTACTGGCATCCCGACCTCGGGCGGTATGGGCGCATCAAGCCGCGCCTTTCGGACAACGAGTGGCTCAATCGGACGGACTGGGTCCGGACGCTCGTGGACGCGGCGCGCCGCCGGGGACTCAGGGTCGGCGTCGAAAACTCCCATGCCCTCGTGGACAAGGAGCGAGCCGAAGGCGAATTCGCCGATTGTGCCGGGCGCAATATCCACGGCGAGATCACCCACGTCCGCACATGGCTCCGGCCGCTCTGCCCCAACCATCCCGACGTTCGCGCCTACGCCGGGAATCTCTATTCGGATCTGGTCGCGAACTACGGCGTGGATTACGTGATGTCCGCCATCGTCTCCTTCGACGAGGGCGGACCCGACCGGGGAGGGTGCTTCTGCCCATCCTGCCACCGCGCCGCCGCGGAGCTCGGATTTGACCTGGCTGCGGCGCAGCGCGCGCTGCTGGCCGACCCCAAGGCGCAGCCGGCGCTGGCCGATTGGCGGAACTTTCGCTTTCAATCGACGGCCCGCTTCTACGAGGCGCTGCATGCGCGCGTGCACGCGCTCAAGCCGGACGTCGACCTTCGGTACAGCCAGCACATGAGCGATCCGGAGGAATGGGGGGTGAAGCTCAGCGTGATGCAGCCGCACCTGGATTCCGTCCGCATCCAGGAGTACAGCGAGCAGGCGGGAGACCTCGCGCTGATGGCGGGAAAACGGCGCACGCTCACGGGCATCCGCGCGGATCTCGGCCCCGATTTTCCGGTCCATGCCGCCATCGGGGTGCGCCTGAAGGCGACTCCGGCCATCATCGAGGAGGGCGTCCGGATCGCCGTGGCCTGCGGGATGAACGGGGTCACGCTGGGCCACTATGACGGCGCGACCTTTCCGATGCTGCGCGGGGTGCGCTCGGGCCTGGTCAGCGCGGGAATCCACGTCTGATCCGGGCCGCACCTTTACAGGTCGGCTGACGCGGGGCAAAGTGGCGGAGTGAAAACTCCCCCCGCTCTTCTGGCGGCTGTGGTCATCGCCGCCGGGCTGCTCTCGGGGACGGCGGTCGCGGCGGCGCGGGCGAACGCCCCGGGCGATGGGCCCTGCAAAGTGCTGGTCGAGGTTGCGGCCACCTATCCGGTTCGGACGGCCAAGGATGCCGTCCCGGGCGGGAAAGCCCGCTTAGCGCTTCGGATCGACCCGGTGGGCCGCCTGGATGACGCCCTGATCACGGCCTACTCGCTTCCGGAATTCGCCGCCGCCGCCATGACCGCGGTACGGCAGTGGAAATTCACCCCGAGCCGCGTCGACGGCGATCCCGCCTTCGGCATCCTGGAAGTGACATTTTTATTTGATGCGAACAAGCCGCTCGCGAGCACCCGCGTGGGACCGCGCGACGAGACCTATTTCGAAGGCGAAAAATACCAGTATGAGGCCGTTTACCCGGGCCAGCTGGATCAGGCTCCGACGCCCGCCCACACGGCGGCGCCGACCTTTCCGAGCGACGGGACCGGGCGCGGGCTCACCGGCAGCGTGGTGGTGCAATTCTACATCGACGAGACCGGGCGCGTGCGCATGCCGGAGATCGTCTCGGCCGACCACCCGGAACTGGGCTGGATCGTGCTTCCGGCCATCGTGAAATGGCGCTTTGAGCCTCCCCTGCGGAAAGGGCGGCCCGTGCTGGTCAAGGCCGAGCAGACCTTTGCCTTCTAACCCGGCCGGCCGGTGCGGGTGCCGGGCACGTGCCGCAGGCCCCAGTCGACCAGGGCCGAGAGCACCGGGGCCAGATCTTTTCCCCTGGCGGTGAGGGAGTAGGCTTGGCGCGGCGGGTTCTGTTGGTAGGGCGCGCTGGCGACCAAGCCGGCCTTTTCCAGCCGCTTCAGCCGGTCGGCGAGCAGGTTGGTCGGAATCTTTTCCGGAGAGGCGAGAAATTCCCCGTAGCGGGACTTTCCCCAGAACAGATCGCGGATCACGAGCAGCGTCCAGCGGTCGCCGATAAGGTCAAGCGAGGCGGCGATGGGGCAGGGGGAGCGTCGGGAGGGAGACGCGGCGCGGCGGATGCGAGGCATGCGGGAAGGGAATATTTATACTTGCAATACGCAAGTGACTAAACAACTTCCGAGTTACTTGCTAAGTTAAAGTTACTATTCCTCCATGAAAACCTCACCGCTTCCTTTCCTCCTGCTCCTCGCCCTTTGGGGCGTCGCTGGGGTCGCCGCCGGCTTGGTCCATCTGCTGGCCCATTTGCCGCCCCTGGCAATTCCGCTTCTGGTTGGCGGTCTGACCCTGGCGCTGACCCTGGCCTCCACCCAGCTCGTTTGGGTCCGCGGGCCGGTCGCGGGCTTCGGCACGCGGCAGATACTCGTGGTCAACGTCCTTCGTTTGATCGGGTTTTATTTCCTCTGGCTGAATGTCCAGGGCCGCCTGCCGGCGGAATTCGCCCACCGGGCGGGTTGGGGCGACGTGGCGGTCGCAGCGGCCGCGCTGGCGCTGCTCTTTCTCCCCGACGGACCCTTTTTCCAGCGTGCGCTCCGGGTTTGGAATTTGCTGGGGCTGGCGGATCTGCTCCTGGCGGTTGGAACCGGCGGTTGGCTCAATCTCACCCGTCCGGCCTCGATGATCGAGATGTCCGGACTCCCCCTGACGCTGGTTCCGCTCTGGCTGGTGCCGATCTACCTCTTCGGCCACCTCGTGATCTATCGCCGGCTGGGAAAGTCGTGCACCGATCGCGCAGCCCTGGCCGCTGTCTAAGGCTCGTAGTCGAGGTAGGGCCCGAGCCACTTCTCGGCCTCGGCCACGGGCCAGCCCTTGCGCTGGGCATAGTCGTGGATCTGATCCTTGCCGATCTTGCCGACGCCGAAGTATTTCGAGTCGGGGTGGTTGAAATACCAGCCGCTCACGCTGCTGGCCGGATGCATGGCGCAGCTCTCGGTCAGGGCGATCCCGGTCGCCGCCTCCGCTCCGAGCAGCCGGAAGAGGGGGGGCTTCTCGGTGTGGTCGGGGCAGGCGGGGTAGCCCGGCGCCGGCCGGATGCCGCGGTATTTCTCCCGGATCATCTGCTCCACGCTCAGGTTTTCCGTGCGGCCATAGCCGCAAAAATCCCGGGCCCGCTTGTGCATCAGTTCCGCCAGCGCCTCCGCGAGGCGGTCCCCGAGCGCCTGGGCCATGATCGCCGAATAATCGTCATGCCTGGCCCGAAAGCCGGCGGCGAATTCCTCGACGCCGTGGCCCGCGGTCACGGCGAAGCCACCCATGTAATCCAAGTGCCCGCTCTCTTTGGGTGCGATATAGTCCGCCAGCGCGTGATTGAACTGGTCGGCGGGCTTCTCCAGCTGCTGCCGGAGCGAGTGAAAGACCGCGACCGGATCCCGGCTGACTTCATCCGGGTAGACCTCGATGTCGTCCCCGACGGCATGGCACGGCCAGAATCCGATGACGGCCTTCGCCGTGAAGCGTTTTTCCCGCACGATCTGGTCCAGGAGCGTCTGGCCCTCGGCCAGGAGCTTGACCGCCTCCGGGCCGACGAGTTTGTCCTGGAGGATATCGGGATAGCGCCCATGCAGCTCCCAGGCGCTGAAGAAGGGTCCCCAGTCGATGAAAGGCACAATCTCCTCGAGTGGCACCGGATCATAGACCCGGGTGCCGAGAAATTCCGGCCGCGGAATATCCACCCGGGCCCAGTCGAACTGCTGGCGCCGGCTCCGGGCGTCGGCCAGGGAGAGCAGCGGCCGGCGCGCGCGGCGCGCCGCGAAGTCCTCGCGCTGCTTCTCCTGTTTTTCGCGCACCTCGGCCAGGAAGGCCGGCTTCTGCTCGGCACTGAGGAGGGAGCTGACCACATTGACCACGCGCGAGGCGTCGAGGACGTGGACCACGCCGTGCGGGTATTCCTGCGCGATCTTCACGGCGGTGTGGGCCGCGCTGGTGGTGGCGCCGCCGATCAGGAGGGGCACGGTGCAGCCGACGCGCTTCATCTCCTTCGCCACGTGCACCATCTCGTCCAGCGACGGCGTGATCAGGCCCGAGAGGCCGATGATGTCGGCCTGCTTCTCGCGGGCGGCGGCGAGGATCTTCTCGCAGGGCACCATGACGCCCAGGTCGATGACCTCGTAATTGTTGCAGGCGAGGACGACGCCGACGATGTTCTTGCCAATGTCGTGCACGTCGCCCTTCACGGTCGCGATCACGAAGCGGCCGTTCGGCTTGGTTTCGCCGCCGGCGGCGGCGATCCGCTTCTTCTCCTCCTCCATGAAGGGCGTGAGGTAGGCGACCGACTTTTTCATCACCCGGGCGGATTTCACGACCTGGGGAAGGAACATCTTGCCGGCGCCGAAGAGGTCGCCCACGACGCGCATCCCGTCCATCAGGGGACCCTCGATGATGTTGAGCGGCCGCGGGTACTTGCCCGAGTTGCCGCGCGCCTCCTCGGTGTCCTGCTCGACATAGGTGTCGATGCCCTTGACCAGCGCATGGCTCAGGCGCTCCTCGACGCTCAGGCTGCGCCAGGCGTCGTCCGCCGCGGCGGGCCGCGCTCCGGGGGCGGCGGGCGTCGCGCTCGCCTTCATCTCGTCGGCCAGGGTCACCAGGCGCTCGGTCGAGTCGGGCCGGCGGTTGAGGAGGACATCCTCGATCCGCTCGCGCAGTTCCGGAGGGATCTCCTCGTAGACGCCAAGCATGCCGGCATTGACGATGCCCATGTCCATTCCGGCCTGGATCGCATGGTAGAGAAACGCCGCATGGATCGCCTCCCGGACGGGATTGTTGCCGCGGAAGGAAAACGAGACATTGCTCACGCCGCCCGAGATCTTCGCGTGCGGCAGCGTCCGCTTGATGATCGCGGTGGCCTCGAAGAAATCGACGGCGTAGTTGTTGTGCTCCTCGATGCCGGTGGCGACGGTGAGGATGTTCGGATCGAAGATGATGTCCTCGGGCGGAAATCCGGCCTCGGCGGTCAGCAGCCGGTAGGCCCGGGTGCAGATCCGGACCTTGGCGTCGCGGTCCGCCGCCTGGCCCGCCTCATCGAAGGCCATCACGACCGCGGCGGCGCCATAGCGGCGGACGAGCCGGGCCCGACGGAGGAATTCGGCCTCGCCGTCCTTGAGCGAGATCGAATTGACAATGCCCTTGCCCTGCAGGCAGCGCAGGCCGGTCTCCAGCACGCTCCACTTGGAAGAGTCCACCATCACGGGCACCCGCGTGATCTCGGGCTCGGCCGCGATCAGGTTCAGGAACTTCGCCATCGTGGCCTCGCCGTCGATCAGGGCCTCGTCGACGTTGACGTCGATGATATTGGCGCCGTTCTCGACCTGCTGGCGGGCGATGGCGACGCAGGCATCCCAGTCGCCGGCCTTGAGCGCCTTGGCGAACTTCGGCGATCCGGTGATGTTGGTCCGCTCGCCGACGAGCAGGAACTGGGAGGCGGTCCGCGTCATTATCCGGCGATCACCAGCGGTTCGAGCCCGCTCAGCCGCAGGGTCGGCGCGAATTCCGGAATCCGCCGCGGCGGGAGGCCGCGCACGGCCTGGGCGATCGCGGCGATGTGGGACGGAGTCGATCCGCAGCAGCCCCCGACGAGATTGAGCCAGCCGTTGGCCGCGAAATCGCCCAGGACCGACGCCATGTCGCCCGGCGTTTCGTCATAGCCGCCGAAGGCGTTGGGCAGGCCGGCGTTCGGGTAGCAGGTGGTATAGCAGGCCGCGAGACGGGCCAGAGTCTCGACGTAGGGACGCATCGCGCGGCCCCCCAGGGCGCAGTTGATGCCGACGGAAAACGGGCGGGCGTGCGCGACGCTGGCATAGAAGGCCTCGATGGTCTGGCCCGACAGCGTCCGTCCCGAGGCGTCGGTGATCGTGACGGAGATCATCACCGGCAGCCGGAAGCCGACCTCGTCGAACAGCGCCGCCAGGGCAAAGAGCGCGGCCTTGCAGTTCAGCGTGTCGAAGATCGTCTCGATCAGCAGCGCGTCGACGCCGGCGGCGATCAGAGCCCGCCCCTGCTCGGTATAGGCCGCCACGACCTGGTCCCAGGTGACCGCCCGGTAGTCGGGCCGGTTGACATCGGGCGACATCGACAGCGTCCGATTCAAGGGACCGATGGCGCCGGCGACGAAGCACCGGCGCCCGGGCGTCGCGGCCTCCGCCTGGCGCGCCGCCTGGCGGGCCGCCGCCACCGCGGCGGTGTTCAGCTCGACCACCAGCGATTCCAGGTGATAGTCGGCCTGGGAGATCGCGTTGGAATTGAAGGTGTTGGTCTCGACGATGTCCGCGCCGGCGTCGAAATACTGCCGATGGATCTTCCCGATGATCTCCGGTTGGACGATGGAAAGCAGGTCATTGTTGCCCAACAGGTCCTGCACCGGCGCGGGAAAGCGGGTGCCGCGGAAATCGGCCTCCGTCAGCCCGCACCCCTGGATCATCGTGCCCATGGCGCCGTCGAGCACGGCGATCCGCTCCTGGAAAAGCGCCCGCAGGGCGCCAAAGGAGGGAGATTCGGGAGGGAGGGTGGGCATGGGAGGAGTCTGCCGGGCGAAGGTCCGAAAACAACGCGGATTCCCGCCTTTGGCAACTGTTCATATCGTCATATCGAAATGTATTGATATATTTTCTTGCCCTGCGGCGGCGGCCCGCTTGAGTCCACGGCTCGATTGTGTTCTTTCCCACCTCCGGGCAACAGGGAAGGCCGTGCAAGCCGGCCACAGTTGCGCTGCGGTTACGCATCACAGACCCTCATCCCGCCCGACCACCCGTCGGAGGGGAACAACGCCAATCTCCGGTTCGCCGGGGGTGAAGGCCAGGGGCGAGGCAGGGCGCGCGGGCGCCCGACACATGCGGAGTCCGAACATCTGCTCCCGGAATTTTCCTGCCTGTCTCGGCGCGCTTGGCGCGCGCCGGGGTGCAGGCTTCATCGCATCCATGAAGCGTAATTCCATGAAATCATTCCTCTCCCATTGCGCGGTCCTCCGCCGGCTCTTGCTGGCCGGGGCGGCCGCCCTCGGCTTGTCCTCCGCCGGCGCCCAGACTACCGTCCCCGTGCAGATAGCGCCCGTGGTGACGGTCGCGACACGGCTGCCCGAATCGACGGGAACGACCGGTACGGCGCTCGACGTCGTGTCCGGAGGGGACCTCGCGCAGGAGCAGCTGGCGACGCTGGCCGATGCCTTCTCCGGCGTGCCGGGCGCGCCCCTCTTCGCCACCGGCCAGGCCGGCGCCGCCACTTCGCTTTTCCTGCGGGGAGCCAATTCGAACCAGACCCTGTTCCTGGTGGATGGCATCCGCCTGAACGACGCCAACACCGATTATGCCAATTTTCTCAGCGGCGCCCGGATTTTTCCGACCGACAGCATCGAGATCGCGCGCGGGCCGCAGAGCACCCTCTACGGCAGCGAGGCGGTGGGGGGCGTCGTCTCGCTGCACATGGCGCCCGGCCGGGGCTCACCGGCGGAGTCGCTCGAGATCGAGGCGGGCTCCTTTGGGACGCTCGATGGGCAGATCACGGCCCAGGGCGGCCTGGGCACCTGGGGCTACAATCTCGGCGTTTCGGCCGCGGAGACGAACAACGACCGGGTGAACAATGAGTTCAAGGATATCAATGCCGACCTGCGTCTCGACGACACGGTTTCGGGCAACTTTCGCTTCGGGGCGACCCTGCGCGGCCTCGATGAGCGCTACGACGACCCCGGCGACGCCTTCACCAACAATCTCTACGACTACGAGCGGGAGCAGAACTGGCTGGCGACGGTCTTCGCCGACGCGCGGCTGAGCGAGAACCTCTTGAGCCACCTCATCATCGGCGGTCAGGACCGCCGGTTCATCTCCTACGAGCCGACGCCCGGCCAGCCGACGGTGGAGACGGTCGACCAGACTCTCCGCGGGGTGATCGACTGGCAGGTCAGCGGCCGGCTCACCGAAACCAACCTGCTGACCGGGGGCATCACGGCCGACACCGGCAGCAATATCAACACGGGCTTTGGCTCGATCGACAAGCATCAGTCGCTCGTCAGCGTCTTTGGCGAGGACGAATGGACCCCCGATCCCGACCTGCACCTGACCGGGGGGCTCCGGCACGACGACTACAACACCTTCGGCGGCGCCACGACCGGGCGGGTGACGCTGGCCGATATGGTGGCCGAGAACGCGCTGAAGCTGCGCGGAAGCTATGGC
>Ga0302325_10001488_pt1 | contig 59721 bp, 51 predicted proteins | sample Palsa_T0_2_FD_201948 | JGI IMG/M metagenome (GOLD analysis project Ga0302325, IMG submission 201948) | Peat permafrost microbial communities from Stordalen Mire near Abisko, Sweden - Palsa_T0_2 | ecosystem: Environmental > Terrestrial > Soil > Palsa > Peat permafrost | place: Sweden: Abisko...
GGCCCCGGTGGTATTCCCGTATTATTACCACCAAAGTTTTGTGTGCGCGGCGGCCCCCCCCCGGGGGGTGGTGGGGGGGGGGGCGCGGGGGGGGCCTTGGCGCCCTCGGCCGGACGGGACGAGGCAAAGCTCGGCATGGCCGCCCGGACAGGCGGGCGCGGCGGCAAGGCAGGCGGGCGGGCCGGGGCCAGTGCCGCCCGGACGCCAGGACGGACCTGCGCCCGGGGGCGGTCCGGGAGGGGGCGGCCGGGGGCGAGCTCGCCCATGTCCACCCGTCCACGGAAGCTGGCGCCGTCGACGATGATGACCCGCGGGGAGCGGATGTCACCCACCATCCGTCCGTCGCGGGTGAGCTCGACGCTCTCGGTGGCGGAGATGTTTCCCACCACCACGCCGCTCACCACTGCGTTCTTGACGGAGACGTTGGCCTTCACCACGCCGGAGGGTTCCACGATGAGGGTGCGGGTGAGCGCCAATTCTCCCTCGACGCGTCCGCGCACCGTGAGGTCCTCGTCGCCGGTCAGCCTCCCATTGATGAGGATGGATGGACCGATGACAGTGTTTCCGGCCGGGCCGGAGAGCTCCTTGGGGCTGGCCATGGCGCTTAGCCCTTCACGTCCATGTCGACGTTGCCCTTGAAGGAGGCCCCGTCGGCGATGAGGATGCGGGGAGCCTTGATGTCGCCGACCACGCGGCAGTCACTCTTCAGCTCCACCTTGTCGGTGGCGGCGATGTTGCCGGTCACCCGGCCAGCGATTTCGACATTCTGCGTCTCGATGTCGGCCTCCACGACGCCGGAGCTCTCCACGAAGAGGCTCTCCTTGAGGGAGATTTTCCCCTTCACCGTGCCTTGGATGACCAAGTCCTCATCGCCAGAAATCTCGCCGTCGATGATGAGGCTGGAACCGATGACTGTGTTTGCCACGTGGGCGTCCCCTCCGAAGGGATTGGTAAGTACCGTTTGCCTGAGGACTAGATGTCGTCGGGAAGCTTCACATCCATCTCGATGGAGCCGTTGAAGACCGCGCCATCCTCAATCACCACCCGGGGGGCCTTGATGTCCCCGGCCACCTTGGCCGAGGTGTTGATGGCCACCCGCGAGGAGGCGTCGATGTTGCCGCTCGCCTCACCGTTGATGGTCAGCTCCTCGGCCCGGATATCGGCCTCCACCTTCCCGGTGGTCTCGATGGTGAGGTGGTTCTTCAGGGCGATTTGGCCCTCCACCCGGCCTTCGATGACGAGGTTTCCGCCGCCGCTCAGGCTGCCCTTGATGATGATGCCCTTGCCGATGATTCCGACCTGGTCGGCTTGTGCCATCCGGTGCCCTCTTCTCGAAAAGGTACGCTACAGATGCTCGGCGATCCAGCGACAGATGTCGCGAAAAACCTCTTCCTTGCCCAACTCGTTGAGGAGCTCGTGTCGCATCCCCGGGTATTCACGCAAGGTTCGGTCCTTCGTCCCGAGGGTGTCGAAGAACTGCCGCGCCGTCGTCGCCGAGGCGATGCGGTCATCGGTGCCCAGGAGCAAGAGGACTGGGCAGTGGACAGCCGCGCCGTGGGCGAGGACTTCTGCCTGGGCGCGGGTGGACTCGACGAACCAGCGCGGCGTTCCGACCCGGTTGTAGAGCGGGTCGGCGCTGGTGGTGCGCACCCACGCCTCGTCTCGACTCAGGGCGGACAGGGGGATGTCGAGCGGGATGCGCAAGGAGGGAAAGATGCCCTCCAGCGCCCGGGCCAGGCCCGCTTTCCAGGCCGGCGGGGCAAAGGCCAGCGCCAGGTAGGGCGAGGACAGCACCAGGCCGTCCACGAGAGGCGTCGCCCGCCGCTGCAGCGCGGCCAGGGCCTCGAGGCCACCGTGGCTGTGGGCGACGACGAAGGCCCGGGTGTTTCCGCCCTGGGCCCGCATGCGCGCCAGGCACTTGTCGAAGTCGTCGAGGTAGTCGGAGAAGCGCCGGACGTGGCCGCGCGGACCGGGACTCTTCCCATGTCCCCGCTGGTCGTAGGTGTGCACCCCGAGCCCCTCGGCCAGGAGCGCGTCGCGGAACGCGCGGTAGCGTCCGAGGTGGTCGGCATAGCCGTGCAGCACCAGGACGTGGGCCCGCGCCCCGGAGGGCACGTCGTCCTCAGTCCACAGGCGCGCACCGTCGACGTCGAGGAAGGCTTCCTCGTGATGGACCATTTCGGTGACTCCGAACTTAGCGGTCCGCGACGTCCGAAGACAGTCCCTTCAGCTTTCCTTCCACCCGTGGCCGAAGGGCGGCCACGTCGGGGTCGGTGGAAGTGCGAGCCGCCTCCAGCGCCCGCCGGTAGGAATTCACCGCGTCCCGCCTACGCTGGACGCCGAGGTAGGCATCCCCGAGGTGCTCGGCGATCACGGGCTCGTCCGGGTCGAGGGAGGCCGCGTGCTCCAGCGTGGATACGGCGCGCCCCAAGTCATGGCGACGGAAGAAGAGCCAGCCCAGGCTGTCGAGGAAGGCTCCCGTCTCCGGACGGAGCTCGAGCGCGCGGTGCAGAAGGCGTTCCGCCTCGTCGAGGTCCAGGTTCTGCTCGGTGAGGGTGTAGCCGATGAAGTTGAGAGCCGAGGCATTGTCCGGGTTGATGGCCAGCACCTCGCGCATGCGAGCGATGCTTTGCGCGTGGTCCCCGGCCCGCTCGTAGGCCGCGGCCAGGCTGAAGAGGAGCGTCTCCTGGCGAGGGCGCAGGTCGACGGCCCGGCTCAAGAGCGCGATGGCCTCCTTCGGCCGTCCCTGCCGCTCCAAGAGGAGCGCCAGGGCCAAGGTGAGCTCCTGGGAGGCGCGGGCGGTGGCCGCCTCGCGCAGGAAGCGCTCGGCCTCGGTGGGTTTGCCGCTCACCTCGAGTGCCTCGGCGTAGGCCGGGTAGAGCGCCAGGTCCTCCGGCGTCAACAAAAGCGCCCCGCGCAGCAACGCCACGCCCTCGGCCGGACGGCCAGCGCGAGCCAGGGCCGTCGCCCGGCGCAGCCGGGCGTCGCGGAACAGCTCCGAGGCGGCGCCGACCTCGGCGTAGGCCCGCACTGCTTCCTCCCAGCGGGCTCCGCGCTCGTGGAGCAGCCCGGCGTAGAAGGACACGCGGCCGTCGGCGGTCCCGGCGCGGCGCGCTCCGTCGAGGACGGTGCTCGCCTCCGCCGGGCGCTGGGCAGTCAGCCAGGTGAAGGCCACGCGCAGTGTGACGTCCGGGTCCTCGGAGAGTCCGAGCGCGCGGTCCAGGTAGGCCCGGGCCCGCCCCGGCGCACCGGCGCGCAGTGCCAGTCGCCCGGCGTCCAGAAGCGCGTCGCGGTTGTCGGGGTCGACTTCCAGGGCATGGGCCAGGCTCTCCTCGGCCACCGCCGGCGTTCCTCCCGTCTCCTGCACCGAGGCCAGGGACACCCAGGCCTCCACGTCCCCCGGGTCGAGGTGCGTGGCTCGAACGAGGAGTGCCTCGGCCCGCGCCGGGTCTCCCTTCTCGACCAGCGCCTGCCCGAGACGTTTCAGCCCGAGCGGCTCGCCAGCGACGTCGGCCAGCGCATTCACCACGCGGACGGCGTCGTCTAGCTGACCGGCCTCGAGCGCCATCTCGGCCAGCAAGAGGTAGGGGTCCGCATCCTTGGGGCGCTGCGACTGCGCCCGCTTCAGCACGGCGCGCGCGCGCGGAAACTGGTGCGTCTCGTAGAGGACGCGGGCCAGAAGCAGTTCCGCCGCGAAGTCATCCGGGTGCCGCTCCAGGACACCGCGGGCCTGCGCCTCGGCGTGCGCCCAGTCCTGGAGACGCGCGTACGCCTCCCCCAGCGCCACCTGGAGGTACGGGTCACGCTCGTCGGTGGCCAGGGCCAGCCGGAGCTGGTCCACCACACGCCGCTCGTCGCCGGCCTGGTGAGCGATGCGGGCCAGAAGAAAGTGGGCGTAGGCCGCCGCCGAGGCAAACGTCCCTGGCTCGGCGTCCATGGCCTCGCGCATGGCCGACACGTCCACCGCCGGCCGGCGGCTGTCCGCAAGCAGCTCCGCCGGCACAGCGGTCAGGAGGACGAATGCGAGGGGCAGAGAAACCACTGGGGGCGGACTCCTCTAAAGAGTCTACCAGGCCATGGGCGCGGCCGGCGCTCCCGAGGGCCCTGCGGCCAACGGGGTGGATTAGCCCCGCGAGGTGCCGAGCAGGCGCTCGAGGACAGCCTCCGGCATCTCCCTGGGAGGTACCTCGGCCACGTGCACCTCGCACCGCTCCGTCCCCTGGCGGCGGAGGTCCGACTCCACCCGTCCGAAGACGCTCTGCGCCTGGGCCGGTGTGCACTCCGGAAGCAGGGCAGCGAAGGTGCCACCCCCCAGGTGGGCGAGGACGTCCGGCGCGCGCAGGCGCTCGCGCATGCGCGCGGCGCAGCCGCGGAGGGCCTCGGTGCCGCTGGCCCCGGTACGGGCCACCGCCAGCGAGAGCGGGCGTCCGTAGCGGCGGGCGCGGGCGGCCTCCTGGGTGAGGCGGATGACGAGCCCGCGCCGGTCGAGCAGCCCCGTTGCCGCGTCCGTCGGTCCAGCCGCTGCGGAGGGGACGGGGAGCGAGACGCCGGTGGATTTGAGGGAGAGAGAGAGAGCCCGCTCGGTGCGCTCCAGGAGCTCGGAGGAGCGAAACGGTTTGGCCAGGTAGTCCACCGCGCCGAGGTTGAGCGCGCGCACGCGGTCCGCGACGCCCACCTGGGCCGAGACGAGAATGACGGGAATGTTGGCGGTGTCCGAGGAGGCCTTCAGCGACAGCACCGCGTCGAGCCCGTCCATGTGCGGCAGAAACACGTCCATCACCACCAAGTCCGGGTGCAGTGCCCGGGCCTTGGCCACCCCCTCGGCCCCGTCGCGCGCCAGCTCCACGCGGTAGCGCTTTCGGAGGATGGCCTCCAGCACCGCGGCGATGTCCGGCTCATCCTCCACCACCAGCACCCGGGGCTGCTCGCCCACCGGCAGCACCGAGGGGCGCCGCCGAGGGACGTCCTGGGAGGCCAGGGGCAGAGTGAAGACGAAGGCACAGCCGCCCTCTGGCGGCCGCTCGGCCCAGATTTCGCCACCGTGCAGCTCGACGAAGTCCTTGCAGATGGCGAGGCCGAGTCCGGTCCCGCCCGGGCCGTGGCGGTAGCGGTCGAAGACGAGGTGCAGCTGGTCCTCGGCGAGCCCCTTGCCGTCGTCCTGCACCACCATCTTCGCCACCGGCCCGTCGGGACGGGCCAGGACCCGGCCCTCGACCTTCACCACGGCCGTGGCGTGCTCGAGCGCGTTGGAGATGAGGTTCTGCAGAATTTCCCGCAGCTTCTGCTCATCCCCCATCACCGGGAGGTGCTCGTCGGCCAGCAGCTGCAAGTCGAGCGACCGCTCGCGGGCCAGAATGTCCATCTCCGCGACGCAGTCGCTCACCACCTGGCGCACGTCCACCATCTGCACGTCCAGGGCGACGCGGGAGTGCTCCCCCTTGCCCTTCTCCAGAAGGGACTCCACCAGCTTGAGGATTTTTCGTGCCTGGCGCACCACCGCGCCGGCGGACTCGTGCTGCTCCTTCTCGAGCGCAGCATCCTCGAGCAGCCGGCCATGGCCGATGACGACCTGCAGCGGCGAGCGCAAGTCATGGCTGGCAATGGCGATGAGCTCGTCCTTGAAGCGCGCCAGCTCTCGCAGCCTGCGGTTGGCCTCAGTCAGCTCGCGGTAGCGGTCCACGTACTTCAGCTCCAGGTCCTCACGCTTCTTCTGGAGCGCGGCGTGCAGCCGGGCGTTGCGGACGGAGTTGGCCAGGGCCGCCGCCACCGCCCGGGCAAACTCCTGCTCCTCGCGGCCGAAGGCGCCGCTCCTGCGCGCCAGGCGGAGGAAGAGTGCGCCCACCAGGTCGTCCTGGCTGATGAGCGGCTGGACGAGAATGCTCTTCACCCCAAGCGGTGCGATGAGGGGCCGCACCTCGGCCATCAACGGGTCACTGAGCGCATCGTCGACGTAGGTGGGCTCGCGGGTACGCAGCGACTGGCGCAGCTCGGGGTAACGGGCCAGGTCGATGGCGAGCGGCTGCAAGTCCGGCCGCTCGAAGGTGGCCATCACCGTGGCGTTGCTGGCTGTCTCGCCGCTCCCGTCGACGAGGACGATGGAGCACCGGTCCATGGGCAGCACCCGGCCCACCTTCTCCACGGCAATTTTCAGAATCTGTCCGAGCTCGAGGGAGCTGGTGGCGGCCTGGGTAATCTCGAGCAGCATCGCCATGCGCTCGGCGAGGCGCTCCTTGGCCCCTTTGCGACCATGGACCGGCCCATCCAGCACCGGGCCGGTCGTCGTAGTCTCCCCTTTCATCCTCGCTTCATCTTTCCGCACTTCCCTTATAGGTACCAGCCGCCGAGGGCCATGCACTGCGAGAGCGACGGGTTCGTTGTGACCCGCAGCAGCGCGCATATACTCGCGTGAGGCCTGGCGTTTCCCCTTCATGCTCCCTCACCTCGTCCTCGTCAGCGTGGGGCTACTGCTCGGCGCTTCCGCGGCCGCGCAGACGCCTGCCGACGACTTCAACACCTTTCCCCCCGGTTCCTCCCCACCCTCGCAGCCGCCAGCCGGGGCCACCACCCGGCCCCCCACGGCCCCCCCGCCCGCGGCGCCACCTTCAGCACAGCCGGTGTCGCCCTCGCAACAGGCCTCCCCCCCGAGTCCAGCCCCGGCGGTACCGTCCCTCCCCGCGCCCGTCCCCCAAGCGGCGTCTTCGACGCCAGGTACCAGCAACGGTGCGGCGCTCTCGGAGGGCCCGCCGCCCGGCGAGGTGCGCGTGCTTCCGGGAAGTCCACCGCCCGGGCCGTCCACCCTCGGCCTGCCCTTCGTCGACGAGCGCAACGTGCGGCTCTCGCAGGGACTCTTCGGGGGGCTCGCCTCGGCCCTCACCGTTTCGAGCGCGGACATCGGCACCGCGGGCGTCCTGCGCTTCGCCGCCTTCGGCGAGTACTACACCAACAGCGGGTGGCCGCGGGCCGCCGACGAGGCGACGGGCACCACCGGGCACTTTGCCCTGGACTTCGTCCCGCTGGCCTGGCTCGAGCTGTATGCCAGCTACTCCGCCAGCAGCACCAGCAACACCGGCTCGAATCCCCGCTTCATCTCCGCCGTGGGGGACTTTGGCCTCGGGGCGAAGGCCTCCTGGCGCATCTCGCCTTCCTTCGCGCTGGCCCTGGACGTCCGCGCCACCCGGCTTCCGGGTGTCGGCACCCAGGACATTGACTCGGCCGGGTACACGCTTGCGCCCTACCTCCTCTTGGCCTGGACACCAGCCATTCCTGTGCGCCTCGGCTTCCAGCTGGGCGCGCAGTTCCAGTGGAACAGCGTCCTGCTGGCCCAGCCAGGCGGGGTGGAGGACGAGATTGCCCTCGGGCTGACGACGTACAAGCTGCTGCTCGCTGGCATCTCGCTCGAATTCCCCATCCCCATCGTCACGCCCTTCATCGAGTACACCACCGCCATCCCGCTGGCGGTGAGGAACGACACCCTCGTCGGCGCAAACGGCAACGCGCTCCCCATCCACGCCGCATTGCCGCACCAGCTCAACGTCGGTTTGAAGTTCTCCCTCGTGCAAAATCTCACCTTCCTCTTCGCCGGGCAGTTCTCCTTGCAGAGCAACGTCGCCCTCGGCGTTCCGGCCATTCCGCCGTGGAATTTCGTCTTCGCCGCCACCTTCGCCGTGGACCTCTTCCCCACGCCCGTCACGAAGCTGGTGGCGGCGGCAGCCCCGGCGGCGGTGCCACCTCCTTCCACCGGGACGGTGGTGGGGCTGGTGACGGACGCGGCCACGGCCAAGCCCCTCGGCGCGGTGGTGGTGACGGCGGAGGGCGAGGACATGGGGCCGGTGGCCACCGACGCTGCGGCTGGACAATTCGTCACCCGGCCGTTGCGGCCCGGGCCCGCCAAGCTGCGCCTCGAGCGAGCGGGCTACCAGGAGGCGCTCCTGGACGCGGTGGTGGAAGCGGGCAAGGCCACCTCGGTGCAGGCCGCCCTCACCCAGGTTGCCAAGAGTTCGCGCTTCCTTCTCACCACCACCGCGCACAGAAAGCCCGTGGCGGCGACGGTGAAATTCACCGGCACGGAGACGAAGACGGTGGACACCAAGGCCGATGCCACCAGCCCGACGGAGGTGGATGCCGTCCCGGGCGCGTATGAGGCCACGGTGACGGCCCCTGGCTACCTGGCGCAGCTGCGCGAGGTGGAGCTCGGCGCTGGCGGAGAGCAGCTGCTGGCCTTTGACTTGCAGCCCGAGCCGAAGAAGAAACGCGTCCTCCTCCGAGACGACCGGCTGGAGCTCCTGGTCCAAGTGCACTTCGCCCGGAGCCGCGCCACCATTCTCGCCGACAGCGGCCCGCTCCTGGACGAGGTGGTGGACGCCATGGTGCGCTTCGGCATCAAGCGGGTACGCGTCGAGGGCTACAGCGACTCCTCCGGCTCGCGTCCCGCCAACCTGCGGCTCAGCCAGGCGCGGGCCGAGGCGGTGACGGAGTACCTGGCCCAGAAGGGCGTGGCCCGAAGCAGGCTGGAGGCGAAGGGCTTCGGCGACGCTCGCCCCATTGCCCCCAACCTCACCGCCCGCGGCCGGGAGCTCAACCGGCGGGTGGAGATAGTCGTTCTCGAGAAGTAGGCCCCCCGGGCTTCCTCGCGGCCAGGAGCGCCTCGCGGTTTCCGGCCGGCCCGAGGATGGGCGAGTCCGTCACGCCCTGGACATCAAGGCCCAGCTCCAGGGCCGTCTTGGTGACGGCGGCCAGCGCCGCGGCACGCGCCGTCTCCTCGCGCACCACGCCGCCCTTGCCCACCCCTTCCCTTCCCACCTCGAATTGCGGCTTCACCAGGGCCACCAGCTGGCCGCCTTCGCGCAGCAGGGGCAGCACCGCCGGGAGCACCAGGGCCAGCGAGATGAAGCTCACGTCCACCACCAGGACGTCCACCGCCTCGCCGAGCACGTCCGACTTCACGTGGCGCGCGTTGGTGCGCTCGTGCACCACCACCCGCGCATCGGTGCGCAGTCGCTCGTGCAGCTGTCCGTAGCCGACGTCCAGCGCATGGACGCGCACCGCGCCCGCCTGCAACAGACAGTCGGTGAAGCCTCCGGTGCTGGCACCGATGTCAGCCGCCACGCACCCGGCGACGCTGAGCCCGAAATGGGTAAGCGCATGGCGTAGCTTGAGGCCTCCGCGCGAGACGTACGGCAACACCTCGCCCTTGAGACGCAAGGGTGCATCCACCGCCACCCGCGTGCCAGGCTTGTCCACCCGGGCCTCGCCCACCACCACTTGGCCGGCCAGGACGAGCGCCTGGGCCCGGGCCCGGGTGGGCGCGAGGCCGGCCTGGACGAGGAGGACGTCGAGGCGCTCCTTGCGCACGGGCGTCATTCGGACAGCAACGCACGCAGGGCCCGGGCGATGCCCGCCGCGTCGAGGCCCAGCGCCTGGCGCTGAGCGCGCGCGTCCCCGTGCCGGACGAAGGCGTCCGGCAGTCCGAGGAGTCGCACCCTGGGCCGCCGTCCGGTGCGCGCGGCCTGCTCCAGCACCGCGCTGCCGAGTCCCCCGCGCGTCGTGCCCTCCTCCACCGTCACCACGCAGCCCGTGTCGCACGCTGTGTCGATGGCCGCCGTGTCCAGCGGCGACACCACCCGGGCGTCCAGCACCGCCACGCCTTCCAGTGTCCGCGCCGCCTCCAGCGCCGCCAGCGCCACCGGCCCGACGGCCACCACCGCCGCGCGAGCCCCGGGCGGGGCCAGCAGCCACCGCGCTGCCTCCACCGGCGCCACCGAGAGCGGCAGCCCCACCGGCACCTCGGGCAGCGTGCCGCGGGGAAAGCGCAGCGCGGCGGGCCCCGTGCCACCCAGGGCCGTGGCCAGCATGGGCTCCACGTCTGCGCCCACCACCGGCACGTACAGCCGCAGGGAGGGCAAGGCCCGCAGCCAGGCAATGTCATAGCTGCCCTGGTGCGTGGCGCCGTCGGCGCCGACGAGGCCCGCCCTGTCAATGGCCAGGGTGACGGGAAGCCCGGGAAGGACGACGTCGTGCACCAGCTGGTCCATCGCCCGCTGGAGGAAGGTGCTGTAGAGGAGGCACACCGGGCGCGCGCCGCCGGCGGCCAGCCCGGCGGAGAAGGCCACCGCGTGCTGCTCGGCGATGCCCACGTCGTGGACACGCTCTCCGAAGCGGGCCTTGAGGCCGGTGAGGGCCGAGCCCTCCAGCATGGCCGGCGTCACCGCCACCACACGCGCGTCGGCCTCCATGGCCCGGCCCAGTGCCTCGGCAAACGCCTCGCTGAAGGTGGCGTGGCCGCCGCGACTCCGGACGAGCTTCCCGTCCCGCCACTCGTAGGGGCCCATGGCATGGCCCCGCGTGGCCCTGTCCGACTCGGCCGGCAGAAAACCGCGCCCCTTCTCGGTGCGCACATGCACCAGCACCGGACGCCGCGCGCGCCGCGCCTCGGCCAGCGTCGGGAGAAGCTCGGAGAGGGCATGTCCGTCCACCGGGCCGAGGTAGGTGAAGCCCAGCGCCTCGAAGAAGTCGCGCGCCGCGGCGGACTTCAAGAGGCGCGCCACGGCGCCCACGTTGCTGGAGATGGACATGCCGTTGTCGTTGAGGACCACCACCAACGGGTGCGGAGAGGCCCCGGCGTTGTTGAGGCCCTCGAAGGTGAGGCCGCCGGTGAGGCCGCCGTCGCCCACCACGGCCACCACCCGCTGGAGGCTTCCCCTCTCGGCCATCGCCTCCGCCATGCCGAGGGCCACCGAAACCGCAGTGCAGGCGTGGCCCGCGCCAAAGGCGTCGTGGACGCTTTCGGCCGGGTCGAGGAAGGGCGCCACGCCCTCCTCTTGCCGCAGGGTGTGCATGCGCCCGCGCCGCCCGGTCAGCAGTTTGTGGGCATAGGCCTGGTGGCCGACGTCGAAGACGAGGGCGTCCTTTGGCGAGTGGAAGACGCGGTGCAGCGCCACCACCAGCTCCACCGCGCCCAGCGACGCCCCGAGGTGCCCCCCGACGCGGCCGCACACCGTGACAATTTCCTCGCGCAAGGCCGCGCACAGCGCCGGCAACGCCTCCTCGGGCAGCGCGCGCAGCGCCTCCGGAGAGTCCACCCGCTGAAGCAGCGTCAAGCCTGTCGCTCCACGCTGTAGCGCGCCAGGGCCTGCAGCGGCCCGGGCGTCGGCTCGAGACTCTCGCGCACCGCCGCCACGGCCTCCTGCACCAGGGCGAGGGCCTTCTTTTGGGAGGCCTCGAGTCCCAGCACCGCCGGGTAGGTAGGCCTCCCGGCCGCCGCGTCCGCGCCGGCGGGCTTTCCCAGCACCTCTGCCGAAGCGGTGACGTCCAGGACGTCGTCGGCAATTTGAAAGGCCAGGCCCACCGCGTCGCCATAGACGCCTGCTGCTGAAAGCTGGGCGGCCGTGCCGCCAGCGGACACGACGCCCAGCGCGCAGGCCGCCTTCAGCAGCGCGCCCGTCTTCAGGGCGTGCAGCCGGGTGAGGTAGCCCTCCTCGGCCGGCCGGTCCAGGGAGATGTCCAGCACCTGGCCGCCCACCATGCCCTGTGCCCCCGCAGCATGCGCCAGGAGGCGGACCAGCGCTGCGCGCTGCGGCTCGGGGCCGGTGCCGAGGAGGGCGAAGGCCTCGGTGAGAAGTGCGTCGCCGGCCAGGATGGCCAGCGCCTCGCCATAGACGATGTGGCTCGTGGGCTTGCCCCGTCTCACCGCGTCGTCGTCCATGGCCGGCAAGTCGTCATGGATGAGCGAGTAGGTGTGCACGTACTCCAGCGCGCAGGCCGCGTCTTGCGTCAGGCGCGAGGCGGAGCCTCTGGCCGCAGCCTCGGCGAAGGCCAGACAGAGGAGTGGCCGCAGGCGCTTTCCGCCAGCGAGCAGCGAATAGGCCATGGCCTCGCGGAGCCGTACCGGCGCACCCTCCAGCCGCAAGAGGCTGCGCCCGAGCAGGGTCTCCACCTCTGGGCTTCGCACGGCGAGGTAGGCAGAAAGCGAGAAGGGCGCGTCCATGGGGCGCTAGAAGGGAATGTCCTCGTCGTCTCCGGTGGCCGCTACGCGCCCGGGCGTCCCCTTCGTCTCCAGCGGCACCACCTTGTCCTGCCCCTGGTGCTCGAGCAGCTCCTGCACCCGGCGGTCGGCCTGGGCGAGCAACTCCTCCCCGCGCTGGACGAGGCGGATGCCTTTCTCAAATTCTGCCAGCGTGTCCTCGAGGCTGAGCTGGCCCGTCTCCAGCTTCTTCACCACGTCCTCGAGCCGCTCCACCACCTCGCTGTAGGGCTGCGCCTTCTCGCTCTGTGCCACGTGTCGCCACCTCGCTTCCCCTGAGGAATTGGGAGGGTTCCTACCGGAGGGCGCACTCGGCGCGCAAACACCCGAGGGGGGCGCGGGCCCCAGAAGGCGCCCCGGTGGTGCCTCAGGAGGGCTTGGGCGGCCGGACGGCGGTGACGGTGGCGTCCGCCTCGCCGCACTCGGCGAGCGAGCGGCTCCCCGGGCTCGCCCAGCGCAAGAGGAGGGCCATCCCCACCTCCACCTCCTCGGCCCTGGCCAACAGGGCGCCGGTGTCCGCGCGGTAGGCGACGGCGTAGCCGCGGCTCATGACTTTGAGTGGGCTGAGCGCGTCCAGGGTGGCGGTGGCGCCATACAGACGCCGCCGCTCGGCGCCCAGTTGTCCTCGGCCTGCGGCCTCCAGCCGTCCTCGGAGCGCCAAGAGCCGCTGCCGCGCCTCAGCAATGGCCGCCCCGGGTGCCCGCCGCTCGAGTCCACGCCGCGCCCGCACCAGCGCCTCGCGTTCGCGGACGAGGCGGCGGTGCATGGCCTGGCCCAGCCGGGCGCGCAGTGCGTGGACGGCCTCCCGCCGCTGCGCCAAGAGAGACTCCGGACGGAAGCGGTCCAGCCGCTCGCGCAGCCGGCGGACGCCCTCGCCGTGAGCCCGGACGGCTCGGCGGGTGGCCGCTTCCAGGCGGTCCTCCAGCGTCACCAGCTCCTGGCGCAAATCGGCCACCGCGTGCCGGGGGCTTTCCAGCCGGCGGCGGAGCTCGGCCACGGTGTGCCGGCGCTCGGAGAGCGCGGTGCGCACCGCGCGCTGCAGACGCACCGAGTGCTGGGAGAGGTCTCCCTCCAGCTCCGCCAGCACCGGCACCACCACCTCGGCGGCGGCGCTGGGCGTCGGCGCGCGGACGTCCGCGACGAAGTCGGCAATGGTGACGTCCGTCTCGTGGCCCACCGCGGAGACCACCGGCACCGGGAAGGCCGCGATGGCCCTGGCCACCGCCTCCTCGTTGAAAGTCCACAAGTCCTCGGCCGAGCCACCGCCGCGGGCCACCACCACCACCTCCACGTCGGTGCGCGCCAGCCGGGCCAACGCCAGCACCACCTCCTCGGCCGCGCCCGGACCCTGGACGCGGGCGTGGGCCAGCAGGATGGACGCCCGCGGGTGGCGGCGAAGCACAATGCGCAGGAAGTCCTGCAGCACAGCACCCGTGCGGCTGGTCACAATGCCAATGCGTCGAGGGAGCCTCGGCAAGGGACGCGGGGGCCGCAGGCGCCGCTCGCCCATGAGGCCCTCGGCGGTGAGCCTCTCCTTCAGCTGGGCGAAGGCCAGGGCGAGCGCGCCGGCCCCGGCGGGCTCGATGCGCTGGACAATCAAGCTGTACCGCCCGGCACGGGCGTAGACGTCGAGGTAACCCTCGGCGATGACTTCCAGCCCTTCGTCCAGCCGGAAGCGCACGTTGCGCGCGAAGGAGGCCCAGATTTTCACCTCCAGCGTCGCCCCGGCGTCCTTGAGAGAGAAGTAGAGGTGCCCGGTGGCATTGGGGCCGCGGAAGCCGGACACCTCCCCGCGCACCACCACGCGGCGGAAGCTTTCCTCGAGGGTGCCCTTCACCAGCTCCGTCAGCTCGCTGACGGTGAAGACGACGGGCTCGAGTGGGCGGACACGGGAAGGCTCGATGTCCACGCGCTCGATAACCACGGCCCGCAGCGGTGGCTCACCCAGCGGTGCGACGGCCGGCACGACTGGCGAGGCGCGACGGGGCCCTTGCGCCTCCACACGCTGCGCCTCCTGAGGCACGGGCGCCGGAGGCCGCGGCGGCTGCAGGGCCGGTGGCGCTCGCGCAGGCTCGGTGGAGGCGACTTCGGAAGACGCCAGGCGCACGGGCTTTTCCTCGCCCTTGGCGAAGAGGTCTCCCTGGGCCCCGCGCGCTTCGGAGGCGTTGGCTGGACGTCCCTTTTTCATGACAGCCTCTGGCGTTGTAGCCAGGGCCCCCGACGCATGGCCAGGGGGCCTACGTCCTTGGGGCGGCATTCAGGGGGTACGAAGCACGTCGAGCTGCCGCTGGGCAGTGTCCGCCTCGGACGTCCCCGGGTAGTCCTCCACCACCTTGGCGCAGGCCCGCGCCGCGTCCGCCCGGTGGGAGAGGCGCACCTCGAGGGCGCACAGCTCGGAGAGAAGCGGCAAGGCCTCCACCAGCGAGGCGGCGGCCAGGCGCGACCGGAGCACCTCGCGACGGGCCTCGTCGCGGTGGCGCTCGGTGGCGCTCCCCGCGTCGAGGGCCAAGCGGGCGTCTCTGCCCACGGCAGTGGACTCCAGCCGGTCCTCGGCGGCCGGGGCGGGGGCCATGTCCGCGGGCGCCTTGCGCTGGGCCATGGCACCCGAGGCCGCGCCGGCCGGCGCCTGCGCCGCGACGGCGCGCTTGGCCATGGGGGCCGAGAGTGCCAATTGCGGAGGGCTCGTCGGGCCGGGCTCGGCCGCGGCCACCTTCGGGCCGGCCGGCTCCGCGGTTTTTGCCGGGACGTCGGCCGCGCCTTTGGCGTCGGAGGCAAAGGAGGAGGGGGGCATGGCCTTTGCCGCCGAGAGCCGAGAGGAGTGTGCCACCGCGCCGGCGGAGACGCGCTCGCGAGCCGGCGCTCGTGCCGGCTCCTGCTTTTCTTCGAGCTCGCCCTGCAGTTTCTTCGCCCGCTGGACGTCGTTCACGGCCAGGGGGCCGACGGACGACGCGCCGGGGGCCGGGGCTGAGGCGGAGGGACGCTCCGGTGCCGGAAGCGAGCGCATCACCACCACCACCAGGACGGCCAGCGCCGCGGCGCCGCCGAGGAAGGCACCGGACATGCGGGCCCGGCGGCGACGGCGGCCAGCGCGCGTTGCGGCCTCTGCGCCCGCCACCAGGAGTGCCTCCAGCCCGGGGGCTCCCGGCACCTCTCGGGGAAGCGCTGCGGCGGCCTGCCGGACGGCCTGGTAGCTGGCCACGGTGCTGGCGCATGCCGAACAGCCCTCGACATGGGCCTGGACGCTCCGGGCCTCTTCCTGGGACAGCTCGCCGTAGACGAGCGGCAAGAGCGCGTCGCTCGGATGGAGAGACTCAGCGCTCATGAGGCCGTCCTTCCCGCCGTGTCGCCGTCGACGCCGACGCTGCCGAGGTGCCGCCTCAGCGCCTCGAGGGCATAGCGCATGCGGCTCTTCACCGTGGGCTCGGGCGCACCCGTCATGCGGGCAATGTCCGCGAAGGGGATGCCGGCCAGCTCGCGCAACAGAAACACCTCGCGCTGCTCGGCAGGAAGCGCAGCGACGGCGGCCTCGAGGAGCGGACGCAGCTCCGTCGAGGCGGCCCCGCGCTCGGGGTCATTCCACGCCGTGCCCGCGTCGGGCGGCTCCTCGGAAAGCGGCTCGGCGGCTCGGTGCTGCTCGCGCCGCGCAGCATCGACACAGATGTTTCGGGCAATGGTGTACACCCAGGTGGTGAATTTGGCCGTCGGCGTGTAGCCGGCCGCGCCGCGCACCACCCGAAGCCAGGTTTCCTGCAACGCATCCTCCGCTCGGGAACGGTCCTGCGTGAGGCGGAGCACGAAGGCGAAGACGCGGGCGCGGTGCCGCTGGACGAGGACCGGGAAGGCTCCGCCCTCTCCCGCCCGGAAACGCCGCATCAACTCTTCGTCCGAGGGCTCCAAGAGGTTCAACGCACACCGGGAGAAAAAGCTCTGTCGCAGACGGGCAGAAAAAAGAAGCATGTCAGGAGGACAGCCGAGCTGCCATTCGGGACGCCTGCAGGGCGTGGAAGGGCCCTAACCGGCGCCGGGTGCGCCCGCGTCCACCTCCACCGTCCGGGCGCCCGCTGGCGGCTGCAGGCGGAAGAGGGCCGCGTCTAGCGTTGCGTCCAGCGCCACGTCTTCCTGGCTCCAGCGCAGCACCACGGTGGCGTTGGCGTCGCTGAATGTCACCTTGCGCGCGAAGGGCACGCCGTCCGTGGAGACGGGCTGCTCGAAGAGAAGGCTGTAGCCGCCCGGGCCCTGCAGGACGCTCTTCAGGACGCGCTTGCTGGTGGGGTGAATCCACAGCGTCTGGCGGCGCTCGCCCTGCACCAGGGTGAGGCGGTAGGCGTCGGCCTCGGCGTCCACCTCGACCGGGCCTGGCACCACCCGCAGGCGAGGGGTGCGGCCCAGGAGGATGGACACCAGGTCCTCGGCCGAGAGGTCCAGAGGCAGGATGCGCGAGATGGCGGCCGCGGTGGCCGGGCCGTGCAGGTAGGTACCCTGGTCGCGCTGGTAGAGGCCGAAGCTGCGCCCGTCCGAGATGAGGACCTGCGCCGGGGAGCCGAAGAAGTCGAGCAGCTCGAGGTGCACCTCGCCCGGGGCACGGGCGGCGATGAAGGCCGCCACCTCGCCATTGCCGCGGCTCGAATGGGCCTGCACGCGGCCCGACCCCTTCACCTGGCTGACCAGGCCCTCCAATTCGTCGACGTCCTTGAGGAGCGCCGCGCCGGTCGGTGTCGGAATCCGGCTCAAATCCAGATGCGCGCACCCCAGCGCGCACAGCGGCAGCGCCAGGAACAACGAGCGGGCAGGCGTCTTCATGACAGCGTGAAAAAGCACGTACCCTCGGGCCTCCACAAGGGTTAGAGATGGATTCATGAGTCCGAGCGAGCTGCTCCATTACCTCCGCCTAGGCGGCCTCACCCTCGTCCTCATTCTGCTCGCCTCGGTGCTCAGCCTCGGAGTGGCGGTGGAGCGGTGGATGGCGCTGTGGAACGTCAGCGCCGAGAGCCGCGCGCTGAGCGACACCATCGGCCGTCACCTACTGCGCGGAGACCTCCCCTCGGCGCGCGGCGCCGCGGAGCGTTCGCCGGCCCTCATTGCCGACCTCTTTCGCGTGGCCTTCGAGCGGCTCGAGCACACCAGGGCGGTGACGCCGGCGCTGGAGGCTGCGGTGGAGCGCGAGCGGGCACAGCTCGGACTCCGGCTGAAGAAGAACTTGTGGATTCTGGGCACGGTGGGCGCGACCACGCCCTTCGTCGGTCTCTTCGGGACGGTGGCCGGCATCATGCGCAGCTTCCGTGACCTCGGCCTGGACGTCTCCGCCGGCGGCACCGGCGGAAGCGCGGCGGTCATGACCGGCATCTCCGAGGCGCTGGTGTCCACCGCCGCCGGGATTCTGGTGGCCGTGCTGGCGGTGGTGCTCTACAACTACTTCCAGTCGCGCATCGGCCGCATCAGCATCGAGATTCGCCTGCTGGTCGAGGAATTCGTCGAGACGCTGCGCGAGCGACCCACGACGCCGGTTGCACTGCAGTCCGAGGCCGCGACCGCCTCGGCCGAGCCGAGCTGACGCCATGGCGATGGGGAAGATTCCAGGGACGGAGGGTGACGAGGCGGACGCCGTCTTCGCCGACATCAACATCACTCCGCTCACCGACATTTTTCTCGTCCTCCTCATCATCTTCATGGTGACCAGTTCGGTCATCGTCAACCAGGGCCAGGGCGCGGCCAAGGCCGGCCTCAAGGTGAACCTCCCCAAGGGCAGCGCCGCCGACGTGACGCCGGCCACCACCGACCTCTCGGTAGCGGTGCTCGCCGACGGCCGGCTGGTCCTCGCCGGCGACGTGGTGACGCAGGACGAGCTGAAGAAGGCCCTGGTGGATGCGCAGACGAAGAATCCCTCCACCCTGGTGGTCATCCAGGCCGACGAGGGCGTCCCCCACGGCAAGGTGGTGGAGGTGATGGAGATGGCCAAGGGCGCAGGGTTGAGCCAGCTGGCCATCGGCGTGCGCGAGGCGCCGCCGAAGTAGCGCTGCCGGGGCGGCCTGCTCAGCCGGCGCTGAAACCCGCGTCCGGAATGTCCAGCGCCGAGGCGTCCTCCTGCAGCATGAGCTTGGCCTCGGCCTCCACCTTGGGAATCTCGTTGCGCGCGAACCACAGCGCCGCCTGCTTCTTGCCCTCGTAGAAGGCCCGGTCGGCGTCCCCCGGCGGCAGCTTGGCCTGTGCCGCCTCGGCAATGACGGCTGCCTCGAGGAGGAGCCAGCCCACGGCCAGCCGCGCCATCATGGTGAGGAAGCGGTTGGCGTTGAGGGCGATGAGGCCCACCTGGCCGGACTGGCCCCATCCCAGAAGTCCCATCGCCGCGGACATGAGATGTTCCTGGCCCGCGGCGAGGTTTGCCACGGCCTTGCCCACTCCCGGGCTTGCCCGGTGCGCCTCGACGAAGGCCCCCACATCGCCGAGGAAGGCCTGGAAGTAAGCCCCGCCGGCCTGGCCAAGCTTGCGTCCCACCAGGTCCATGGCCTGGATGTGGTTCGTCCCCTCGTAGATGCTGGTGATTTTCACGTCGCGGACGGCCTGTTCCGCCGGGTGGTCCTTCAAGTAGCCGGCCCCCCCGTAGACTTGCAGCGCGGTGGCGCAGAGGCGGAAGCCCTCGTCGGAGGCGAAGGCCTTGACCAGCGGGGTGAGCAGCTCCACCTGGCCGTGGTGGTAGCTCGCCTTCTCGTCATCCTTGCCCCGCAGCAGCCGGGAGAGGTCCACGTGGCGGGCGAGCTTCATCACCAGCGCGCGCGTGCCCTCCACGTGGGCCTTCATGTCGAGCAACATGCGCCGCACGTCCGGGTGCTCGAGGATGGGCACCCTCGGGACGCTGGGGTCCTTCCATTGGGTGAAGTGCGGACCCTGCTTTCGGTCCTTCGCGTACTCCAGGGCGTTGAGGTAGGCGCTGGAGGCGGCGGCCAGGCCCTGGATGCCGACGGCAATCCGCGCCCCGTTCATCATCCGAAACATCTGGGACATGCCGGCGTTCTCCGCGCCCCCCACCAGCTCCCCGACGCAAGCGTCGGACTCGCCGAAGTTGAGGACGCAGGTGGCCGAGCCGTTGATGCCCATCTTGTGCTCGAGGGAGGCCACCTGGACGTCGTTGTTCTCGCCCACCGAGCCGTCGGGCCGTACCCGATTGCGCGGGACGATGAAGAGCGAGAGCCCCTTCGTCCCCGGCGGTGCCCCCTCCACCCGCGCCAGCACCAGGTGAATGACGTTCTGGGCCAGGTCGTGGTCCCCGCCGGAGATGAAAATTTTCGTCCCCTTCACCTTGTAGCTGCCGTCGGCCTGCTTGCGCGCGGTGCTCTTCGCCGCGCCGACGTCCGTGCCGGCCTGGGGCTCGGTGAGGCACATGGTGCCGCCCCAGGTGCCGTTGAACATGCTGTCCACGTAGCGCTTCACCTGCTCTGGCGTTGCGCATTCCAGGATGAGGCCGGCGGCGCCATAGGCCAGACCCGGGTACATGGCAAAGGCCGGGTTGGCACCGCTCAGCATCTCCTCGACGAGGACGCCCACCATGGTGGGAGCACCCTGGCCGCCGTGCTCCGGGGCCACGCCCAGGGACTTGAAGCCATTCTCGTAGAGCTGCTTCCAGGCGAAAGGAAAGCCCGCCGGCGTCAGGACGTGGCCATTCTCCAGTCGACACCCACTCTTGTCCGCGCTGGCATTGAGCGGCCCGAGCACCTCTTTGGCGAAGCGGTACGTCTCCTGAATGACGCTCTTCACCTCCTCAGCGCTCCAGGCCTCGAAGGGTGGCTGGCCGAGAAGCTCGGAAAGCTTGAACTGCTCGAAGAGCAGAAAGGAGAGCTCGCGGAGGTCGGACCGGTACCAATTCAGAGCAGCAGCCAAAGGAACTCCTTCACCGGAAGGGCTCGACGACTCGACGCCTTGAAGTGTGTCGAGTGTTGACTCAAGAGTCAATCGCAAATAACGCCCCGCGTTACAAGGTCAATGAAAGGACTTGGGGCAACGGTTACTTCCTCGCGGACTTCTTGGCCCCAGGCTTGCGCGCCGCCGGCGCCGGTTTCTTCGAGAGGTGGCCCGGTTGGGCCACCGGCCGGGGCTCGGGCGGCCTGGGCGGAGGGGCGTGGAGGCTTTCCTTCGCCGAAGGGACAACGAGGGGCGGCTGTCCGGAGCGCTGCCGGTTCTCGTCGTCCAGCGAGTAGAAGAGCTGCACCAGCGCCGAGCCCCTCAGGACGAGCTCGCCCTTCTGGTTTTCCACCCAGAGGTCCACCTCGGCGAAGTACCGGCCGTTGTCGCCCCAGCGCTCCATCACCCGGCCCTTGGCCACCACCGTGTCGCCGGGCCAGACAATTTTCGAGAAGCGCACCTGGTACTTGCGCAGCTGCGCCCCGCGCGACCAGTCCGACACCAGCTGGCCAAGCATTCCCATCACCAGCATCCCCGGGGCGTACACCGAGGGCATCCCCAGGGAGCGGGCGTACGCTTCGTCCACGTGCACTGGGTTGAAGTCGCCCGAGGCGCCGGCGTAGCGGGCCAGCTGCACCCGGTCTACCGGTCCCTTGCTGAGGGGCGGCAGCTCGTCGCCCAGGCGCACCGCCTCGAAGTAGAGCTTGCGCGCAGCCATGGGGCCTCCTCAGGCCTCCTTCGTCGCGCGCACCACCAGCGTGCGGCGAGCCCGGAAAACGAGAGCTCCCTCCTCGTCCCGGCCCTCGTCCTCGAGCACCGCCACGTCCATTCGCCCGGCCGGGCCAGTGCGCTCCTGGACGTCGGCGACGCGGGTGGCGACGAAAATTCGGTCTCCGGCGAGCAGGGGGCGCTCGTACTCGAAGCTTTGCTCGGCGTGCAGCAGGCTCTTGATGCCGACGCCCAGAAGCTCGCGCAAGTCCGCCGAGGAATGGAAGCACGCCGGGAAGGTGGGCGGTGCCACCACCGTCGGGTAACCGGCCGCCCGCGCATACTCCTCGTCGTAATAGACGGGGTTGAAGTCGCCGATGGCTTCGGCGAACCGGCGAATCGCCCCCTTCTCCACCTCGTTCAGCGTGGGAGGCGACGTTCGTCCAACCGCATTCTTGTCGAGCATGGGAATGGCCGGTGTCTCCTCTCTTGAAAAGTGCGGCGTCGTGCTACCTGCCGGCGGGCAAGTCGAGCACCGTGAGCAGCCCCGGGCTGGCGGCGGTGAGACGCGGAGCGGCGTGGACGACGAGGTGGGCGGTGGCCGAGTCACCGGGAATTCCCCCGGGGACCTCGAGGGTGAGGCGACTGCCAGCGTCGAGCACCAGGCGGTCCATGGCGGTCGCGCCCACGGCGAGCGTCAATTCGAGCCGGACGCGCTCCTGGCCGTCCTCGAGCCCGACGGCCATCTGGTGCACCCCGGCCACCCTTCCCTTCGGCACCGGAATGGGGGAACCCGGGAAGTCCTCCTCGGCCAGCAGCGGGACCAGCTCCTCCTCGAAGTCGTCACAGTCCAGCCCGAGCCCGAGCGCGCACAGCGCCGCGGACTCCACCAGGCCGACGTGCCCGACGCCATCCTTCTCCAGGAGCACGTCGAAGGCCTCCTCGGTGAGGCCGGCCCCCACTTTCCGCTGGAAGGCCTCCCGGCGCGACCCGGCGTCGACGGTGCGGGTGGCGTGCACGTGCCGGACGGGCCCCACCGTCTGGCCCAGGGTGGCCACCAGCCGGTCGAAGACGAAGCCTGGGTTGACGCCCATGCCCACCACCGAGACGCCCGAACGCTGCGCCGCCCTATCCAGCCGCTCGGCGAGCTCTGCGTGCCGGAGGTAGGGGAAACTCAGCTCCTCGCAGGTGGACACCACCGGGTGGCCCTGGCGGACGGCCTCCAGCAACTGCTCCAGCACCTCCTCCAGGCGCGAGCCGGTGGCATGCAGCACCACCGAGCCTTTCCGCTTGGCCTCGGCCAGCGTCCGGGAGACACGCAACTCCGAGGAGAAGCCCAGTACCTCGCCCAGCGAGGCGCCAGCCAGCGCCGGGGCGTTGTCCACCGCCCCCACGAGGTCCACTTCCTCGCACAGGAGTGCCGCCCGGCAAATCTCCCGCCCAATGTGGCCGAGCCCCATCACCACCACAGGCACCCGCCCGGAAGGGACTCTGCCCATCGCGAGGAATCTCCTGTTTTCAAGGGGTTCGAGGCTGCCCCCCAGCGGCAGAACTCCCAGAAAATCTAGACGGCGGCAGGGGCCACCAGCAAGGAGAAAGGCCCCCGGGGTGGCACAAAGGACTCAGCGGTGCGACAGGCCTGTTTCATCCTGCACTGCGTCGAGGGTCCCCAGGCTGTCGCCTTCCAGCACCCCGTCCAGGGCGTCCATGCCCGAAACCACCTCACCCACAATGGTGTAGCGGCCTTCGAGGTGGGGCTGGGGACTCAAGGCGACGAAAATCTGGCTGCCGCCCGTGTCCTTGCCGCTGAGGGCCATACCCACCGTGCCGCGGCGGTAGCGCAGCGGGCTCACCTCGCAAGGAAGCGTGAAACCCGGGCCGCCCTCCCCGTCCCCGCGCGGGTCTCCACCCTGGACGACGAAGTCCGGCACCACACGGTGGAAGGTGAGCCCCCGGAAGAAGCCCGCGCGCCCGAGCCGCGTCAGCTGGGCCACCGTCTCGGGGGCAGCCTCGAAGGCCGGCTTGACGACGACGACGCCGCGCGCGGTGGGAAACCTCCAGCTGACGTCAGCCGACACTGGCTCTGCAGTGGGAGACAGGGCGAGCTCCTCGGGCCAGCCGCCCGGGGCCCGGACGGGCTTGCCCTCGAGGGTGCTGAGCGCCCGCTCGGCCGCGTGCCGCAGGTGGGGGTGTCCGGCCAGCAGCCACTTGTGGAGGAAGGCCGTGGTGCCCTCGGGCTTGAGCGCGACGAGCGCGTCGGCCCAGGCATCGGCCTGTTCGGGCTCGGCCGTGGCCACCTCGGCGCGCAGCAGCACCGCCGGGCCGGAGGCGACGTCCCCGAGCTCGCCCAGGGCCGCGGCCGCGGCCGCGGACAGCACCGCGTCCCGGTTGGAGACGAGAGGCCGCACGTCTGCCGCGGCCTCTGGGTGGTGGCTCGCGCCCACCAGGGTGACGGCCGCCACCTGGACGGTGGCGTCCTGGCTGGCCAGGTAGCGCTGAGCAGCCGCGCGGTCGAAGGCCTGGGCGAGGCCCTTGGCCTGGGCCACCTCGGCCAGCCCGAGTCGCAGCCGGCGCGCCTCCGGGACAAGCCCCGCCCCGCAGCCCAGTGTCTCGTGCAGCCACCCGGTGTTTCTGTCCTCGGCCGCCGCCAGCCGGCAATCGAGCCAGGCGAGGTCCGCACGCGCTGCCGGTGCCGCGCCAGGCAAGTCCGTCCTCAGCCGTGCGCGCAGGGCCTCCAGAAGCGGCTGCCCAGAAGGCGGGAGCCCGGCCTGGGCCAGGGCCACCAGCGGCGGTGCGCCCTGCCGGACGTCGCCTTTGGAGACGAGGTCCACCGAGGCGCTGAGGGCACCTAATGCCTCGAGGGGCGCACAGGCGCCCTGTGGCTCGCACCGCGGGGCCAGCTTGGCCAGCGTCCGGGCCGCCTCGGCCGCCACCTCTGGCTCGGCGTCGGCGAGCAGCGGGCGCAACAGGCGCACGTCCTTCACCGTGCCGTGCTCGGCGAAGCCCTTGGCGGCGGCGGCCCGCACTTCCCAGGAGACGTCGGAGAGGGCTGCTGAAAGCGCGCTGCTGCCCGCCGAGCCCGAGGCGAAGCCCAGCGCGTAGGCCGCTGCCCAGCGCAGGGGCTCGGGCTCGGCCGCCCCGAGCCGACTGGCCAGAAGAGGCGTGGCCGCCTCGGGCCAGGGCGCCTTGGCGCGGGCGGCGACGCCCAGGGCCAGGGCGGCAGGCTCGGCCACCTCCGGCACCGCGGCCAGCCGCTGGACGAGCCTGTCCATGGCGGCCGGGGTGCGTAGCCGGCCGAGCGCCGTCAGCTCCTGGGTGCGTGCGCGTGCATCCAGCTCGTGCGCCTCGGCGGCCAGCACCGCGTCGGCCAGCTCGATGCGCGCCGCGTCCGGAAGGCCGTCCCACGAAAGGCCGAGCTCCCCGGCCGCGAAGGCCGCCATGGCGCGCGCCTCGGCGTCCGGGTCCGCGCAGGCGGCGGCCACCAGGGGCGCGGTGTCCGCGGCCTGAAGGCGCGCCAGGGCCAGGAGTGCCCGGGCGCGGACAGCGGGCGGCTTCATCGGGTCCTGGGCCCAGGCGCCAAGCGTCCCGGCACCGAGGCTTCGGTGCTGCTCCCAGGCCGCGATGCGGGCCACCGCCCGGTCATCGGATTGACCGCAGCGGCCCGGACCGCAGCCGCCGGTGGCGACGAGCAGCGCGACGGAAAGGACGGGGCGCACGGGCGTGGGAGCGCTAGCTTCGCTGAGGGACGGCAGCGAATGCCAGCGGGCGGCGCCAGGCTTGAAAGCCCAACGGGGCAAGCGCCCCCCTGGGCCCCTGGGGGCGCCCTCAGAGTGGTGTGCGAGACTGGGTGGCACTGCCCATGCGTGCTGCGGCCCTGACGCGCTTTCACACCCGGCTCGCGGCCGAGGAGCTGACGCTTCGGACGGGCCGGGGGACGGACCGCGTCGTCCCCACGCTGTGCGAGGCACGGGTGGACTTGCATCCCCACCAGGTGGAGGCCGCGGCCTTCGCCCTGGACAGTCTCGTGCGCGGCGGTTGCCTGCTGGCGGACGAGGTGGGCCTTGGAAAAACCATCGAGGCGGGCATCGTCCTTGCCCAGCTGCTGGCCGAGGGCAAGGAGCGCATCCTCGTCCTCACCCCGGCCACGCTGCGTGCGCAGTGGCAGGCCGAGCTCCTGGAGAAATTCGACGTCGACGCGGTGGTGGTGGACGGCCGCTCCGGCCGCGGCACCCCCAACGTCTTCGACCGGCCCTTCCCCATCATCGCCAGCATCCCCTTCGCCGCGGCGCGCCCCGAGGCGCTGGCCGCCTTGGCCTGGGACGTCGTCGTCATCGACGAGGCACACCGGCTGCGCAACGGCTACCGGCCGGGACACAAGACGGGCCGCGCCCTGCGCCAGGCGCTTGCCGGCAGGCCGAAGCTGCTGCTCACCGCCACCCCCCTGCAGAATGACTTGCTCGAGCTCTTTGGGTTGCTCTCCTTCCTCGACGAGGAGCTCCTCGGCCCGGAGCACGCCTTCAAGAGCCGCTATGCGCCAGGGCCAGACGGCGCCCTCGTCGGGCCGGCCTCGGGCGAGCTCCAGGAGCGCCTGGCCTCCGCCGTGCACCGCACCCTGAGGCGCCAGGTGCGCGAGTACGTCCGCTTCACCAACCGCCGAAGCGTGGTGGAGGATTTCGCCCCGACGCAGGAGGAGTCTGCGCTTTACCGAGCCGTGAGCGAGTACTTGCAGAGGAGCGACGCTCTGGCCATCGAGCCCGGGCAGCGGCCGCTGCTCACCCTCGTCTACCGGAAGCTGCTCGCCAGCTCCAGCTTTGCCATCGCCCCGACACTCCGGGCGCTGGCCGAGACGCTTCGGCGACGCAGCGCGGCCCTGCCGCAGAATGTCTTTGAGGCAGAAGACCTCCAGGCCTTCCAGGAGGAGGCCGAGGCCTGGCAGGACGGCCCGGGACGGCCGCTGTCCGGGAAGGCGCTGGAGGCAGAGGCCCTCCAGCTCGAGGGCTACGCCGCCATGGCCGAGCGCATCCACGTCAACGCCAAGGGCGAGGCGCTCACCCGTGCGCTGGAGCGCATCTTCACCGTGGCCCGGGCCCAGCAATGGCCGGAGAAGGCCGTCGTCTTCACCGAGTCGCGAAGGACGCAGGCCTACCTGGCCGAGCTGCTCGCCGCGCACGGCTGGCGCGGCCAGGTGTCTCTCCTCTCCGGCGACGCCGGGACGCCCGAGCAGCGGCGCGCGCTGGTGGAGGAGTTTCGGACGCGGACGAAAATTCTCATCTCCACCGAGGCCGGTGCCGAGGGTCTCAACCTCCAGTTCTGCAACCTGGTGGTGAATTACGACTTGCCCTGGAACCCGCAGCGCATCGAGCAGCGCATCGGCCGCTGCCACCGCTACGGGCAGCAGCGCGACGTGCTGGTGCTCAACTTCCTCAACCGCCAGAACGCGGCCGACGCGCGGTTGTACGAGTTGCTGGAGGCGAAGCTCAACCTCTTCGACGGCGTCTTCGGCGCCTCGGACGAGATTCTCGGAGCGCTGGAGAGTGGCCTCGACTTCGAACGGCGCGTCCTGGACATTTACCAGTCAGCCCGCAGCGACGAGGAGATTCAGGCGGCCTTCGACGCGCTCCGGGCCGACCTCGAGCAGCGCATCGACCGCCGCATGACGGAGGCCCGCTCGCTCCTGCTCGAGCACTTCGATGCCGACGTGCGCCGCCGGCTCAAGCTCTCCGGCGAGGAAGTCAAAGAGGCCCTCGAGCGCCGCCGAGGGACGGCCCGCCAGCTCACCGCCTCCGTCCTCGGCACCGAAGCGGCCCGCCCCCGGGCGGTGGCCGAGGCGGCAGCGGTGGCCCGCGGCCAGCGCCTGGACCCGGTGAATTACCTGCAGCTGGACGCGGCCAGCCTCCCCGGGCGGCTCTCCCGCCTGGCCGGGGCCGAGGGGTGGTGGTTCGCCTACCGCGTCTCCACCGGCGGCCTCCTGCCCGAGGAGAGGCTCCTGCACCTGGTGCTCCTGAAGCAGGGAGAGGACTTCGTCCCACTCTCCCTGCCGGACGCCGAGGCGCTTTCGCGCCTGCCGGCGACGGAGGGGCAGCGCTCACCGCCGGCGGCGCTCTCGGTGACGGCGGCGCAGGAGCAAGCGCTGGAGGCGGCCCGCGCCGAGCTACTGCGCGAGGCCGAGCGCCGAAGCGCACGGGCCCTGGACGTCGCGCGGGAACGGGCAGACCGCTACGCCGAGGACTGCCTGCTCCTTCTGCGCGAAGCGGTGGAGAAGGCCCGCGCGGAGTGGAGCGCCGCGCGCGCCCGCCTGCGTCCTTTGGACGAGCCCACCGAGCGCGCCAGGGCCCGGAGCGAGGGCGAGCGCGCCGAACGCGCGTACCGTCGGGCCCTGGTCGCCCTGCACCAGCAGGAGGAGGGAGTTTACGCAGCCAAGGACAGAGAGCTGGCCGAGCTCTCCACGCGCGCCCGCGTCCAGGACACCCGGACGGCGCTCGGAACGGCTTACTTCTGGGTGGTGTGAAGGCCCTTTGGGGGCCTCGGCCTCAGCTCACAACAGGGCGGCCAGGAAGACGGCTGCACCAATGACGTAGCCGGCGGCCGTCAGCGCCGTGGCGAGGAGGAGTTCCACATCTTGCGTCTCATCGAGAATGCTCTGCATGGCAATGTGTCCCGCGACGTGGGGGGCGCCATCCGCTGAAAGTCGGACAGTCCCTGGCCGGACGCCGCTTTCTGTCGGCTCCGGCTCCCTCCACGGGGGCACCCTGGAAATACCGGTTCCGGGCCAGCCTCGCCAGCACAGTTGGACCCTAAATAGCTGAAATTATGTGAGTTTGTGTAAGTAGCGCCCGCGAAAACTGTGACGCTGTGCGTGACTGTGCTGCTCTGGTCTAGCCCTTCAGCCGAAGGGCACCGGGCAGGAGCTCCACCCGCACCGGGAGCCGGCCGGGCTGCTCGCCGTCGACGTCGAGCAGCACCTCCTGCTCGCTCTCGGCTTCGAGCATGCGCGCCCGAAACGTCCGGGTGCCGGGCAGCTGCACGTGGGTGCCGTTGTAGATGCGACGGGACTGGAGCGCGAAGTCCAAGAGGCCGTAGCCGCTCCACACCGTCACGTCCAGAGCGCCATCCGAGGGGTCCGCGGTGGGTGCCACGCGCATGCCTCCGCCAAAGTACTGGCCGTTGGCCACCGCGACGGTGGTGATGCGTTGCTCCTGCCAGGCCCCGCCGTCGGCCCGCAGCCGGACGGCCTGGTCCTTGTAGCGCCACATGGCCTTCACCGAGGCGAGAAAAAAGGTCGCCTTGCCGCCCAGCCCCTTGCTGGTGCGATTGACTTCCCTGTCCACCTGGCCACTCACCCCGAAGGAGGCCACGTTGACGAAGTAGCGATGCGCGGCCCGGCCATCGGCGCCGAAGAAGGACACCCGGCCCACGTCCAGGGGGCGCGTCTCCTCGCTGCGGATGCGGGCGCAGGCGGCGCGCAAGTCTCCGGACCAGCCGAAGGTGCGACGGAAGTCACCCCCCGTCCCACGGGGAATGACTGCCAGTGAAGCTCCGGCCGGCGGCCCTCCCTTCACCTGGAAGAAGCCATTCACCACCTCGTTGAGCGTGCCGTCCCCTCCCACCGCGACGATGCAGCGGTAGCCTGCTTCCAGGGCCCCGGCGGCCAGCGCCGCGGCGTGCATGGGGGCATCGGTGAAGGCCGAGCCGACATCCCCCACGCTCTTGGCGACGGCGGCGGAGATGTCCGGCCAGCGCCGTCCCGTGTCGCCGTTGGCACTCCGGGGATTCACCACCAGGAAAGTGCGCATGGGGCGTTTGCCGCCCTGGAGTCTCCACCGGTCCGCATGAAAAGGTCACCACAGAACGCCTGGGGCGGTGCGTCGTGACCCCGAGCGACAGCTCCGCCCCCAGGCGGTTAGTGTGGGCTCCCTAAGAGGATGGACGCAGAGACGGAAACAAGCTGGGTGCTCGTGGCCGAGGATGACCAGGCACTGCGTGTCCTGCTGTCCTCGCTGCTGAGCAAGGATGGCCACCGTGTCATCGCCACCAGCGATGGGGATGAGCTCGTCCTGGCCCACGCCGGCCTCCCGGAGAATCGCACCCGGCGCACCGTGGTGGTGAGTGACTTGGCCATGCCCAACCGCGGCGGGCTCGAAGCCTGCGAGGAGATACGCGTCCAGGAGGCAGACGTGGCCTTCGTGCTGATGGGCGCCTTCAGCGAAGTCGACGACGAGGAGCGCGCCGAGGCACTCAACGCCGCCATCCTCGTCAAGCCCTTCGAGCTCAGCCGGCTGCGCGCGCTGGTGCGCGGGCTGGTGGCGGACCCCAAGGCCACGGCCAGCGCCCTCTTCGCCCGGCTCTGACGACGGCCCTTCACCCTGGGGCCCTGGGGGGAGGCCCGAGGGCGCGCGCCTCAGACCTTCGGCGGTCGCACCGTGCGCACGTGCAACTCCGCCAGCTGGCGCTCGTCCACCTCGCCCGGCGCGCCAGTCATCAGGTCGGCCCCGGTTTTTGTCTTCGGAAAGGGGATGACGTCCCGGAGGGAGTCGGCCCCGGTGGCAAGCATGACGACACGGTCCATGCCCAAGGCAATTCCCCCGTGGGGCGGGGCTCCAAACTTGAGCGCATCGAGCAGGAAGCCAAACTTCTCCTTAGCCTCCTCTTGGCCAATGCCCAGCGCGGCGAAGACTTCGGCCTGCACGCGCGGGTCATGGAGCCGGATGCTTCCGCCACCAAGCTCGAAGCCGTTGAGCACGACGTCATAGCGGTAGCACTTCACCCGCCCCGGGTCGGTCTGCAGAAAGGGCAGGTCCTCATCGTGAGGCCGGGTGAAGGCGTGGTGCGCCGCCACCCAGTGGTGTGACTCCTCGTCCCACTCGAAGAGCGGCGGGTCCACCACCCACAGGAAGTCCCACCGCCCGCCGCTGCCCACCTCCGGGATGAGGCCCAGCTTCTTCCCGAGGTGCACCCGGAGATTGGCCATGACGGTGTTCACCAGCGCCTCGCGGCCAAACTGAAACAGCAGGAGGTCTCCCCCCTTGGCGGCGCAGGCCGCGTTGATGGCCAGCCGCAGCTCGGCGGAGACGGTCTTGGCCAGGGGCGACTGCGTCCACTCGCCGGTCTCGGAAACCTTGGCGCGGGCCAGACCCTTGGCCCCGCTTCCCTTGGCGAACTCCTCGAGCTTGTCCGACTCGGCCCGGCTCAGCCCCTGCGCTGAAGGAAGCACCATCGCCTTGACGATGCCGCCCTGCTCCACCGCCTCCCACAGAAGCGGCACGCCTCCCTGTGCGCCATGGCGTCTCACCAGGGCGGTGAGCTCGACGTGCTCCAGCCCGAAGCGGAGGTCCGGCTTGTCATTGCCGAAGCGCCGCATGGACTCGTCGTACGCCAGCCGCCGGAAGGGTACCTCGATGTCGACGCTCAGCACCTGCTTCCACAGCCGCTGCAGCAGCCCCTCGATGATGCCGAAGACGTCCTCCTGGGCGACGAAGCTCATCTCGATGTCCACCTGGGTGAACTCCGGCTGCCGGTCGATGCGCACCCCCTCGTCCCGGAAGCACTTCACAATCTGGAAGTAGCGGTCGAAGCCGCCCACCATGAAGAGTTGCTTGTAAAGCTGCGGACTCTCGGCCAGCGCGTAGAATTTCCCGGCATTGGTGCGGCTCGGGACGAGGAAGTTGCGTGCCCCCCCAGGGGTGTACTTGCCCAGAAAGGGCGTCTCCAGCTCGAGAAACCCATTCTCCACGAGAAAGGCGCGGGTGAGGGTGTTGATGCGGCTTCTCTTGGTCAGCGTTTCCTGCATCGGGCGGCGGCGCAGGTCGAGGTAGCGGTACGCCAGCCGCTTCTCCTCGGTGGTGTCCACGCTGTCCTCGATGGGAAAGGGGACCGGCTCGCTGCGGTTGAAGAGGGTGAGCGCGGTGGCGCGCACCTCGATTTCGCCGGTCCGCATTTTCGGGTTGACGTTGGCGCCCCGCGAGGCGACCTGCCCCTGGATGCCGATGCAGAACTCGAGCCGCAGTGCGCCAGCCAGGCTGTGCGCCTCCTTGTCGATGTCGGGCTCGAACACCACCTGCGTCAAACCCTCGCGGTCGCGCAAGTCGATGAAGATGGCCCCTCCGTGGTCGCGGCGGTTCTGTACCCAGCCGAAGAGGACGACTTGCTTGCCCACATCCGCAGCGGTGAGCTGCCCGCAGCTGTGGGTACGCTTCACCTCTGTGATGAAGGGGACGGACATGGGCGGCGCACCTTAGACGAGCTTGAACTGCCCTAGGAAGCCGCTCGCAAGTCCTTCAGCTTCAGGGCGACACGGCGCTGGCCGCGGTACTCGTCCACCGTCGCCTGGAAGGCGAGGTCCACTTTGCCCTGCGCCTCAGCCGCGCGCTCTGCCATCCCGAAGCCAATGGCGTCGAGTCGCGGAGCATCTGCCAGCGACAGCTTGAGGTGCCCTGCGCCCCCGCGCTTGCTCTCCAGCACCCGCGTCCTGGCGGAGAGGCCCTGGGCGGCCAGCACCGGCTCGGGGTTTCCCTGACCGAAGGGACCGAGCACCTCGAGGCCCTCCACGGCCCGCTCGGTGAGCTCGCCCGGGTCCACCACCACGTCCACGCGGCAGCGTGGCTCGAGGTCCTCGAGGCTGAGCACCTGCGCGGCCATGCGGCCAAAGGCCTCCCGGAAGGCAGGCAGGTGCCGCGCCTCCACCGTCACCCCCGCTGCGGCGCGGTGGCCGCCGTAGCGCAGAAGCAGCCCGGCACACCCATCGAGCGCCTCCACCAGGTGAAAGCGCTCGATGCTGCGCGCGCTCCCCTTGCCCTGGCTACCGTCCACCGCCACCACCACCGTCGGCCGGTGCAATCGCTCCACCACCCGGGCGGCCACAATTCCCACCACCCCGGCGTGCCAGTCCTCGGCCCACAGCACGAGCCCCCGGACAGCGGACTGCGACTGGGCCTGCTCCAGCGCAGCGCCGAGAATCCGATGCTCGATGAGCTGCCGCTCCTGGTTGGCCACCTCGAGCGCGTGCGCCAGGGGCCGCGCCTCCTCCAGGCTGGTGGCGCGCAGGAGCCGCAGGCCGAGGGCCGCGTCGTCGAGCCGTCCGGCGGCGTTGATGCGCGGGCCGAGGCGAAACCCCACCAGCCCGGCCGTCACCAGCTGCTCGGGCAGGAGTCCCGCCGCCTCCTTGAGGGCGCGGATGCCCGGACGTTCGGCGCGGGAGAGCGCGACCAGGCCGTGCTTCACCAGCACCCGGTTGGCCCCGGTGAGGGGGACGACGTCCGCCACCGTGGCCAGTGCCACCAGGTCCAGGAGCGCCTTGAGGTTGGGCTCGGGCCTCGAGCCGAAGTGGCCTGACTCGCGAAGCGCGCGCCTGAGCGCCATGCACAAGGTGAAGGCCACGCCGGCCGCGCACAGGTGCCGGGTGGGGTAGCCGCAGCCGTCCTGATGCGGGTTGAGCACCGCCAGCGCCGGGGGAAGCGTGGCCGGCACCGTGTGGTGGTCCACCACCACCACGTCCAGCCCCAGGTCGCGCGCGCGACCGACCTCGGCCGCGGCGGTAATTCCGCAGTCGAGCGTCATCAGGACGCGCGTGCCGTCCTGGGCGATGCGCTCCACCGCCGCGCGGTTCAGTCCATACCCGTCGCGGATGCGGTGCGGAATGCAGGTGGCCACCTGCGCCCCGCACGCCTGCAGGAAGAGAGAAACCAACGCCGTGCTGCACACCCCGTCGACGTCGTAGTCGCCATACAGCGTCACCAGCTCGTTGGAGCGCACCGCGCGGACGAGGCGCTCCACTGCCGGCCGCATGCCCCGCATCAGGAAGGGGTCGGGCAAGTCCGAGAGCGCGTCGGCGAGAAAATGCGCCGCCGTCTCGGGGTCCCCCAACCCCCGGGCCACCAGCACCCGGGCCGCGAGGCGGTCAACCGACAGCGCCACGGCGAGGCGGTCCGCCTGGGCACTATCCGAGCTCGGCAAAATCCAGCGCAGTGGGGGCTGTCCTCTCCTTGGACTTCTAGAGGAGAGTTAGCCAACCGGTCTGACAAGAGGCTGGCTGCTGCCCAGGGGTGTGCGACGCGGGGAGGAGCTAGTTGACGCGACTCAGGCCACCTGACTTCGCCGCACGGTCTCGGGCGGCGGCGCGCTGGTCAATCCAGATGGTGAGCGGGCTGGCAATGTAAACCGACGAGTAGGTGCCGACGATGATGCCCACCAGCATCGCCATGGCGAAGTCCCAGATTTCTCCCACCCCGAAAATCAGCAGTCCCACCAGGCTGAGCGCGGTGACACCGGAGGTGAGAATGGTGCGGGAGAGCGTCTCGTTGACGGCGATGTTGATGATGTCCGGGAGTGGCTTGCCGCGGAACTTCGCCATCTCCTCACGAATCCGGTCGTAGATGACGATGGTGTCGTTGATGGAATAGCCCGTCACCGTGAGGAGGGCGGCGATGGAGGTGAGGTTGAATTCTCGGCGCGTCACCAGGTAGTAGCCGGCGACCATGATGACGTCGTGAATCATCGCCAGCACCGCGCCGGGGGCAAACTTGAGGTCGAAGCGGAAGGCCACGTACAGGAGGATGGCCACCATCGAGTAGAGGAGCGCCGCGATGCCCTTGTTGCGCAGCTCCTTGCCCACCTGGGGCCCGACGTAGTCGATGCGCTGGGTGGCAAAGTCCGGCTGGGCCAGGCCTCGGCTCAGGCCCTGGGTGATGCGGTCGGCCATGCCCGAAGCCACAATCTGGTAGTCCTGACCGCCGCCCTGCGCCGGACCCAGGTCCCGCACCTCCTTGACGCCCAGGCCGACGGCAGCGACCGCCTTGCGTACCGTTTCCGGTACCAGCTTCTCGGTGCTCCGGAAGTTGATGAGCCCGTTCTCCACGTCGGTGACGAAGTTGCTGGTGTTCCCCATTCCCTCCAGCGCCTTCAACACCGCCTGGGCATTCTCGGCGGTGAGCTGCGTCGTGCCGCCCAGCCGAAGAAGAAAGCTGTTCTCGCTCGCCGCGCCAATGCCCTGGACGCTGACGTCGTTCAGGCCGGCCGCCTCCGCCCGGCTACGGACCTCGTCGGCGCGAATGGAGTGGTTGAACTTCAGCTCCACCACCGTGCCGCCGGCGAAGTCGACACCGAAGTTGAAGCCCACCGTGAAGAGGCCCACCAGGATGGCCAGGTTCAGGACGGTGGAGATGAAGACCGCCGGGCGGCGCTTCCCGATGAAATCGATGTGCGTCTTGTGCTTGAGAATCTGCATGCTTGGCTAGACCGAGACCGTCTGGGCATTCCGCCCGTGCACGAGGTAGGTGGTGATGGTCCGCGTCACGACGATGGAGGTGAAGAGCGAGGCGAGAATTCCGATGATGAGGGAGGTGGCGAAGCCGCGCACCGGCCCGGTCCCGGTCAAGAGCAGGATGACGCCGGCGATGAGCGTGGTGACGTGGGCGTCGAAGATGGTCCAGAACGCCCGGTCGTACCCCTGGTCCACCGCCGCTCGCGGGCTTCGCCCGTTGCGCAGCTCCTCGCGGATGCGCTCGTTGATGAGCACGTTGGCATCCACCGCAATTCCGAGGGTGAGCACGAAGCCAGCAATTCCCGGAAGCGTGAGCGTGGCATTGAAGAGCGCCAGCCCGGCCAGGATGAGCAGGCCGTTGAGGAGCAACGCCGCATCCGCGATGAGCCCAGCGATGCTGTAGTAGACGGCCATGAAGACCACCACCATCGCCAGTCCCACCACCGCCGCCAGGCTGCCCTTCCGGATGAGCTCGTCACCGAGGCTCGCACCGACCTGCCGAATCTCTCCCACCGTCACCGGGGCCGGCAGCGCTCCGGCCTTGAGCACCAGGGCCAGGTTGTCCGCATCCTGCCGGAGCTCGGCGTAGGACTTGTTCCCGCCCCGGCCCAGCGTGATGCGCGCCCGGCCGTTCGGAATCTTCTCGTTGATGCGGGGCGCCGAGTTGACGTTCTCGTCGAGGACAATGGCCATGCGCTTGCCGACGTTGTCCTCGGTGAGCTTTCCAAACTCCAGGCCACCTTGCGTGTCGAAGGACAGGTTGACTTCGAACTCCCCCAGCTGACCGACGGAGGCGTCGGCTCCGGAGAGGCTCTCCCCGGTGAGCGGGACGGTTCGGTCGAGGAGGTACGTCCGGTAGCTCTCGCACGCGCCCTTCTTCGTCTTCGAGGCGACGCACTCCAGCAGCACTTCGCGGCCAGCCGGGGTCTTCTTGGTGGCATAGGCCAGCAGCGGCTCGCGCTCCGGACCCTGGAGCTGGTCAAAGCCCTCGGACTGGGTGAGGACGATTCCTGAGTCGGGCGGTGGCGGGCTCTGGCTGAGCAGCTGTTTGAAGTAGGGATTGGCCTCGTCCACCATCCGGAATTCCAGCTGGGCGGTGGTGCCAATGAGCTCCTTGGCCTGCTCCGGGTCCTGCCGCCCCGGCAGTGAAATCTGGATGGAGTCGGTCCCCAGCTTGCGGACGTCCACCTCGGCGACGCCCCACTTGTCGATTCGCCGGCGGATGACGAGCATCGCCTGGTCGACCGACTCCTCCTTGAAGCGCGCCACCTGCGAGTCCTTCAGCGAAAGCACCACCTTGGTGCCGTCGCGGGAGACCTCGCTGAAGTCATCGAAGCCCTTCACCTCTTTCTGGATGCCGTCCATGGTCGCGACATCCTTCGCCACCAGGGTCAGCTGAAGCTTCTCGCGGTTCGCGTCGATGCTGACCGGGCCCAGCCCCTTGTCCTTCAGGTAGTTGGCAATCTGCACCCCGCGGCGCTCGACCCGCTTCTGCAGCGCGGTCTTCGTATCCACCTGGAGCACCATGTGGATGCCGCCCTGGAGGTCGAGCCCCAGATTCAACCGGTGGTTCGGATAGCGGGCCCAGCCGGGAAGTCGGTCCCCGAGGACTTTGATGTCGTTGCGCTGCGAGCGGGGGAGGACGAAGAACGAGTAGTAGGTCGGGACGAGGTACCAGACCGACCCCAGCGTCACCACGAGGATGATGATGACGTTCCGCCACCAGCTGCGGTCCATCACTTCTCCTCTTTCTTGTCCTCGGCCTTGGGTGCCTCAGCGTTCGGAGTGACCGTCTGGATGGCGGACTTGAGGACGCGGATTTTCACACCCTGCGCTACCTCCAGCTTCACTTCACGGTCACTAATTTCGGCAATTTTCCCGATGATGCCGCCCTGGGTGACGACCGCGTCGCCCTTCTTGAGACTGGCCAGGAGATTCCGGTGCTCCTTGACCTGCTTCTGCTGGGGCCGAATCATGAGGAAATACATGATGGCAATCATCCCGCCGAAGAAGACGACGGTCGTCATGTAGCTCTGCGGCCCGCCCGCCTGGGCGAGCAGCACGAAGTCGTGGTGCACGGTGGGTATCTCCTCCCAAGGGGGTTTCCCCAGGGGAAAAACGGCGGGGGCAGCGTTTACCGGAGGTGGCTGCCCAGCACAAGACAGCAGGGGCGCTTTGGGGCTCAGCCCTTGCAGCCGATCAGCCGCCGATCAGCGCCGACCACCGAACGGGCGTTCAGCACGGGACAAAGGCCCGCGACGACTGCAGCCCCGAGGGCGGCCGGAGCGGCCAAGCCCTGGCCGCCCCCGTGTTACCCGGCTCCATGGATCAGCCCTCGCTCCCCAACCGGTCGCACCTCTACTGGGCCGTGAGGCCTCCGTCGACAGTGAGGATTTGACCGACGACGAAGGAAGCTTGCGGCGAGGCGAGGTACAGCACCGCCTCCGCAATGTCTTCGGGACGGCCAGTCCGGCCGGCCGGCACCTTGCCCTTGAAGAATTCCTCGAACTTCTCCTCGGAGCCAAACATGCGGTGGGCCGCCTCGGTTGCTACCGGCCCCGGAGCGACGGCATTCACGCGGACGCCGGAGGAAATGAATTCCAGGGCCGCTGTCCGGGTGAGGGTGTGCACCGCGCCTTTGGTGGCCGAGTACAGCGTCGTCCCCGCAATCCCCACGTCCGCGACGATGGAGCCATTGTTGATGATGGAGCCCTGGGTCTTCACCAGATGAGGCAGGGCGTGCTTCATCAGAAGCCAGACTGCTCTGACGTTGGTGCCGAAGGTGACGTCGAAGTCGGCCGCCTGCAGCTCAGCGATGGGCCCACTCTTCCCCTCGGTCCCGGCATTGTTGAAGAGCACATCGAGTTGCCCGTAGGTCTTCACTGGGTAGGCGACTGCGGCGATGGCGTCCTTCTCCTTGGCGACGTCGGTCCGGATGAAGCTTGCCGTACCTCCTTGCGCCTGAATGGCCTTCACCACCTCCACACCCAGCTCTTCTCGCCGTCCGGCCACGACAACCTTCGCTCCCTCGCGCGCGAATGCCACCGCCGTTGCGCGGCCGATGCCCGTCGCACCACCCGTCACCAGGACGACCTTGCCGTCGAAACGCTTCATCGCTGCTCTCCCGTGTCGCTCCGCACGAGTCTGCGCGGAGACGTGAGGCTCAGATGACGTTCTGGAACGTTCGTTCCATTAAATCTGATAGAACCTGACGGCGGCCCTGATTCCATGGGGTTAGGCTTCCCTCGAGGCGGTGAGGCAAGAAGCCATGGCCAGACCCAAGGCATTCGACATCAGTGAGGCCCTCGACGCCGCGGTGCGCGTCTTCTGGGAACGTGGCTACGAGGCGACCAGCATCGAGGACCTCGTCCATGCCCTGGGCATCAACCGGGCAAGCCTCTACGGGACCTTCGGCGACAAAGCGCAACTCTTCGCAGCGGCCATCGACCGCTACGTGGAGCAACTCGAGGCCGGCCTCGCGCTGCATCTGGCTCCGCCCCACTCTGGTCGCGAGGCCGTCTCGGGCTACTTGGCCGCCGTCATCGAGCAGGCCACGCAGCCCGGCCACCCCCGTGGCTGTCTGCTGCTGAACACGGCCGTCGGCTGCATCACTGCCCCCCGCGCACTCCTGGAGCGCGCCACCGCCGCCCTGCGCCACAACGAGGACGCGTTTCATGCGGCACTCCGCCGCGACCCTGCCCTCTCCGCCCGAGAGGACCTCCGCCCCCTGGCGCGCTTCTTCTCGGCCCAGAGCCATGGGCTCGCCCTGCTGGCACGCACCGGAGCCAAGCGTGTCCAACTCCAAGAGGCGGCGAGCATTGCGCTGCGTGTCTTGGACACCAAGGCTGCGCGCGCGCCTCGGTGAGGCGTGCACTCGCCGCGGCTGAACCTTCGTCCGGACTGAGGCTTTCCTCGCCTGGGTGCAAACGCAGAGAAGTCCTTCACCGGCTCAGCCAGCCTCGCCTCCGGTGAGCTCGGCTTCCGCCTCTGCCCCCCTGGCCCCCTCGCGCGCCACCACGTCCGCCGCAAAGGCAACGAAGCGGTCCGCGACGATGGCTTCCCGGGCCTGCCGCATGAGCTCCAGGTAATGGTGGAGGTTGTGCAGGGTGTTGAGCCGCAGGGCGAGCACCTCGCGGGTGGCGAAAAGGTGGCGCAAGTACGCGCGCGAGTGCGTGCGGCAGGTGTAGCACTGGCAGGTCGCATCCACCGGGCGCTCGTCCTTGGCGTACGTCGCATTCCGGATGACGAGCCTTCCCTGGGACGTGAAGAGCAGCCCGTTGCGCGCGCACCGGGTGGGGAGCACGCAGTCGAACATGTCCACACCCGCCGCCACGGCATGCACCAGGTCCACTGGCGTCCCCACGCCCATCAGGTACCGCGGGCGTTCCCTCGGTAGAAGCCGGGCCACCTCCGACACCGAGGCATGCATCCGTTCGGGTGCCTCTCCCACCGAATACCCACCCAGGGCGTACCCCGGGAGGTCCACCGCGCACACCTCCTCGACATGGCGACGCCGAAGCTCGACGTCCAGTCCCCCCTGGATGATGCCGAAGAGCGCATGGGGGCCCCGGCTCCAGGCCGCGGCGCAGCGGTGCAGCCAGCCGGTGGTGCGTTCCAGCGCTTGCTCCACCACCGCACGTTCGGCAGTGGAGGGCGGGCACTCGTCGAAGGCCATGAGGATGTCCGCGCCCAGGGCCTCCTGGATGGCGATGGAACGTTCCGGGGTGAGGAGGTGCGGACTCCCGTCGAGGTGGGACTGGAAGAGGACACCCTCGTCGGAAACCTTCCGCTTTTTCGCCAGGCTGAAGACCTGGAAGCCGCCACTGTCGGTGAGCAGCGCGCGCGGCCACGCCATGAAGCGGTGCAGCCCACCCAGCCCGCCGATGAGCTCCTCTCCCGGCCGAAGCATCAGGTGGTAGGTATTGCCGAGGAGAATTTCGGCACCCAGCGTCTGCAAGTCATCCTGCCCGACGGCCTTCACCGTCGCCAGCGTCCCCACCGGCATGAAGACCGGCGTCTCGACGGTACCGTGGGACGTGTGCAACCGGCCACGGCGCGCCTGGGAGCCTCGCTCCTCGTGCAACAGCTCGAATCCGAAGGGACTCACCGGCCGTCCTCTACCAGCATCGCGTCCCCGTAAGAGAAGAAGCGGTACCCGGCGTCCACCGCAACCTGGTAGGCGGCCAGCACCTTCTCCCGGCCGGCGAAGGCCGAGACCAGCATCAGCAGCGTGGAGCGCGGCAGGTGGAAGTTGGTGAGCAGCGCGTCCACCACACGGAAACGGTCTCCAGGCCGCAGAAAGAGCGTCGTCTCTCCGGCTCCCGCGCGGACGACGCCATCGGTTGCCGCCGCGGACTCGAGCGTCCGCACTACCGTCGTCCCCACCGCCACCACCCGCCTGCCCTCCCGGCGTGCGCCATTCACAGCCGCCGCTGCCTCGTCCGAGATGCTGTACCGCTCCGGGTGCATGGTGTGCAGCGACTCGTCCTCGCTGCGCACGGGAAGAAACGTCCCCGGCCCAATGTCCAGCGTCACCGAAGCCCAACAGATGCCGCGCCCGGCGAGTCGCTCGAAAAGCCGTGGCGTGAAGTGCAGGCCGGCGGTGGGTGCAGCGATGCTCCCCGGCGTCCGGGCATACACGGTCTGGTACCGCGCCGCGTCCTCTGCGGAGGGTTCCCGCTCGATGTATGGCGGCAGCGGCAGACGGCCCGCCGTGGCCAGCTGCTCCCCCAGCGTCCCTGCCCCGGCCAAGGCGACGCGGTACCGGCCGTCCCCCAGGGCCTCCTCCACCAGTCCCTGGAGTCCGTCCGGAAAGTCGAGCACCGCGCCGGGCTTGAGGCCCTTGCTCGCCTGGCCAAGGCACACCCATGCCCGCGCTCCGGGCGCCAGAGGAAGGGCCTCTTCCACCGTCCCGCCCACCGGGTGCACCAACAGCAACTCGGCACGGCCGCCCGTCCCACGCTTGTGCCCCACCAGCCGGGCCTGGACGACGCGCGTGTCGTTGAGGACGAGGAGGTCGCCTTGCCGAAGCACCTCTGGCAACTCGGCATACGGGCGGTGAGCCAGCGCACCGCTGCGTCTGTCCAGCACCAGGAGCCGTGAGGCGTCCCGCTCGGCCAGGGGTGCCTGGGCGATGGACTCGGCTGGAAGCCGGTAGTCGTAGTCGGAGAGGGCCACGGCGAGCGGCTGCTTTTACTCCACCCGCGCCGGTCCGCACCGACGCGGGGAACGCCCGCCATCGGCTACTTCGCTTCGCCCCGGGCGAAGATGCCGGCCCACGTCAGCGCACCGGCCATCAGCGACAGGTTCTTCAGGACCTGCGCGAGTTGCGCGTCCCTTTGGACGGGGTCGAAGAGGCCTGGCCCATGCACGAAGAGGACGAAGAAGAGCATCAGCAGGGCGAGCCCGAGTGCCGCCCACTTAGCTTGGATTTTGAGAATCATCCCCAGGCTTCCCGCAATCAACGCGGCGCCGGTGAAGTAGACCCAAAATTCCGCGCCCGGAATGGGGACCATCTTGACGAATCTCGGGACTCTCACGAGGTGAAAGATGCCGAAAAGGCCGAAGGGCAAAGCAAACAGGACCCGAGCCACACCCATCGTCAGTGCATTCATGGAAAGCCCCCTGGTGAAGGTGAAAACCTTCTCCGCAACTCGAGCGAAATCACGGGCGGCGCACTCTGCCCCCTCCGTCTGGGGCAGGTCCACCGCCGACGGAGCCAAAGTTTCCCGTGAAGCGAAGGCAAGCTGCGGGGACTCAGTACAACGTCTGCAACTCGGTGCCCGGGTAGTAGTGCAGAAGTATTTCCCGGTAGCTCTTGCCCGAATCCGCCATCAGCTTTGCCCCCCACTGACAGAGCCCGGCGCCATGGCCGAAGCCCCGACCCACGAGGTGAACGCCCCCTTTGCCGTCCGGGGTGACTTCGAAGAGAAGCGAGCGCACCCGCTCGTACCCGAAGCGCTGGCGGAACTCGACACCGTCGAGAAAGCGGTTGCCCACAGAAAGCCGCCGCACCCGGCCGGTGGACGTCCTTGCCAGCACCTTCACCTCGCCGCGGGCCTCATGCCCGAGGACGTCCTCCAGCTCCTGGGCGCTGAGCGTCGTCGACCACTGGGTTGCCGGGTGCTTTCCGCAGGGGCAGGAGACAGATTGGAGATAAGGCAGGTCGCGCCCCAACGCCTGGAGGCCGGTCTCCGTCTGGCCGCCACAGGAGGAATGGAAGTAGGCCTCGATGGGCTCGAGGTCGAATGTGAGCACCTCTCCACGGGTGCTGTCCGTGGCGTCCTTGGTCTTCGGGTTCTCGCGCTCCAGGCCCCCATACACCTGCGCCAGCACGCTGCTGCCAAGGTGGAAGGGCTCGTCGAGCGCTTCGAGCTTCTTATTCAATGCATAGGTGCGCGCCGCCACCGCCTGCGCCCGGAGCGCCTCGAGCGGGAAGGAGGGCGGCATCTCCCCACCCAGCACAGCCATCACGTACTCCTCGAGGGGAAGCACGTTCACCAGGAGCAGCCGCCCCCGGCGCACGAGCGCCACCACGTCGCCCCGCACCCCCGTCGTGCCGGCACGGATGGGCTCGTCTCCGGTGCCCCGGTCCGTCTCGCCCGCCCGGAAGCGCACCGAGGAGGGCTCGGCGAGAATGCCATTCACCTCCAGCCGGCCCTTGACGAGGCGGATGCGGGCCTCCCCTGCACCCAGAAGCGTGAAGGGTCCGTCCTCGGTGTCCGGCCCGGCCGCCAGGTTCCGGCCCTTCAGCGTCACCGGCCCTGTCCGCTCGCCCATGGCGATGCGCACCGTCTCTGCGCCATGCGCCAGGCCCGGGACGAGGAGGAGGAGCAGGAGCCGGGTGCGCATGGAGCGGAGAAGGCCGACTCTGCCGCGACCCGCTGCCCACGGCGAGGAAACATCCAGCGCGGGCGTGCCCAGTCGCCTGCTCCGCTACCCGCCCAGCGCCATGGAGCCCAGTCCGCCCAGCGACCAGCCGCCGTCACACACCAGCACCGCGCCGGTGATGAAGGCTGCGGCCGGGGAGCAGAGAAACAGCACCGCTTCCGCCACGTCCTGCAACGTCCCCAGCCGCCCCAGCGGCACCGTCCGGACGACGCGGGCCGCGTCCTCGGCGCTGGCCGCGAGCCGCTGCATGCCCTCCGTCCCGGCGACTGGCCCAGGCGTGATGGCATTCACCCGTACCCCCACCCCACCCCATTCCATGGCCAGCACCCGGGTCAGCATGTCCACCCCGGCCTTGGCGGCACAGACGTGGCTCTGGAAGGGAGTGGGTGCGAAAGCCTGCGGCGCAGAGACGTTCACCACCACTCCGCCCGGCTGGCGGAGATGCTCGAAGGCGGCGCGACAGCCGTTGAAGGTGCCCACCAAGTCGATGTCCACCACCGCCCGGAAGCCGTTGGAGGACATGCCCAGCGCCGGTGCGGGAAAGTTTCCGGCGGCTCCGTTGATGAGGATGTCCAGCGGTCCCCAGCGTTCCACCGACTCGCGGAGCGCCCGCTCCACCGCCGCGTACTCGCGCACGTCGGCCTGATGAAACGCCGCCTCGCCTCCCGCCGCCTGGAGGGCCTGCACCGCCCGCTGGCCCCGGTCGGGACTTCGGCCGAGAAGTGAGGCCCGGGCCCCGGCCTGGCAGAGGCGCTGGGCGATGCCCAGGTTGATGCCACTCGTGCCGCCCGCGACGAAGACGTGCTTTCCGGCGAGGAGATGCTCCTGGAAGACGCTGCTCATGCCCGCCGACTCCGCCACACCTCGTCGTAGGGACAGCTGCAGTCCGTCTCCTCCGGCTCCGGGTAGGTGTAGGTCTGCCCCAAGAAGTTGCGGAACACCGTCTCGCTCCCGCGCCGCTCCATCACGTACTCCGGCTGCAGCGTCACCTTGCCTCCGCCGCCCGGCAGGTCGACCGCGAAGTGCGGGACGGCCAGTCCCGAGGTGTGGCCACGCAGGGCCTCGAGAATTGTTACCCCGGTGGAGATGGGCGTCCGGAGATGCTCGCACCCTTCCGCCACGTCCATCTGGTGGAGGTAATAGGGCCGGACGCGTGCCCGGAGGAGCGCGTGGCTCAACTCCTTGATGATGCGGGCCTCGGAGTTCACCCGCCGCAGGAGCACCGCCTGGTTCTCCACCGGCACCCCGTGGTCCACCAGAAGCTCGCAAGCAGCACGGGCCTCGGGCGTCACCTCCTTGGGGTGGTTGAAGTGCGTGACGACGAAGAGGGGTGCGTACGTACGCAGCAACCGCGCCAGCGCCTCGGTGACGCGCATCGGCAGGCACACCGGCACCCGGGTGCCGATGCGGAGCATCTCCACGTGAGGGATGGCACGCAGCGGCGCGAGCAGCTCCTCCAGCCGGGCCTCGGAGAGCAGGAAGGGGTCGCCTCCGGAGATGAGCACGTCACGCACCTCAGGGTGCTGACGCACGTATTCGATGCCCTTCTCCAGCTCCGCCCGGCTCAGCTCGGCCTGGCCTCCCTTGGTGATGCGGCGCCTGGTGCAATGCCGGCAGTAGGTGGAGCAGCTGTCGAGCGCGAGCAGCAGCAGCCGGTCCGGGTAGCGGTGGACGATGGCCGGAAGCGGACGCGTCCGGTCCTCGCCGAGCGGGTCCTCGAGCTCACCGGGCCGCACCCGCGCCTCGGACTGGACGGGAATGGCCTGCATCCGGACCGGGCAAAACGGGTGGTCCCGGTCGATGAGTGACAGGTAGTACGGGGAGATGCCGAGCCGAAAAATGCTCGCCGTGTCGCGACAGCCGGCGCGCTCGGTCTCGGTGAGCGGGACGTGGCGCTCGAGCTCGGCCAGGCTTCGCACGGCGTGGCGCATCTGCCAGCGCCAGTCGTTCCATTGCTCCGGGGTTGCGTCGGGGTAGAGGACGCGCCACGGCTCGGAAGGCGCGGAGGACGGACCCATCTGGCCTTCAGGAGGCAGCAACCTGCTCGCGCCACCAGGCCTGCCCGGACTCGGGAAGGGCGTAGATTGGGTCGTAGTACTCGTAGCGTCGCGCGAGCGCGTTCGGGTCCTGCAGCTCGATGCCAGTCCGGTAATTCTTCGTCCAGTAGCTGATGCCCCGGTCGCGGTCGTACTCCGCCACCTGATGGACCCAGCGCTTTCCAACGAAGGGGACGTCGCAGACAATCCGCGGGGTCGCGAATCCAGGCAGGTAGCCCATGATGTCGTGTTGAAGCTTCTGCGCCTCCGCCACCGAGACGCGCCAGTGCTCGGAGTTGGGAATCATGTCGCACATGTAGAAATAGTAGGGAAGGATGTGCGCGCGGTCCTGCAGGGTGAAGCACAGCTCGAGCAGGTCCTTGACGGTAGCGTTCACCCCGCGCAGCAGCACCCCCTGGTTGCGGATGTCGCGGAAGCCCATGGCCAGAAGTGCGTCCGCCGCCCGGGTGACGAGCGGCGTGAGCTGCCGCGCGCTGTTGACGTGGGTGTGAAGCGCAAGCTGGACGCCTTGCGTCCGGGCCTTCTTCGCCAGCCGGTCCAGCCCCGCCAGCACCGAGTCCTGGAGGAAGTGCTGGGGGATGGCCATGAAGCCCTTGGTGGCCAGACGGATGTCGCGGATGTTGGGAATGTCCATGAGGGCGGAGACGAAGCCCTCCAGCGTCCCGATGGGGAGGTTGGCGACGTCGCCCCCGGAAACCACCACGTCCCGGACACCCGGCGTGCGCTTCAGGTAGTCCAGAATCTGCTGGTACCTTGTCTGCTGTGGAACGACGAAGCGCTTCTTGTCGACCTGCGCCGTGTCGTTGCCCACCAAATCCATCCGCGTGCAGTGCCCGCAGTACTGCGGGCAGGTGGAGAGCACCTCGGCCAGCACCTTGGTGGGGTAGCGGTGGGTGAGCCCCTCCACCACCCACATCTCGGCCTCGTGAAGGCTGTCGCGGCTTGCACGCGGGTGGTTCGGCCAGTCGGTGCGCCGGTCGGCGAAGGCCGGAAGCATGTAGCGCCGCACCGGGTCGGACCAGAGGTCCTCCAGGTCCATGGTGTTCACCATCTGCGGCGTCACCAGGATGGACATGGTGGCCCGCTCGCGCTGGTCGCGGTCGATGCTCGCCGCCAGGTCATCCGGCAGCAGGTCTCCCAGGGCCGCCTTCACGTCCTTCAAGTTCTTCAAGGTGTGCTTGCGCTGCCAGAGCGCGCTCTCCCAGTCGCTCCGCGAAGCGCCGTGGAAGCCGGGAATGCGGTTCCAGTCCGGCTCCTCGAAGGGCCGCTCCAGTGGGTACCGGAAGGGCTGGGACGCAGCGGTGGCCACCTCGGTGGCCCCGCGAAGCTCTGGCCCCGGAGCCGGCACCGTGGCGACGGTGGAGGCAATGGGCTTCGTCACAGGCTTCGGGTCCATCGTGAGCAGTGTCTCCAGCCAAGCATCGCCAGGAGGACAACCCCTTGGCGAGCGGCGGCTTCTATCCTACTCGCCTTTGGGTGCACACCCCCGAAGAGCCCCCGCCCCAGAAGCAAGGAGGGCCAGCCACTCCCTCGACGCAGCGCGCGCCAACGGACACGGCACGAGCGCGTTCGACGCAAGAAAGACAGCTGCGTCGAGGACGCAGACGGATGTGGGCCCTCGACGTGCTCGAGCTGCGGACGTCCGCCCGGTGCGCGTGCACACCCTCGCCGGCCGCCGGCGGAGTCAGGCCAACCGGTGGACGCCAATCCGGAAGGCTGCTCGAAACTGGCCGCCGGGTTCGAGCACCCGGAGCCCGCGGCCATTGGCCAGCGCACCCGTGGGCGCAGTCATCGGCTCGAGCGCCAGGTAGCGCTTGTCCCTCGGGGCGAAGACTTGCGCCTCGCCATAGCCGTACAGGAATTGAATACCGAGGAAGAAGTGCGAGCCGGCAACGCTGAGGCTGGCCGGCTCCCGGACGAGGCTGAAGCCGTCGTCGAAGGAGAGCTCACCGAGCGGGCCGTCGAAGCCGGCGAAGGGCGTCTCCTCGCCCGTCGGGATGCCGCGTTCATCGAGGACCCGCCGCCGCATCGCAGGCAGCACCAGTCGCCATTGCTCCCGGGCTGGCTCCGGCAGCGCGAGGTAGGGGTGAAAGCCGAAGCTCACCGGCACCGGGTCGCCGCCGCTGGCCAGCACGGTCGTCTCCACCGTCAGCGAGTCCTGGCGAAGCGCCACCAGCATCTCGACGCGGTGCCGGAAGGGGAACACCGCGAGCAAATCCTCCCGCGTCCACTCGAGCTCGGCCTTGAGGCTGGCCTGGCTCGCCTCCGTCACCTCCCAGGCCAGTCGCGCCCAGGGCACCCCGTGGATGGGAAGCCCATGCTCGTCGAGGTGCAGCAGCGGCGACGTCGGGTCGAGCACCACCTCGCGCCCGGCTGCCTGGTAGCGCGCTGCGGGGAGGCGGTTCGCCCACGGGTACAGAAGCGGGATGCCGGCCGTGCTGCCGTTCGCAGCGGCAGCTTCCAGGTCCTCCACACGGCCAAGCAACTGCTGGCCCCGGTGCTTCAAGGACGCGCCGAGCATTCCCCGCCCGGGGAGAAAGACAGCCTCCAGGTCACCGGCGGCCAGCGAGCGGGCGGTGGCTTCTCGGAGGAGGCTTCCTGATGCACCCATGGTCATTTCCGGCCGAGCAGCTCCTTGGCCACCGCCACCACCCGGTCTGGCTCGAAGCCAAAGTGCTTCTGCAACTCCTTGAGGGGCGCCGAGGCGCCAAAAGTCTTCATCCCGATAACCTTCCCCTCGGTGCCGACGTAGCGCTCCCAACCGAAACTCGAGGCCTGCTCCACCGCCACCCGCGCCTTGAGCTCCGGCGGCAGGACGCTGTCCCGGTACTCGCGGGGCTGTTGCTCGAAGAGGTCCCAGGAGGGCATCGACACCACCCGGGAGCGGATGCCGTCGGCGAGCAGCTTCTCGTGCGCCTCGACGGCCAAGCTGAGCTCGCTGCCGGTGGCGATGAGGAGCACCTCCGGCATTCCGCCCGGCGCATCGCCAACCACGTAGGCGCCGCGCGCCACCCCGGAAGCCGGCGCGTACTTCTTCCGGTCCAGCGTGGGGAGGGCCTGGCGCGACAGGGCCAGGACTGCAGGCTGGTGTCGAAGGCGGAGGATGACCCGGTACGCCTCGACCACCTCGTTGGCATCCCCGGGCCGCATCGTCATCAGCCCCGGGATGGCCCTCAAGGATGCGAGCTGCTCCACTGGCTGGTGCGTCGGGCCGTCCTCGCCGTCCCCCATCGCGTCGTGGGTAAAGACGAAGAGCGTCGGCAGCTCCATCAGCGCCGAGAGCCGGATGGCGGGCCGCATGTAGTCACTGAAGATGAAGAAGGTCGCGCCGAAGGGCCGCAGCTTGGAGAGCGACAGGCCGTTGAGAATGGCGCCCATGGCATGCTCGCGGATGCCGAAGTGGAGGTTTTTCCCTCCTGGAGTTCCCGCCTGGAAGTCCCCGGCGTCCTTGTACTTGAGCGTTGTCTTGTTCGACGGCCCGAGGTCGGCCGAACCTCCCAGGAACCAGGGCACGTTCTGGGCGAGCACGTTGAGGACCTGGCCCGACGCATCGCGCCCAGCGACGCCGGCTGCATCGGCCGGGAAGACGGGCAGGTTTCGCTCCCAGCCCGTGGGCAGCTCGCGCTTCTGCATCTGGTCGACTTCCACCGCCAGCTCCGGGTACTTCGCCCGGTAGGCGCCGAAGAGCTCGGCCCACTTTCGGTGGGCCTCGGCGCCGTGGGCGCCCACCCCGGCCGTGAAGTGCTCGGGCACGCCCTTGGGGACGAGAAACTTCGCGTCCTCGGGCCAGCCGTAGGCGCGCTTGGTGAGGCGGCACTCTTCCTCGCCGAGCGGCTCACCATGAGCCGCGGCCGTGTCCTGCTTGCCAGGAGAGCCATAGCCGATGTGACTGTCCAGGACGAGCAGCGTCGGCCGACCCTTCGTCTTCCGGAAGACAGCGAAGGCTTGCTCGATGCGGTCGATGTCGTTGGCGTCGCCCACCCGCAGCACGTTCCAGCCGTAGCCCAAGAAGCGCGTCGCGACGTCCTCGGTGAAGGCTATCTCGGTGCTGCCCTCGATGGTGATGTGGTTGTTGTCGTAGACCCAGACCAGGTTGTCGAGTCCGAGGTGCCCGGCGAGCGAGGCCGCCTCCGAGCCGATGCCCTCCATCAGGCAGCCGTCCCCGCACACCGCGTAGACGTTGTAGTCGAAGAGCTCGAAGCCCGGCCGGTTGTACCGGCTGGCGAGCCACTTCTCGGCCATGGCCATTCCCACGCTGGTGGCAATGCCCTGTCCCAATGGGCCAGTGGTGGTCTCCACCCCGGAAACCCAGCGGTACTCGGGGTGCCCGGGGGCCTTGCTCTGCAGCTGACGAAAATGGCGGATGTCGTCCAGAGTCACCGAGGGCTGACCGAGCCGCTCGTAGTCGGCGTTGACGGCGCGCGTGCCGGTGAGGTGGAGCACCGACCAGAGCAGCATCGAGGCGTGCCCGTTGGAGAGCACGAAGCGGTCACGGTTGGGCCAGATGGGGTCGGCCGGGTCGAACCGCATGACACGGTTCCACAGCGTGTAGACCAGCGGCGCGAGCGCCATCGGCGTGCCGGGGTGACCCGACTTCGCCTCCTGGACGGCGTCGATGGACAGCGTGCGGATGGTGTTGATGCAGAGGGTGTCGAGGTCGGCGTCGGTCATCGAAATGTCCTTCACGTCTGGCCTGACTGGGCTCCACAAGCCGCCCGGTCCGCGAGGACCACCGCGCGGTCGCTCCGCACGCGGCCCGCCGGAATGGAGCGGTCACCGTCCTTCAGCTTGGCGAACATCGGCACCTTGTCCGCCCCGGTAATGAGCCAGAGGATGGTGCGCGCGCGGTCGAGCACCGGGTAGGTGAGGGTCATCCGCATTCGGCCCTGGTAGGGACCCGCCAGCGCCACGTCGCTCGCCGTCACGTCCAGGGACTTGTCGCCCGGGACCAGCGAGGCGGTGTGGCCATCCGGCCCCAGGCCGAGATGCACGAGGTCCAGAACCGGGGGCGAGCCGCAAACGGACTCGAGCTCGCGGGCATACTGCGCCGCAGCTGCCGGGAGGTCCTTCTCCTCCACCGGCATGGCGTGCACCTGTCGGGGCGGCAACTTCACCGTGGAGAGCAGGCTCTCCTGGAGGTGGGTGAGGTTTCGGTCCTTATCGCCCGCGGGCGCGACGCGCTCGTCCACCTGGAAGAGGTGCACACCGCTCCAGGGGACATCTTCTTTGGCCACGAGCCGAAGCATCTGCCACGGGGTGTGGCCACCGCTCACCGCCAGGCAGAAGCGGCCCCGCGCACTGACCGCAGCACGGGCCTCGGCCGCGATGAACTGCGCTGCCTTCAGGGCGACGGCATCGGCATCGGGCAGCACGTCCACCTTCATGGCACCTCCAGCAAGTCGTAGGACTCGTTCCAGGCGCGGATGACACGCGTCTCGCGCTCGTAGCCGAGCTTGCTTAAGGAGGCGGTGTCGAGGCCGAGGTACCGGCCGCCGGTCGCGACGAGCCCGAGCCACCGGGCGGCGAGGATGCGCAGGACATGGCCGTGGGCGTACAGCGCGACATCGCCCGCTGCTGCCACCGAGCGAGCGATGACTCGGTCGACGCGCTCGCCGACCTGGTCGGCCGACTCGCCACCCCGGACGCCGCCCGTCCAAATGGTCCAGTCCGGAAACTCCTTGCGAATCTCGGCGCTGGTCAGCCCCTCGTAGGCGCCGTAATTCCATTCCAACAAGTCCTCGTCGGCAATGGCGTTCGCCGCCTGGCCCGAGAGCTCGCACGTCTCGGTTGCCCGGCGGAGGGGGCTGGTGAGCACCAGTGCGAACGTCTTCGTCATCAGCCGCCGTCCGAGGAGCTGTGCCTGCTGCCGGCCCCGGGCGGTGAGCGGAATGTCGGTCCGCCCAGTGTGCTGACCACTAAGACTCCAAGCTGTCTCTCCGTGTCGGACGAGCCAGAGTTCGCTCATGGTCCTGCCCCCTTTAGCTCTCGGCCACGAACCAACCACCGGGAACCATCGCCTCCGCCTCCCGGGGACCCCATGTCCCAGGCTCGTACTCGAAGATGCGCGTACCCGCCCGGATGGCCGAATCCACGATGCGCCAGGCCTCCTCCACGTAGTCCTCGCGGGCGAAGCGACTGGGGTTCCCGGCCAGCGCGTCCCCGAGGAGCTCGTCGTACGGCGCGAGGTCCTCGGGGCGACTTCGCGCCAGCTCCAGTTCAACCTCTTGGCCCACCATCTTCTCCCCGCCCGCCTTGATGAGCGCGCCCAGGGCAATGCAGAAATCGGGGCTGAGACGGAAGCGCAGATGGTTGGGGGGAACTGCAATCCCCTCGACCAGCGAAGGGGGCGTGCGCAACCGGGCCAGCACCTCGGTCCTGGTGACGGGAAGGCACTTTCCGGCGCGGATGAAGAAGGGGACGTTTTGCCACCGCCACGAGTTGATGTGGACGCTAAGCGCGACGAAGGTCTCGACGTTGGAGTCCGGGGCCACGCCCGGCTCCTTCCGGTAGCCCCGAAACTGACCGCGCACCATCTCCTTCGGCGAAATGGGAGGAATGCCTTTCAGGACCTTGACCTTCTCGGCACGGACGGTCTCCGGGTCATCGCTCTGCGGCGGCGGCTCCATGGCGACGTTGGAGACAATCTGCAGCAGGTGGTTCTGCACCACGTCCCGGATGGTCCCGGCCTTGTCGTAGAAGGCTCCTCGCCCCTGCACCCCGAAGTCCTCGGCCATGGTGATTTGTACGCTCTCCACGTAGTTGCGGTTCCAGATGGGCTCGAGAAAGGCGTTGGAGAAGCGGAAGAAGACCAGGTTCTGCACCGTCCCTTTCCCCAGGTAGTGGTCGATGCGGAAGATGTCCTTCTCGGCAAACACCTCGTGCAGAGTCTCATTGAGCTTCCGGGCCGAGGCGAGGTCACTTCCAAAGGGCTTCTCCACCACCAGGCGCGCCCCCTTGGCGCAGCCGGCGCGCCCCAGTTGCTGAGCAACCAGGCCGAAGAGGCCCTGAGGAACGGCCAGGTAGTGGACCGGCCTCTGGGCATCGCCCAACTCCCTCCGGAGGGTGTCGAACACCGCGGGGTCTGCGTAGTCGCCATCTACGTACCGGAGCAGCTTCAGCAGCTTGGGGAACGCCTCCTGGTCCACGCCGCCGCCGTGCTGGGTCACACTGTCCTTGGCCCGCGCCTGGAGGTCGGCCAGCTTCCAGCCCTGCTTGGCAACGCCAATCACCGGGATGTCGAGCACGCCCCGGCGCACCATGCTTTGGAGCGCCGGGAAAATTTGCTTGTGGGCCAGGTCCCCGGTCGCTCCAAAGAAAACCAGCGCGTCGGCCGGGGCTGGGGTCACGACTTCTTTTCCTCATGCCCACCAAAGGCCCACCGCTGAGCGGAGAGAATCTTGTCGGCGAAATCGCCGTTCCCACGCGACGAGAAGCGCTCGTAGAGCGCCGAGGTGAGCACCGGCACCGGGACCCCCTCGTCGATGGCCGCATGAATGGTCCAGCGGCCCTCGCCCGAATCCGAGACTCGGCCGGCAAAGGCCTTGAGTTCCGGGTCCTTGAGCATCACCCCGGCGGTGAGGTCCAGAAGCCAGGAGCCGATGACGCTGCCGCGACGCCAGACCTCGGCCACGTCGGCGAGGTTGAGGTCGAACTGGTAGTGGTCGGGGTCCCTGAGCGGCGTCGTCTCGGCGTCGACTTCTTGCTTCTGTTTCCCGGCATTGGCGCCGCGCAGGATGTTCAGTCCCTCGGCGTAGGCGGCCATGATTCCGTACTCGATGCCGTTGTGGACCATCTTCACGAAGTGACCAGCGCCGCTTGGCCCGCAGTGCAGGTAACCGTGCTCGGCGGTGCTGCCGCTCTTGACCTTCTCCCGTCCCGGTGTCCGGGGTGCCGAGGCGATGTCCGGCGCTAGGGTAGCGAACACCGGGTCGAGGTGCTTCACCACCGCGTCCTCGCCGCCAATCATCTCGCAGTAGCCGCGCTCCAAGCCCCACACGCCGCCGCTGGTGCCGACGTCCACGTAGTGGATTCCCATGGTGGCCAGCTGCTTGGCCCGCCGAATGTCATCGATGTAATAGGAGTTGCCGCCATCGATGAGGATGTCGTCCTTTTCCAGGAAAGGGAGGAGGTCGGCGATGGTCTTGTCCACGACGCCTGCCGGCACCATCATCCACACTGCCCGCGGGCCCTTGAGTTTCTTCGCCATGTCTTGGAGCGAAGAGGCTCCCGTGGCCTTGTCTTTCACCAGCTCCTGAACCGCTTTGGGCGACATGTCGAAGACCACGCACTCGTGGCCTGCACCGATGAGTCGGCGCACCATGTTCGCGCCCATTCGCCCCAGTCCAATCATCCCGATTTGCATGACGTGTTCCCTCGTAGAGACTGAAAAAAAGTGCCCGACGAAACCTCGAAGCTCAGCTCTTGGCCTGTGCCCGTTCGAAGGTGTCCACGAAGTCCCGGTACCGTCGAGCAATCTCGGCCACCGCAGCCTCTCGCGACGTCTTCTTCGCCCGGTACTGAATGAGCGCCTCCCAGAAGGAGGTCCTTCCCACAGCGAAACCGATGAACCCCGGGACGCCGGCGGCCGTCGCCAACCACTCCCGAACCTTCTGGTCGTCCTCGCCCCGGCCCAGGACGATGCAGCCCACCTTGTCCCTGCTGCCTCGGCGGGCTGCAGCGACAACCTTCAGGCAGTCCTCGCGGCGGTCGAGGCCCTCGACTTTCCAGACATCCGGCTCGACGTGGCCGGCCTGGAGCTCTTCGATTGCCCGCACCATCAATCCTGGCCGCACCTGGACGTCGTAGGCTTTGGGGTCGCCTTTCACGCGGTCCAGCTGCGACTTCTCGGCCGGGACGAGCAGCTCGAACATGAACCGCGCGGTCTGCTTCGCCGTCAGGTAAGCGCTCAGTCGTGCCAGTCGCTCGATCTGCATCTTGTTGAGCGCCGCGTCCCCCTCGGGGTTGTAGCGCACCAGCACCTTGCAGAAGTTGGGGTGAAAGGCCTCGATGTGCTTGGCGAAGTCGTCGCCATACTCGAAGTCGAACTCGTCTTGCCCGCTCTTCTCGGCTGGACAGGCGATGGTGAAGCCCTTCGCCGAAGCGTCTCGGAGGACGCCGGCACCGAACTGCTCATCGACGAGGATGCCTGCCTTCTGCTTGGGGACGCCGGCGGCCAGAGCGCTCTGGAAGCCCTCGTAGATGACCTGCTTGACCGCGGCAATCTCGGCGGTCTGCTCCGCGGTCAGGGTGCCCTTCCAGCCGAACATCTTGGTCTGGAAGGTCGCCCGGTGGTCGAAGGGAAGCACATAGAGGGGCTGGTCATAGCCGCGGGTCATGTCGACGTTCCCTTCAGCTTCCGGTAGCGCCGGATGAGCGTATTCGTGGAGCTGTCATGCTCGAGCTTCGGCTCTTCCTTGCTGTCCAGCTCCGGGATGATGCGCTGGGCGAGAACTTTCCCGAGTTCCACCCCCCACTGGTCGAACGAGTCGATGTCCCAGAGTGTTCCCTGGGTAAAGACGTTGTGCTCGTAGAGCGCCACCAGCTTGCCCAAGCCAGTCGGCGTGAGGCGGTCGAGGAGCAAGGTATTCGACGGCCGGTTTCCGTCGAAGACGCGGTGCGGGACGAGCCAGTCGGCAGTCCCCTCGGCCTTCACCTGCTCTGCCGTCTTGCCGAAGGCCAGCGCCTCGGTCTGGGCCAGGACATTGGCCAGGAGCATGTCGTGGTGACGGCCGAGTGGGTTGAGGGTGTGGACGAAGGCAATGAAGTCCGCCGGGATGAGGCGCGTCCCCTGGTGAATGAGTTGGTAGAAGGAATGCTGCCCGTTGGTTCCCGGCTCGCCCCAGTAAATGGGGCCGGTGTCGCAGTCGACCGGAGCGCCCTCCAGGGTCACGTGCTTGCCGTTGCTCTCCATCGTCAGCTGCTGGAGGTAGGCCGGAAACCGTTTCAGGTATTGCTCATACGGCAGCACCGCCACCGTCTGCGACCCGAAGAAGTCGTTGTACCAGACCGACAGCAAAGCCATCAGGACCGGCAGGTTTCGCTCGAAGGGCGCCGTGCGGAAGTGTTCGTCCACCTGGTGGAAGCCATCGAGCATGGCGCGGAACCCGTCGGAGCCGATGGCGAGCATGGTGGAGAGCCCGATGGCTGAATCCATCGAGTAGCGCCCACCCACCCAGTCCCAGAAGCCAAACATGTTCGCCGTGTCGATGCCGAATTCGGTCACCTTCTCGGCGTTGGTCGAGACGGCGACGAAATGCTTGGCCACTGCCTTGGCATCGCCTCCCAGCCCGGTCAGTGACCAGGCCCGAGCGTCGTGCGCGTTGGTCATCGTCTCCAGGGTGGTGAACGTCTTGGAGGAGATGACGAAGAGCGTCTCGGCTGGGTCGAGACCCTGCGTCGCCTCGACGAAGTCGGTCCCATCCACGTTGGACACGAAGCGGAAGGTCATCGTCCGGTCGCTGAAGTGCTTGAGGGCCTCGTACGCCATCACCGGTCCAAGGTCGGACCCTCCGATGCCCACGTTGATGACATTTCGAATCCGCTTCCCGGTGTGACCCTTCCAGGCACCGCTTCGGACGCGGTCGGCGAAGGCCGACATCCGGTCCAGCACGGCATGCACCTCGGGGACCACGTCCTCGCCATCCACGAGGATGGAGGTGCCCTTGGGCGCGCGCAGGGCGACGTGGAGCACGGCACGGTTCTCGGTGATGTTGATCTTGTCTCCGCGGAACATGGCGTCTATCCGCGACCGCAGGCCCGACTCCTCGGCCAGCTGCACCAGGAGCTTGAGCGTTTCGTCGGTGATGCGATTCTTTGAGTAGTCCAGGTAAATTCCGACCGCGTCGAGCGTCAGACGCGAGCCACGCTTGGCATCCGCGGCGAAGAGGTCCCTCAGGTGAAGCCCGGCAACCTTCTTGAAATGGGCCTCGAGCGCGGTCCAGGCCGGCCGTTGCCGCAACGGAAGAAGCTTCTTGGTCGCCTGTTCAGCAGCCATCGTTGTCTCTTCCCCCGGCCCGCGACCGCGAGTCAGCTTGCCTTCTTCTTGATGGCCGCGCTCTTGGATTCGATGACGCCCATGAGCTCCGTCCAGGACGCGACGAAGGACTTCGCGCCCTCGTCCTGGAGTTGCGCACCGAGAGCGTCGATGTCCACACCAGCCTTGATGAAACGCGCCAACACCTCTTCGCAGTCCCCGCCATCGGCCGGAAGCAGAAGGCCCACGTCCCCGTGGTCGGCCAGCGCCTTCAGCGTGCCCTCGGGCATGGTGTTCACGGTGAAGGGGGCGGCGAGCGCCTTGATGTAGAGCACGTCCGAGGCGTGAGGGTCCTTCGTCCCGGTGCTGGCCCAGAGCAGACGCTGGGCGCGGGCGCCCGCGTTGTAGACGCGCTGCCAGCGCGGCGTATCCAGCAGCTGGCGGTAGGCCCGGTACGTCCGCTTGGCGATGGCGATGCCAAGCTGGTTCTTGAGGCCGTCCGGCACCTTGGCCGCCACGGCGGCGTCCCAGCGGCTGATGAAGACCGAGGCCACCGAGCCCACGTCTGCCTCGAGTCCGGCGTCGATGCGCCGCTCGATGCCTCGCAGGAAGGCCTCGGCCGCGGCGATGTAGTGCTCCCGGGAGAAGAGCAGCGTCACGTTGACCGGGATGCCGGCGAAAATGGCTTCCTCGATTGCCGGGAGGCCTTCCTTGGTGCCTGGAATCTTGATGAGCAGATTCGACCGGGCGGCCCGGGCATGCAGGTCCTTGGCTGCCGTCATCGTGCTCGCCGTGTCGTGTGCCAGCTCGGGGGAGACCTCGAGCGACACCCAGCCGTCGACGCCGTTGGTACGGTGGTGGATGGGTTTGAAGAGGTCTGCCGCCTGCTGGAGGTCCTCGATGGCGAGCTCGAAGAAGAGCCCTTCCCCGCTTTTCCCCTGGCCCATTTTCCTCTGAATCGCCACGTCGTAGTCCGTGCTCTCGCTGATGGCGTGGTCGAAGATGGTTGGGTTGGAAGTCAGCCCCGTCACCGACAGCTCGTCGATGTAGCCGCGCAGCGTGCCGGACGTCAGGAGGCTACGGGTGATGTTGTCGAGCCAGATGCTCTGACCCATCTCGTGGAGAAGCTTCGTCGCCTTCGCCTTCATCATTTCACCCCATGCAAACGGGCCCCGAGCAGCGCTCGAACGTCATACTCCAGTAGGTCGCGGATATGCTCGACCGTCACATCCGGTGACGCGGCCGTCACGGCCGCCGCGTCCCGTGCGTACTGGCCCTGCCGGGGGAACACCGTCGTCACCCGGTCCCCCCAAGCCTGTTTCACGGCGGCCAGAATGCGGGGCTTGTCGTCCACCAGGACGTAGTGCTCGGCCGGGTACCGCCGAGCGACGTCCGCCAGTTCCCGCTCCTTGTGGATGTAGATCAACACCCTCCCCTCCACGGCCGCCGAGATGCCGGAGCGTTCCACCTTGCGTGGCTGGAAGACCACGTCTCCGTCCGAAAGGATGACCGTCTCCCCACAGCCGCGGAGTCGTTCCAGGACCTCGAGGGCACCCGGGTAGAGACGGTCGGCGAAGGGGTAGTCCACCAGCCACGAGGACATGGTCAAGAGCCGGATGTCCTCCGGATGCTCGACGCGGTACCGCTGCAGTGCTCCCAGGTAGTCGCGGTAGCCAAGCTCGGTGAAGAGCTGCTCGAGGATGGTCCAGTACCGGTCACGGCAGGCAGCGCCGAACTCGTGTTCCAGGTGCGCCCTCAAATCCGCCTGCACCCCGTCGTTGTCGACGAGCGTGTTGTCTACGTCGACGAGAAAGACGACGGGCCTCGGTCGCGACATGATGAAACTCCTCACGGCCGTTGCAGGGCGGCCTGCACGATGCCCTGGGCCTCGTTCACCAGCGCATCGAGGTGGGCCGCATCACGGAAACTCTCCGCGTAAACCTTGTAGATGTCCTCGGTCCCCGAAGGACGGGCAGCGAACCAGCCGCTGGCAGTGCAGACCTTGAGCCCACCGATGAGAGCGCCATTCCCGGGGGCGCGCACCAGCTTGGCGGTGATGGGCTCTCCAGCCAGCGTCGAGGCCTGCACGGCTTCTGGCGACAGCTTCAAGAGCCTCGCCTTCTGCTCGCGCGTCGCCGGAGCATCGATGCGGGTGGCGTAGGGCGTGCCCAACTCGGCGGTGAGGGCCCGGAACTGCTCTCCGGGGTCCTTGCCCTCGCGCGCCGTCATCTCCCCGGCCAAGAGGTTGGGAACAATCCCGTCCTTGTCCGTGGTCCAGACGGTGCCGTCTCGTCGAAGAAATGTCGCTCCTGAGCTCTCCTCTCCCGCAAACCCGAGCGAGCCGCCGAATAAGCCTTCCACGAACCACTTGAAGCCCACCGGCACCTCGAACAGCTTTCGTCCGAGGCGTGTCGTGACGCGGTCGATCATGCTGCTGCTCACCACCGTCTTGCCCACTGCCACCGACTGCGCCCACCCGGGACGTTGAGCGAACAGGTAGGCGATGGCTACCGAGAGGTAATGGTTGGGCTCCAGCAACCCTTCGCTGTGGCTGACCACCCCGTGCCGATCCGCGTCCGGATCGCTGGCGAAAGCGACGTCGAAGCGGTCTTTGAGACCGACCAGCCGGGCCATGGCGTAGGGGGACGAAGGGTCCATCCGGATTTGGCCGTCCCAGTCGACCGTCATGAACCCGAAGGTGGGGTCGACGATGTGGTTCACCACCTCGAGGTTGAGCCCATAGCGCTCCCCGATGATTCCCCAGTAGGCGACGCTTGCTCCGCCGAGCGGGTCGACGCCCATCTTCACTTTGGCGTCGCGAACCAGGTCCAGGTCGATGACCGAGGCCAGCTCCCCGATGTAGGCGTCCATGTAGTCATAGGGATGGGTCGTCGACGCCTTGCGGGCGCGCTCGAAGGGGATGCGCCGGACCTCTTTCAGGCCATCGACCAGGAAGGCATTCGCTCGCGCTTCAATCCACTGGGTGACCTCGTCTTCGGCCGGACCCCCATGGGGCGGGTCGTACTTGAAGCCCCCGTACTTGGGAGGATTGTGGGAGGGAGTGATGACGATTCCATCGGCGAGACCCCCGGTGCGGCCTCGGTTGTAGCCAAGCACGGCGTGCGAGATGACAGGCGTCGGCGTGTAGCCGTCCTGCGCATCGACCATGACTTCCACGTCGTTCGCGGCAAGCACCTCCAGTGCGCTGCAGAAGGCCGGTTCGGAAAGCGCGTGGGTGTCGATGCCAATGTAGAGCGGCCCATCGATGGCCTTTTGCTTGCGGTAAAGGCAGATGGCCTGGGTGATGGCCAGAATGTGTGCCTCGTTGAAAGAGTTGTCGAACGAGGAGCCACGATGGCCCGACGTGCCGAATGCCACACGCTGGGCGGCCACCGAGGGGTCTGGCTGTCCCGTGTAGTAGCTGGTCACCAGGCGAGGGACGTTGACCAGCAGAGACGGATCGGCGGCCTTTCCTGCGAGTGGACTGATGTCCGGCATCACCCTTCCTCCTGAACAGCAATCTCTGCCACGTGAGGAGTGAACCAGCAACAGGCACCCGCCAGAAGCGGCGACGCCCAAACTCCCCACACCGAGGAACCGGGCGAAGGCACAACCGAACTCTCGTGAGGCCGTCACTCCGCCGGGACGTCGATGGTCGCCCCCGCAGGCGGCCCACTCCCAGCCAGGAAGCCCCTCAACCTCGGTGCGACTCGGTCGGCGCACGTTGCGAACGCAAGATGGCCACACCCGTCGTAGACCTCCAGGACCGAATTCGGGACTGCCTTGTGCATCGCCTCACCCAGCGTCAACGGTGTCACCCCGTCCTGCTTCCCCCAGAGGAGCAACAGCGGAGGGTTCATCGAGGAGAATCTGCCATCCAGCAACCCAGCGCCGGTCCCCATGGAAGCCAATGCGCGCTCGATGACCCACCCCCGCGAGCCGCTTTGACGAACGACGTCCTCCTTCACGAAGTTCGGCACCCGCGGCGGGCGGGGAGTGACCAGCGCCAGGAGCATCTCGACCTGAGCCGGGGTCCGGGGGGTGAACAGCGTCGTGTCGAAGCTGGGCTTGAAGGCGAATCCAGCGCTGTCCATCAACACCAGTTTCTCGACGCGTTGGGGCTGATCGAGGGCGACCGTCGCTGCAATCCACCCTCCCATGGAGACGCCGACCAGCGTTACCCGTTCCAGGCGCATGGCATCCAGAAATGATTTGACGAAGTTCGCCTGCTCAGAAATGGAATAGCTGCGTTCCCGTGGCTTGGATGTCTCGCCAAAGCCCGGGAGGTCCATCGCCAGGACGTGGAAGCCATCGCGCACGAGCTCGCGCAGGAGCGCCGCCCAGTCCTGGGACTGCCCGCCGATCCCATGCACGAAGACGATTGGCTTCCCTTTGCCACCCTCGAGGTAGCTCACCTCCAGCCCGTCGAGGAAAAGCGAGTGCCGGTAGACGCCCGCCCAGGCGAGTCGTGCTTGGGTCAGCTTGGAGAAGGTCCACAGCGGCCAGCGCGCGAAAACCCCTCCCGCTGCCGCCAGAAACAGCCCGAAGAGCAGCCCGAGCAGCACCCATCTGCGGTGACGGCCCTCAAGTGGTGGACCCATGGCGTCTCGCTTCCAAACCTTTCCTCTTCGAACCAGCTCCGGCATAGGACGGCCGCCTAGCGAAACGCAGAAAAGGTACATCCCGAACCCCCCGGACCGGAGCGGGCTTCGCGGCGTCCTCTGTTTGCTAGAAAGCCGCTGCCGTCGGCTCGAGCCGACTGGAGATTCGCACCGGCGTTTGGTCTCCCCTCGATGGCGGGAAGGACGTCCCGATTGTTGCGCTGCCGGTTGTTGAGACACCGGGTTGATAGCATTCAGGCAGCCTGAGACGCCTCCTCGAAATTCTTTCGTGCCTGCGTGGGAGTTAGGAAGCCGTGTCGCTCGAT